>Ga0209554_1000235_pt1 | contig 45711 bp, 39 predicted proteins | sample MarorgKNORR_S2LV_5_FD_188221 | JGI IMG/M metagenome (GOLD analysis project Ga0209554, IMG submission 188221) | Marine microbial communities from the Southern Atlantic Ocean, analyzing organic carbon cycling - Bottom_A/KNORR_S2/LV (SPAdes) (version 2) | ecosystem: Environmental > Aquatic > Marine... | reverse complement strand
GGATTCCCGGAGCCTCGAGGAAGAGGGGGTCGTTCTCGAACCCTTTCGGTTGCTTCGCGGAGGCGTCTTCGATGCCGAGGAACTCGCGCGCCGGCTCGGCGCGGGGCGGTTTCCGGCGCGCTGTCCGGACGACAACCGGGCCGATCTCGAGGCCATGGTGGCGGCCAACCGCGCGGGCAGCCGCTGGCTGGCAGAATTCGTGACCGAGGTGGGTCGCGAGCGGGTGGAGGCGACGACGCGCCAGCTGCAGCGGGCCGCCGGGGAAAAGGTGGCGGCTGAGATCGCTAAGCTGCGCGACGGGGAGCATCGCTTCGAGGACCGCATGGACGATGGCACGCCGGTGTGTGTCACGCTGCGGGTCCGCGGTGACCGGATGCAGGTCGATTTCGAGGGCACGGGCCCTCCCAGTCCGACCAATCTCAACGCGCCGCGGGCGGTGGTGCACGCGGCGGTGCTCTATGTCCTGCGCGCCCTGGTCAACGAGGCGATTCCACTCAATGGGGGGTGTCTCCAGCCGGTGGAGATCACGATTCCCCCGAATTCCCTGCTCGACCCCGCGCCGGGTGCCGCAGTCGTGGGCGGGAACGTCGAAACCTCCCAGCGGATCGTCGATGTCCTGCTCGGCGCGCTGGGGCGCGCCGCGGCGAGCCAGGGCACGATGAACAACGTGACCTTCGGCAACCAGAATTTTGCCTACTACGAGACGCTGGGCGGGGGAGCGGGAGCGGGTCCGGACTTTGAGGGCGCCTCGGGAGTGCACACCCACATGACGAATACGAGGATCACCGACGCAGAGATCCTGGAGGTGCGCTTTCCGGTTCGACTGATCGAGTTCGGCCTGCGCGCCGGCTCGGGAGGCGCCGGGCGCATGCGCGGCGGCGATGGCGTCGTCCGCACCTTTGAGTTCACGGCGCCGGTCACGGTGAGTCTTCTCGCCGAGCGTCGGGAGACGGCACCCTTTGGGCTCGAAGGCGGGGAGCCGGGCCAGCGGGGGAGGCACTGGGCCGTGCGCAATGGCGAGTGGGAAGCCTTGCCCGGTCACTGCAGTATCGAACTCTCCGCCGGGGATCGACTCGGGATCGAGACGCCCGGCGGCGGCGGTTTTGGGCGCGCTTCGGGTCTTGCCGCCGACCCGCCTTCTCTCTAAGGTCGGCATGGGCGCGTAGCTCAATTGGCAGAGCAAGGGACTCTTAATCCCTAGGTTCGGGGTTCGATTCCCCGCGCGCTCACCACTTTCGTTCTCTTCGACGACGGCCACCACGCGGATCGGTGGCATCGCAGAAGCGGGGGCGGTCGATCCACCGCGCGAAAGTCTGTCCCAGGCCGGCGAAGAATCCGGGAGTCGCCCGCATGCAGGTGTACACCACGGCGCCGATGGAAGACGCGCGCAGCGCCCGGCAGACCTTCCCGCGTCTCGAGTCGCTCGGCTACGACGGGGCCTTCTCCTTCGAGGCGAAACTCGACCCCTTCCTTCCGCTGGTTCTGGCCGCGGAGCACACGGACCGCCTGCGTCTCGGCACCGCGATCGCGATCGCCTTCGCGCGCACTCCGATGAACGTGGCCTACCTGGCGCACGGTCTGCAGGCGATCTCCGAGGGGCGCTTTCTGCTCGGGCTCGGCTCCCAGGTGCGACCGCATATCGAGAATCGTTTCGCGATGCCGTGGTCGCGACCCGCGGCGCGCATGGAAGAGTTCGTGAGGGCGCTGCGCGCCATCTTCGAGGCCTGGGAGCGGGGCGAGCCGCTTCGATTCGAGGGCGAGTTCTACCGCCACACGCTGATGATCCCGGCTTTTGATCCGGGACCGAATCCGTTCGGGCCGCCGCCGATCTACACCGCGGGTTTCGGGCCGAAAATGACACGCGTGGCCGGAGTGGTGGCGGACGGCTTCCTGGCGCACCCCTTCTCGAGTCGGCGCTCGCTTCTCGAGCGCACGCTTCCCGCGCTCGAGGCCGGACTCGGTCTGGCGGGGCGCCGGCGCGAAGATCTCGACGTGATCTGCGCGACGCTGGTGGTGACCGGCGATTCCGAGGAGAGCTTCCGGACGAGCCGCGAGGCGGCCCGGAAACAGTTGGCGTTCTACGCCTCGACCCCCGCCTACCGAGGCACCCTCGAGGTGCACGGCTGGGAGGAGGTTCATCTCGAGGCGAATCGATTGTCCAAACAGGGGGAATGGGACGCGATGACGGCGTTGATCTCCGACGAGGTGCTGGAGACGATTGCCGTGGTCGGGCCGCGCGTGGAGATCGCCGGCCGCATCGAGGCGAGGCTCGAAGGCATCGCCGACGGCGTGAGCCTCACCCACAACCGCTACCCGGACCCGTCCCAGTGGGCGGATGTCGTCGAGACCCTTCGCCAGGGTCGCTCGGCCCCCGTGTCGCCGTAGGAGCGGTCGGGGCGGTAGAATCGAAGCGTGCCCGGATGGCGGAACTGGCAGACGCTCAAGATTTAGGATCTTGTGTCCGAAAGGACGTGCGAGTTCGAATCTCGCTCCGGGCACCAGCGGTCGGCCAGAAGGATTGTACACAGCGGCTGAATTCGCGATCCTCCCGCCTCCGCAGAATCCACCCCCTTCCGAATCCCGAGTGAGCCTTCATGACCCCCACCGATTCCCGTGCGCCGCTAGAGGACTCGCTTCGCGAGCCCACGCCTCCGGGTGAGGAGGTAGCGAGCGCTCGGGCCGACCTCCGCGTCAAGGTGGGGCAGGACGGTTCGGCCGTCCGCACGCTGATCGTGGAAGTGGGCCCCAAGCGCGTGGCGGCGATTTTCGATCGTGCCTACAAGGGGATCGGCCGTGGAGCCTCGGTCAAGGGATTCCGCAAGGGGAAGGTTCCAAAGAGTGTGCTCCGCAAGCTCTACGGCCATTCGCTCGGGCACGATGTGCAGCGGGTCCTGATCGAGGAAACGCTCCCGGATGCCATCGAACTCTCCGGCTATCGGCCGATCGTCGCGCCCGGCCTCGATGCCCCCGAGCCCGTGGAGACCGAAGGGTTTCGTTACACCGCACGCCTCGAATTGCGTCCCGAGATCCAGTTGCCGGACCTTGCGGGGTTGACCGCGACGCGGCCCGATACGCAGGTCGAGGAGGCGGAACTCGAGGAGCGACTCGAGGGGATCCGCGAGAGCCATGCCAAGCTCGTGGAAGAGCCCGAAGGCAGCGCGGCCGTAACCGGGCAGGTGCTCAAGATCGACTTCCAGGGGCGCATCGACGACGAACTCTTCGATGGCGGTAGCGCCGAGGGCGCCGAGGTGGAACTGGGCTCGGATCGTTTCATTCCCGGTTTCGAAGAACAACTGGTGGGTGCCGTGGCGGGCCAGGACCGGGAAGTCGAGGTGCAGTTTCCCGAAGATTACAGTGCCGCCGAACTGGCGGGAAAGAAGGCGCACTTCGCGGTTCAGGTGCGTGCGGTCTGCAGTCGCAAGAAACCCGACCTCGACGACGAGTTCGCGAAGGACCTCGGAGAATTCGAGACCCTCGAGGAACTGCGTACGAAGCTTCGCGAACAGATGCAGGAACAGAGCGAGCGCGCGGCGAAATCTGCGGTGCGTCGCGGCGTACTCGATGCGTTGCTCGAGGAGGTCGACTTCGAGGTCGGCCCGGCCACGGTGGAGAAGCAGCTCGAGGCGCACCTCCACTCGATGGTGCGGCGCTTTCAGGGACAGGTCCCGGACGAAGTCATTCGCGAGCAGGTCGAGCGCGCTCGCGAGGAGGGGCGACCGGGAGCGGAGCGCCGGGTCCGGGAGCGGCTGGTGCTCGACGAGGTGGCGACCCTCTGCGAAATCGTCGTGCCCGACGAGGCTCTTGACCAGCGGCTCGGCGAGATGGCCGCGGCCGAGGGCATGGACCCGAAGCAACTCGCGAAGCTGGCCCGGGAGCAGGGCTGGATCGAAGCGCTGCGCGAAGAACTGCGCGAGGAGCAGGCTCTGGACCAGTTGGTTGCGAAAGCGAAGATCGTAGGAGTGGCTACCGACTGAGATCGGCGTGGGACGGACCCGGAGTTCCGCTTTCCCCCCGCACGGTTCGCGAGTTTTTCCCCTTGGTTGCGTGAACGCCGGCAGGACGCCTCACGCCTGCGCGTGTCGGCACGGTTAGTGGCTGCGCTTGCCCCATCTGCAGCCGGGGGTAGGATGGGAAATCGGGGGAGGCCCGGTGAGCTTCCGAATTCAGGCTGATGCAGCGCGCTGCCTTGCGGGGCGCGCGGGGAGAGTCCATCCAGAATGGCGGTGATCCCGTACGTAATTGAACAGAGCCCGCGCGGCGAGCGGGTCTTTGACATCTATTCGAGGCTGCTGCGCGACCGGGTGATTTTCCTCGGCACCGAAGTCGACGACAACGTCGCCAACGTCATCGTTGCCCAGCTGCTCTTTCTCGAAGCAGACGATCCGGACAAGGACATCTCGCTCTACATCAATTCGCCGGGCGGGTCCGTCACCGCTGGGCTTGCGGTGTACGACACCATGCAGTTCGTGCGCCCCGAAATCGCCACCACCTGCATCGGGCAGGCTTCCTCGATGGGTGCCTGGCTGCTGGCGGCGGGCACCCCTGGGAAGCGTGTCGCCCTCGCGAATTCGCGCGTGTTGATCCACCAGCCGATGGGAGGCGCAAGGGGGCAGGCCTCCGACATCCATATCCAGGCCCGGGAGATCCTGAAGTTGCGCGTGCGGATGAACGAGATCCTTGCACGTCATACAGGGCGCTCGGCCGAGCAGATCGCGCAAGATACCGAGCGGGACTACTATATGTCGGCAGATGAGGCGCTCGAATACGGAGTGGTGGATCGCGTGGTGAGTCATCGAGAGGCGGTGCGGACCGCGATTGGCCGTGATGGAAAGTTCTCGGAGGGGGGCCGGGAGTGAAGAAACGTGACGATGGGACCAATCTGTCGTGCTCCTTCTGCGGCAAGAGCCAGAAGGAAGTCAAGAAGCTCATCGCCGGGCCGACGGTCTACATCTGCGACGAGTGCATCGAACTCTGCAATGACATCATTGCCGAGGAGTACGGCCACGAGGATCCCGCGCCGAAGCACTCGCGGGTGCCGAAGCCGAAAGAGATCCACGCCGCCCTCGACGAGTACGTCATCGGGCAGGAGCAGGCGAAGAAGGTCCTCTCGGTGGCGGTCCACAACCACTACAAGAGGATCGACACCGGCGGGTCGGTCTCCGATGTCGAGCTCCAGAAGGCGAACATCCTGCTGCTCGGGCCGACGGGCTCGGGGAAGACGCTCCTCGCCCAGACCCTCGCCCGTATCCTCGACGTCCCCTTTACGATCGCCGACGCCACCACGCTGACCGAGGCAGGCTACGTCGGAGAAGACGTCGAGAACATCGTCCTCAATCTTCTCCAGGTGGCGAACTACGACGTCGAGCAAGCCCAGCGCGGGATCATCTACATCGACGAGATCGACAAGGTCGCGCGCAAGAGCGAGAACCCCTCGATCACCCGGGACGTGTCGGGGGAGGGCGTGCAGCAGGCCCTGCTCAAGATCATCGAGGGCACCACCGCCAGCGTCCCGCCCAAGGGGGGCCGCAAGCACCCGCAGCAGGAGTTCGTCCAGGTCGACACCTCGAACATCCTCTTCATCTGCGGGGGCGCCTTTGTTGGCCTCGATTCGATCATCGAGCGGCGAATCGGGGTGAAGGGCCTGGGCTTCGGTGCGGACATCCAAACCAAGGAAAATCGCGATGCCGAAGACGTCCTGAAGCGCGCGCAAGCCGAGGATCTTCTCGGTTTCGGTTTGATTCCGGAGTTCATCGGACGCCTGCCCGTGGTGGCGACCCTCGGACAGCTCGACGAAGCCGCGCTCATCCGGATCCTCACCGAGCCCAAGAATGCGCTGGTCAAGCAGTACCAGAAGCTCTTCGAATTTGAGGGCGTAGGGCTGCGCTTCAGCGAAGGCGCACTGGCTGCGGTCGCGCGCAAAGCGCTGAAGCGAAAGTCCGGGGCCCGCGGCCTGCGCGCGATTCTCGAGAAGGCGATGCTCGACGTGATGTACGAACTTCCGTCGCGCGACAACGTAGAGGAGTGTGTGGTCGGTGAGGAGGTGATCGAGCAGGGAGCCGATCCCCTGCTGGTGATCAAGGCGGAAGCGGAGACGGCCTGAGGTTGGTTCGGGGATCTTCCGGGGGGGCGGGTCCCATCATGAAGAGGCGAGGAGAGGCGCAACATGGCGATCATTCGGGACAAAGACGAGACAGGGGATGCCGACGCCGGCTCGACGAAGCCGGAACGCCGGCTCGTCCCGCTGATGCCGCTACGCGACATCGTCGTATTTCCGCACATGGTGGTGCCGCTCTTCGTGGGCAGGGCGAAGTCGATCCAGGCGCTCGAGGACGCGGTGGCGGGCAACCGCGAACTTCTCCTGGCGGCGCAGAAGCACGCGGGACAGGACGAGCCCGGGCCCGAAGACATCCATCGCATCGGGACACTCGGCTCGATCGTGCAGCTCCTGCGGCTCCCGGACGGCACCGTAAAGGTGCTGGTCGAGGGGAAGGTGCGTGCACGCATCGAGTCCTTCGAGGAGGAGTCAGCGTACTTCTCCTGCGAAATCAAGGAACTCGCCGACCCCAGCGAGATCAGCGTCGAGTCCGAGGCCCTGGTGAGGACCGTCCACAGCGCCTTTGAAGGCTACGTGAAGCTCAATAAGAAGGTGCCCCAGGAATTGCTCAACTCGGTTTCGGCGATCCTTGAGCCCGGGCGCCTCGCCGACACGATCGTTGCGCATCTGAACCTGAAGCTCGAGGAGCGGCAGCAGGTGCTCGAGGCCAGTGATCCGCACCGCCGGCTCGAAAACGTCTACGCCCGCATGCAGGCAGAAGTCGAAGTCCTCGAGGTCGAGCGAAAGATCCGGGGCCGCGTCAAGAAGCAGATGGAGCGCTCCCAGAAGGAGTACTACCTGAACGAGCAGATGCGGGCGATCCAGAAGGAGCTCGGCGATCGCGACGACGCGAAGAACGAGATGGCCGAACTCGAGGAGCAGCTCGCGGCGAAATCCATGCCCGACGACGCACGCGAACGCGCCGAGAAGGAGATCCGCAAGCTCAAGATGATGTCGCCCATGAGCGCCGAAGCGACGGTCATTCGCAACTACATCGACTGGGTGATCGCGCTGCCATGGGACGAGTGTCGCGAGGAGGAGAAAGACATCGGGCGCGCCGAGCAGGTCCTTAACGAAGACCACTACGGGCTGGAAAAGCCCAAGGACCGGATTCTCGAGTACCTCGCGGTTCAGACCCTGGTCGAGAAGATGCGCGGTCCGATTCTCTGCTTCGTGGGCCCGCCGGGCGTCGGCAAGACCTCCCTGGGGAAGTCGATCGCCCGGGCGACCGACCGCGACTTCGTGCGGGTGAGCCTCGGCGGCGTGCGGGACGAGGCCGAAATTCGCGGTCACCGCCGTACCTACATCGGCGCCCTCCCCGGAAAAATCCTGCAGTCGCTGAAGAAGGCGGGGTCGAGCAACCCGGTCTTCGTGCTCGACGAAGTCGACAAGATGTCGATGGACTTTCGGGGGGATCCCTCGGCGGCATTGCTCGAGGTCCTCGATCCCGAGCAGAACCATTGCTTCAACGATCACTACATGGATCTCGATTACGATCTGTCGCGGGTGATGTTCGTATGCACGGCGAATACGCTGCACGAGATTCCAAGGGCGCTTCAGGATCGAATGGAAGTGATCCAGCTCCCGGGCTACGTGGAGCAGGAGAAGTTGCAGATCGCGAAGGCGCATCTCGAGTCGAAGGTGATCGAGCGCAACGGCCTGCTGCCCGAGCAGATCTCCTTCACCGATGCCGCGATCCTGGAGGTCATTCGGCACTACACCCGCGAGTCGGGTGTTCGCAACCTCGAACGGGAATTGGCTTCGATCTGTCGCAAGGTCGCGCGCCTGCGGGTGACGGCGGGGGAGGCGGCGAAGCCCGTTCGGATCACCCCGAAACTGGTAAAGAAGTTCCTGGGCATGCAGCGCTTCCGCTTTGGAAGAACCGAGGAGAGCGATCGCGTCGGGCTGTGCACCGGGCTCGCTTTCACGGAGACCGGCGGCGAACTGCTGCAGATCGAAGTCGCCGTCACCGCGGGCTCGGGAAAGCTGCAGGTCACCGGTCGGCTCGGGGAAGTGATGCAGGAGTCGGCGAACGCGGCTCTTTCCTACATTCGCACCCGCTCGAAGCAACTCGGCCTGACCCGCGACTTCTACTCGAAGGTCGACATCCACATCCACGTCCCGGATGGCGCAACGCCGAAGGACGGACCGTCTGCGGGGATCACCCTCGCGACGGCCATCGCCTCGGCGTTGACGCGGATCCCGGTGCGGGCGAGCGTCGCGATGACCGGTGAGATCACACTCCGCGGTCGCGTGCTCGCGATCGGTGGGCTGAAGGAAAAGCTGATCGCCGCCCATCGGGGGGGAGTGACAACGGTTCTGGTACCGAAGGAGAACGAGAAGGATCTGGTCGAGCTCCCCGCGCAGATCAAGAAGACTCTCGAGATCCAGTTGGTCGAGCACATGGACGAGGTGCTGAAGGCAGCGCTCGCCGCCGAACCCGCCGACTTCATGCGCGATGGCGTTCACGAGATCGACGACATCCACGAGGTGCAGACGGTGCCGGCGGTGCCGACGATTTCACCGACGGACGTCCCGCATCCCGCCGGAGTGAATTGAGAACCCGGCCCGCCGCAGGGTGACCGGTTCCCGTGTGGGCGCGTAGCTCAGCTGGTTAGAGCACCTCGTTTACACCGAGGGGGTCCGCGGTTCGAGTCCGTGCGCGCCCACCAGGACCCGGTCTCAGAAGAGCGAAGGGGCCTCGCCCGCGGCCTCCGCGAGGCAGCGTGGACCATCGTTTCGGGGATCGTTGACCCAGGAGTCGACGATCCGGTCTTCGAGCCAGGCGGGTGGGCTCGGCGCCAGCAGCCGCGACAGCTTTCGCGGGTCGGTTTCCTCGGGGTCGAGCCAGGCGTCGAAGTCCTCGGGTCGCAGCAAGACGGGCATGCGACCGTGTACCGGGCGCACCACCGCGTTGGCTTCGAGCGTGAGCAGGGTGCAGGACTCGATGATTCCGCCACCGGGAGCCACCCAGGAATCGTAGAGTCCGGCGATGGCGAGCATCTCGCCGTCGCGGCGGCGGAAGCAGTGGGGGACGTGCCCGCGGTTGCGCGCGGTCCATTCGTAGAACCCGTCGGCGGGTACGATGCAGCGACGCTGGCTGAAGGCGTCCTGGAAGGCGGGCTTTTGCGCCGCGGTTTCCGAGCGCGCGTTGATCAATCGCTCGCCGATCGAGGGGTCTGCGGCCCAGTGGGGGATCAAGCCCCAGCGCCGGAGACCCAGTTGCCGACCGGCCTCTCCCGCCTGGATCGTGGCGATTTCCTGGGAGGGAGCCACGTTGTAGCGGGGCGCTAGCGCCTCAACGCCCGTCAGGTCGAAGGCCTCGGCCAGCTTCGACGCCGGGCTGGTTACGAGGAATCGGCCACACATGGGAGCGGGAGGCTAGCCCGGAACGGGCCCCCGAGGTCTTTCGGGGTGGTTTGCCGGCGGGTCGGCACGCAGCGCCGGGAAAATCACCCGCGGGAGGCCGGGGAGCTCGTGAACAGGACTTTCGACCGCGCCCCTTGCGACCCCCGAAAACTTCGGCAATCTACGCCGCGCTACGGGCAGGGCGGCGGTAGTTCAACTGGTTAGAGCACCGGCCTGTCACGCCGGAAGTTGCGGGTTCAAATCCCGTCCGCCGCGCCACCCGTCCGCGCTTATTCGGAAGCTCTGAGTTCGGGGATTCCGCGCGCATCGAGCCAACTGCGGGCCATGCGGTGGGCCTTTGCGAGGTCCTCTCCGCGGTAGACCCGGCGTACTTCGAGCAGCTTCTCGCTGGCCTGCAGCGACCCGGTCCGGCTGGCGATGAAGAGCCACTTGAGGCCCATTGCGGGTGCGGGAGCCTCCCGGGGGTCTACGAGGTACGAGATCGCCAGGTTGTATTGAGCCTGGTGATGCCCCTGGTCGGCGGCCCGGGTGTACAGGCTGCGTGCCGTTTCGAGGTTCGCTTCCACTCCTGCGCCGAAATCGTAGGCGGCGGCGAGGTGGAACTCGCTGGCGGCGTGCCCCTGCTCGGCAGCGCGTCGGTACCAGAGGATCGCCGCCTTGAGATCGGGCGGGACGCCGCGTCCCAAGCGGTAGAGGCCGCCGAGAAACCCTTGGGCCTCGGCGTCGCCGCTGTCGGCTGCGAGACGAGCCCAGTGTTCTGCCTTCCCGAAGTCCTGCGAAACCCCCTGCCCGCGGTAGTAGAGCTCAGCGAGGAGGCGCTGAGCGGTCGGATCTCGCTGCTTCGCCGCGCGTCGCAGCCAATAGGCCGCTTCACGGTCTGCGGCCGAGTCGCGTGGCTTCGTGTCGGCTTCGAGGTCGGTTGGCGTCGCCCCGAGGAAGCTCCGACCGAGTTCGCGCTGGGCAGCGACCTCGCCGTTCTTCGCGCGTTCGGCCAGCGACCCGGCACACGCGAGCAGGCCGACACAGAGGGCCCCGACGAGGCCGACGAAGAGCAGTGGCTGGCGTGCGAGCGGGGTGTGGCGCTGCGATCCGGGTCGCATGGCGGGAGTCTACCGGAAGGTGACGAGGCGCGAAGTGGCGAAATTCAGCAACGTCGCGGCCGCGATGCCGATCGCCTGGGGGATCACCAGCAGCGAAAAGGTGACCTGCTCGATCAGGCCCTTCAGCACCGCGAGGTTCAGCGCCAGCGCCAGGAGCGAAAAGAAGACGAACTTCCCGTAGCGCGAGACCGCGACCCGTTGGCGGTCGGATCGGCGGAAGGTCCAGATCTCGTTCAGCAAGTAGTTCTGGGTGACGGCGACGGCGAAGGCGAGTGCGGAGCCGGTCATGGGCCCGAAGTCCCCGAGATCGACGAGGCGATAGAAGATTGCCAGGTTGGTGAGCGTGCCGAGCCCGCCCACGACCGCGAACTGGATGAACTGGCGTCCGATGGCTGCACTCATTCCGGCACCCCGTAGCCGAGGGCTCGCAGGCGTTCGATGGTGTCGAGTTCGAGCGAGGGGGTGCGACTTTCGGGGACCGCCCCTTCGAGGTAGATCTCGAGTTCCCTGGGGCGCCGCTGCGGTGAGCGATCGAGTTCCCATGCCGCGCCGGGCTGCCAGCGGTACTGCAACCAGAGCGGGGTGGCGCCCGTGCCGCGCTCTTCTGTGGGCTTCAGGGGCTCCTCAACGCCGGTCACGCGCACCAGACCCGCGTCGTGGTAGGCGGAGACTTCCGAGCCGATATCGGTGAATACGTAGCGTTTCGGCAGGCTCTGGGGCGGCGTTCCAAGAAGGGCACCGAGATCGACACCGCTGGCGTTCTCGTCGGGCGCCAGGCCGGCCAGTGCCAGCAACGTGGGCGCAATGTCGACGTGGTGGACGGTTTCCCCGCGACGGCCGGGCAGCAGGCCGGGCGCGCGGAGGATCAGGGGAACATGGGCGAGGTGAGGCAGGGACGAGTGCCCGTGGGCGAACCAATGGCCGTCCTCGCCCAGGCTTTCGCCGTGATCGGCCGTCAGCAGCACCACCGCCTCTCGCCCGCTGGCATGCGCGGCGACAGCGTCGAGGAGGGTTCCAATCCAGGCGTCGGCGTAGAGCACTTCTTCGGCGTAGCGGCTCTCGTAGTCGCTCGGCAGCGCGAGCCCGAAGATCGCCTGGTAGGCCGGAATGCCGCCGTAGCCCGAGTCGCTCGCGAGAACCGGAAGCGGTGTTTCGTGCGCGCGGGGAGCGGCGCGAAGCCGGGGCGTCGGGGTTTGGGGGGGCAGGTAGGGACCGTGGGGATCCTGGTAGTGGACCCACAGGAAGACGGGTCGGTCCCGCTGCGCATGGAGCCAGGCGAGGGCGCGCTGGGTGGTGTCCCGGGCGATGCGCTCGAAGACATCGTCGCGATTCGATTCCGATTGGAGCAGTTCCCCGTCAAAGACGTCGAAGCCGCGATCGAAGCCCGTGCGCGGCTGCAGCATCACGTTGCCAACGAACGCGCCCGTGGCATAGCCCGCGGCCTGGAAGCGTTCCGCCAGGGTCTTTGGTGAGCCAGTGAGGCGGGTGCCGCCGTTGTTGGTTCCAATCGAGTGCTCGCGCGGGTAGCGCGAGGTCATGATCGAGGCGTGCGAGGGGGCGGTGCTCGCGGAGGCCGCCAACGCACGCTCGAAGACCACTGCCCCGGCGGCCCAGGCATCGATGCGGGGGCTCGTCGCGAGGCTCTGGCCGTAGGTCCCGAGGCGATCCGCGCGCAGGGTGTCGACGGTGATCAGCAGGACGTTGGGCCGGGGGTCGGGCGGCGCGGCTCGGGAACACGCAAGTCCGATCCCGGAGGCCGCGAGGAGGGCGGCGATTGCAGCGGGCCGGCCTCGAAAATCCATCGCAGGGGAAGTTACCCCAGCGCCGGGGGGGTCGCTGCGTTGCCGGCGGCGCGCAGCGTCTGGTTCGGCGCGGTCTCGGTGCGCGCGGCCCGCCTCCGGCGAGATTGGTAGGATCGCCTGGAAGGGGGCGCGATTGTCGTCACATCCGGTGGGGGCGGATGGGTGGGCTCGGCGCAGGCGCCGGCGCGCGGGTCTGCTGTACGCAGCGTTTGCCGCCGTTGCGTTGTGGCTGGTAGCCCCGGCGCTCCACGGTCCCTTTCTCGGGGACGATGCGTTCTACGTCGTCGACAATCCCTTCATCGAGTCGCTGTCGCTGGCTTCGATCGCCGCGCTTTGGGCTCCCGGGGGAGCGGCCTCGCTCTACGTGGTCAACTACGCACCGGTCCACCTGCTGGCGCACGCCTTCGAACGCGCCGCGTTCGGCTTTACGCTCTGGCCCTATCACGTCGTCAATGCGCTGGTACACGCGCTGGACGCCTTTCTGCTGGTGGCCCTGTTGCGGCGCGTGGGCGTGGCGAAGTGGGCGGCCGTGATCGGGGGTGTCTTTTTCCTGGTGCATCCGGCAAACGTCGAAGCCGTCGCGACGATCTCCCAGTTGAAGACGACGCTCTCGATGGCGTTCGCGCTCGGGGCACTGCTCTGGCTTCGGGAGCGTCCCGCTGTGGCCGCCGGACTGTTTGCCGCGGCGCTGCTGACGAAGGCCTCCGCCGTGTTCGCCCTGCCGATGGCCGCGGCCCTTCTGTGGAGCGGCGGCGCGCCCCGGCGGGCGTGGCAGGGGCTCGCGGTCTGGGGCGGACTGTTTGCGCTCTATGCGATCCCCGAGTTCGAGGCCTTTCGTTTTGGCGGCCAACACGAGGTGGCGGCCTACGAAAGCCCACTGGTGCAGTTGCGCACGGTGGCGTCGGTCGGAATGCACTATCTCGTGATGGCGGCGACCTCGCTGGGAGTGGGTCCGTACCAGGAGTTTGCGCCCGTCCGCAATCCCCTCGACCCGTGGTGGCTGGTCTCGATTCCGGTGACGGGACTGCTCGGCTGGAGGATCGTTTCGACGCTGAGAAGGCGAAGCCCGGAGGCGGCTTTCTGGCTCGGTGCCGCCGCCGCCTTTGCCCCGGTCTCGCAAATTTTTCCGTTCCTGCACCCGGTGGCCGACCGCTATCTCTATCCGATCCTCCCGGGTCTGATCGGCGGTGTGCTGCTCGCAGCGGGTGCATGGCGGGGCTGGGGGATCACTTCAAAGACCCGTCTTGGGGGCGGGTTCCGCCTGGTCATGGGGCTGCTGCTGGCCGCGGTTCTGGTCGGCTTCTCCGTGCGGAGCATCGATCAGGCGAGGCTCTGGGCGACGCCCTTCGCCGCGCTCGAGGTCGCCGCCGGACGCTTCCCGAACGGCTCGATTGCCTGGTACGTGCGCGCACGCGAAGCCGCCGCGCGCGGTGATGTCGATGCCACCGTGGCGGCGCTCGAGGAGGCCAGCGCGCGTGCGGGGGCGGCGCACCCGAACTTCGTGGTCGATACCGCCTTCGTGGCGATCCGCTCGGCGCCGGAGTTTCAGGCCTACGCCCGAACCGCCGCGGGGAACCGGCTCAGCTACGTGCAGGGCCGCGGTCTCGAAACCCAGCACTGGCTGCGGGTGCAGGCGCACGACCACCTGCTGCGGGAGGAATTCGAGGCGGCCCTGTCGCGTTTCGAACAGGCGCGGCGGGTCGGCGGGCCCCGGGACGCCGAGGTGCGGGCCGAAATCGAGGCGGTCCGCGATCTATTGCTGGCGCGCAAGCGTGGCGACCCGCTTCCGACCCGCTTCCAGCTTCGAGGTGGCGTGCCGACGGAGCGCTGATGGGGGGCGGCCAGGGACTTAGCGGCTGTTCCCGGGTTCGCGCCGGTGGCGGAGTCGCTCTTTGAAATCGGCTTCGGGGCCATGCCCCCCCGGCTCATAGAAACGCTCGCCGCGGAGGGCATCGGGGAGGTTCTCGTCGCCGTCCTGGGGGCGTCCGTATCCGAGGTCTCGCATCAGTTGGGTGGGCGCGTTGCGCAGGTGCATCGGAACCGGCGGCGATCCCGTCGCCTGCAACGCGGCCTCGGCGCGTGCAAAGCCTTCGTAGGCGGCGCGGCTCTTCTCGCAGCAGGCCAGGTAGGTGGTGGCCTGGGCCAGGGGGATCCGGCCCTCCGGCATCCCGATGCGCTCGACCGCGAGGTGGGCCGCGGTGGCCACGGAAAGCGCGGTGGCGTCGGCATTCCCGACGTCTTCCGAGGCGAATATCACGAGGCGGCGAGCGACGAAGAGCGGGTCTTCGCCGGCCCCCAGCATGCGTGCCAGGTAGTAGAGCGCGGCGTCGGGGTCACCGCTGCGCAGGCTCTTGATCAGCGCGGAGACGACGGCATAGTGTTCGTCCCGATCGCGATCGTGGACGAAGACACGCGTGCCGGCGACTTCGCGAACGGTCTCGACGTCGAGGGGTTCGGCGGTGGCACGCGCCGCGTGGACCGCCGCAGCGGATTCGAGGGTTCCGAGCGCTCGACGCGCGTCGCCGTCGGCCGCTTCGGCGAGCGCCTTGAAGGCATCGTCTTGGACGGCCAGCCCGCCCAATCCGCGCTCGGCGTCGGCCGCGGCGCGCCGCAGGAGGGTCTCGATGGCATCGGCGTCGAGCGGCTTCAGCGTGAAGACGCGACAGCGCGAGAGCAGCGGGGCATTTACCTCGAAGGACGGATTTTCGGTCGTCGCTCCGACCAGTGTGACCGTCCCGGCCTCGACGTGGGGTAGGAGGACGTCCTGCTGTGCGCGGTTGAGTCGATGGATTTCGTCGAGCAGCAGCACGCTGCGGATGCCGGCCACGCCGGCCTCCCGGCCGCGCTCCACCGCCGCTCGAATCTCCTTGACGCCTGCGACCACCGCCGAAAGCGCCTCGAGCCGCGCCCCGGAGGCCTGGGTGAGGAGTCTTGCGAGGGTGGTCTTGCCGGAGCCCGGTGGCCCCCAGAGGATCATCGACGGCAGATCGCCCGAATCTACGAGGCTCTGGAAGGCGCGACCGGGGCCGAGGAGTTCCCCCTGGCCCACGACTTCCGCGAGGGTTTGGGGCCGCATGCGGTCGGCCAGCGGCGCGGCGACCGCCGGCAGCTGTCGGGGCGTCGGGACCGTTTCCGGGAAGAGGTCCGGGGAGTCGCTCGGCGGCATGCCGCGAGGTTAGCAACGTCCCCGGGGCGGGATCTCTTGAGGTGGGCCCCGGAACGCGGGATCATGCCGCCATGTCATTGGACCGCGTGGGCATTTTCTCGAAGCCGGGGCGCAAGGAAGCCGGCGGGGCGGTGCAACAAATCGCCGCCTGCGTTGCTTCGCTCGGCGGGGAACTCTTTTGCGACGCGTCCTCGGCAGCGTTTCTGGGCACGCGCAGCCTTCGCTGGTCGGAAATCGCCGAGCAGGCGGACCTCGCCGTGGTCCTCGGCGGCGACGGCACACTGCTTTCGGTGGCGCGCGCCATCGGGCCTCGGCCGATTCCGATCCTCGGGGTGAACCTGGGGACGCTCGGTTTCCTCACCGAGGTGCGGATCGAGGAAGTCGTCCCGGCACTGGAACTCGCGCTGGCCGGAAAGCTCGAGACCTCGGAGCGCCTGCGCCTCGATGTCGGTGTGGTGCGGGACGGCACTTCGCTGGGGCGCTTTCTGGCACTCAACGAAGCGGTGATCGCCAACACCGCGCTCTCGCGCATGATCGACCTGACGGCGACGGCGGATGGCGATGCGGTGACGACTTTTCATGCCGATGGCCTGATCATCGCGACGCCCACCGGATCCACCGCCTACTCGCTTTCCGCGGGCGGGCCGCTGCTGCTCCCCGGGAGCGGGGTGGTGGTGCTGACGCCGATCTGCCCGCACTCGCTCACCCAGCGTCCCTTCGTCTTTCCGCAGAGCGTGCACCTCGAGATCCGCGTCGAGGCTCGCGGCGGACACGTCTCCTTGACGGTGGACGGGCAGGAGGGGATCGACCTCACGGACGGCGACCTGGTGCAGGTGCAGCCCTCCGCCCACCCGCTGCGGATTCTCGCCTCACCGACCCGCAACCACTTTGAGATCTTGCGCGAGAAGTTGCGCTGGGGGGAACGTTGATCGAGAGCCTGCGGCTCGTGGGGATCGCCATCGTCGAGGAGGCCGAACTCGAATTCGGTCCCGGCCTCAACGTGCTCACCGGCGAGACCGGGGCGGGCAAGTCGATCGTGCTCCAGGGCCTGGCGCTGCTCGAGGGGGCGAAAGCCAGCGCCTCGGTGTTGCGGGACGGCTGCGAGAAGGGCCGCGTAGAGGCGCTGCTTCGTTTTCACGAAAGCGATCCAATCTGGCGGGAACTCGAAGAACGGGGTCTCGACGCCGAAGCATCCGAAGGCTGCCTGGTTTCGCGCACGATCGATCGCCAGGGGCGAGGTCGTGCGCGGATCGGCGCGGAGCGTGTGCCGGTGGCGACCCTGGGCGAGATCTTCGGGCCGCGGATCGAGATCTCGAGCCAACGAGAGTCCCTGGCGCTGCTGGCGCCGGAGCAGCACGGCCGCGCGCTCGATGCGGCGGCCGACCAACTCGACCTGCGCGACGCAGTGGCCGAGCACCGCGCGGCGCTCCGCGCACTGGACACCGAGCAGCAGCGCCTCGTTGTGGCCGATGAAGAACGCGCCCGACAGCGGGATTTCCTGCGCTTTCAGTGCGAGGAGATCGATGCCGCGGCCCTCGAGAAGGACGAACTTCTCGAACTCGAGAGCCTGCACAAGCGGCTGGCCCACGCGGAGCGGCTGCAGCGCGAGGCGGGGAGCATCGTCGGACGCCTGTCCGGTGACGCCGAAAGGGGCGGAGAGGGCGCGCTGGTCGATGGGCTGGCGTCACAGGCCGCAACGCTGGCAGAGCTTGCGAACCTCGATCCCGCTCTCGCGAAGCTGGCCGAGGGCCTCCGCGAGGCCGTGACCCTGGTGCGCGAGGTGGCGAGCGACCTCGAGCGCAGCCTCGGCCGGCAGGACTCGGATCCGGCGGCGCTGGCGCGGGTGGAGGAGCGCCTCGGCGAAATCGATGCCCTGCGGCGGAAATACGGCGCGGACGTCGAAGCCATCGAAGCCTTCCGGGAGCGCATCGGCCGCGAACTAGCGACCCTCGACGGCCTCGCCGGTCGCGGGCAGGCGATCGAGAGCGAGCGAGCGACGCGGACCGCCCTGCTGGTACGCGACGCCGCCCAACTCGCCCAGGGCAGGCGGCAGGCGGCGTCGAAACTCGCGCGGCCGCTGCAGCGATCGTTGCGGGAGCTGGGGATGCCCGACGCCCGCTTCCGGGTCGAATTCGAGGAGCGGTCCGCGCTCGCCACGCCGGACCTGCCCGGCTTGCCTGGCGTTGACGAGCGCCCGGTCTTCCTCTTCAGCGCCAATGCCGGTGAATCGCTGCGGCCGATCCACAAGGCGGCTTCGGGTGGTGAACTGTCGCGGCTCTTCCTTGCGCTCTCCAATGGTCTGCGGCGCGAAGCGCGCGGCTCGGTGCTGGTCTTCGATGAGGTCGATGCCGGTGTCGGCGGCGGCGTGGCGGAGTGTGTTGGACGAGTGCTCGCTGAACTTGGGGAGCGCCACCAGGTGCTCTGCATCACGCACCTCCCCCAGGTAGCGGCCCTCGCGGACCGTCATTTCCGAGTCTCGAAGGTGCGGACCGGGGGCCGAACGACCATGCGGATCGAACACCTCGACGAGAAAGGCCGAGTCGAGGAGATCGCCCGCATGGCGGGGGGGAAGAAGGTGACGGCGGCGACCCGCCGACACGCTCGCGAACTGCTGAGCGCGCGCTAACAGCCGGGGGTGCGTGGGCCCTTGGGGGGGAGCGCCTTCCCACCGGCAGCGGAAAAGCCCGCGCCGCTCCAGCGCGCTTCTCCTCCCTGCTAGACTCGCGCGTCCACAGCCTCGCCCCGTGGGGCATCGAGCGGGAGCCGGAGCGTCGATGCAGCGCATGCTCAGCAAGGTCTTCGGGACCAGCAACGATCGGGAAATCCGCCGGATTCTGCCGTTGGTCGAGCAGGCGAATCAGCTCGAGGCGGGGCTCACCGCGCTCTCGGATGCCGACCTGCGCGGGAAGACGGGCGCGTTCCGTGAGCGGGCGGGGCGCGGCGAAGAGCTCGACGCGCTGCTCCCGGAGGCCTTTGCCACGGTCCGCGAGGTGGCGAAGCGCACCCTCGGACAGCGCCATTACGACGTCCAGTTGGTCGGCGGGGTGATCCTTCACCGCGGCAATATCGCCGAGATGAAGACGGGCGAGGGGAAGACGCTGGTCTCGACGCTCCCCGCCTATCTGAACGCACTCGCTGGCCGGGGCGTTCATATCGTCACCTACAACGACTACCTCGCCACGCGCGATGCCGATTGGATGGGCCGGATCTACCGCTTTCTCGGCCTCGATGTGGGCGTGATCGTGCACGGCATCGACGAAGGCGAGCGAAAGCGCGCCTACGGTTCCGACATTTGTTACGCGACGAACAACGAACTCGGCTTCGATTATCTGCGCGACAACATGAAGTTTTCCCTCGACCAGTGCGTCCAGCGCGATCTCTACTACGCGATCGTCGACGAAGTCGATTCGATCCTGATCGACGAGGCGCGCACGCCGCTGATCATCTCGGGGCCCTCCGAAGAGGACACGCAGCTGTACTCGGTGGCGAACCGCGTGATTCCGCGGCTCGAGATCGGCACGAAAGGGGAGCCCTCGAAGGAAATCGAGGAAACCGGCGACTACTGGATCGACGAGAAGGCGCACACGGCGACGCTCACCGAAGACGGCGTCCGCAAGTCCGAGAAGTTGCTGGGAGTTTCGAACCTCTTCGACCCGGAGATGCTGCCGGTGATCCACGCGCTGAACCAGGCGCTGCTGGCCCACAGCTTGAAACGCGTCGACGTCGACTACGTGGTGAAGCCCGGTGACGATGGCAAGAAGGAGGTGGTGATCGTCGACGAGCACACCGGGCGGCTGATGCCCGGGCGGCGCTGGTCCGACGGTCTGCACCAGGCCGTCGAAGCGAAGGAGGGGATCACGGTTCGCAGCGAGAACCAGACCCTCGCCTCGGTGACCTTCCAGAATTTCTTCCGCATGTACGAAAAGATCTCGGGGATGACGGGTACGGCGGATACCGAGGCGCCCGAGTTTGCGAAGACCTACGACCTGAATTGTTTCGTGGTGCCGACGAACCGTCCGATGATTCGCGACGACTGCGCGGACGTCGTTTTCAAGTCGAAGAACGAGAAGATCAACGCGATCGCGGACGAGATCAAGGAGCGAAACGCAACCGGCCAGCCGGTTCTCGTCGGAACGATCTCGATCGAGGGTTCCGAGTATCTTTCGAAGCGGCTCAAGCAGCGCGGGATCCGGCACAACGTGCTGAATGCGAAGCAGCACGAGCGAGAGGCCGAGATCGTGGCCCAGGCCGGCCGCAAGAATGCCGTCACGATTTCGACGAACATGGCGGGGCGCGGGACCGACATCGTTCTTGGCGGAAACCCCGAGTTTCTGGCCCTCTCCCGCTGCGGCCACGACCGCGACGCCCCCGGCTTTCCGGAAGAACTCGCGCATTTCGAGGCGGCCTGTGCCGCCGAACGTGCCGAAGTCCTCGCCGCCGGGGGGCTCCACATCCTCGGCACCGAGCGCCACGAGAGTCGCCGCATCGACAACCAGCTGCGCGGGCGCTCCGGGCGCCAGGGCGACCCGGGTTCGAGCCAGTTCTTCCTGTCGCTCGAGGACGATCTGCTGCGCATCTTTGAAGCGGACCGCGTGAAGCAGTGGTGGGATCGGGTGGGCGTCGAGGAGGGCGAGGCCATCGAGAACAAGCTCCTCACCCGTGTGATCGAGAACGCCCAGAAGAAGGTCGAGGGACGCAACTTCGACATTCGCAAGCATCTGCTCGAATACGACGACGTGCCGAATCGGCAGCGGAAGGCCTTCTACGAGCGCCGCCGCCAGGTGATCGGCGAAGAAGACCTGCGCGACGAAGTGCTCGAGATGGCCGAGGGGGTGTTGGTGAGTGCCCTCGACGAGCACTGGCCCGAGAAGGGACCGCCGGACGAGGCGACGATGGACGATCTCGCGGGGTCGATCGAGCACAGTTTTGGTGTGCTCTACCAGACGGCGGAGCCTCCCTTTCGCGACGCCGGAGGGCACCTCGAGATCGATCGCGAGGCTCTCGGTCGCGGCGTCTTCGATCAACTGGTCGAACTCTACGATGAGAAGGCGGCCGCTTGCGAGCGCAAGCAACAGGAACATGCCGAGCTCGGCTACCCCGACTTCACGTGGTTCCAGCGCGACATCCTGCTGCGGATCCTGGACAGCCAATGGAAGGATCACCTGCACACGATGGACGGCCTGCGCGAGGGCATCACCCTGCGCGGTTATGCCCAGCGCGATCCCAAGATCGAGTTCTCGCGCGAGGGCTTCCAGCTGTTCCAGGAAATGGAGACACGCGTCGACGAACAGGCCACCGGGATCCTGTTCAAGTTTGCACTTCCCGAGCCGCGTTCCAAAGCAGTGCCGCCCCCCAGGCGGCTGCCGCTGCCGGTGGGTGCGGCGATCAGCCGGGATCCGGCTTCGGTGCAGCCGGGGACGGCGGCTGTCCCCGGGGCGGGCCGCGCTGGGGCGACGCCGATCGGGCGCGCGAAGGTGGGACGCAACGATCCGTGCCCCTGCGGCAGCGGGAAGAAGTACAAGAAGTGCCATGCCGCCTGAGGGCCCGGGGCGGCGAAAGCCGGGTCGCCCCGCACGCTCCTTCGAGGTTCCGGGCTTTCGAGCCGCCGGGATCCGCTGTGGGATCAAGCCCCGCGGCCTGGACCTGGCGCTGATCGTCTCGGATGTCGAGGCGGCCTGGGCGGCGGTCTACACCCAGTCGAGCGTGGTGGGGGCGCCGGTCGAATGGAGTCGTCGCTGCACGCTTGCGGGCAGGGGGGTCGCCGCGGTGATCAACAGTGGCATCTCGAATGTGGCCCGCGGGCGGCAGGGGCAGCGCGATACCCGCGAAATGGCCGAACTGGCGTCGACGGCCCTGGGTTGTCGGCCGGCCCAGGTGTGCGTGGCTTCCACTGGCGTGATCGGGGAGCCGTTGCCGATGGCCCGCCTGCGTCGGGGGATCCCGAAGCTGGCGGCGGCCCTCACGGCGCGCGGCTTCGCGGATGCCGCGGAGGCGATTCGCACGACCGACACCTACGCGAAGCAGGCGAGCGCAAAGGCTCGCGTCGGCGGTCGAGAGGTAAGGATCCTCGGGATGGCCAAGGGTTCGGGGATGATTCAGCCGCGCATGGCGACGATGTTGGCTTTCGTGGTGACCGATGCTGCCGTGGCACCGGCACACCTGCGCCGGCTCTGGAAGCGCGTGTGCGACGAGACCTTCAATCGCGTGACGGTCGACGGCGAGACCTCCACCAGCGACACCGCGCTGGTGATGGCGAATGGACGAGCGGGCAACCCGCGGATCACCTCCGCGCGAAGTCCCGGCGCCCGGGCTTTTGAGCGGGCGCTTTTGGCGGTGGCCACGCAACTCGCCCGGGATCTCGCCCGAGACGGTGAAGGCGCAACGAAACTGGTGGACGTTGCGGTCCTCGGGGCGCGCACCCGGGCCGAAGCCGAAATCGCCGCACGCAGCGTTGCCAACTCGATGTTGGTGAAGACCGCGATCCACGGAGCGGACCCGAACTGGGGCCGCGTGCTGCAGGCGGTGGGCGCCAGTCGCGTGACGCTGCGCCTCGCGCGCGTCGAAATCTGGGTGGGCCCGGCTTGCGTCTTTGCGAAGGGACAGGCCACCGACGGCGCTTCGCGCCGTCGTGCCGAGCGGCATCTGAAAGGGCGCGAGGTACAGCTTCGAGTGGGGTTGGGGGCCGGGCGCGCCGCCGCGCGGATCTGGACCTGTGATCTTTCGGCGCAATACGTCCGGATCAACGCCGACTACACCAGCTAGCCCGAAGCGGGGAGCGAAGGCCGGACCGTCCCCGCTTTTGCTCCCCGTGCTGCGTGGTGGCCCCTAGCGGTCTCTGCTAACCATTCCCGACCTCACACGCTTCTGGCCCGCCCCTGCGGTGCTCGGAGTCGGCGTGAGCCTTCCCGGCGGGCCCTAGCGGCTGGGGGCTCGTGCCTTCCTCGAGTTGGGGAGTTTCGGACGGAGCGGTGGCATAACCGCGAAGGAGATTTCGATGACCGAGACCCCGGCGGGCCCCGCGGCCGACGCCGAAGCCCCCGCCGCCACCGAAGCGACCCCCGAGTCCTCCACCGCGGCCGAACTCGAGCGCGAGGCCGCCGAGCTCTCCGTGCGCAGCTTGCTGGAGGCCGGTGCGCACTTTGGCCACCAGACCCAGCGCTGGAATCCGAAGATGAAGCCTTTCATCTTCGGCCAGCGCAACGGCACCCACATCATCGACCTCGACCAGACATTCACGATGTTTGCGGAGGCCCTCGAGTTCCTCCGCGAGATCTGCGCCGAAGGCGGCAGTGTGCTCTTTGTCGGCACGAAGCGGCAATCGGCAACGAGCGTCGAGACCGAGGCGCGGCGTGCTGAGCAGTACTACGTGAACAATCGCTGGCTCGGCGGAATGCTCACCAACTGGAAGACGGTCAAGAAGTCGATTGACCGTTACAAGACGATCCTCGAGACCCTTGGTGACGAAGAGCGAAAAGCCGAGTTCTCGAAGAAAGAGCTGTCCCGCCTGACCCGCCTGGGCGAGAAGTACCGCAAGTCGCTGCACGGCATCCGCGAAATGGGGCGGCTTCCTTCGGCCTTGTTCGTGATCGACGTTTCCAAGGAGCAGATCGCGGTGAGCGAGGCGCGGCGGCTCGGGATACCGATCGTTGCCATGGTCGATAGCAACTGTAATCCGGATGGCATCGACTTCGTGGTTCCGGCGAACGACGATGCGATCCGGGCGGTCGATCTGTATTGCCGACTGGTGGCAGACGCCTGCATCGAGGGCGCGCGCATCCACAACGAGCGAATCCAGTCCGAGACGCACGCGCAACCGGTGGCCGGACCCGGCATCGGACGACGCGTCGTGGAGATCAAGCAGGCGCCGCGTCGCAGTCGCAGCCAGCAGGGCGTGACGAGCGGGCGCACCCAGAGCGCCGGCGGACGTACGGACGTGAGGGAGGCGGCCCCGGCCGCAGCGGCCCCCGAAGCCGCAGAAGCCGCAGCGGCTCCCGCAGCCAAAGAAGACGCGGCGACCCCCACGGACGGCGAGAGCTGAGCCGCCCGGCGAAAGCGATAGGAGACTTCTCGTGGCCGAGATCACAGCGAGCGCCGTAAAGATGCTTAGGGACCAGACCGGCGCCGGCATGATGGACTGCAAGCGCGCGTTGGCCGACGCCGACGGCGACGGCGGCAAGGCGATTGAGTTGTTGCGCGAGCGCGGGCTTGCCAAGGCCGGAAAGCGTTCCGGGCGCGCCACCAGCGAGGGCATCATCGGCATGGCGCTCGGGGGTTCCTTCGCGGCGGTCATCGAACTGGGTTCCGAAACCGATTTCGTTGCCAAGACGGACGAGTTCCAGGCGGCGGCGGCCGAAATCGCGGAAGCGGTGGCCTCCACCCCGGGCGTGTCGAGCGTGGCAGAAGCCCTTGCGGCGAAGCTGGGCGACGGCAGCATCGAGGATCGCGTCGGTGCCGTGGCCTCGAAGGTGGGTGAGAACATCGTGCTCAAGCGCGTCGGAAGGCTCGAAGTCGCTTCCGGGATCACCGGCGGCTACATCCACGCCGGGGGCAAGCTCGGCGTGATCGTGGCCATTGGGAACGCCGGCACGGGCGCGGACGCGCTCGCGAAGGACATTGCCATGCACGTGGCCGCGACGGACCCCACCCCCATCGCTGTCGATCGTGATGGCGTCGACGTGGCATTGGTCGAGAAGGAACGCGAACTGCTCGGTCGGCAGGCGGCCCAGACCGGCAAGCCCGAGAACGTGATCGCTCGCATCGTCGAGGGGCGCATGGGCAAGTTCTTCCAGGAGTTCTGCCTGGTCGAGCAGCCCTTCGTGAAGGATCCGGATCGCGCCGTGGGCGACCTGCTCACGGAAGGGGCATCGATCGAGGGTTTCGTCCGCTTCAAGGTGGGCGAGGCTTCGAGCGAGGACGAGTGAAGCCCCTCTATCAGCGGGTGCTCCTGAAGCTCTCCGGCGAAATGCTCGCCGGGGACCAGAGCACGGGTATCCACCCCGCGGTGCTCTCCGAGATCGCCAGGGAGGTCCAGCAGGTCCACGCGCTCGGTGTGCAAGTGAGCATCGTGATCGGCGGCGGCAACGTGATCCGTGGGATCACGGCGGCGAGCCAGGGCATGGACCGCTCGAACGCCGACTACATGGGGATGCTCGCGAGCGTGATCAATGCGATGGCGCTGCAGGACGCCCTCGAGAAGTGTGACATCCCGACGCGGGTGCAGACCGCTCTCGATATCGCCGAGGTTGCCGAGCCTTACATTCGCAGGCGTGCCGTCCGGCACCTCGAAAAGGGCCGCATCGTGATCTTCGGGGGGGGCACCGGCAATCCCTATTTCAGCACCGATACCGCCGCCGCCCTCCGAGCGGCCGAGATCCACGCCGACATCGTGCTGAAGGCCACCAAGGTCGACGGTGTCTACGACTCCGATCCGGTGCAGAACCCGGGGGCGCGGCGCTTCGACGAGCTGACCTTCGAGACCGCCATCCGTGAGAACCTGCATTTCATGGACCAGGCGGCGATTGCCCTGTGTCGCGAGAACGATCTACCGATCGTGGTCTTCGACCTGAACGTACCGGGAAACATCCTGAAGGTGGTCTGCGGTGAACGCATCGGGACCACCGTTTCGAACGCGACCGCGAAGGGCTGATCGGGGCCCCGAAGCACCCGTTCCGGAGAGAGTATGGCCGACGAAGAAGCCGGAATTGTGATCGAGGAAGCCTCTGATGCGATGGAGAAATCGATCGCCAGCTTCCGCCGGGACCTGCAGAAGGTCCGCACGGGACGCGCGAGCACCGCGCTCCTCGAGGGCCTGAAGGTCGACTATTTCGGAACGGCGACCCCCCTCAATCAGCTTGCGAACCTCACGGCACCCGACGCGAGGCTGATTGTCATAAACCCCTACGACAAGTCTGCGATCACTCCCATCGAGCGCGCGATCCAGACTTCGGCCACCGGGCTCAGCCCGGCGAGCGACGGCAAGTTGATCCGCATCTCGATTCCGCCGCTGACCGAGGAGCGTCGCCGCGACCTGGTGAAACAGGTCAAGAAGATGGCCGAAGAGCACAAAGTCGGCGTGCGCGACGCCCGGCGCGAGGCGCTCTCCCTCCTGAAGGAGATGGATAATTCGGGAGACATCCCCGCGGATGACCGCCGCCGGGCCGAGAAGAAGATTCAGGATCTCACCGACGAGTTCGTTGGGCGCATCGACAGCATGACTTCCGAGAAGGAGGTCCAGGTGCTCGAGGTCTAGCGATGGATGCACCGCTCCTGCCCCACGACCGGCTTCCCGAGCACATTGCGATCATCATGGATGGCAATGGGCGCTGGGCCGAAGCCCGCGGGCTCGAGCGCAACGAGGGGCACCGCGAGGGACTCGAATCGGTTCGCTCGGTGGTGCGCGCCGCAGACGAGATCGGCATCGGGACCCTGACTCTCTACGCCTTCTCGATGGAGAACTGGAACCGGCCGAAGGGCGAAGTGAACGCCTTGATGGGGTTTCTCGAGCAGTACCTCGAGAGCGAGATCGACGAAGTGGCTTCGCGGGGGACCCGCGTGCGTGCCATCGGGCGCTTGGACCGACTGCCAAAGAGTACGCGCCGCGCGGTCGAGGGGGCGGTCGAACGAACGCGCGAGAACCGCGGAATGACCCTGGTCTTTGCCCTTTCCTACGGCGGTCGCACGGAAATCGTCGACGCGGCGAGGGCGCTGCTGCGCGACGCCGAGTTGGGCGCCATCGATCCCGAGCGACTCGACGAGAAGACCTTCGCTTCCTACCTCTACGCGGGGGATCTGCGCGATCCCGATCTATTGATCCGCACCGGCGCGGAGTCCCGGATCTCGAATTTTCTGCTCTGGCAGATTGCCTACACGGAGATCTACACCTCGGACCTGATGTGGCCGGACTTCCGCAAGTCCCATCTGGTCAGCGCGATCCTCGAATACCAGACGCGTGAGCGGCGCTATGGCCTGACCAGCGCCCAGGTCCGCAGTCCTGGAAGCGGCCTCGGGGGCGGCCGGTGAAGCGCGTCACGATCCTCGGGAGCACGGGCAGCATTGGCTGCCAGACGCTCGAGGTGATCGCAGGGTTTCCCGAGCGTTTCCGGGTGGTGGCCCTGGCCGCCGGCCGGCAGGTCGAGAAGCTCGCCGAACAGGTGGAGCAATTTCGGCCCGAGCGCGTTTCGGTGGCCGACGAGGCCGGAGCCGAGGAACTCCGCGGCCGTGTCGGCGACGCGGTGGCCATCGAGGTCGGAGCGGCCGGACTCCTCGAAGTCGCCAGCCATCCCGCGGACCTGGTCGTTGCCGGTCTGGTGGGAGCCGTGGGGCTCGCGCCCACGCTGGCGGCGATTCGCGCGGGGCGCTCCGTGGCGCTCGCCAACAAAGAAGTGATGGTGATGGCGGGCGCCTTGATTCGCCGAGAGGTCGAGAAGGCGGGTGTGGCACTGATCCCGGTGGACAGCGAACACAGCGCGATCTTCCAGGCCCTTTCCGGGGTGAAGGCCTGTGAGATCGCTCGACTGATCCTGACCGCTTCGGGCGGCCCCTTTCGGACCTGGAGCGCCGAGCGCATGGCGGGCGCGAGCATCGAGGAGGCCCTGGACCACCCGAACTGGGATATGGGCCCGAAGATCAGCGTCGATTCAGCGACCTTGATGAACAAGGGTCTCGAGGTGATCGAAGCGCGCTGGCTCTTCGATGTCGATCCCGATCGCATCGAGGTGCTGGTGCACCCGCAGTCGATCGTGCATTCGATGGTCGAGACCATTGATCGCTCGGTGCTGGCACAACTCGGGCTGCCCGACATGCGGGTGCCGATCGCCGTGGCGCTGGCGTACCCCGCACGTCTGCCCCTCGATCTGCCAAGCCTCGACCTCGCCGAACTTTCCCGGCTCGATTTTTCCGCGCCCGACCACGAGCGGTTCCCGTGCCTCGGGCTCGCCTACGAGGCGCTCGCCGGGAGCGAGGAGGCGCCGGCGGTTCTGAACGCCGCCAACGAGATCAGCGTGGCACTCTTTCTCGAAGGGGCCATTCCCTTCGCGGCCATCGCGGAGGCCAACGCGCGCGTGCTGCGCGAGCACGCCGAGTGGAGACCCCACGCGGTGGTGACGACCCTCGAAGAGGTCGAGGCCGCTGACGCCTGGGCGCGCGCCCGGACCCGCGAGATCCTGGACAGCCACACTGTGCAGAGCGCTTCGGGGGCCGTGTGAATCCGTTCCAGCCGCTGCTTGATTTCATCCCCTATGTCGTGGCCTTCGTCCCGATGCTCGGCATCCTGATCTTCGTCCACGAACTCGGCCACTTCATGGCGGCAAAGAGTTTTGGCGTACGCGTACTGACGTTTTCCCTCGGTTTCGGTGCGCCGATCGGGTTCGGACGTCTTCGGCTGCGCTGGGTGAGCGGCGATACCGAGTACAAGGTCGGTTGGATCCCGCTCGGTGGCTACGTGAAGATGCTCGGCGAGGAACTCCACGAAGGGCAGGATGAGCCCGACGTGTCCGATGCGCGCCCGGACGAGTACCTGAACCACAAGCCGCTGTGGCAGAAGTTGGGGATCTGTTTCGCCGGGCCGGTGATGAATCTGCTGCTGCCGGTCGTGATCTTCATGGGGGTGTTCGCCTGGGGCTTGCCCCAGCCGAGCGCGGTGGTGGGGCATGTCGAGGCGGGTTCGCCGGCGGCACTCGGGGGCCTCGAGGCGGGGGACCGGATCGTGGCCGTGGATGGGGTGCCGGTTCGCTGGTGGTTCGAATTTCAAAAGGTCGTCGCGGAAGCTTTGAGCGGGCCCGTCGAAGTCGAGGTGGAGCACGACGGCGTGCTCTCCCTTCGGAGTTTCGAGCGTGAGGCACGCCCCGGCATGGACGCCTTTGGCGGCGAAGTGGAGGTAGGGTGGATCGGTGTCTCCCACCGCCGGTTGCCGGCGCTGGTGGGGGTCCTTGATCTGGCTTCGGAAGCCGGGCGAAGCGGCCTGCGCTCGGGCGATCGTGTGATCCAGGTCGATGGCGTAGCGATCGAAGACTGGGAGGGGCTGCGCGCGGGCATGGCGACTGCCTGGGAGCAGGACCGCTCCGCTGCGGTGCTGCGCGTGGTGCGCGGGCAGCAGGCGGAAGAACTCGACGTTTCGGTGAGCCCGGGTCGCGACCTTGCGGCTCTCGGTGTCGTACCGGCGACGATCCTCGTGAGCGAGGTCTCGCCCGGGATGCCGGCCGAGGCCGCCGGCATCGAAGCCGGAGACTGGATCGTGGCCGTGGACGGTGCTCCGGTGGGAAGTTTTGCGGCCTTCGCGGGGATCGTGCGGAGCAGCGGGGGGCGGAAGCTCACCGTGCGGGTCGCCCGCGACGGTGAGTCGAAGGTCGTCGAGTTGCGCCCGCGCAAAAGCCTGGTGCCCAACCTCCTGGGCATCGAGGGCATGGAAGAGGAAACCTGGCTGATCGGGATCCGTCATGCGCTGCCGACGCTGCCCGGTGCCAGCGAGGTGTACCGCAGCCTGAACCCGATCGTTTCGTTTCCGAAGGCGGTCCTGCGCACCGTCGAGACGACGCGGTTCTTTCTGGCCGGGCTCGGGAAGATCGTCAGCGGCGAGGTCGGTGCCGACAAACTCGCGGGCCCCATCGGCATCGCGGAAATCGCGCGCAAGTCGTTGGACCTCGGCTGGCTGCCCTACCTCCAGACGTTGATCCTGATCAGCATCAACCTGGGAATCCTCAACCTGCTTCCGATCCCGGTCCTCGATGGGGGGCAGGCACTGCTCTACATGATCGAGAGCGCGAAGCGCTCGCCGCTGTCGTTGCGCACCCGGGAAATCGTGCAGTCCTTCGGGCTCACGATGGTGCTGATGCTGATCGGGCTCGCCTTCTGGAACGATCTCTCCCGCCACTGGGGCCGCTTTATCGACTGGCTCCAGGCGGGGCTCTAGGCGGGGCCCGGCGTTGCGGAGACTGCTCGCGATCTCGAGTGCGACCGCGGAGGCGTCGGTGGCGTTCATGCAGGAGGGGGCGGTCGTCGCCGAGCAGGCCGGAAGTGCCCGGCGAGATCACGCCGAGACACTGCTCGAATTGATCGACGCGGTGCTGAAAGACGCGGGGTGCGCGATCGAAGCGGTCGACGCGTATGCCGTCACGCGTGGCCCCGGCGCTTTCACCAGCTTGCGCGTGGGGATCGGTAGCGTGAAGGGGCTCTCGTTTCGGGCGGGTCTGCCGGTGGCCCCCGTGTCGACCCTTGCCGCGCTGGCGCTCGATGCGCCGGTCGACCGCGAACCGGGTCTTCCCGTGGCGGCGCTCCTGGATGCCGGTCGCGGGGAGGTTTACGCCGCGCTCTTTGACCCCGATTGCAAGCGACCGCTGCCGCAGTGGACGGCCGGGGTCTACGACCTCGAGGCCCTCGAGGCGCAACTTCCCGGGCCCCTGGCACTGGTGGGGTCGGGAGCCGAATCGCACGCAGGCCGGCTTGCGGACTGCGTGGGGCGCGTGCTCTACGCCGGGTGTGTGCCTCGAGCAAGGCACGTCGCGCGGCTGGGCTTTGCGGCCCTCGGACGCGGCGAGGGGGTGGATGCGGCGGACCTCCGCCCCGATTACCTGCGCGGTGCGCGTGCCGAGGTTTCGCGAAAGGCCGCTCTCGCGCGCCGCTCGGGACTCGACACCATTTGAAAGCTCCATTAGTCTCGCGGGCTTAGCGCACCGCCCCGGTGCGTGAATTCGACCGGCCCCAGCCCTTGGCGGGGCCCTGGTTCGTCCGCTTCGGGCGACCCCGATCCACCCTGGAGAGAGACCCATGGCACTCAATATCTACTACGACAAGGACGCCGACCTCTCCCGCCTGGCCGGGAAGACCGTGGCGATTCTGGGCTATGGGAGCCAGGGGCACGCCCACGCCCAGAACCTGCATCACTCGGGGATCCGGGTCGTGGTCGGGCTGCGCAAGGATTCGGCTTCCTGGGCCAAGGCCGAGGCCGCCGGTCTCGAGGTCGCCACCACCGCCGATGCGGCGGCGGCGGGGGACATCGTGATGCTGACGCTGCCCGACGAATTGGCGGCCGACATCTACCGCGAGGACGTCGCACCGAATCTCCAGCCGGGGAACTACCTGGCGGTCGCGCACGGCTTCAATATCCATTTTGGTACCGTGCGCCCGGCCGAGGGTGTCAACGTCTTCATGGTGGCGCCCAAGGGGCCCGGGCACACGGTGCGCGCGCACTACGAAGAGGGCCGCGGGGTGCCGGCGCTGGTGGCGGTGGCCGAAGACCCCTCCGGTGACACCCTGGCGATCGCGTTGGCCTACGCCTCGGGCATCGGTGCCGGGCGCGCTGGGATCATCGAGACCAATTTCCGTGAAGAGACCGAGACCGATCTCTTCGGTGAGCAGGCGGTGCTCTGTGGCGGGCTCACGCAGCTGATGCAGGCGGGTTACGAGACGCTGGTGGACGCGGGCTACGCCCCGGAGATGGCCTACTTCGAGTGCATCCACGAGGTGAAGCTGATCGTCGACCTGATCTACGAGAACGGCGTCGCCAACATGCGCTACTCGGTCTCGAATACCGCCGAGTACGGGGACTTCAAGAGCGGGCCGAGGGTGATCGACGAGGGCGTTCGGGAGCGAATGCGCGAGGTTCTCGCCGACATCCAGACGGGTCGTTTCGCCCGGGACTTCATCGAAGAAAGCCGCTCCGGGAATATTTCCTTCAATGCCATGCGAAAGCAGGCGGCAGAGCACCCGATGGAAGCCGTCGGTGCACGCCTGCGCGGTCTGATGCCGTGGCTTGCCGAGAAGCCGCTGGTGGATCGCGAGAAGAACTAGGTTCGCGATGCCTGGCGATCGCCCCCGATCTGAATTTCCGGCTCCCGATGCCGCTGCGCGCGACTTCGAGGAGCGGCCTCGCGAGAGACTGGTGCCCGATGCCTATCGCCTCGGAGCCGTACCGCTTGGCGGGGCCGCCATCGCCTACGCGCTGGGCTGGCCGCTAGTCTGCGGCGCCGCGTTGGCGCTGACGCTCTTTGTCGCGGCCTTCTTCCGCAATCCTTCGCGACCGCTACCCGGTGGCGAGCGACAGGTGGTGGCACCGGCGGACGGACGCGTCCTCGAGGCCGGAGAGGTCGAGGGCGCAGACGGCAGCAAGCGCTTGCGCGTGGCGATCTTCCTCTCGGTTTTTGACGTACACGTGAATCGGATGCCGGTGGCCGGGCGGGTGACCGGCATCGAGCGTGGGGGAGACGGCTACCGGGCGGCGTTTCGCGCGGATGCGGACGCGACGAACGTCTTCTGCCGCGTGGACCTCGAGACCACCGCCGGGGAATTGGTTTCGGTCACGCAGATCACCGGCTGGATCGCTCGCCGAATTCTGTGTTATCCGCACGTCGGGCAGCGGATCGAGCGGGGCATGCGTTACGGCCTGATCCGTTTCGGTTCCCGCACCGATGTGACGTTGCCCGTGGGAGCCACGCTGCGGGTTCAGCGTGGCGATCGCGTCACGGGCGGGGCGACGGTGGTGGCGGACTTGCCGCCCCGGGAGGACGCGTGAGCGAAGCGAAGCGCATGAGGCGCCGCCGCCGCGGGTCGAAGAGGGATCCGGGCGCCTTCGCGGTGCTGCTGCCTCACCTGCTCACCACCGCCAATCTCGCTGCGGGGTTCTACGCGATCCTGAAGTCGGGGCAGGGCGAATTTGATCGCGCCGCGATCGCGCTCTTTTTTGCCGCCGTCTTTGATGGACTCGACGGGCGGGCGGCTCGCCGGGCGCATTCCTCGAGCCGCTTCGGCCTCGAATACGATTCGATCGCGGACACGGTCTCCTTCGCCGTGGCGCCTGCGGTGCTGGCCTTCAACGCGGGAAGCTACGCGGAACTCGGCTGGACCGGTTGGGTGATGGGCTTTGTCTACGTCGCCTGCGCCTCTCTCCGGCTAGCTCGCTTCAACGTCTCTCCCGGGCGCTACGAGGGCCGTTTCGAGGGACTTCCGAGTCCCGCGGCGGCGGGCGTGGTGCTGAGTTGGGTACTCTTCACGGGCTGGTTGGCGGAGAACGGCTTCGGCCTTGGGGTTCCGGCCACGCTCTCGGCTCTGGGCCTGGCGTTCCTCGGCGTCCTGATGCTGAGCCCGATTCCCTACCGGAATTTCAAGAACGTGCGACTCGGTGCTTCGTACGGGAACATCGTATGGACGGTGATCGGCAGCACGGTGATCCTCCTCCGACCTGAGCTGACCCTCCTCGCGCTCTCGATGATCTACACCTTCTCCGGCCCCTTCGAGATCTATTGGCGGCGACGAACCGGAAGCGAACTGCAGGTGATCCAGGCTTCGGAACCGCAGGCCGAGACACCGGCTCCGGGAGAGCCCCATGAGTGAGAAAACGGCAGAGCGGGTCTTGATCTTCGACACCACGCTGCGCGACGGCGAGCAATCGCCGGGCTGCAGTATGAACCGCCAGGAGAAACTGGCGCTGGCACGGCAACTCGCCGCCCTGGGCGTCGACATCATCGAGGCGGGCTTTCCGATCGCCAGCGAGGGTGATCTCGAATCGGTGAAGGCGATTTCGCTGGCGGTGCGCGAACCCGTGATCTGCGCGCTCTCGCGCACGAGCCGCGGCGACATCGAGCACGCTCTCGAGGCGCTGGACCCGGCGGCGCGCCCGCGCGTCCACGTCTTCATTGCAACCAGCGACCTGCACCTCGAGCACAAGCTGCGGATGACACGCGAGCAGGTCATCGAAGAAGTCGACCGGGCGGTCCGCTCGGCCCGCGCTCACGTCGACGACGTCGAATTCTCGGCCGAAGATGCCACGCGTTCCGACTGGGACTACCTGGTCGAGGTCTTCGACGTGGCGGTGGCGGCGGGCGCGTCGACGCTCAACGTACCGGACACCGTGGGTTACACGACGCCCAGCGAGTACTTCGACCTGATCCAGTTCCTGAAGCGGCACGTGCAGGGAGCCGATGACGTGATCTTCAGCCTGCACTGCCACGACGATCTCGGGCTGGCGGTGGCCAACAGCCTGGCAGCGATCCGCGCCGGGGCGCGGCAGGTCGAGTGCACCGTGAACGGGATCGGCGAGCGTGCCGGCAACACCGCGATGGAAGAGGTGGTGATGGCGCTGAAGACCCGCCCCGACACCTTTGGGGGCCTCGACACGGGCATCGTCACGACCGAGATCTGGCCCACGAGTCGGCTGCTCTCGTCGATTACCGGCGTGCCCGTTCAGCCCAACAAGGCCATTGTCGGCGAAAATGCTTTCGCGCACGAGGCGGGGATCCACCAGGACGGCGTGCTGAAGAACACGCTCACCTACGAGATCATGACCCCGCAGTCGATTGGTCGCGCCTCCAACGAACTGGTGCTCGGGAAGCACTCGGGACGCCACGCCCTTTCGGAACGCCTGGGGGAGCTCGGGTTCGATGTCTCCGGGGATGCTTTCGAGCGGGTCTTCCGGCGCTTCAAGGCGCTGGCGGATGCGAAGAAGACCATCTTCAACGAGGACCTCGAGGCGCTGGTGGGAGATTCGGTGACGACCCCCGAGGAGCGTTTTTCGATCGGCGACATCTCGATCACCAGCGGCACCGTCGGGAAGCCGAGTGCCACGGTGGAAATGCAGATCGACGGCGTGTCGCGAAAGCAGACGGCTCTCGGTGTCGGGCCCGTGGACGCGCTCTTCCGCGCAGTCGCCGAGTTGACCGACACGAAGAGCGAGTTGATCCGCTACCAGGTGCACGCGGTCACCGCGGGTCTCGACGCCCTGGGCGAAGTCAGCGTGACGGTCGACGAAGACGGCCGCCGGGTGATCGGCCACGGCGCTCACGAAGACGTGCTGGTGGCGAGTGGCAAGGCCTACGTTCACGCCATCAACAGGCTCGAATGGCATAAGGGACGCCGGGGGGCCAACGAGCCCCGGGGTATCTAGGCGCCGCCCAGGCGTCCACCGCAGCTGGAGAAGGCATCGTGGATCGAATTGTTCTTTTGCCGGGAGACGGCATCGGGCCCGAGGTGACCCTCGAGGCGCGTCGCGTGCTCGAAGTGGTTGCGGCGCAGCACAGTCGAAAGCTCGAGTTTGAAGAGGGCCTGATCGGCGGCGCGTCGATCGACGCCACCGGTAGCCCCCTTGGCGATGACGTGGTGGAAGCCTGTCGCGGCGCGAATGCGGTGCTGCTGGGCGCTGTCGGCGGGCCTGCCTGGGACGCGATGCCGGTGGACACCCGGCCGGAGAAGGGGCTGCTGCGGATCCGCAAGGAACTCGGGCTCTTCGCCAACTTGCGGCCCGCGAAAGTGTTCCCCGCGCTGGTCGCCGCTTCGACCCTGCGTCCCGAGGTGGTCGAGGGAATCGATCTGCTGGTGGTGCGCGAGTTGACCGGCGGTCTGTATTTCGGGGAGCCGCGGGGGCGGGCGCTGGTTTCGGGTCGCCGGGAGGCCCGCAATACCATGGTCTATGACGAAGTCGAGATCGACCGCATCGCACGGGTCGCTTTCGAGGCAGCCGGGCTGCGGCGCCGACACCTGACCCACGTGCACAAGGCCAACGTCCTCGACGTCTCGCAACTCTGGGTCGAGGTCGTCGACGAAGTGGCAAAGGATTTTCCCGACGTCGATGTCGTGCACCAACTCGTCGATTCGTGCGCGATGCTGCTGGTGCGTGACCCGCGGCGTTTCGACGTGATCGTCACCGGAAATCTCTTCGGCGACATTCTGTCGGACGAGGCGGCGATGATCACGGGCTCGCTCGGAATGCTGCCCTCGGCGAGCCTTTCCGGGAGCGGGGTCGGGCTCTACGAGCCGGTGCACGGTTCCGCTCCGGATCTCGCGGGCCAAGACCGGGCGAACCCCTTGGCTGCAATCCTGAGCGTGGCGATGTTGTTCGAGCACTCGTTGCACGCCCCGGAAGCCGCCGAGGCGGTGCGCGGGGCGGTGGAGCGCGTCCTGGCGGCGGGACATCGCACCCAGGACCTGGTGCTGCCGGGCGAATCGCGCGAGACCATCGGCTGCCACGAGATGGGCGACCGCGTCCTCGAAGCACTCGAGGCCCACTGATGGCGGCGGGACAGAGCGGACTTCGCATCGTGCTGGCGGGCGCTACCGGGACGCTGGCACGCGACGTAATTGACGTGCTCGAGGGGCGCGATCTGCCCGTCGAGGAGATCTTGCCCTTCGCCACCAGCGCGTCGCTCGGCGAGGAGATCGAATTTCGCGGGCAATCCTTCGCCGTCCGGGACGCGATGCCCTCGCTGCGCGGCGTCGACCTGGTCCTCGTCTGCACGCCGCCGGGGCCCGCGCTCGACGTGATCCGGCAGGCGCTGCGGGCCGAGGCGCCTTGCGTCGATTGCTCGGGGTCGCTCAGCGACAGCCGCGATGTGCCGCTGCTGGTGTCGGCCCTGGCGAACCCGTCGTCGGTCCTCGGGGCGCCGCTGATCGCGACGCCCGCCGGTCCGACGCTGGCGCTCGCCCTGGTCCTGGCTCCGTTGGTGGCCGAAGCGGGTCTCGAGCGGTTTTCGGCGACGCTGTTGCGCTCGGTGTCCCGCGCCGGTCGCCGCGGGATCGACGCACTCTCGCGCGAGACACTCGCGCTGCTGGGTCAGCACGAGGTTCCGGAACTCGATTGTTTCGAGACGCCGGTCGCCTTTGACTGTATTCCGCTCGCCGTGGAGTCCGACCTTCCGGAGTCCGAAGCGCGGACCCTGGCCGATCTCGAGCGCCTCCTGCCGGGGGGTGATGAAGCGCCGGAGCCCGGTTGGCTCGGGGCGCGGGGCCAGTTGCAGGCCGTACAGGTGCCGGCCTTCGTCAGCGACGCCGCCACCCTTTCGATCGAGACCCAGCGTCCACTCAGCGCCGAGGAAGCCCGGGAGCGACTGTCGAAGGCGCCCGGAGTCGAATGCGATCCGGACGCTCCAGCGCCGTCGATGCGCGACGCAGCGGGTAGTGATTGCGTTCTCGTCGGGCGCGTGGACGATACAGGCGGCGAAACGGGGCTGCGTCTGTGGCTCGCCGCGGATTCCGTCCGCCTCTCCGCGGTCAATGCCGTCGATCTCGCGGAGACGCGGTTGCGCTTCAACTAAGGCCTTCGAATCGCGCCGTGGTCTACCGCCTGCTGCTCGAATACGATGGGACCGATTTCTCGGGTTGGCAGACCCAGGCCCACGGCCAACGCACGGTGCAGGGCTGCCTGGCCAAAGCCCTCGAAGAACTCTGCGGCGAGCCGGTGCGCGTGACTGGGGCCGGGCGCACGGACGCGGGTGTCCACGCCGAAGGGCAGGTGGCCGCCGTGGCGCTGCCGCTCGCCCTCGAGGCGGGTGTGCTTGCGCGTGCGCTCAACGCGAAGCTGCCGGCGGATATCGCGGTTCTCGAGGTGAACCCCGTGCCCGACGATTTTGATCCGCGCCGTCAGGCAAGCGCGAAGCACTACCGTTACCGCATTTGGAATGCGCCGATGCGGTCGCCCCTGCGAGACCGCCGCTGGTTGCATTGGTCACGCCCCCTCGCCCTCGAAGCGATGCGCGAGGCGGCCGCGGAACTCGTCGGCCGGCATGATTTTGCCAGTTTCCAGGCGGCGGGCGGTGCGCTGGTCGACACCCGGCGCGAACTCTTTCGGCTCGAGATCGAGGGCGAGGCGGGGGCCGCGATCGTTCTCGATTTCGAGGGATCGGGCTTCCTGCGCTACATGGTTCGGAACCTGGTGGGGACGCTGCTCGAAGTCGGGGCCGGAAGGCGCTCGCCGTTGTCGATGCGGGGGTTGCTGGCGGCCCAGGATCGCCAAAAAGCGGGGCCCACGGCGGCGGCGCGGGGGCTCACCCTGGTTGCGGTCCGCTACCCGGAGGCCGCGTTCGCCGGCTTGAAATCGCCCCCGCCCGGGCCGCCGAGCCCGCCGGATCCCCCCAAAGCGCCTTCGAATTCGAAGTGTTAGGGAAGTCCCCGAGGCTTGACGCGACCCGGTGGCTCGGGTACCTGTCTGCGCTCCGCGATCCTCGCCGTGCGCCAAGGCGGCCCGCGAGGGGCCCCCTGCGGGGCTCCCAGCCCATCACCGGGCCCCGTCGCGAGAGTGGAGAAGGAAGCAGCCGCATGTCCGCCCAGGCCCATCGCGCCACCCAGAGTGCCCGCCCCGCCGAAATTGAACGGGTCTGGTTCGTGATCGACGCCGACGAGAAGATTCTCGGGCGTTTGGCGACCCGCGTGGCTTCGGTCCTCAAGGGGAAGCACCGCGTCTTCGTAACGCCCCACGTCGACTGCGGCGACTTCGTGATCGTGGTGAACGCCGAGAAGGTGAAACTCACCGGAAAGAAGCGCTTCACCAAAAAGTACTACCGGCACAGCGGCTACACCGGCAGCCTGAAAGAAACCACGGCAGACGATCTGCTTTCCGGCCCGTACGCCGACCGCGTCGTGCAAAAGGCGGTTGCCGGCATGCTCCCGAAGAACTCCCTGGGACGGAAGATGCTCGAAAAATTGCGCGTCTATGCCGGCCCCGAACACCCGCACGCCGCGCAAAAACCAGAGGAACTCCACCTTGCCTGAACTGCCGCCGCTTCCGCCGCCCTCCAAGGCGAGTGCCACGGGGCGTCGCAAGACTGCAGTCGCGCGTGTCCAGATCAAGCTGGGGCAGGGTGCCATCGTGGTGAACGGCCGGACCCTCGACGAGTACTTCGATCGCGAGTGCCACCACATCTTGGTGCGCCGACCGCTCGAATCGACCGATACTCTTTCGCGCTACGACGTCACGGCGAAGATCCACGGCGGCGGGCCCTCGGGCCAGGCCGGCGCCCTGCGCCACGGCATCGCCCGGGCCATCGAGAAGATGGATCCCAGCATGCGCGGTAGCCTCAAGAAGGACGGCTTCCTGACGCGCGACGCGCGCAAGAAGGAACGCAAGAAGTACGGTCAGAAGGGCGCTCGCGCGCGCTTCCAGTTTTCCAAGCGTTAGACGTAAGCGGACCATCTGCTCATTCGGACAATTCTTGATTGTCTTCGTGTTGGGCGGGATGACGGCACTCTGGATGACGAGACGAAATTCGCGAGTGGTATCGGTGAATCCAAGCCGCTGACAGTTAGTTTCCGTTCCCAGCTTGTGCTGGGCTGAAATACGGGCGAAACACCACAAGACCCAGCCAACTGGTTGGGTCTTTTCATTTCTGGGCTCCAATTAAGCCGGCATCACGAATCAATCCGTTTCGTCCAGCATCTCTTTGGCGGCTTCGGAATCCTGAAAGTCCTTCACCAGTTCGTCCGTCTCTTCTGGGTTCGCATTCACTCCCATCAGATCTCCGAATAAATAGTTCCAATCAGAGAACCATCTTCCCAAATGGCTTGGGTTGGATGGTTTTCGATATGTGGATTGGAGCCAGCAAAGCGTGCAATCGAAAAGGCGTTGAGAATTCTGATTCCCCTTGGTGTGTCATATACTCCGAACAAGTCTTGTGGTGAAAGGAGCCTTGTAATGAACGGCGTGTGGAAAATTGTCTTGATGGTTTTCTGTCTGATTTCTTTTGTTGGCGTGTCTGCGACCGAGGCGGAAGATGTCGTTTATTCCTGCTCAAGTGATGATGCGACGGGGTTCGATAAAGAAAATTGGGAATGGGTTAGAAGTAAAGTCAAGGGGAAGTGGTTCAAGTTCAAGTTTGTAACATCAGGAGATAAAACTTCGATTCGGATGGCGGATCAACCCAATTTTCCGTGGGAATGTTCACAGGATCCTTTGCCGCACCGTCCCAATCTCTACTGTCACAACCAACATGGGGAATACTTCAGTATCAATCCTTCGACGGGAAACTTTGTAATCGTTGCATCGAACGGCTGGCTGGGTGATAAGGGAGGCAAAAGAAGTCAAGATTCGGTTTCAATCGGACGGGGAACCTGCTCGAAGTTCTGAGGAGGGGGGGGTAGTTGTTGATGGGACTCCTAAAAGAGAGCCCCCGTAGGTGATAGATCGTGACTGTGTTAGAAAAAAGGTTTTTCGCATATTTTTAGTTTCCCAGACATTTCGCATCTATGATTTGCCGATCTTAGAGAGCAATTCTGGGCTTGATATTTCAAATATCGAATCGGTGTCTTTTCAGGACTTCAAATCCGCAAATTTCCATGGGCATTTCGGAATTGCGGATGAATCATGTGCTTTGACGCTGATCTCGATAGAACCAGCGAATTTCCACTCAGATCCGAATTTTCCATAGTTTCCGCATTTGTTCCGCAAATTTGATTTCTGGAAAGTGATAGTTTTTGAGTGTGAATAGAGGCCGGATTCGAGGGTTAGGCGTCGATATAAGGCTTCCGATTCTTGCCCCGACGCTTCCAGTTTTCCAAGCGCTAGGCCGGCAAGCGCCCTCACGGGCGATGCCCCTGCTCGCGGTGCGGTCCTGAACAGCGCTCTTCGCTGCCCCCTTCTTCGGATCCGGTACGTTCTGCGCTTGGCTTTTCGAGAGCAGAGCATCTGATGCGGCGTGCCATTCCCGGTTGGGCAGCGGCGGCGCTTTTGTTGGGGTTTCTGCTCGCTTGCGGACGCGAGGACACGGGCCCGCCCGAGCCGGCAGGCGCAGCGGCGAAGCCGCCCGGAAGCGGGCGCGTTCTGGTGATTGCGGTCGATGGCGCTTCGGGCTGGCTGATCGAGTCGATGCGAAGCGACGGGCTCCTCCCGAACCTCGACGCCATCGCGCGAGAAGGATCGTCGGGCGTGGCCCGACCGACCGGTTTCCTGCTGTCGCCGCGGATCTGGACCACCGTGGCCACCGGGAAGCTCCCCGCAAAGCACGGTATCGAGAACTGGGTCAAGCAAGGCGCGGGCGACCAGCCGGAGCTCTACTCGAGCCTCGATCGCAAGGTTCGCGCCGTCTGGAATATCCTAAGCGATGCCGGATATAGCGTGGGCGTGGTCAACTGGCTGATGACCCAGCCCACCGAGGCGGTCAACGGGGTGATGGTGTCGGACCACGCTCCAATGGGCCAAGCGGGGGTTGCGCCCGCCACCGCCGCGGTCGCCAGGAGGAAACCCGAGCTCGCCGGCTTGGGCGCGGTTCGCGTAGAGGAAGTTCCGTTTACCTTCCCCGCTACCTGGAGTCCCCGCCTGGAAGCGCTACGCGAAGGCGAGCCCGTGGTGGAAGTCCCGAAACCCTTCGAGGAGACCCCCTCTTGGGGTGACGGGGGTTCGATCCGTAAATTCCTGCAACGGATGGTTCGCAACGACGAGTTCGTCGCGCGAGTGGCCCTCGAGATCGACCGCGAGATCCATCCCGACTTGCTGCTCGTCTATCTCCCCGGACTCGACCGGGTCTCCCACCTGCTCTGGTACAGCGTCGATCCGATGGGAGCGAATACGGGAGACGAGCCCGGGGCGGGATTCGCCCGAGGCGTCCACGGCAAAGAACTGCGGCTCTACTACCACTACGTCGATGCGCTGATCGGTCGCTTCCTCGAGGGGCGGGACGAAGACGATCTGGTGATCGTGCTGTCCGACCACGGTTTCGAACTCGCGGGCAACGAAGCACAGCCGATGGGAACCCATGTCTCGCACGAGGCGAGGGACGGGATCTTCTACGTCAAAGGCCGAGGCGTACCTCGGGGGCGGTCGGATCTTCTGGTGCGGATGGCCGACGTGACGCCCACCATCCTGGCCTGGATGGGATTGCCGACGGCTTCGGACATGGACGGGGCGCCGGCCGGGTTCATCGCTCTCCCCGATAGCGGGCGGGTGGCGAGCTACGAAGGCGCGCCGAAACCAGCGCTGGGCTCGGGCCGTCGTGAGGAGGCGGAATCTCGGCTGATCGACGACCTGAAACGGCTCGGATACGTCGAATAGGCCAGCGGGGCCGGGCGCCCGGCGCTCCGCGGACTCTCCCCTCCCTGCCGAACCCAGGTGCGCGGGCGCGTTCCCGGTAAATGGGCCACACTGGTTTCCGCGCGGCCTTGGGCGGCCGTGCGAGACCAATCTGGAGGCCCTGAGATGACCGCGAAAAGACGCTGCTGCGCGATTCGGGAGTGCGTCGTCGCGTGCTGACGGGATTGGAAAGCCGGGGAATTCTTCAACGGGAGGCCAGTCGAGCCTCCCGTTTTCTTTAGGGGCCCGGAACGGGGCCAGAAACGTTGACGGAGAGCCTTTCGTGCGAGTAGGGATCATCGGTGCCAGCGGTTATACGGGTCTCGAGCTCGTCCGCTGCGTGCTGCGGCATCCCAAGTTCGAACTCGTTGCGGTGACATCGGAGCAGCGGGCGGGCCTTGCCTTGGGCGATGCGTTTCCCGGCTTTCGGGGGCTCGTGGACCTCCGCTTCGAAGCGGTCGACCCGGATGCGCTGGCTTCGAGGCTCGACTGCGCCTTCGTGGCGCTGCCGCACGGCGCCTCGGCAAAGGTCGTTAGCGCCCTGCACAAGGCGGGCGTGGCGGTGGTGGATCTGTCGGCGGATTTCCGGCTGCAGAGCCGGGAGGTCTTCGAGAAATGGTACGGCGAGCACGCGGCGCCGGAACTCTTTGGCCAGGCGGTCTACGGGCTGCCCGAACTGCACCGGGATGAGCTTCCCGGGGCGCGGCTGATCGCGGCCCCCGGCTGTTACCCAACGAGCGCGATCCTGCCTGCGGCCCCCTTCCTGCGGGCGGGGGTCGTCGAGTCGGCGGGCCTCTTCGTCGACTCGAAATCCGGCGTTTCCGGGGCCGGCCGAAAGCTCGACGACGGCCTGTTGCTCGCCGAAATCGGTGAGAACGCGCGGGCTTACAGCGTGGCCGCTCACCGCCACGGGCCGGAGATCGAGCAGGAACTCGGTCTCGTGGGGGGCCAGGCCGTGAGCGTCAGCTTCGTGCCGCAACTCATCCCCGTGGTTCGGGGCATCCTCACCACCGTCGGCCTGCGACCGGTCCAGCCGATCACGACGGCGGAGGCCCAGGCCCTACTCGAAGCAGCCTACGCCGATGCGCCCTTCGTTCGCGTGCTGCCGGTGGGCGAGTTCCCGAGCCTTCAGGCGGTGCGGGGAAGCAACTTCTGCGACGTGGCGGTGGTGTCGGACGAGCGGGCCGGTACCCTGCTGGCGCTTTCGGCCCTCGACAACCTGGTGAAGGGTTCGGGCGGGCAGGCGATCCAGGCCTTCAATCTCGCCCAGGGCTGGCCGGAAACCACTGGCCTGTGGGAGGCACCTTGGCTCCCGTGAGCCGCCGAACGACGTTTCAATGCGATTGCACGGGCGTGTTTTCGCGAAGATCCATTGACCGGGCAGAAGCCCAAGGGCTATCCATAGGGCCGCGGGGGGTTTGATGCAGCAGGCGAGGCCGACGAAGTACATTTTCGTAACCGGGGGTGTGCTCTCCTCTCTCGGGAAGGGGCTGGCCTCCGCCTCGATCGGCGCGCTGCTCGAAGCGCGCGGCCTGAACGTCACCTTTCTCAAGCTCGACCCCTACCTGAACGTCGATCCCGGCACGATGAATCCGCTCCAACACGGAGAGGTGTACGTCACCGACGACGGGGCCGAGACCGATCTCGATCTCGGGCATTACGAGCGTTTTACCAACGTGGCCCTCGGGCAGAAAAACAACGCGACGGCGGGCCAGGTCTACGACACGGTGCTCTCGCGCGAGCGCAGGGGCGACTACCTCGGCGGCACCGTGCAGGTGATCCCGCATGTCACCGACACCATCAAGGGGCGTATTTCCGAGGCCGCGGTGGGCTTCGACGTCATCCTGGTGGAGATCGGCGGTACCGTCGGCGACATCGAGTCGCTGCCCTTCCTCGAAGCGATTCGACAGTTCCGCGGCGACGTGGGCCGCGAGCACACCTGTTTCGTGCACGTGGCACTCGTTCCCTACGTCGCCACCGCGGGAGAACTCAAGACCAAACCGGTGCAGCACTCCGTGAAGGAGCTGCAGTCCGTCGGCATCGCTCCCGACCTGATCCTGTGCCGCGCGGACCGCTTCCTGCCCAAGCCGGTGAAGAGCAAGATCGCACTCTTTTGCAACGTGGATGACGACGCGGTGATCACCGCGAAGGACGTCGAGACGATCTACGAGGTCCCGCTGGCGCTGCACCACGAGGGACTCGACGAGAAACTCGCGCAGGTTCTCAATATGTGGACCGGGCGTCCCGACCTGCGCCGCTGGGAGGAATTGGTCCACACCCTGCGCAACCCCGAGCAGAGCATCACCATTGCAATGGTGGGGAAGTATGTCGGTCTCACCGAGTCGTACAAGAGCCTGAACGAGGCGCTGGTGCACGGCGGCATACCGCTTCGGACGCACGTTGCGATCGAGTACTTCGATTCGGAGAAGCTCGAGGACGCATCGGAACTGCAGCACGTCGATGGCATCCTGGTGCCCCACGGTTTCGGGGGGCGCGGTGCCGAGGGCAAGGTCAAGGCGGCGGGCTACGCACGGCGCAAGGAAATCCCGTTCCTCGGGATCTGTTACGGGATGCAGATGGCGGTGATCGAATTCGCTCGCGAAGTGGCCGGTCTGGCCGGTGCCAATTCGTCGGAGGTCGACCCCGATACGCCCCATCCCGTGATCGACCTGTTGCCCGAGCAGCGCGAAATCCAAGAGAAGGGCGCCACCATGCGGCTCGGTGCCTACCCCTGCAAGCTCGCGCAGGGGAGTCGGGTCCACGGCGTCTACAGGAAGGCCGAGATCAGCGAACGCCACCGGCACCGCTATGAATTCAACAACGACTACCGCGACCGGCTGTCGCGAGCGGGGATGGTGTTCTCGGGCACGTCTCCGGATGGTCGCCTGGTGGAGATCGTCGAGCTGCCCGACCACCCCTTCTTCGTGGCGTCGCAATTTCACCCCGAGTTCCAGTCGCGGCCCTTCGCGCCGCACCCGCTCTTCGAGGCCTTCGTCAAGGCGGCGGTGGAGCGGCGCGGCAGCCGCTAGTCGGTCAGCGGGGCGGCCGGGCAGGGAGGGGACCCGGGGTTCGCACCCGCAGGCGGCACGGCTTGAAAGACGCGGGGCTTTCGCCTACCTACGGCTTCCGGCGGGACGTTAGCTCAGCTGGCTAGAGCGCTGTGTTCACACCGCAGAGGTCACTGGTTCGAGTCCAGTACGTCCCACCACCCAGGCCGCCGCGGCGCGCTCGCGGAGCGGGCTCCCCCGCACCTACTTGGGAGCTGCCGCAACGCTGCAGGGACGCTGCCTTGCGACCTGTGTTTTCGCTGGCGCGATGGGGTTTTTTTCAGCCCAACCGTAATGAGTGTATGGCACACTGGAGGGGTTCCACAGCCCTGGCAAGTGGTTCGCGTAGAGCTGTGCGCGGGAAGTGGGCTGGGGAATGCTGCGCTGCGCGGTCTTGTGTGCTGGGCTGGGGCTATTGGTATCGCTCTTGGGAGCGACGCCGGGCCTCGCTGTGCCTGTCCAGCGCTGGGACAACGGCGCGCCGCTGGGCGACTACGAGATCGCGCCCGGTGCCTCCCTCGTCGGCGTGGGACTCGCCTACGCCGACCTTCCCGACGCACAGCTCCGCGGGGCGGTTCTCTTGGGGGCGCATTTCGATTCGGCGCGCTTGATCGGTGCCGACCTCGAGGGGGTCTCCGCAGTGGGGGCGTTCTTTGACGGGGCCTGGCTGAATTGCGTCAGCGCGATGGGCGTTTCCTTCGAGGGGGCGTCGCTGGCGGGGGCCGTGCTGGCGGCCGGCGACTTCGACGGATCGGCGTTCGCGGGCGCTGATCTCAGCGGGGCCCTGGCGATCGAGACTTCGCCAGTTCCTCTACACGAACCTCGCGGGAGCCCGCCTGATGGGGGCCGATCTCAGCGGTAGCGGATTCTTGCAGTCGAGCCTGGGGGCGGCCTACTACAGCCCGAGCACCCGCTTCGACGACACCAATTTCGATCCCGCGGCCCACGGCTGGGTGCTCGTCGCAGACCAGGCATGGGGTGACCTCTGCAGCATCCCGGAGCCCGGAACCGGTGCGCTCCTCGCCTTCGGGCTCGCGGCGCTTGCCCAGCACAGGCGCTCTCGCGGCTGGCCTGGTAGCTCCGCTGGATCAAGCTCCCGACTTCGAAGCGGGGGGTCGCGCGTTTGACCGTCGGGTGAGGGGCACCCGACTGGCGATGTGGCTTTAGCCGCAAGAGCAATCGCGCCCAGATAACACATCTGAAAAGGGTTCCCTACGCTAAGTTCCGTCGCTCCGTGGAGTGGCCCGGTAGCTCAGCTGGATAGAGCACCAGCCTCCGAAGCTGGGGGTCGCGCGTTCGAATCGCGCCCGGGTCACCACTCTTTTCGCGTACTTACGGGGCCTCGAGACTACTCTGGAAGATGCTCGGGCCGTCTCA
>Ga0209554_1000234_pt1 | contig 45892 bp, 42 predicted proteins | sample MarorgKNORR_S2LV_5_FD_188221 | JGI IMG/M metagenome (GOLD analysis project Ga0209554, IMG submission 188221) | Marine microbial communities from the Southern Atlantic Ocean, analyzing organic carbon cycling - Bottom_A/KNORR_S2/LV (SPAdes) (version 2) | ecosystem: Environmental > Aquatic > Marine... | reverse complement strand
CGGAGAAATTATTGAGCTTTAGATACATCTCGCCTTGATACTCAAGTGCGCCTTTATGGTTTGGATTGATATCGAGCGCTTCTTTGTAAGATGCAGCCGCGAGCTTAAGATTACCTTTTTTGCGGTAGGAGAACCCGAGATAATTATAAGCATCGGCGTTTTTGGAATCTGACTTCAAGACCTTGGTCATCAGCATAATAGCCTTGTTATATTTCGCGGCATATACAGCTTTCTTGCCAGCCGCAAAATCCTGCTTAGATGTATCGACGGTTTTAGTGTCGCCGCCGCCCATAGCGAGCACTGGTGCCGAGGTAAGTGAAAAACTTAATAGCATCGCAGCAGCTATGGTAAATATTGCAGGTTTCATTGAAGTTCTCCAGATACGAACAGCCATTCTTATAGTGTAAACGTCTTTAAAGAGAAAATCTTCCCCTATCGCGGTTTTTACTTTGAACGGGGTGCTGGAACAGCTAACTCCCTCTGTTCGGGTGCGTTGCTGCGTAATCGGCGATCGCTCGTTTCAGTTCGGCCAACTCTTTGCAGCCATTGGAGCACAGCCGTTCAAGATGGAAGAGGTTAGATTTTGCGCGCGAAACATTACCAAGCCTCAGATACATCTCACCTTGATATTCCAGTGCGCCTTTGTGATCTGGATTGATGTCGAGTGCCTCCTTATAGGCGGACGCCGCCAGCTTGAGATCGCCTTTTTTGCGAAAAGAAAAACCTAAATAGTTATAGGCATCGGCATTTTTTGAATTATCTTTCAGGACTTTGGCCATGAGTTCGATGGCTTTGTCATATTTCCCAGCGTAGACAGCCCGCACACCCGCATCAAAATTTATTTGCTCATCGGAAACAGGTTTGTCCACGTCATCATCTCCACCACCTCCGCCCGCAGCATTGACTTGCCAAGCAGATATCGACAGAGCAAGGAGTAGTGTAATAATCAAAGTACAAAACCTGCGTTTCATTGAATACACCATATGCATTCTCCCTATGCAGATAACTTTCCTATTGTGTAAACGCCTTTGCAGCGAAAATCTTCCCCCTATCACGGTTTTTTTAAATTGAGTTGTCGGCAAGAGCAGGTACAGTCGCATCATGAAACGACTTCTAATCACAATAATAGCGGGTCTGGTGATTGCTTTCACCAGTCTTGCCGAGGCAAAGGAACGCCTCGTCATTGGTATCACGCAATTCCCGTCGACCTTTCATCCCAATATCGATTCCATGCTGGCGAAGACTTATATTTTGTCGGCAACTCGGCGGCCGTTCACCGTACAGGACCCGAGTTGGCAGTTAAAATGCATGCTCTGCACAAAACTACCGACCATTGAGAATGGCCTCGCCAAGCCTGAGACCGCGCCCAACGGTAAAAAAGGCATCGCCGTTACGTATACCATCCAGCCAAATGCAAATTGGGGCGATGGCCGTCCGGTTTCCTCCAAAGACGTCATCTTTACCTGGAAAGTGGGTCGCCATCCAAAAAGCGGTGTGAGCGGGCTGGAATTCTATCGCCGTGCCTACAAAGTCGATGCCATTGATGAAAAAACCTTCACGCTGCATTTCGACAAGCTGACATTTGCCTATAACGATATAAACGGTTTCGAAGTACTGCCCGCGCATCTCGACGAAGAAATATTCGATAAAGCGCCCGCCGAATACCGCAACCGCACCAGATTTGATACCGACACGACCAACAAAGGGCTGTATTTTGGTCCCTACCGGATCAGCGAAGTAAGGTCTGGCGCGCATGTTGTGCTGGTGCCGAACGAAACCTGGTGGGGCAAAAAACCGCACTTCAAACAAGTTGTTATACGCGTGATTGGTAACACCGCTGCGCTCGAAGCAAATTTGTTGTCAGGCGCAATCGATATGATCTCTGGCGATCTCGGCATTACCATCGATCAGGCGTTGGCCTTCGGCAAACGTCACGGCAAGAAATTCAACATGATTTACAAATCGGGCCTGATCTACGAGCATATTGATCTCAATCTTGACAACCCTTTGCTCAAAGATAAACGCGTACGCGAAGCGCTGATCCGCGGCATCGACCGTCAAGCGATCTCAAGTCAGTTGTTTGACGGCCGCCAACCGGTCGCCGACACCAACATCAATCCGCTCGATTGGATTTATACAAAAAACACGCCGATCTATAGCTTCGATCTCAAGGCCGCTGGCAAGCTTCTGGACCAGGCCGGCTGGTCGATTAAAAAACGCGGCATTCGCTACAATGCCAAGGGTGACAAACTTTCATTTGAGCTGATGACGACAGCGGGCAATCGAACCCGCGAATTGGTTGAGCAGGTCTTGCAAAGCCAATGGAAGCAGCTCGGAGTCGAAATCCGAATCCGCAACCAACCCGCCCGGGTTTTCTTTGGCCAGACCGTCACTCAGCGAAAATACACAGGTCTTGCGATGTTTGCCTGGCTCAGCGCGCCTGAAAGCGTGCCGCGCTCAACGCTTCATTCGGCCCATATTCCGACCAAGGAAAACAACTGGGGCGGACAAAATTACACCGGTTTTAAAAATGCTGAGATGGATACACTGCTCGAGCAAATTGAAGTCGAATTGGATCGAACAAAACGCGAAAAGCTCTGGCATCGCTTCCAACAAATATATGCGACAGAGTTGCCCGTAATTCCGCTCTACTTCCGTGCCAATTCTTACATTTTGCCAAAATGGCTGACCGGCGTAACACCAACCGGGCATCAAGGCACGACCACTTTGTGGATCGAAAACTGGGGCGTTAAGAAGTAGCGCCTATTCAGAAACCTGATTTGCTTGGCGCTTTTGCACACGAGGCTGAGTGAACACCGGGAAATAGAGGACGCTGAAAAGCCCATAGCCAAACGTCCAGGCAATGCCGGAAATCCAAATAGCCGTGAGATTTAGATCATTGAGGAACGGCGCTCCTACTCGCGTAGGTGCAGCTATCGTAATTAAAATGAAAACGACCGTCGTTGCGGGCGTGGAAACCAACTCTCGCCCAGTATGGCCGAGCGATGCCCGCGTCATAACGGCAACAATCATGGTGCCGAACCCACCAGCAGTAAGCGCGTGGATCGCCGCAGAATCTGGAACGTTGTCGGTTAACCCAGATGCGCCAATCAATAAAAGCGCCACGACGAGCCAGGCGTAGCCCAAATGCAGTACCCACATCAAAGGTTCAGCGAAAATCGCCCAACCTTTCCAGCGCAACAATCGAACCCCGTGTAGCCCTCCGGCAATGAGCGCCAGCCAAGAGGTCACTTGAATATCCGGCATTAAGACTTGAGCGATAACAAAAACAATAAGCGCCGCCAGAGCCACACCGTCAAATCGTCCCATAGGTTCCGGCAAGACATCGCTACCACTTTTTACCAGCCAGTTGCGGGTAAAGCTTGGCACAACGCGCCCGCCAATCACAGCAACCAGAATGGCCAAAATGAAGGTCGATAGCCGAATACCCATATCTGCTGTTTCGACGAGGCCGCTAATTTCAAAATGCACCAACCAATTGCCTAAAGTGAAAAACGAAATCAGGATAAGCACAGGCAGGTTTCGCCAGTTATTACCGGAGATTAGTTCGCGCGCGATCATCAATGCGAGCATGGTCAAAAAAGATAAGTCCAACACTGCCGCCGCTAATGGCCCAATCCAGGCAATCGTCAAAAATCCAACCCGGCCAGCAATCCACATCGCAACGAGCACAGCCAACCGCCAGCCACTCACCGGCAAGCGACCTGTCCAATTCGAAATGGCAGTCAGAATGAAGCCGGCAATCGCAGCGCCAGCGAACCCAAACAGCATTTCATGTTGATGCCAAAGCAGTCCATCAAAGCCTTCGGGTAGAACCAGAACACCAGCAAAGCTCAACAGCCAAAACGGCACAGCCAGAGTTGCCCAAAGTCCCGCCGACATAAAAAAGGGACGAAAACTATGTTGCAGGATGGTTGGGCCCTCATCGGCTTTACGTTTAATCTCGGCTATGCGCTCGTGCGGCTTTTCTGACATGTTTTTATTTTATTCCGATAGTAAAAATTCAGTTATCTTTTGTGATGCGGCGAGGTCTTGCGCTAAGAAAAAATGTCCGCCTTCGAAATAGGCCAGCTCAGCACCCGGAATTCGTTTTGCAAGATTTTCGACGACTTGGGGCTCAGCCTGTCCGTCATAACGCCCGCCGCAGACCAATACCGGCATTGTTAAATCCACTACCCTGTCAAAGGTATCGTGTTCCGCGCGCGCTTCAAGCTGACGCCTTGAGCCCATCGCCTTGCCCGGATCATCTTTGGCGAAATTTGCCGTCTCTAGCGCCTTATCAAAAAGCTCCTGGAATTTTTCAGGATTGTCCTGCTGCCATTGCTCGTTCAGGCGCGTGTCATTTTTTGACATTCGAAATTTTATTTTTTCTTCAAGCGGCATGTCCTGTAATTCGTGAAGCGGATAGGATGATCCGCCCGCGCCTCCGGTGGAAGTGCAGCCAAGCACGAGCTTTTTAACGCGGCCCGGATGCCGAATGGCGAGTTCCTGAGCGACCATGCCGCCAAAAGAAATTCCCATAACAAAACAACTGTCCCAGCCAACAACATCCAGCAGATTTGCGGCATCTTCGCAGTATTGTGCCATGCTGTAGAGAGCGTCAGGCTTATCGGTCTGCGCGAGCCCGCGCTGATCATAGCTGAGCGTTTCAAAATGATCTGGAAAACTTGAGGTTAAGGCATTCTGAGGACGTCTTAGATCACCGCCGGTTCCACTGATATATAGGAGCCGCGGTCCGCTGCCGCTTATGCCATAAAAAATTTTGATATCACTGCAAGCTGCAAAGGTGCCATCGAACCCCATAAATCCCTCCAAATAAAAAATATAACAATTTGGAGGGAGGTTACCTCAACTATTTCCCTTTCGAAAGACGGCGGCAACCTCGCCGGGTAAACATACGTGCTTCAGAACTACTAACCTTGCCTGTGCCTTGTGCAACCAGCATGTTTTGTAGTTTCACATTTTTTATAACTCTATAGGCAATTGGCCAGAGTTTGAGCCGAATTTTAGCTAATGGTAATCTGCCCTTGCGATCCAATTGATATCTATCAGAGACCAAATTTCGGGTAATTTGAGCCCGAATTCTGGGTGCGATGCCACAGACATATCTCGCTGACTCTACATCTTTGAGATCAAGATAAACAGAAATCGGCAGCTGACCTGTTTTTTTGCCGCCGTCTTCAATCACATTGACCATGAAGGGGGACAGATGCACTCGTTCACTCGCCGAGGCTTTACCAAAAGAAAAGCCTAGCGTGCCTGACGACACCAACACTGCTATCAAACCAAATTTGAGAAATCTATTCATTGTTTTCCACGCTATTTAATTTTGATTATTGAATTATACAGACTCGTTTACACTCTATAAATTGATTTTTTGCCGACCGAATTCAATATATGTGCAGTAATTATGGCAAAAGAATGATCAGTAATCTGTGACCAATGTCACCACAATGCTGCATAGCGAAAGACTAGAAATTAGAGTAGTTTTAGTCAATGAGCGAAACCTTTAATAATATCTCGAATAATCTCTCACCCGTTGTTTCACCGGAGCGCCTGCTGGCCCTCGCAGCCGAACTGGCGGAGGAGCTTCACCCGGGACAGAAATTGTCCGAAATCGTTTCACTTGAAAAATCGTTAGAGCGCGATCTTGGTTTCGACAGTCTATCACGCCTTGAACTCCTCCATCGCGTAGAACAAGAGTTTAAAATTACTTTTTCAGAACGGGCGCTCAGTCAATCCGATACCCTCAAAGATATTCTCATGGAAGCGGGTGGATCAGAAGTTGCTTCTGCAACACTCACGACGATCAAAACTCAGCAACCTGAGAAAGCAGCGCCTGCCCCTGAGGAGCTCGGCACTTTGAATGCGATTCTGAAATGGCACGCTGCCCAGCATCCCGAGCGCATCCATATCCATCTTTATTCAGACACAAACTCAGAGGATGTCCCGGCAGAGACAATCACCTACGGTGAATTATTGGTCGAAGCCGAAAAAATCGCTGCCGGATTGATTGAACGCCACTTGTCGCCGGGCGAATCCGTTCTATTGATGCTGCCAACCGGGCGCGATTATTTCATTAGTTTTTTCGGCGTGCTGCTCGCCGGTGGTGTGCCGGTACCGATTTATCCTCCTGGACGTCCTCAACAATTAGAAGATCATATTTTACGCCATGCCAAAATTGCGGATACCGCTCTGGCTGGCCTGATGATTACCGTGCCAGAAGCCAAAATGTTCTCACATTTATTATCCGCTCAAGTGCCATCGCTTCGAGACGTGATAACCTGTGATGAACTCATGAGCGCCGCGCCGCTTAGTCGTTTTCCAGAGCCTGTAGAATCCGATACCGCTTTTTTGCAGTTTACGTCGGGCAGCACGGGCGACCCTAAAGGCGTGGTCCTAAGTCACAGCAATCTCGTCAGCAATGTGCGCGTGATGGGAAAAGCGCTCAACGCAACCTGTGAAGATGTTTTTATCTCCTGGCTGCCGCTCTATCACGATATGGGATTGATCGGAGCGTGGCTTGGCAGTCTAACCCATGCCGTTCCGTTGGTTATTATGTCTCCGCTGAGTTTTCTGGCGCGTCCGCAACGCTGGTTGCAAGCCATCCATCGCTATAAAGGAACGATCTCCGGCGCGCCGAATTTTGCCTATGAAGCCTGCGTCAATCGATTGAAAGACGAAGATTTGGAAGGCTTGGATCTAAGCTCATGGCGGGTGGCGTTTAATGGTGCTGAAGCGGTTAGCCCCAAAACAATGGCACAATTTACCGAACGCTTTGCTCGATATGGATTTCGCGCTGAGGCGATGAAGCCTGTCTATGGTCTGGCAGAGAACTCGGTCGGCTTATCTTTTTCACCTCTCGAACGCGGGCCCCGCATCGATAAAATTGACCGCGATACATTTATGAAGTCCGGTATCGCCCGGCCGTCCAAATTTGAGGATGAAAGCGCCATGGAAATTCCTTCTTGCGGCAGTGCTTTGCCCGGCCATCAAATCAGGATCGTCGGCCCAACCGGACATGAGCTGCCGGAACGCCAGGAAGGCCAGGTTCAATTTTTTGGCCCCTCCTCTACCTCGGGCTATATCCGCAATGCACAGGCAACGAATGATTTGATGGACGGCGATTGGCGCAATGCCGGCGACCTCGGCTATATGGCGGATGGCGAGATATTTATTACGGGCCGTCAGAAAGATTTGATCATTCGAGCTGGCAGAAACATATTCCCCGTCGAATTAGAAGAAGCGGTCGGTTTGATTGACGGCATTCAGAAAGGCAATGTCGCGGTCTTTGGCAGCCCAGATCCAACTTCCGGCACGGAACGACTTGTCGTGATGGCAGAATCTCGAAGGCGAGGCAAAGATGCTCAACAGAAAATGATTTCAGAGATCAGATCCATTGCACTTGATTTAACCGGCACGCCGCCGGATCAAATCGAGCTGGTCCCACCCCGAACAGTGCCCAAGACCTCGAGCGGCAAAATTCGCCGCGCCGCAGCACGAGCATTATTCGAACAAGGGCTTACAGCGAACCAATCCCGAATGTCGGTAAAATGGCAAATATTTAGATTGGCGGTAGCCGGCATTCGACCGAGCTTTCAACAGGCTGTCCGTTCCACAGTTTCCTGGGCCTACGCAATTTATATGTATGCACTAATGGCGGTGGCAACCCCAATCGCCTGGATCGCCACGGCTCTGTTGCCGATAAAGGCATTACGGTTTGCGTTTTTGCGGGTTATTCTTTGGCTGGTGTTTCGGCTTGGCAACATACAGCTTTCCATATCGGGACAAAAAAACATCCCACAGGACCAGCGATTTATATTTGTCTCCAACCACGCGAGTTACGTTGATGCTGCCGCACTGATTTCATTACTTCCGGGTATGCCAGGATTTGTCGCAAAGTCCGAACTGGCTGGCAATTTCATCTCGCGCCTATTTTTGACAAGACTCGGAACCGTGTTTGTCGAGCGCTTTCAAAAATCAAAAAGCGTCGAGGATTCCGATTTGGTGACAGAGGCAATCGAACAGGATCGCCAATTGGTGTATTTCCCCGAAGGGACATTCACCAGAATGACAGGCCTGCTGCCTTTTCAAATGGGCGCTTTCACATCCGCCACCAATGCTAAGGCAGTGATTGTCCCGATAGCGTTGCGTGGCACGCGCGCCATATTGCGAGATGATACAGGCTTTCCTCGTCCCGGACGCATCCAGGTTGAAATTTTGCCGTCGATTACGCCTGAGACATCTAGTGCTGACCAAAGCTGGCAATCTGCGATAGATTTACGGAACCGTGTCAGGTCAGCTATTTTGGAACATTGCGGCGAACCTGATTTAGCCCATGAGCATATCAATCCTCTGCATTTGAAAGAGGCGAACATGTTGGAAGCCGAAAATGAATAGCGTCCCCCTCCTTTCGGTCAAAGATTTGGAAATCAGCTTCCAATTAGAAGATGGCCTGTTTCGCGCGGTCTCGGAATTATCTTTTGAATTGGAGGCCGGAAAAACCTTGGGACTGGTCGGTGAAAGCGGCAGCGGCAAATCTCTTACAGCGCTATCGCTGTTGCGTCTGATTCCTGCGCCTGGAAAAATTTCTGCCGGCGAAATCTACCTGAATGGAGAAGATATCCTCCAATTAGCAAAGGAACCGATGCGGCAACTCCGTGGCAACACGATCGCGATGATCTTCCAGGAACCGATGACGGCGCTCAATCCGGTTTTGACGATCGGTGCGCAAATTGCCGAAGCTCTTTTAATTCATAGTGATTGCTCCAAACAAGAAGCCAATCAAAAGGCAATTTCGATGCTGGACCGCGTCGGCATCCCGGATGCAGCTTTGCGGGCTCAGGACTACCCACATAATCTATCCGGCGGCATGCGCCAGCGCGCGGTTATTGCAATGGCGTTGATATGCGAGCCAGACATCTTGATCGCTGACGAAGCGACGACGGCCTTGGACACAACGGTGCAGGCTCAAATCCTTGATCTCCTGATCGACCTGCAGGAAGAATTTAAAATGGCGATCCTGTTCATCAGTCATAATCTTGGCGTCGTCTCCGAAATTGCTGATGATGTTATGGTGATGTATGGCGGACGATTGATGGAAACCTCGCCGGCGCCGATAATATTCGAAGCACCCGAGCACCCTTATACCAAAGGATTGCTATCGACCTTGCCGGGGCCCGAACACCGAGGAAAGCAGCTCACGACAATTGAGGGCAGCGTACCGACCCGCTATGACCAATTGCAAGGCTGCCGATTTGCGCCGCGTTGCAGCGAAGCGATATCCGAATGCCATCTGCACGATATTCCGACCTTTGAACTCGCCCCAAGGCAACGCGCCGCCTGCTTAAAACTTGAAGAGCCGATATGACGGAAACTGCAGCGTTATTAAAAATCGACAATCTTGTTAAGCGCTTCGAGTTAAAAGCACCGGGATTGTTTGGCGCCTCACGGGGAACGGTCCATGCCTTAAACGACATATCGCTGACACTTGAGGCGGGAGAAACGCTGGCTATCGTCGGCGAGTCAGGCTGCGGAAAGTCAACTTTGGCGCGCGTTATCACCGGGCTTCATCAGCCTGACAACGGCACCATTGAATATAGAGGCACTGATTTAAGAAAAAACATTCAAATGATTTTCCAGGATCCTTATGCCTCGCTTAATCCGAGATTGACGGTTGGCGATATTATTTCGGAGCCTCTCGTTATTCATAAAATTGGAAATGCTGCCGAAAAATGCCGACGCGTGATTGAAACTCTTGAAAGCGTTGGCCTTCAAGAAAGTGACATGATGAAATATCCTCATCAATTCAGCGGCGGGCAGCGTCAGCGTATCGCAATTGCTCGCGCCATCATTTCCGACCCTGAAATCATCATCGCCGATGAGCCGCTTTCCGCCCTCGATGTATCGATCCAAAGCCAAATTATAAATCTACTGGTAAATCTGAAAAAAGAGCGAAATTTAACCTATTTGTTCATCAGTCACGATTTAGCATCCGTCGCCCATCTCGCTGACCGAGTTATCGTCATGTATTTAGGGAAAATCGTAGAAATTGGCCAATCCGAATCAATTTTTAAAAATCCAATTCACCCCTACACGCAGGCATTGATATCAGCGGCTCCAATTATCGGGCGCGGCAAGCGCAAAAAGAGCCTGTTGCTGCGCGGCGAGGCAGCCAGTCCGCTGTCTCCTCCGAGTGGATGTGCCTACCACCCAAGATGCCCAAAAATGGCGGATTCTTGCCGTGAAACGATACCTCTATTGGATTATATCGGGTCTCAAGATGCCTCCCACCTCGCAGCCTGCCCGATAGCTGTAAGTCCTGAAAAATAAGAACTTTTTTCAGTAATGTATAAAAACGCTAACAAAATTTGTACATAGCCGAAAAAATGCCGTATATTTTTTTAACATTTTATTTAGCCTATTCGATTAGGGTCGAATGCTGATAATGATGCCAATTTAGGGGATTACCACATGGCTGACGAAGCAAAAGTTCAATTTGACAATAAGCGTGAGATGGATGCTGCCGCATTTTCGCAAGCAGCGTATGTTTTAGGTCAAGCTCGCCAGAAAGTAGACGATACCGAAATGGGTGAAAGAGCGCTGAAATACAATCAGTTGCTATGGTCAATTATCCAAGCTGATGTCGCCGAAAAGGACAATGCGCTTCCGGAAGAGCTCAAAGCCAATCTGATGAGCCTTAGCATTTTCGTTGATAAACAAACTTCAAAAGGTCTGACCAATATAAATTTGAATATTGCTGAAGGCCTGATGGAAGGCGCTTAATATCCCCCGATACACCGGCGGTCGCCATAATCGCCGGAACGTTCTAAAATGACCTGCCAATTGGCAGGTTTTTTTATGAGAAAGAGAAACTGACGTGGCGCGATATCTGTTAGATAGATTGCTTCAATCCCTGATCGTTTTGGCGATGATGTCTTTTGTCATCTATTGGCTGATGGGTTTGATGCCGGGCGACCCAATCGATCTGATGATCAGCGCGGACCCTAAACTCACGGCCCAAGATGCAATTCGCTTACGAGAACTCTACGGACTCGACCGCCCCATCACGGAACGATATGTGAATTGGTTGACCGCAGCTATTGGCGGCGATTTTGGCTTTTCGCGCCTTCATGTGAAACCTGTCCTTACTGTTTTGTGGCCAGCCCTTGGCAACACCGTTATTTTACTCGGTATTAGTTTTATCTTATCGGTTCTGCTCGCCTTGCCGGCTGGTATCTATGCCGCCATCCGGCAATATACCGGAACCGACTATCTGATCAATCTTGCTGCCTTCGCCGGCATTTCCATTCCATCTTTCTGGTTGGCACTGCTGTTAATAACGCTGTTCTCAGTTATTCTGGGTGTGTTGCCCGCGAGTGGCACAGAAACAATCGGCGGGCTCTCGAGCTTTTGGGATAGTGCTAAATTTCTCATCTTGCCAATTGCGACCTTAACTATTGCCAGCATCGGCAGTCATACCCGATTTGTCCGCGCTGCAATGATGGAAACGATGCGCCAGGACTTTATCCGCACCGCACGGGCAAAAGGCGCGACTGAGGCTCGAGTTGTCTGGCATCACGCACTTAGAAACGCGCTCATCCCGGTGGTCACGATACTTGCCTTAGACTTTGGCTTTTTGTTCTCCGGCGCACTCATCACTGAAACGATATTCGCCTATCCCGGCATGGGAAAACTGATCTTTGATGCGATTATGGGCAATGACTTCAACCTCGCCATGGTCGCTTTTATGTTCGCCACTGTTTTGACATTGCTTGGCAATCTGGTAGCAGACATCGCCTATGGCTGGCTTGACCCACGCATTTCATATGGCGAGGGCAAATAGATGAGCACGCTTGCAGTTCAATCAAAAAGCCAATCAACTTGGGCGCTGGCCGGCAGACGTTTCCTTAAACACAAACTTGCGGTCATCAGTGGGTGCTATCTCATCTTCATCTGTCTGTTGTCAGCTTCTGCGCCGTTATTTGAATTCTTGCTGGATATTGATGCTAACAAGGCAAATTTATTTAGCCGTTTCACCTTGCCAGATTTAGGTGCTTGGCTGGGCCGAGATGAATTAGGCCGCGATGTATTTGTAAGAATGCTCTATGGCGGGCAGGTATCTCTCTTGGTTGGTCTGGTAACCGCCCTCGTTGCCGCAACTTTAGGAACTATTATTGGATTGATCGCAGGTTATCGCGGTGGCTGGCTGGATGCCGTCCTGATGCGGCTCACCGACAGCGTTATCTCCCTTCCCCTGCTTCCTCTACTGATTGTTTTAGCGGCGATTGACCTCTCTAAAACCGGCTTGCCCGAGACGATTATTCAATCCGAGAATATCAGTCTTTACCGCATTATATTTATTGTTGCCGTCGTTGGCTGGACAACGGTGGCGCGGCTAGTTCGAGGGGCGGCATTAAGTTTGCGCGAACGAGATTTTGTACTCGCCGCCCAGGTGCAGGGCGCAAGTGCCTTTCGCATCATGAGCGTTCACATTCTGCCAAATCTAATTTCGCCTATTATTGTCGCGACAACGCTTTCCATCGGCAACATAATCCTGCTGGAATCAGTTTTAAGTTTTCTCGGCCTTGGCATTCAGCCGCCGGTTGCCAGCTGGGGTAATCTTTTGACAAATGCTCAGGAATTGATTTTCAGCGCGCCCTGGCTCGCTTTTTATCCGGGAATTGCGATTTTTATCACCGTGATCGCCTTTAATTTCCTAGGTGATGGCCTGCAGGATGCGCTCGATCCAAAAGCAGATGTTTAAATTGGCGATTTTGACCCTATATATTGGCTGAGGTGGTTTTATTCTTATTCTGGTGTAAACTGCTGAAAACCCTTGGGAATTTATGAGCGCGTCTATGGCTGACACATCAACTGGCAAAATTTATCCGGTTATTCTTTCCGGTGGCTCCGGCACGCGGCTCTGGCCGCTTTCTCGCGCGCTATATCCAAAACAATTGCAGCCATTGCATTCTGAACTGAGCCTGTTGCAGGAGGCAGCGTCGCGTCTAAGGGGCGCGAGCTTTGCAAATCCGTTGATCATTTGTAATCAGGAACATCGCTTTATTGTCGCTGAGCAACTCCAGAACATCGACGTCGCGCCCGAAGCAATCATTTTGGAACCCATAGGCCGCAATACCGCACCGGCGGCGGCGGTCGCTTCTATCATAATGGCCGAGCGCGATCCCAATGCGGTCATTTTATTGATGCCGTCCGATCATGTGATCAAAGACGAAAAAGCATTTCGAACCGCAATCGAGGCCGCTCTACCCGCAGCTGCGAACGGCTCATTGGTGACCTTTGGCATTCAGCCGACAGGTCCGGAAACCGGTTATGGCTACATCAAAAAATCGGACGAGGCGAGCGAGACGCCAGGCTGCTTTACCGTTGAGGCGTTTGTCGAAAAACCTGACTTATTAACGGCTCAAGGATTTTTGAAAGAAGGTGGCTATTTTTGGAACGGCGGCATTTTTCTTTTCACTGTTGCCAAGTTTTTGGAAGAGTTAGAGCGGTTGTCGCCGGATATTTCATCTGCCTGCCGCGATGCGGTTTCCAAGAGTATCACCGACCTTGATTTTCATCGCTTGGATGAAGAGGCTTTTGCCGCCTGCCCTTCTGATTCGATTGATTATGCTGTCATGGAAAAATCCAGTGACGTTGCGGTTGTGCCTGTTGATATGGGATGGAGTGATGTCGGCTCCTGGGATGCGCTTTGGCAGGTTCTGGATAAAGATGAAAACGGCAACGTCGCGACCGGGGATGTCATCTTAAAAGGCACAACCAACTCCTTGGTGCGCTCGGAGGACAAATTAGTTACCGCAATTGGATTGACCGATACAATCATCGTTGCGACCCAGGATGCGATTTTGGTTTCTTCGAAAGAGGCTGCCCAGGATGTAAAATTAGTTGTCGAAGATCTAAAATCAGCCGATCGGTCCGAACACATACATCATACAAAAGTGTACCGACCATGGGGTTGGTATCAAACGCTCGAAATGCGTGATCGCTTTCAGGTTAAAGTAATTAGCCTCAAGCCCGGCGCTAAAATATCGCTGCAACGCCACCAACACCGGGCGGAGCATTGGGTCGTGGTTTCTGGTGTCGCCACCGTCACCCGCGGCGAAGATATCCTTGAGCTGGAAGAAAACCAATCCACCTACATTCCGATTGGCACCATGCATCGATTGGAAAACACCACCGAAAATGAATTGCAAATTATTGAAGTGCAATCCGGTGACTATCTTGGCGAAGACGACATTGAGCGCTTCGACGATCAGTACGGACGCGAGTAATGCCAAAAACAACACATGGATTATCAAACTCTCTCGCCAATCGGGATATTGAGAACTTCCTTCACCCGTATACCAATCTCTCTAGTCACTTAGACTCCGGCCCAATGATCATCACCAAAGGCGAAGGGATCTTTGTCTATGACGAAGCCGGCACTAAATACATCGAAGGATTGGCGGGGCTATGGTGCACGGCTCTTGGTTTTGACAATAAACGCCTGGTCGAAGCAGCGACCAAAGCCATGGAAGAGCTTCCGTTCTATCATGCTTTTGGCAGTAAATCGCATCCAACCGCGATCAATCTAGCGGAACGACTTTTAGAGATGGCGCCAGTGCCGATGTCGAAAGTCTTTTTTGCGAATTCCGGATCAGAAGCCAACGACACAGCTGTCAAAATCATCTGGTACATTAACAATGCGCGTGGCCGACCGGACAAGAAAAAAATCATCGCCCGCGAGAAAGGCTATCACGGTGTCACTTTAATGACAGCGAGCATGACAGGGTTGCCAAATAATCACCGGGATTTTGATCTACCGCTGGCCCGAGTTCTGCATACTGATTGCCCACATTTCTATCGCTATGGCGAAAAAGGCGAAACTGAAGTAGAGTTCGCCACGCGCTGCGCCGAGAATTTAAGAACGCTCATTTTGGATGAAGGCCCGGAAACCATCGCCGCCTTTTTTGCCGAACCTGTGATGGGTGCCGGTGGTGTTATTCCACCGCCAGCAACCTATTTCGAAAAAATTCAGGCTGTCTTGATGGAATACGACATCCTTTTTGCTGTTGATGAAGTGATATGCGGTTTTGGCCGCACCGGAAACATGTTCGGATCGGAGACTTATGATCTTAAACCCGACATGATTACTGTCGCCAAAGCCCTATCATCCGGATATTTACCGATTTCGGCATTGATGGTTTCGGAGGACATATTTCAGTCGATGGTCGTCGAAAGTGAAAAAATTGGCGTTTTTGGACATGGATTTACCTATGGCGGGCATCCGGTTCCCTGCGCGGTTGCACTCGAAACAATGAATATTTATGAAGAAATGGATTTGATAAGCCATGTGCAGGAGACAGCGCCTGCTCTTCAAGGCGGCTTGGCAAAACTGGCCGAGCATCCTTTGGTGGGCGAGGCCCGCGGCGTTGGCCTCATCGGCGCCTTGGAACTCGTAAAAGACAAGGAAACCCGCCAATCTTTTGAGGTTTCAGACGGCGTTGGTGCTCACCTAGCAGGCCGTGCTCAAGCCAATGGATTAATCTCCCGCGCGATGGGCGATAGCCTCGCTTTTGCACCGCCATTGATCATTGAGGACAATCAAATACAGGAAATGTTGTCCATCGTAGAACAATCTTTGGATGAAACGCTTGATATAATAATTGACCGCGGTTTGAAATAATTTGAAATAAACCGTTGAATATCGAGTGATTTAACCAATTTATTAGCTATATTAGTTCCATTCGAATGAACTAAAGTAGGAAACGTGAGTTTTTGGGAGAATATGAGCATGAATTACGACCAATTTTTTGCAGATAAGGTCGCTGCTCTGAAAGCCGAAGGCAATTATCGCGTCTTCGCAGATTTGGAACGTGAAGCCGGTAATTTTCCGACGGCCAAAAACTATCAGGCCAACGGAACTGCAAATATTACTGTCTGGTGCTCTAATGATTATTTGGGCATGGGTCAAAATCCTGTCGTCATGAACGCGATGCATGAGGCTCTCGACAAATGCGGTGCGGGCGCTGGTGGCACTCGAAATATTTCCGGTACCAACCACTATCATGTCCTGCTTGAGCAAGAGCTCGCTGAACTCCACAAAAAGGAAGCCGGTCTCATATTTACGTCTGGGTATGTTGCCAATTTAACGGCGCTGAGCACCATCGGCCAAATGATGCCGGATTGTGTAATCATTTCAGATGCCCTCAACCACAACTCGATGATCGCCGGTATTAAACATTCGCGCTCTGATAAATTGATCTTCAAACATAATGATTTGGAAGACCTCGAAGCAAAATTGAAAGGGGTCGGCCCGGATCGTCCAAAAATGATCGCCTTTGAATCCGTCTATTCGATGGATGGTGACATCGCGCCGATCAAAGAGATTTGCGATCTCGCGGATAAATACAACGCTCTCACCTTTATCGATGAAGTCCACGCGGTTGGCCTTTACGGCGAACATGGCGGCGGCGTAGCGGAACGCGACAATTTGATGGACCGCCTGGATATTATTCAAGGCACTCTTGCCAAAGGATTTGGCGTTGTCGGCGGTTATATTGCCGGAACGGAATCCATGTGCGATTTTGTCCGCTCCTTTGGCGATGGTTTTATTTTCTCGTCGTCAATGCCGCCCGCAGTTGCTGCCGGTGCATTGGCGAGCGTCAAATACGTCAAAGAGCATAATGAATTGCGCGAGAAGCACCAAGAACGCGCAGCAACTTTGAAAAAACGCCTCACCGATGCAGGTATTCCGGTTATGCCATCTGAAACTCATATTGTGCCGGTGATGGTGGGTGATCCAGTCTTGTGCAAACAAGCCAGCGATGAATTGCTGTTCAATTACAGCGTCTATGTGCAGCCGATCAACTATCCAACCGTGCCGCGCGGCACCGAACGCCTTCGTTTTACACCAACGCCGCTTCACAACGACGAACTGATGGACCATCTCGTCGATTCACTGGTGAAAGTCTGGAGTCAGTTGGGGCTAAAGCAAGCCGCTTAAAAACTAATTTATTGTGACAAAAGCGACATGTACTCCGATGCATGTCCCTTTTTTTATCCATTTCCTATCAAGCACTTAGGCACTATGATCGCTCCCGATTATGTATGCCGACAACACATTAACGCCGAGAGAGACGGTCAGGCTTTGTGCGCTGGGAACGCTGGCGGCTGACCCTCTGAGTTATGACGACCTCGTCTATGCGGTGCGCCATTTTGTCAGCCGTATCACCGGTCCATCGCTTGAGCTAATGGGCGAATCCATTGAACTCCTGCGTTATGAAGGCTTGGTGGAAGCCGAAGAGAACGCCGACGAAGCGAACCCGACCCTGCATATAACGGACAGTGGAAAGGAGATCCTAGATGCATTGCTGCGTGCCAATATCCGCGCCGGTAGCAGCGATCTCAACGAATTGGTCATCGCTCTAAAATTTCGTTTTCTTCATCAATTGCCTTCCCGAGATCAAGCCAATCAAATTGATCTGATGCTGGAAGCTTGCGAATCTGAACTCGCGCGTTTCGAAGATTTACGTAAGTATCATGACGGCGATGTAGGGCATCTCACCGGTTGGCTCGACCATGATATCAGCCGGCTAGAATCAAGACTTGAATGGCTGACCGACTTTAAATCGAAGTTGGAAAATTAAAACATATGCTGGCCGCCGGTGACCCAAATTTCGGTTCCGGTGACATATTCTGAATCTTCCGAACACAAATAGTAGATCGTGCGGCCAACATCTTCCGGCGTCCCCATCCGGTTGAGCGGAATGCGCGGGATTAACATCTCGTACTCAGGCTGGATCATCTCGGTCGAAATTTCGCCCGGCGATACAGCATTGACCCGGACATCCAAGGCAGCAAATTCGTTTGCCATTTCACGGGTGAGTGCTGAGAGCGCCGCCTTCGAACTTGAATAAGCGGAACCCGCAAACGGATGGATCATATGGCCCGCGATTGAGGTCACGTTGACAATCGCGCCCCGGCCTTTACGAAGTGCGGTGGCAAAACCGCGCCCGAGTTTTAGCGGCGCAAAAAAATTGAGCTCGAACACCCCCCGCCACGCGTCTATGTCGCCGTTCAAACAACCAAGCCGCTCTTGATTGTCAGCCTTTGGCGACATACCGGCATTGTTCACCAACGCATGCAATGGCTCACCGTCCAGTTCCGCATTTGCACGTTCAATGAAATTGGCAACACTATCGGCATCTGCGAGATCAACCGGAATATGGGATGTCCATTTTTCGTCCCAACTAGATTCTTCCAGTGCATCTTCGCGGGAGCAGGTGATCACCCGCCAACCGCGTTCCAAAAATAAAGTAGCAGTCGCATGACCGATCCCCCGGCTGGCGCCGGTGACGATTGCGGTTTTTCTTCCCTTTTCCATCCTTAAGCTTTAGGCCAAAATAGCTTAAGTTTCCAGTAGATAGATTTGGATCAAATTAAACATGTGCTCGCGTTACGAAATTAACGGCACCTTCGAAGAAGTGGTTTTGAGATTTGACATCTCAGTCGGGGCTGCGCTCATGGAGACATTTGGAAGAATGGCGGAGGTGCGGCCAACCAACCGCGTGCCCATCATCACCGCCCCGAACCAAATTGCCTCCCTGAGCTGGGGCCTCAAGGTAGATTGGGATAACAAGCCAATCATCAATGCACGCTCGGAAACCTTGGCCGAAAAGAGAACGTTTCAGCCCTTGCTCGAAAATCGCTGCCTTGTCCCTGCGACCGCCTATTACGAATGGCGAAAAGACGGCAATCTCAAGATCAAAACGCGTATTCAACCAAATGACGGAAACCTTATTTCGATGGCAGGCCTTGTCGATGGCGAGACTTTCACGATTGTCACCTGCGCGCCGAGCCCGTCCATCGCCCACATTCATAGCCGCATGCCGGTCATACTCGACCAAGCCGATGAAGCTGCGTGGCTGTCGCCTGACAATTCCTATGAAGATGTTTCAAAACTTCTAACACCCTACCCAGACGAAGGAATCGAAACCGAAGAAATCGCCACTCCGCCCAAAAAAGAAAAAAAGCAGGGAGACTTGTTCAGTTAATGAGCCGCCAGAATAGGAATTGTTGCTTCAGCGATAATATGGCGGGTCACGCCGCCTAAAATTATCTGGATGAGGCGGCTATGGGTGTAGGCACCGGTCACCAAGAGATCGGCATTCATCAGCGCACATTGTTTGAGGATAATCTCGCCAACGCTTTCGGCACTGGTGGGTACTTTTTGAATGGTTGCAGAAGAAACGCCATGCCAGGCAAGGTTTTTGAGTAGCTCCTCGCTACTGATACGATTGAGCGCCTTTTCGGTTTCCACGGTAAGCACGGTGATTGATTCAGCGCGTTCCAAAAACGGCATTGCAGCAAAAACGGCGGCTGAGGCTTCTGAAGTTCCGTTCCAGGCAATTAAGATACGCTTACCCATTTCTGCCGGCATGTCCGGCGGCACAATGAGAACGGGTTTACCAGTTTCAAAAATCGCGGCATGGAGGGTCATCAATGATGGCCGCTCTGTTTCCGATTTTGGTCGCGCCACGACAGTAATGTCTGAAATCCGGCCACCCCTCGAAACGATCTCATCTTCTCTGCCCACTCTATGCACCCAATGAGCCGATGGTGCGCTAAGACCTTCCGGACTGCTGGGAGCTTCAATAACATTGATCCCTTTGTCAGCAACAAACTGATCAAATGTTTGTTTTGCATGATTGGAGCGTTCGTTTGAATCGCGATCTGCAAGATCGATCATTTCTTCGATCATGGCACCCGACATGCCCTCTCCGAGCAAGGGAACGGCTTCTTTGGAATCCTCTTGGACATGCAGGACATTCATGTGGCAATTTGTGATTTGAGCGATCCTGTAGGCACAGGCTAATGCTCGGCTATCAGCGTCAGTTCCATTGAGCGGAACAAGGATGGACTTATAGGACATAATTTTTTCCTTTAAGTCAGTTAAAGTGGGCCAATCGTACTGGGTTAGGCTAAGCCAACCGCATTAAACTACTATAATATAAGTGAAATTTGATATCGACCTAAAAATTAGAAAATTTCTATCGGAAAACACTTATTCCTCAACATCGTCCCGGCGTTCATCGACACCCTCCGGGTCTTGGTGAATAAGCACTTCGGTGTTGGGAAAGGCTTCTTCGACCATATACATAACTTCATCGGCAATTTCGTGTGCCTCAGCAAGAGAGATATGTTTTGGCATTTCCGCGTGGAATTGAATAAAAGACGTCGCGCCAGATGACCGCGTCCGCATGTCATGCACGTTCAAAACCTGGTCATGACTTTCCGCAATTTCTTTGATGCGGCGACGTTCTTGATCCGGGAATTCTTTGTCCATGAGAACATCAAGCGACTGTTGAGCGATTTTGATTGCGCCAATCGACATATAGAGGACAATTAAAATAGCAAAAATCGGATCCGCCATATGCCACTGCAGATTGGCAGCAAGAACCAGCGAGACGATAACGGCGACATTGACCAATATATCTGCCCGATAATGTAGCGAATCGGCACCAATCGCGACCGATCCGGTTTTTTTAACGACATAAGATTGAAAGCCAACCAGCAGCAATGTCATTACGATTGCGATGACCATGACGACAATGCCGGTTTCGCTATTGGTAATTTCGCGCGGTTGAATAAAGCGATCGACCGATTCCAGCAATAGAAATGCGCCAGAGCCGGCAATAAAGGCGGCCTGCGCAAGCCCTGCCAGCGCTTCAGCTTTGCCGTGGCCGAAACGATGTTCGTGGTCTGCCGGCTGGAGCGCATGATGAACTGCGATCAAATTGACAACGGAGGCACCCACATCAAGCAAAGAATCAACCAGCGAAGACAATAGGCTGACGGATTCTGTGGCAAACCAGGCACCTGTCTTCACAATGATGAGAATGCTCGCAACCGTCACGGAGGCATAGGTCGCCAAACGCATTAATCTAGCTGTATTTGCGCCGCTTTCTCTTGAATTTTCTTCTGAGTTATTCTCAGTGTCGCTCAACTTATCCTATCCCCCAATTAACAAGATAATTATAGCTGGTAATTATGGATAGAGTCGCTCAGTCTGCCAACCCTCAACCGTTCGACTATAGACAAATCGATCATGAAGACGAAAACGCTTTTCCGCCCAAAATTCCACTCTTTCATGTTTCACCCGGTAGCCTTCCCAATATTCCGGCCTTGGAATCGAGCCGATGTGAAACTTTGCGGTAAATTTGGCAATTCGTTTTTCCAGCTCAAACCGACCTTCCAACGGCCTCGATTGTTTGGATGCCCAGGCGCCTATTTGGCTGCTGCGGTCACGACTGGCAAAATACGCGTCTGCTTCTTCGACGCTAACCTTTTCGACAGGCCCGTCCACGCGCACCTCACGCCCCAATGATTTCCAGTAAAAGCATAAAGATACATAGGGATTTTCGGCAATTTCTATGCCTTTTTGGCTTTCGGAATTAGTATAAAAAACAAACCCTCGATCATCAATCCCTTTGAGCAGAACCATCCGCACAGAAGGCCTACCGCGGCTATCGGCGGTCGCAACGGCGCAGGCATTTGGATTAACCGGCTCTTTTCCTTCAGCTTTTCGCAGCCATTCGTTAAAAAGAGCGACGGGTTCATCCTTTTCAAACGTTATATCGTCGTTGAGTTCAAATTCGTTAGCCAATGTTAGCAATTTCCTATTTGTTTAATTTTTTTGCCTTAATATTGACGAATATCACAGGTAATCACTTTTTATTCTGTTAATATGGATTAATCAATCAAGCTGAACATATGTATTATAATCTTGGAGTGTGGATTAGAAAAAGATGAAAACCTCTAAATTTATTCTTATTCTGAGCATGGCGACGTTTTTAACGGCCTGCGCAGAGAATCAAAACAGTCAAAAACAAACGCTCGGCACCATCATCGGAGCAGGCCTGGGCGCTCTTGCCGGCTCTCAAATCGGCAGCGGCAAAGGTAAATTGGCCGCCGTCGCGATCGGCGCATTAGGCGGTGCCTTTGCGGGCGGACAGCTTGGCAAGGCGCTGGATGATGTTGATCGTCTGAAAGCCAACCAAACACAACAAACGGTGCTGGAAAAGAATAAAGATGGTCAGGCTTCCACCTGGAATAACCCAAATACGGGCCACTCCGGACGGGTGACCCCAACCAGGACGACCCAAGTCGCCTCCGGTGAATACTGCCGAGAATACGAACACGAAATTACCGTCGATGGCCGCAAGGAAGTCGTCAAAGGCACGGCGTGCCGTCAACCGGACGGTTCGTGGAGGGTCATCAACTAAACCCTAAGGTATTTGCGCCCTTGGGCGAATCTGAAATTATTTGTAAGAAATTGTGATACGGCAGAGCCAAAAACTCTGCCGTTTTGCATTGCATTTAGGCGCAGGAAACCGCATAAACCCCGCATAAACCTAATCTCTTAGCGAAGCTTTAAATCTTTTAATCGATCATCGACTAACTTTTACCTATGGTGCGGTGGCTTCCGGTGCGTTACCGATAGACCACCAACAACACCAAGACTTATGAGGGATCAATGAACAATTCAGCAGGCCTGATGGCGGGTAAAAAAGGACTAATTATGGGCGTTGCCAATAATCGGTCAATCGCCTGGAACATCGCCAAAGCAACCCACGATCAAGGGGCTGAGCTTGCCTTCAGCTATCAAGGGGATGCGCTGTTGAAGCGTGTGACACCGCTTGCCAAATCAGTTGGATCAGACATTGTTCTGCCGTGCGACGTTACGGATGAAGGTAGCGTCGATGCGGTTTTCGCTGAAATCGAGAAAAAATGGGGCAAGCTCGACTTTCTGCTCCATGGCATCGCCTTTTCTGACAAGGATGAATTGACGGGCAAGTATTTAAATACATCCGCTGAGAACTTCACGCGCACGATGCAAATTTCCTGTTACTCCTTCACCGCATTGGCGCAGCGGGCTCAGGCTTTGATGACAGATGGCGGCGCATTGTTGACGCTGACCTATGCAGGTTCCGAGCGCGTTATGCCGCATTACAATGTCATGGGTGTTGCTAAAGCGGCGCTTGAGGCAAGTGTGCGCTATTTGGCAGAAGACCTCGGCCGGCAAAATATTCGGGTGAACTCTCTCTCGGCGGGTCCGATGAAAACGCTGGCCGCCTCGGGAATCGGCGATTTTCGCTATATTCTCAAATGGAACGAATATAACTCACCGCTTCGCCGCAATGTGTCCAACGATGATGTCGGCGGCGCTGGGATGTATCTTTTAAGTGATCTTTCATCTGGCGTTACCGGTGAAACTCATCATGTTGATTGCGGCTACAACATTGTCGGCATGAAAGCCCCTGACGCACCTGACCTCACCGTTAATAACCGTGAAAAATAAGGTGATGACCAATGTCCGGAAATAGCTTCGGCCATCTGTTCCAATTCACGACTTTTGGCGAAAGCCATGGGCCAGCCATCGGCTGTGTTGTCGATGGCACACCACCCAACATTCCGCTGAGTGAAGAAGATATTCAAGTCTGGCTTGATAAGCGCAAGCCAGGCCAATCGCGCTTTACCACGCAGCGCCAGGAAGCCGATCAAGTGCGTATCCTGTCTGGTGTTTTCGAAGGTAAAACCACAGGCACGCCAATCGCTTTGCTGATTGAGAACACTGATCAGCGCTCAAAAGACTATGAAGAAATCAAAGATCTCTATCGTCCGGGTCATGCGGATTACACCTATCACCAGAAATATGGAAACCGCGATTATCGTGGATCCGGCCGCGCCAGCGCCCGCGAAACCGCCAGCCGGGTTGCCGCAGGTGCCATCGCGCGCAAAGTTTTAGGCGAAACTATTGACGTGCGCGGCGCTCTTGTACAAATGGGTCCGCATAAAATAGATCACGAAAAATGGGATTGGGCAGAGATCGACAACAACCCGTTTTGGTGCCCGGATGCAGAGATGGCAAAAAGCTGGGAAAGCTACCTCGATGGCATCCGCAAGGAAGGCTCTTCGATTGGTGCGGTCATTGAAATTGTTGCCCGCGGCGTACCTGTCGGGCTCGGCAATCCGGTTTACGATAAAATGGACGCTGATATCGCGAAAGGTTTGATGAGCATTAACGCTGCAAAAGGTGTAGAAATCGGTGCGGGCTTTGGCGCTGCTGAACTCAGCGGCGAAGAAAATGCTGATGAAATGCGCATGGTTGATGGACGACCAGCCTTCCTCTCCAATAATGCCGGCGGCATATTGGGCGGCATTTCCACCGGGCAAGACATCGTCGCACGCTTTGCCGTCAAGCCAACCAGTTCGATCACGACGCCGCGGCGAACGATCACAACGACGGGCGAGGAAACCGAGGTTTCCACCAAAGGCCGCCACGACCCCTGCGTTGGCATTCGAGGCGTCCCCGTAGGCGAAGCCATGGTTGCCTGCGTGCTGGCCGATCATATGTTGCGCCACAAAGCACAGTGTCGTTAGGCGGGTAGTTAGATGCCGCAACCAGATCACATTATTAAATTACCGCTGCCCGATTTAGACAGCCTCGACGACGACACCAAAAAATATTTTGCGATCTGCGAAGAGAAGCTCGGCATGGTGCCGAATGTGCTGCGCGCCTATACTGGTAATCTCGAAAAGTTTCGCAATTTCACTGCCTTTTACAACAAACTCATGTTGGATGAAGAAGACTGCAACCTCACCAAGCTTGAGCGTGAAATGATTGCCGTCGTCGTCTCCTCTGCCAACCGGTGTTATTATTGCCTGGTGGCTCACGGTCAGGCCGTGCGCCAGCTTTCAGACGACCCACACCTCGGCGAAATGATGGTGATGAACTACCGCGTTGCCGAACTTGATGACCGTACCCGCACAATGTTGGATTTTGTTTGGAAGCTGACAGAAAATCCGCACGATATTGGCGATCCAGATCGAGATGCATTGCGCGGCGCAGGCTTTGCCGAGCAGGACATTTTCGATATCTGCGATACCGCTGCCTTCTTTAATTACACCAACCGTATGGCGCATGGTTTGGATATGATGCCTAATGCCGACTATCATGAGATGGATCGATAACTGACCATACCCAATTAAGGGCGCAGGATGGACTCCGACAAACCAAATTTTGAAAGCGACCTGAAACAAGCGCAAAAAGACAGTGTCGCCAAAACTTTCGCATCGCATCCCACCGGCGATGGGCTTGCTGATATTGGCATTGATGCGCTGGAGACGGTAGAAACTCTTCTCAAACGATTCTATGAACAGGAAAAGCCAGACCAGCCTCTTGCCTGTGCAGCGGGCTGTACGTTTTGCTGCCATCAATATGTTGGGCTGAGCGTGCCGGAACTCGCGATCTTAACAAAATTCATTCAATCGAACTTTGACGGTGCGCAGGTTACGAACCTCATCAGCAGACTAAATGACGTTGTCGGAAAAACCAAAGGCATGAGCCGCTTCGAACGCGCTGCTTCAAAAATTGACTGCCCGCTGCTGGATCAAGAAAGCCGTAAGTGCAGTATCTATACCGCCCGCCCGCTCGCTCACCTACCAAACACACATTCCGCGGTAATGATTTCGATACGATCGACCACTCGATACCCTTGCATGGAAGTTTCCGTGGTTAGAATGATATCCGCAGCGATCTCATCGATGACTTCGGTCGACAGTTCATCATATTGTTTGTTGTCGATGAGCTCTTTAATTTTCTTATCGCTTTTACCAAAAATGCCGAAAACCATAATCTTTCATTTGTTAAGTATCTCTAGAGAACGTCTGACATATCAAGTCCAAGAGCTTGCTTACTGTAAATAGTCGCGCTGAGATCCCAGCCGAGCGCAATATGAGACGCCGCCGCTTGAATGTCCCTAAAAGCTCGCTGAATGGGTTGACCTACGTAAATGCCTTGCCCACCGGTTGCTTCAAATACGCGCTGGGTTGCCGCCTTGGCAAGTTTGACGGCATAAGCTGCATTTCTGCGCGATCGCCCAAGATCAGCCATATCCAGCACTTTTCCAGAGACGATTAAATCCATATTTTCCTGAGCGGTAGACATCGCTAATAAACGCGCCGCCTCAATTTCTGCAGAAGCTTCCGCAAGACGCAATTGCAATCCTTGAATATCCCCGAGAAGCTTGCCTCGCACTTTGCGGGTTTTGAGCATTTCCTCAAAATCAGCCACGGCACCGGAAGCAATACCGACAGCAACGCCGGCGAGAGACGGCTGAGCAAATCCCAAATGCGGCATTTTAAAAACAGGCGCTGTATTGTGTTCAGCGCCTGGTGATTTCGCCACCGCCGTCAAGCGGGTGTCCAACACCCGATGATCCGGCACGAAGGTATCCTCAACTGTCACATCATGACTACCGGTCCCGGCAAGTCCGATCGTATGCCATGTATCCAGAACTATACGATCAGCAGCTGGCACCAACATGAAATGATGGCCGTGACCATATCCGCGACCGGGTCCATCTTCCGATTTCTCTCCGTCTGCATCCGGAAGCAAAACGCCGAGAATGGTCCAGCTTGAATGCTCGACGCCACTCGAAAAACCCCAACGTCCCGAAAGTTTCCAACCACCGTCGACCCGCTCGGCCTTGCCGGTCGGAGCATAAGACGTGGATATCAGCGCTTCAGGATTATCATCCCACACATCGTGCTGAGCTTCGTTTGGAAAATGCCCCAAGTGACAATTATGCTCACTGAAAACATCCGCGACCCAAGCTTGCGATCCGCAACCTTTACCAAGTTCGATGACAACTTCAACCAGCGCATCCCAAGGCAGTTCCGCACCGCCAAAGCGCTTTGGCTGACACATTCGGGGTATTCCTGAGGCAACGATATCAGCTACAGTTTCGTCCGGCATGCGGCGTAACTCTTCGGCCTCAATCGCTCGCTCTCTAAATATGGGTGCAAGTTTTTTGGCCTGAACCAAATATTTTGAGCGCTGATCCTTATTTTCTATTTTGTGGTCGCCTTCAGGCATTGCTCTCCCCCATAAGAGTATTAAACTGTTGGCAGTGTTATAGCATAGAATTTAACGGGGGAAACTTTATGCGAGTCACGCAAACTGGGCTCTTGGTAAATGACGAACTACAGGCAACGTCAGGCCTGACGCTCTTTTCACCGCTTCATACGAGCACGGCATATCTACTCAATATGGCTGGAGAAACCGTGCATGAGTGGCACCTTGGCAATGCTTGCAGCGGTCTGGTTTATTTGCTTGAGAACGGCAATCTTCTCACCTCGGAAATGAGCCCGGAAGGTCCAACGGGGGTTAACGGTAAAGGCGGCTATATCCGGGAATATGACTGGCAAGGAAATCTCATTTCTGAATTTATCGATCATGCGCAGCATCACGATGTACGCAAGCTGGACAACGGCAATCTTCTTTATATTGGCTGGGAGACCATACCTGCCGAAAAAGCCGCCCGCGTCCAGGGCGGCATTGCCGGCACCGAGCATTCAGACGGCAGCATATACGGCGACTATATAAAGGAAGTCACATCGAGCGGTGAAACCGTTTGGGAGTGGCATTTCCAGGATATGGAAATCGAGAACTACCCGCTCCATCTCGAAGTTCCTCGCGCTGAATTCGCCCATATGAATTCTTGTTTTCCGCTGCCCAATGGCGATGTTTTGGTTAGCCTACGGCGCAACAGTATGCTTGCTGTCATCGACCGCGAAACTAAGAATTTTAACTGGGAGATGAGCGATCTCTCCTGGGGCATGCAGCACGACGCCCAAATGCTGGAAAACGGAAACATTCTATTCTTCGCCAACGGCTTTACGACATTTAATTTTCCGCATTCGCGCGTTATCGAGCTTGATCCCCAATCTCGCGAAATCGTTTGGGATTATAAGGGCTCGCCGCCGCTGTCTTTTTTCAGCCCCCATATCAGCGGCGCCCAACGACTGAGCTCCGGCAACACGTTGATTTGCGAAGGCGGCTGGGGGAGAATTTTTGAAGTCACATCCGACGGCAAGATTGTTTGGGAGTATATTTCTCCCCATGAGAAAGAGTTTCCAAATGGCGAACTCTTAAATTGGGTCTTCCGCGCCTATCGCTATGCCGAAGAATCTTCCCAAATCAACGGTCGCGCTTTGGCTTAATTTACTACCGCAAGTACGTAGAAATAGATCTAGAAATTTGCTATAATCTTCCTGTCAATATCGACTTAACCTCAACAAGGAAGGTAGATGGGTTATGATGACCCCGATTGAACCACCTGGCCAATTCAAGCCTCCTTGTCATGAGGGGGCAGGAATCTGAAAATTTAAAATTGTGCCGGACGTTTATGGCGTCCGATGAAAAATCCGACATTTTTGTTGGAACATACAGCTAAAATGCTGAGAAACCCCGTGAGGCCCAGAGCCCGCGGGGTTTTTTTGTTTTCTGCTATGAGTGCCGGGCCGCGATCAGGAATTCGACATTTCCTTCCGGCCCGGTGATCGGACTTTTAGCGATACCGTCAACGCGCCAATCCGGAAAGGCATCCAGCCATGTTGAAATTCGGTCGCAGACTTCCTGGTGGAGGTTGGGATCACGGACCACGCCTTTCTTGCCGACCTGATCTTTACCGACCTCGAATTGTGGTTTGATGAGTGCGATCATCTTGGCGTCTTGTGCCGCCAATTTCATCGGCGCAGGCAGGATCGTTTGCAACCCGATAAAACTCGCATCGCAACAAATGAAATCGATTGCTTCAGGAATTTCATTTGACGTGATATGGCGTGCGTTGGTGCGCTCCAAAACAATCACCTGCTCATCTTTACGAATTTTCCAGGCGAGTTGCCCATGCCCGACATCAACTGCGTAAACTTTTGCAGCTCCTCGGCTAAGCAGCACATCCGTGAAACCGCCTGTCGACGCCCCAACATCAAGACAGATCGCGCCGGTGACATCGTAGTTAAAATGATCGAGCCCATGATCGAGCTTGAGCCCGCCGCGCGACACCCAGGGATGATCCGGCCCTTTGAGTTCCAGGGGCGTGTCTTCACGGATTTGCGTGCCGGCTTTATCGAGGCGTTTGGTTTCGCTATAGACCAGCCCGGCCATGACCAAAGCTTGAGCGCGGCTGCGTGATTCTGCGAGCCCACGATCTACCAAGAGCTGATCTAATCTTCGTTTCGGAACGGAAGCCATTTCGAAATGCAGGCTAAGCGCTGGCGGGCGTGATGCCTTCGCGGGTTTCAGCTGCCTCACCGAGTGCCATCAAAGCCATCGCAACAATATCCGGGCGTTTTAAGCCAGCGATCTCATATTGTTTTTCAGGCTTCTCATGATCGATGAATATATCCGGCAAAGTCATCGCCCGGAATTTAAGCCCTTTATCAAAAGCGCCTTCATTGGCCAGGAACTGCATGACATGGGCAGCAAAGCCACCAACAGCACCTTCTTCGATGGTGATCAGCACTTCGTGTTCTTTGGCGAGCCTCAAGATCATTTCCTGATCAAGTGGTTTGACGAAACGCGCATCAGCAACTGTTGTAGACCAGCCTTTGGAGGCAAGTTCGTCGGCAGCTTCCATGACTTCGCGCAAACGACCGCCGAGCGTCAACAACGCAACAGATGTGCCTTCGCGTAATATCCGGCCCTTACCGATTTCCAAAGGCGTACCAATCTCGGGCATATCGACGCCGAGACCTTCGCCGCGTGGATAACGGAAAGCCGAGGGACGATCATCGATTTGAACCGCAGTTGCCACCATGTGTTTGAGCTCAGCCTCATCCGAAGCCGCCATCACAACAAAATCCGGCAGGCAGGCGAGATAGGTTATATCAAACGAGCCTGCATGGGTCGCGCCGTCCGCGCCAACCAGCCCTGCCCGATCTATGGCAAACCGCACCGGCAGCTTTTGGACCGCAACATCATGCACGACCTGATCATAGGCGCGTTGCAAGAAGGTCGAATATATCGTCACAAAAGGCTTATAGCCTTCAGTTGCGAGGCCGGCGGCAAAAGTCACACCGTGCTGTTCCGCAATACCAACATCAAATGTGCGATCCGGGAACGCGTCACCAAACTTATCAAGGCCGGTGCCGGAGGGCATCGCGGCGGTGATTGCAACCAATTTGTCGTCTTTCTCGGCTTCTTTGATCAACGCGTCTGCATAGACGCTGGTGTAGGACGGCGCATTGGATTTAGGCTTGTCTTGTTTGCCGGTCACGACATCAAATTTAGAAACACCGTGATATTTATCAGGTGATTGCTCGGCCGGCTCATAGCCGTGGCCTTTTTCGGTCACGACATGCAGCAAGATCGGACCGCTTTCCTCGGTATCGCGTAAATTTTTCAGCAGCGGCAGAAGGTGATCAATATTGTGGCCATCAATCGGACCGATATAGAAAAACCCAAGCTCTTCGAACAACGTGCCGCCGGTTAATATACCGCGGGCATATTCCTCCGCCCGGCGTGCGGTTTCTTCGACTCGTCTGGGTAATTTTTCGGCGATCTCTTTGGCGAAGTGGCGGATCGATTGGTAAGACTTGGAGGATATCAGGCGCGACAGATAGGCACTCATCGCACCGACCGGCGGCGCAATCGACATGTCGTTGTCATTCAATATAACAATCAGTCGCGACTCGTTGGAGCCCGCGTTATTCATCGCCTCATAGGCCATCCCGGCACTCATGGCACCGTCACCAATGACCGCAATAACGTGGTTTTTACCACCACTAAGATCGCGGGCAACGGCCATGCCGAGCCCCGCCGAGATCGACGTCGAACTGTGCGCCGCGCCAAACGGGTCATATTCGCTTTCAGTGCGTTTGGTAAATCCAGAAAGCCCGCCGCCCTGGCGCAAGGTGCGGATACGATCCCGCCGGCCAGTTAGAATTTTGTGCGGGTAGGCTTGGTGGCTCACATCCCAGATCAAACGATCATGCGGCGTGTCAAAAACATGATGCAAAGCAACCGCCAATTCGACAACGCCAAGGCTCGCGCCAAGATGCCCGCCGGTAATTGAGACGGCATCAATCGTCTCAATCCGCACCTCGTCGGCCAATTGTTTCAACTGATCAGCTGAAAAGCCTCGTGTATCAGATGGTTCTGAAATCGTATCTAATAACGGCGTTTTACTTTTTTCCGCCACGGTCACTCTCTTCCCAGGTCCAAAGGTTATCGGTATAAAATTTTATTATATTAGTCTAGTTTCTTCGTTCTATCACAAATTGCGCCAAATCTTTGAGAAGATTGCCTTTTTCTCCAAAAATCTCAAGGTGTTTCATCGCCTGATCGGTTAAAATCTGCGCCTGATCACGGGCGCGTTCGACGCCCAGCAAAGATACAAATGTTGCTTTGCCAGCGGCTGCGTCTTTTTTGGTGGCTTTTCCAAGTTCTTTCTCGTCACCTTCGATATCCAAAAGATCGTCAGCAATCTGGAACGCCAGCCCAATATCATGGGCAAAAGCACTCAACAAATGACGCTGTGTGTCGCTGGCTTTGCCGAGAATAGCGCCTGATTGGCAAGAGCAATTCATCAGCGCGCCGGTTTTCATCCGCTGAAGTCGGGTAATTTCTGAAACGCCTAAAACGTGTTCCTCGGCAACGAGGTCCAGCATTTGACCGCCGACCATGCCACGTGCGCCGATCGCGCGGGACACTTCCAGAACTAGATTACTGCGAATAGTTGCTGAATCATGCGTGTCATGGTCACTTAAAACTTCGAACGCCAAAGTAAGTAAAGCATCACCGGCTAAAATCGCCGTGGCCTCGTCAAATTTGACATGACAGGTTGGATTTCCACGTCGCAACTCATCGTCATCCATTGAAGGTAAATCATCATGGATAAGCGAGTAAGTATGGATCATCTCAATCGCTGCGGCGACGCGTTCAGAACATGCTCTGGAAACATTAAAAAGATCAGCGGTTGCCAGCACGAGAAAGGGTCTGAGACGTTTACCCCCGGCCATAACCGAGTAACGCATTGCGTCAATGACTTGGGATTCGGGTCCATCACCTTCTGGAATAAGCTTTAACAGGGCCGTTTCAGTTGCCGCCGCCGCATCCGCCAATGCTTCTTGAAATTCACTCAAAAAATGCAGTCCCTATGAAATATCGATTGGCTCGGCGCTGGCACTACCATCCGGCCCAACGGAAATTTTCTCAATTCGAGCTTTGGCTTCACGAAGCTTGGCCTCGCAATGTTTTTTCAGCAAAGTGCCGCGTTCGTAGGCCCCGATGGCTTCATCAAGTTTATTGGCACCTTGTTCGAGATCGCCGACGATCTCTTCGAGTTCCGCCAAGGCATCTTCGAAACTCAACTTCTTGATGTCTGCCGGAATTTTTTCTTCAGCCATCTTTGCCAACCCTTATAGACTCGTCGTTTTGCTGTATTTTGACGCGGAGTGTACGCTCCCGCTCCCCCATCCGGCAAACAGAAATACGCATAAGCGAAAGAGAATTTTGGTCTTTCTTTTTCACCCCATCAGCGCTTGGACATGAACCGCTGCGCTCTCGGCCAAGGCTTCCAAATCGTAGCCGCCTTCCAGCGTCGAAACCAGACGTCCATCGCAGCATTCGTCGGCGATATCCATAAGCTCGTCGCTGATCCAGGCGAAATCATCGGTGGTGACATTGAGTTGGCAAAGCGGGTCTTGAATATGAGCATCAAAGCCGGCAGAGATCAGCAGCAAGTCTGGGTTAAACGCTCGGAGCTCTGGAAATATCACATCGGTATAGGCTGCCCGAAATAAATCGGAGCCACTGCCCGGGCTAAGCGGGACGTTGGCGATATTGCCAACACCGGTTTCCGAGGCGGCACCCGTTCCGGGATAGGCGGGAAACTGATGACTTGAGCCATAGAACAGGCTCGCATCATTTTCGAACATATGCTGAGTGCCATTACCATGATGAACATCAAAATCAATCACCGCCACTTTATCGATGCCGAACTGCTTTTGAGCATAACGGGCGGCAATGGCAACACTGTTGAAGACGCAAAATCCCATCGCCCGAGAGCTCTCGGCGTGGTGGCCCGGCGGACGCATGGCACAAAAAGCGTTATCCGCTTCGCCGTTAACCACGTCGCCGACTGCCTGGCAAATCCCACCGACAGCACGCAAAGTCGCTTCACCAGAACCCGGCGACAGAATGGTATCTGGATCAAGTTGCGCATAACCGCTTTCCGGGACAGACTTTAATATTCTTTCGACAAAGTTCCCGTCATGGACCAAAGCGATTGTATCCACCGTCGTTTCGGGTGCTTCCTTGCGCTCTAATGCTTCAAAGGCGGGATCAGACAAAGCAGAAATTACCGATCTCAACCGATCAGGTGATTCCGGATGGTGAGGCCCCGGCTCATGGGTGATACAAACAGGATGAGTGTAAAAACGCGTCGCCACGGAAATCTCCCTTTTTATTTGTACGCAATGCGGTCAAAGCCTACACTGAACCTGATTTAACTAGCAAAGAGACAGGTCTACAAATTGGCCAAAACTCAAAAAAATACAATACAGAGATATAAAGGTGTGAAAAGCGCTGAGCGTCTCCTGGTGCTCATTGAAACGCTCAATCATCTTAAAGGCGCGAAGGCCACGGATCTTGCCGCAACGACAGGGTTTTCCCGCCCCGCCATCTATCGTTTGCTCAATGCTCTGGAATCTTTCGGCTATATACGCCAACAAGAATCCGATGATCGTTATTATTTAACCCATCTGGTGCGGCGCCTAAGCGATGGCTTTGGCGAGGAAGACTGGGTTCAAAGCATCGCCGCGCCGATCATGCAAGAAGCGGTCGAAGAAATTCTCTGGCCGGTTGACCTCATCACGTTTTTAAATGACGCTATGTATATCCGCGAAACCACGAGAGCTTATAGCCCGTTTACGATTGATTGGGTGTCTGTTGGTGAGCGCCTTCCAATGCTGGTTACATCTGTCGGCCGCGCCTATTTAAGCTTTTGCCCCGAGGCAGAATGCTTGGAAATTCTGGAAAGCTTGCGGCGCTCAAAAGACAAATTTGACAAACTAGCACAGGATTCTGACTACGTTCAGCGCATGCTTAATTGGACCCGCAAACACGGTTATGGCAAGCGTGACGACGGATTTCACAGCCACCGGAAAACGTCAAGCATTGCGATCCCAATAATGAATGGTAGCCGCGTCACAGCGACGCTTGCCGTGACATTTATCTCGTCCGCGTCTACGCCGGAGGAAATAGCTGAACGCCATTTGGCCACTCTAAAATCTACAGCCCGTAAAATCGAACTTAAAGTCAAAGATGCTAAAACATCAGAACTCACTCTGTGAACCGAAGATCAATCAAATGTTACAATTTTTTGTGGTAATGTAGATTGCTGATTGTGAAATAATTATTTAAATTAACCCTATAGATTTAGGTGTTTTTATAACAAAAAAATAAAAAATCGTGCGGGTATATAAAGTAAAAGCGACATTCAGGAAATATAATTTCAAAAAGAGCGACGGAATTCAGTTTGTGATCCGTTATACCCCATTGGCTGGGGTATAAAATCGCCACAAATTATATTCCTGAGTGTACTGGGAGTCTTAGTAAAAATGAAATTTAATATGAGCAATTCCAGAGAGTTATCCTTTGGTATAATGAGCTTTTTTCTCTTAACGCTCGTGAGTTTTTCAACGCTGAATACTGTCCAGGCCCAAGGGCTTAGTCAGGACCAACGGCGCGCAATCATCCAAAGTTTATCAGATGATGAACGGCAGAAGTTCTTTGGCATGAGCCGGGAGGAAAAACAAAAATTCTTTCAGGCTAAAGCAAAAAGCTCCAAAAAATCCGGCAACAAATCTGCGGCCAAACCTAGCGGCAAAGGCAAACCGGGTGGCAAAGGTGGACGGCGACGTGGCCGGCCACCAACCCTCGTAGAGCTTGGTGAGGTTGTGAGTGAGCCTCTCGTTCAAACCTTTCCTATTATCGGCCGCCTTGTGGCCAGTCAAAAAAGCGCTGTCGCCGCCCGTATAAAAGGCAGCGTCAAATCTGTTCTTGTTGATGTCGGTGACCGCGTCAAAAAAGGACAAGTGCTGGCAGAACTCAATGTTGATCGCCTGAAATTAGAAGCTGAGTTGCGCAGCGCCGATGTCTTACAGGCCCGCGCAAAGTGGAAATCCGCGCAGGCCCAGGTAGATTTGTTAAATCAGGAACTCAAACGGCTGCAAAGATTGCGGAAATCTGCTGCCTTCAGTCAGGCGCGATTTGAAGACAAAAAACAAGAAGTGGTGAAAGCAAGCTCTGCCGTGGACGAATCTGCGGCCTCGCTTAAACGTGCCCGCGCCCAACGCGGTCTTGCCCGCATCGATTTGAAAGATGCGACGATACGGGCGCCCTTCGCCGGTGCAATATTGGTACGCCATGTATCTCCTGGTGCTTATATCACCGCGGGCTCGCCAATTGTCACTCTCTTGGATGACGAAACTTTAGAAATCGAGGCCGATGTTCCGTCTATTCGGCTGTCAGGCGTTCCGGTCGGCCGCGTGATTGACATTCAACTCGATGACAACACTAAAATTAAAGCAGCGGTTCGGGCAATTATTCCCGATGAGAATCCGCTGGCACGCACCCGCGCCGTTCGCTTGTATCCTGATTTATCCGCGACCAAGACAAAACTTGTTGCCAACCAAAGCGTAGTTCTTGAGGTGCCTCAGGGTAAAACGCGGAATGTTGTGGCCGTGTCGAAAGACGCCATTGTAAACCGCCAGTCAGGTAGAATTGTCTTTGTCTTTGAAAAAGGTAAAGTGAGGCCCGCTGCAATTGTGATTGGCGAATCTTTCGGTGGCAAATTCGAAATTTTATCGGGCCTGCGTCCCGGTGATAAAGTTGTTATCAAAGGCAATGAGCTGTTGCGCCCTGGCCAACGGGTTCGCGTGAATCGTTCAGGAAGGCGCGCCGGTGGCAAACCCGACGGGAAACCTAGCGCAAATCGTTCTGGAGGTCGACCGAATGCGGGTGGGTCAGGCGGAGGCATTCCCCGCGAAAAACGCCGCGCCCTGATTCAAAGTCTGAGCCCGGAAGAAAAGCAGAAGTTTTTTGGTATGAGCCGAGAAGAAAAACAAAAATTCTTCCGTGATAAAATTGGGAGTTCTTCCTAATGCCCTTAATTGAGATGGCAATCAAACGACCGGTCGCAGTTTTATCTCTCGTTTTGATGGTCGTTTTGATGGGCTTTGTTGCATTGCAACTGATCCCTATTCAGCTAACGCCGGATTTACGCAAACCTGTTGTCTCTCTACACACCGCCTGGCCGGGCGCATCACCAATCGAAGTAGAAAGAGAGATTACCACTCGTCAGGAGGAAGCTCTGACCGGCCTCGATGGCTTGGAGGAAATTTCAAGCACGAGTCGCGATGGCCAAAACTACATTCGCCTTGAGTTTTCGATCGATACCAATATGGACAGAGCCTTAATGTTGATAGGCAACTCGCTCACCAACATTTCCGGCATCCCGGATGAAGCTAAACAACCCCGCATCCGGACGCGCGATTCCGAAGACAATCCTATTGCCTGGTTTGTGATTAATAAGCTGCCTGGCAACGAAAGAGATATCCAAACCTACGGTGCCTTCCTTCAAGATTTTCTAGCCGACCGTCTCGAACGTATTTCGGGTATTGCGCTTGCCAATATCTACGGCGGAAAACGGCGGGAACTCCAGATCATTGTCGATCCCCAGAAAATGGCACGCTTTGGCCTGGCGGTTCCAGACGTCGTAACAGCCATGCGCAATGCCAACGCATCCATTTCCGCTGGCGTCGTTGAAGAAGGAAAACGCCGCTATATTGTCCGAACTGATAACGAACTGATCAATGAAGAGCGTATTGAAAACCTAATTATCCGTACCCAAGTTGACCAAGCCACTGGTCGCATCGCCCGCGTGCGTGTCTCGGACGTTGCAGAAGTTAGATTTAGCTACAAAAAAGCCTCGACCTATATTCTCAATAACGGCAACAAATCGATTGTTGCTAATGTTGTCCGCGATACTGGCGTCAATGTCATTGAAGTGATGGAGAATGTAAGGGCCGCCGTTAAGGAGCTAAACGAAGGTGTTCTCCAAAATGCAGGGCTTCATCTCAAGCAAGTCCATGACGATACGGTTTATATCAATTCAGCAATCAGACTGGTGCAGCAAAATATTGTCGTCGGCGGTCTGCTGGCCGCACTTATTCTTATGTTGTTCCTGCGTTCGTTTCGAGCAACAGCCATTATTTCGCTCGCTATCCCGGTCTCGGTTATTGGCTCTTTTGTCGCCATGGCTGCCTTGGGTCGCTCAATCAATGTAATATCATTAGCCGGCATCGCTTTTGCCGTTGGTATGGTTGTAGACGCGGCAATTGTTGTGCTCGAGAATATTTTCCGACTACGCCAACAAGGCAAAACACCGTTCGAAGCAGCTCTTCTCGGTGCTCAACAGGTGTGGGGAGCGGTTTTTGTATCTGCGCTAACAACCGTCATGGTGTTTGTTCCTATATTGGTGATGAACCTTGAAGTTGGCCAGTTGTTCCGCGACATCGCTGTCGCCATTTCTGTCGCAGTTCTGTTATCGCTGATCGTTTCCATCACGGTGATACCAGCACTTGCTAATAGAATGCTTGCAGGACCGATACGCGACTTCTCAGACAGTTTAAGTCTTCCCGGCATCGATCATTTTGCGCACTTTTTTAATCGCTGCATTATTGGCTACGCCCGCCGGGTGATTGACAATAAAAAACTTGCGGTGGCAACAATTGTTTTGGTGTGTGGCATCACCGGTCTTGCAACATGGGTCTTCCTGCCCAAGCTTGAGTACCTACCCGAAGGCAATCGAAATTTAATCATCGCTCGGATCGCCACGCCGCCGGGGTACAATTTAGACGCGGTGCGCGAAATTGCGGCCAATACTTTTAGGCGCTTGCAGCCAAATTTAGCGTCGACAGACGGCGAAGAAGCAAATCCAGACGGACCTGTTAAGATGGGCCGCTTTTGGTTTGTTATCCGCCGTGGCTTTACCATAGCAGCCGGCGCTGCGGTTGATCCGTCGCGCGCTAAAGAACTCATACCCATCATTCGCCGTGCTATTTTCCAAGAGCCCGGTAGTCGCGGCTTTGTCTTTCAAACCTCCTTATTTGGCCGCGGTTTCGGCGGCGGGCGTAATATTAATCTCGATATTTCCGGACCTGACCTAAATGACGTTTTGGAAGTCGCCGGACGGGCAAACGAGATTGCATCGCGCATGTTCCCACGTAGCGAGGGCAATCAAATCCGAGTTAATCCTGGCTTGCAAAACGCGTCGCCTGAAATCCGACTGGTGCCTGATCCGAGGGCATTATCCGATAACGGCATGACCGCCAAGGAACTCGGCCAAACCATTGATGCCTTTAATGATGGATTGCGCGTTGCCGAAGTGACTGTCGGCGGCAATCGCATGGATTTGACTTTGATGGGTCCGGATAAATATATCAACCGAACAGAAAGCATAAGTAATCTTCCTGTTGTCACCCGTTCCGGCCTGGTTTTGCCGGTAAGCTCACTGGCAAAAATCGTGGTGACGTCAAGCCCTGATCAAATCCGTCATTTGGAGCGCGTTCGAACCGTCACCCTTCGTATTCGGCCATCGCGGGCGATTGCCTTGGAAGTGGCCATGGAACAGGTGCGTGAAGACGTTATAGCGAAGTTAAAAGCCGAGGGATTGCCGCCTGGTATTTCCATGACCATGGGCGGCACCGCAGATGCACTGACCAAAACATTCGACAATATGGTGCTCAATTTACTCCTTGCCTTGGTCATCGTTTATCTTGTGATGGCAATTTTATTTGAGAGTTTTATCTACCCCTTCATCATTATGTTCTCGGTTCCCTTGGCCACCGCGGGCGGTGTTGCAGGACTAACAATCCTAAATATCATTCGTTTCCAAGCCTTGGATATGCTGACCCTACTTGGGTTTGTCATTCTTATTGGGATCGTGGTGAACAATGCTATTTTGCTGGTTCACCAAACCCTCGTTCATGTTCGCGAAGAAGGCATGAACGCCAACGACGCAATTATGGAGGCGACCCGTAATCGCATTCGACCGATTTTTATGTCTACCTTGACCAGTGTGTTTGGTATGCTGCCATTGGTATTTTTCCCAGGCGCAGGGTCCGAGCTTTATAGTGGATTGGGCTCAGTGGTTATTGGCGGACTGTCGTTATCTGCAATTTTAACACTTCTTATTATACCACCTCTACTCAGCTTATTTTCATTCTCATTAAAACCCAAAAACATAAAAGCCCCGGTCGATGTGGTGAACACACCGGCTGAATAATTGATTGGAACTAAAATGGATATTTCAACAAACGAACGCCCCGCCATGCCCAACGATTTTTGTGCAGTTGATGGCGCCAAAATTTTAAAAGCAATGGCGAACCGGCATCGTCTCTATATTCTTTGCCGCCTCAAAGAGAGAGAATATTCCGTCGGCGAATTAGAAGATATTGTCGGCCTCAGTCAATCAGCGCTCTCGCAGCATCTTGCCAGATTGCGGAAAGACGAGTTGGTTCAAACCAGGCGTTCAGCGCAAATGATTTTTTATTCATTGGTAGACAATGACGCCTCCAGAATCCTTGATAGCATTTGCAAAATATTGATGGAACCCACCCAATCCGGAGTTAGTGAAGAAGCCGCTTGCTGATATTTGCCAAGCATCACTTATCTACACCAATCTCACGTAGAATTTAGGTGAAACTTGTTTTGATTGATGCTATCTAGATGACTTGGACGAGGAATTTCATCAGGGGACATCATCAATGCTTTTTCGCCAATTGTTTGACAGCGAGTCCTGTACCTTCACCTATCTATTGGCTTCCGGTACAGGCAGTGAAGCACTCATCATCGATCCCGTCCTCAGCAAAGTGGAGCGCTATTTAAAACTATTCGAAGAGCTTGATCTCAAACTCGCCAAAGCGATCGATACCCACGTCCATGCAGATCACATCACGGCATTGGGTGCGCTTCGGGATGAGACAAACTGTATTACTGTCATGGGCAAACAAAGCAGCGCAGATGTTGTCTCTATGCGCATAGAGGACGGCGATAAAATTGAAATAGATGGCGTTTGTTTGGATGTTATGTATACGCCAGGCCACACAAACGATTCATACAGTTTTTATTCCCCGGGCATGGTGTTTACCGGCGATACACTTTTAATTAGAGGAACCGGGCGGACAGATTTTCAGCAAGGCAGTTCGCAAGAAGCCTATCATTCTTTGTTCGATAAACTGTTGAAACTACCGGATGAAACGATTGTTTACCCGGGTCATGATTATAAAGGTGACAGTACCAGCACGATCGGTGAGGAAAGAGCCTATAACCCACGATTGCAGGTCGTATCGGCAAAAGAATATACCGACATTATGGACAATCTCGGACTCGCCAATCCTAAAATGATGGATGTCGCCGTCCCGGCCAATCAAAAAATCGGAATGTCGCAAGAAGAGCCGGAAATTACTGAACGTACCATTCCAGCCTTCGATGCGGTTGCTCGGCTTGAAGATAAGGCCGCGATTTTTATAGATCTGCGCGAAGACCCGGAACGCGAAAAAAATGGCGTCATCCCAAACTCCGTTCATGTCCCCTACAAAAGCCTTGCCGACTATATTAAGCCGGGCGGCCTGCTCGCAGCTTTAACCCAGCAGTCGAGCCAACAGCTCATGCTCTATTGTGCGTATGGTGAAAGATCGGCGATGGCGTTGAAGGAATTGCGATCCGCAGGCTTTAAAAATATTCGCCATCTCGGCGGCGGTATCGACGCCTGGGTAAACGCCGACGGCCCGATTGAAGCACCACCGTCGTTAAATTAGGCTCGCAGGTAGCGCTCGACGCCATCTGTATCGATGCTTCGCGAGAGCTTGCCTTGATATTCTAGATGCCGAATATGTGCCATTGCCTCACCCGAGGCGAAAAACTTGCCATGAAAATCCAATTCTCGCGTAAACAATACGCCCGCGACTTCCATGCCAGAAAGCGGCTTATCGCAGGCATTGAGCACGACATCCAATCGCTCGTCATGATGGGCTATATACTGGTCGAGGCGCGCATGCAGCCCCGTAAACGGGCGGTTATGGCTCGGTAACACAGTAACTGTATCAGGCAGGCGACGAAGTTTCTCGTTGCTGTCGAGAAAATCCTTAAGCGGGTCGGCCTCGGGCTCCGGTGCGTGCACCATTATTGTCGGCGTGATTTTTGGCAACACTTGATCACCGGCAATCAGCACGTCCAACTCCTGACAATATAGGCACGCATGCTCCACTGCATGTCCCAGCCCGACAATCACTTCCCATTGTTTTCCGGCAATCGTGATCGTTGAGCCATCACGCATACGCTCATAGCGCCGCGGCACATCATGATAAAGTTCGTCGGCGGTAAGAATATGGCTGCCCAAATCATTTAAATTTTCTTCGTCACACCCAATGCGGCGGAAATAGTCGAAATAGGTTTTTTCATCCTTGGTCGCCCCCATCGAAATCATGCGGCCAAAGGCCCATTCTTCGCGGGTAATAACCAACTCAGCACCATATTCTTCATGGATCCATCCCCCGAGACCAATATGATCCGGATGCGCATGGGTGCAGACCAATCTGGAGAGCGGCTTGCCATTGAGTACACGCCCAAAGATATCGCGCCAAATCTCTTTGGTTCGCTCGTCATTAATGCCGGTATCAATGAGGACCCAGCCGTCTTCCTCTTCGATCATCCAGAGATTGATATGGTTGAGCAGAAACGGCAGCGGCATCCTGATCCACTGAATGCCCGGCGTTATTTCATACACTTCGCCCGGCTCAGGAATGTGGTCGGATAAAAATTCAATTTCACTGGTCACGGGTATTTACACGCCCTTCACGCAACATTGTTCGTTAGGCAAACAATGTTGCGCAACCTATAGGTCGGAAAAGGTTATGGCAAGGCGGGCAAACTTTATTTAGAAGTGTCATCAGGCGTTTCTATTGCATTTTTTATTAGTTGATGGATTTCTTCTGTAACATTCAACCAAGTCAATACTGTTTTGGGGTTTTCAAATCTAAACACCCGAAAAATCTCGTCAATAAAGGCACGACCAACTTCATCAATCCCCTGAAAATCCAGCAAAACCTCATTAAATTCATCAAATCTCGACAACAACCTCTTGGCCTGAGACCGCGAAACTAATGGCTCGTTTGAATATTGCACGAGTTTGACCGGCACTTGAGTATTTCTAAACTGCATATCATCACGTTCATACGACTTAAACACTTCTCGAGTTGTCCAATCTGCTTTTATTGGAATTTGCATATGAACACTTGTTCCTTTGATTTTATATTCCTTTGGTGACTTCTATGAGTCATCAGGAAGTTTCCCAAATGCTTGGTTTGCGAACCAAATCGCAATTTTTGCAATTATCGCCGCTCTACAACCTAGAATTTTCATTATTCTGACGAAAAATTAAAAAAATTTAGGAAAATTTCAGCCCAGGCGAAAGACTCGTAGGAGTCGTAATTCTTGAAAGAAATCAATGATCTATTGTTCAGTTGATTGGCTCAAATGGGAAAATAAGCCTTTGAAAAGAATCACTTAATCCCTTTCTCCATTAAACAGGGCCCAGACGTAGAGGATATCAACCAAGAGTAATTGAAATTCAAGGGTGAGTCATTTATGCCACAATATGATGTATATCCTACGAAATGCAGTAGGCAGCCCGTTGACACCCTACAGCATTTTGCATATCAATGATTCCAAGCTTATCACCTTCTGAATCACCTGGGAGCCTAGTTAATTTGGGGATTTGGGGGAACGTAAAAGCAAAAAAGACTATTCGGATGTCGCTTAATTTAGACATCTCACCGGGAAGGCTAAATGGAAGGATTATCAGGCCACTAGATCAAAGGGGGTGTGCTGAGATGTACACGATCTATTACACAGACGAAGATCAACCGGATGAAACTCGCATTGGGATGGTTTCCGCTCCAAATAGCACCATTGCTCATCGCATTGCGGAAATGCAGTTCATCAACAGTCGCATTCACAAAGTTATGGAATTAACACCGCCGGAGGAAGAAACCAGGTTTCCGGGCGCTCGATTTATTAATGGTGAGTTTCGTCCCGTTAGCTAACGGTCAGCTCAGCAAATTTATGACTTAAGAATTCTACGGGGTCCCTTTTCGCTGATCTTTAAATACTAAAGATCTTGCTTGAGAAGGGAACGGGGGAAAGGGATGCGATCCACCATATGGAGGGTCGCATCCTTTCTTTTTGGACTATCTTTCTAGCCTATCTTTTTGTCAAATAAACCTGCGCTAAACCTTTCTACGATCTTGTTTTCCAATCAAAATCAGGCAACAATGCATATCGAACACAACGAGAACAAATAAATGCGTATTGGCATCGATCTTGGCGGCACAAAAATTGAGGCTATTTGTCTTGCAGCGGACGGCCAGGAAATTGCACGACAACGTATGGCCTCGCCGCAAGGCGACTATCAGGCGACAATCCAAGCGATTGTCGATCTTGTTGGCCAAATTGAACAATCCGAACATCCAGAGGCGTCCATTGGAATGGGCATCCCCGGCACCATTTCTCCGGCCAGTGGTTTGGTCAAAAACGCAAACTCGACCTGGTTGATCGGCAAGCCTTTGCATGAGGATTTATCGGCGGCGCTCGGAAGGCCAGTTAAGCTCGCTAATGATGCCAACTGTTTTGCTCTTTCTGAATCCGTTGACGGGGCGGGCAAAGATGCCTCAATAGTATTCGGCGTTATTTTGGGTACCGGCGTCGGCGGCGGCGTTGTTATCAAAGGCGATATCATCAGCGGTCCAAATTCCATTGCCGGCGAATGGGGTCACAATCCGCTGCCCTGGATGGCGGAGGATGAAAGACCGGGTGCTGCGTGTTATTGCGGTAAAACCGGCTGCATTGAAACCTTTCTCAATGGAGCAGGATTGTCTAATGACTATGGCTCAAAAAGTAAGACTGCCGAAGAGATAGCGGCGTTGGCAGACCAGGGTGACGATGCTGCCACCCTCGCAATCAGCCTGTATGCCGAGCGTCTCGCCCGTGCTCTCGCTTCGGTCATCAATGTGATCGATCCTGACATAATTGTACTGGGCGGCGGTCTTTCCAATATTGAGAAGCTCTACGAACTCGTGCCTTCTTTGTGGCAGAAATGGGCCTTTTCAGATGAGCTTTCCACCCGGCTGGTCAAAAATCAACACGGTGATTCCAGTGGCGTTCGCGGTGCGGCGTGGCTTTGGCCAAAAGAGGCACCCTAAATGCAGAGTTCTATACCAAGCATTTGCCGGGAATGTGGCCAGCATTTTGACAAGCCACCCAACGATGGGCGGTGTAGCTCTTGTGGCTCGCCGCGCTTAATATCTCACCCCGAACTCGATAGTCTCACCATCGCCCATATCGATTGCGACGCCTTTTTTGCAAGTGTTGAGAAACGAGATAACCCGGAGCTAAAAAACAAACCCGTCATTGTTGGTGGTGGCCGGCGGGGCGTCGTTGCAGCGTGCTGCTATATCGCTCGCATCAATGGCGTACATTCGGCCATGCCGATGTATAAAGCTCTAAAAGCCTGCCCGGATGCAGTCGTCATTCGCCCAAGCCGCGACAAATACAACGAAGTCGGTCAGCAAATTAAAGAAATGATGCGCGACACAACGCCATTGGTGGAATCTCTCTCCATTGATGAAGCATTCTTGGATCTCAGCGGCACCGAAAAGCTGCATGGCGGCAGCCCGGCGGCGACTTTGGTCAAACTGATACGCCGCATTGAAGAGGAAGCCGGGGTCACAGCCTCGGTTGGGCTGAGCTACAATAAATTTCTCGCCAAAACCGCATCTGATTTGGACAAACCGCGCGGCTTCGCGATCATTGGCGAAGCCGAAGCGCTGGATTTTTTAGGTCCCCGCCCCGTTGGCTCAATTTGGGGAGTCGGAAAATCCCTCCGTGGTCGCTTGCAGCGCGATGGCCTGACGACGATCAGCCAGCTTCGAGAAATGCCGGAGGACGACCTCATCAAACGTTATGGTGTGATGGGCAAGCGCCTCTCCAATTTGTCACATGGCAGAGATAGCCGGAAAGTCGAGCCCGGTGGAAAAGCCAAAAGCATTTCCTCCGAAACGACGTTTTCAGAGAATATTCGCGATATCGAGGGTCTTCTGTTTCGGCTTTGGCCACTCTGCGAAAATGTTGCCAAACGGCTTAAGACCAAGAATTTGGCGGCGCGCACCATCACCATGAAGCTTAAAACCGGCGGCTTTAAAAGCCTCACACGATCACGCACCCTGCCCCAACCGACACAATTGGCGGAAGTTATCTACCGCGAAGCCAAAATATTGCTAGAGCCGGAAGTCAATGGCACGCCCTATCGATTGATTGGAATCGGCACCAGCCAGTTTGCCAAGCCCGAAGATGCGGACCTGTCTGATCTCCTGGATAACAGCGCAGAAACCATCGCCAAAGTCGAGAAAGCAATGGATTCGGTGCGGGAGAAGTTTGGCGGTCCAGCCATTCAAAAAGGCCGGACTTTGTTGAAGGAATAGCTCGAATTAAGGGGACAGCTTACTTAATTCCTTAGCAGCCGCTTGTTTTGAGAAACTCGACTTGATCGAGACGCGCCTCGACCGAATATTTGCCAAATTCCTGGAGAATGCGATTTACGATACCGTCCTCACGCATTTCGATACCCAATTCAACATCTGGCGTTTGTTTGGAGTCATTCACAGGAAAATAAGCGAGCCGAATTTTCCAATTCAAGGCTTCTTTTAAAACCTTGGTCAGTCGAGCCGGCATTTTTTTGTTACCTACCCCAGCTCCGATGACAGCACTTACCTCATAGGGATTGTCCAAAGTCGCGCCATCGAAGATCGCCTTTGTAATATGCTTTCCACCATCAATTGAGTGTTGAATTAAAATTTTTAGATGAGCCGTTGGGAAAAGTGTACCTTTTGGTAAAAT
>Ga0209554_1000232_pt1 | contig 46035 bp, 44 predicted proteins | sample MarorgKNORR_S2LV_5_FD_188221 | JGI IMG/M metagenome (GOLD analysis project Ga0209554, IMG submission 188221) | Marine microbial communities from the Southern Atlantic Ocean, analyzing organic carbon cycling - Bottom_A/KNORR_S2/LV (SPAdes) (version 2) | ecosystem: Environmental > Aquatic > Marine... | reverse complement strand
GTTCCGCGATGAATTGCTCAACCGAGAGATCTTTTACACGCTGAAGGAGGTCCAAATACTGACCGAGATGTGGCGCAGGGAGTACAACACGATCCGGCCGCATAGCTCTCTGGGCTACCGGCCTCCGGCGCCAGAGACATTCATGCCAGTCGTCCCTGAGGTGGCAGGACTAACATAATCACTGGTACCGCTTCAGGGGGCAGGTCAAGGCACTTCAGGCAAGTGTGATCTCAGTCAGGTCCGACGACACCGTCAACTCGGCTCCGGTCTGTGACTGGATGGCGGCCACGTCCCAACCAGACGCGTGCTCGATAAGCCGTAGCCCGCCGCCTTCTGGCAGCACTTCGATCACGGCGATGTCGGTGACGATTAGCCCGACGCATCCCTGGCCTGTGAGTGGAAAGCTGCACTCCGGGACGATCTTTTGCGCACCATCACGTCCGTTGTGTTCCATCGCCACGATCACGCGTTTTGCGCCAACCGCCAGGTCCATCGCACCGCCGACGTTGCCTACGCCGCGTGCCGGGAGGAACCAGTTCGCCAGATCGCCGGTCTCCGAAACCTGCAATGCGCCGAGGGCGGTAACGTCCACGTGGCCACCACGGATCATGGCGAACGCCTCAGCGGAATCGAAATACGCCATGCCGGGAATCGGGCTAAGAAACTGTCCTCCGGCGTTGATCAGGTCCACATCGCCATCGCCCTCATCCGCAAGGGGGCCGCAGTTCAGCAGGCCGCTTTCTGAGTGATACATGAGCTGAACGCCGAACGGCACAAAGTCGGAACAGAGTGTGGGGATGCCGATGCCGAGGTTGACGACTTCACCGTCATGGAACTCACGCGCCACGCGCATGGCTATAACTTCCCGACCTAGCCGGGGTGCGGGGTCTGTCATGGCAGAACTACCCCGCCTTCTGACGCCGGTGGACGGGCAACTATTCGTTGGACATAGATAGATGGCGTGTCGACTCGTTCCGGGTCGATCCCGCCCGGTTCGACGATCTCGTCTACCTCGGCGATTGTCACGCGAGCCGCCGCAGCCATTGGTGGATTGAAGGTCCGGGATGTTCCCGTGTAAATCAGGTTGCCTAGTGTGTCCGCCGTCTTCGCTCTTATCAGCGCAAAGTCGGCATGCAGCGCCTCCTCAAGCACATACTCACGCCCGTCAAACATCCGTGACTCTTTGCCCTCGGCCAGGATCGTCCCGGCGGCGGTCGGCGTGTAGAACGCGGCGATACCCGCTCCGGCCGCACGCATCCTCTCGGCCAGCGTGCCCTGTGGGACAACTTCAAGCTCTATTTCGCCTGCTCGGAATCCCACTTCAAACGCGTTGGGACGCGACACAGATCCGGAAACCGGAAACGACGCTATAACCTTTGCGATCTGTCCGTTCTCGATCAATACGGCGTGGTCGATAGGCTCCACACCTTCCGGCCATCCGAAGCCCGTTGGCGCGGCGATACCGGCCGTGTTCCCGATGATCGTGAGGTTGCGTGCACCCTGGTCTCGAAGCGCCAGCATGAGGAGATGCGGCATCCCGCCGGCGCCACCAAAACCGCCGATCATCACCACCGAACCGTCCGAGATATCGGACACGGCTTCGGCGAAATTATTTGTGGTCTTGTCTATCGGCATATCGGCGGGATTCTAAGAGTTCTCAGAGAGTGTGCAGAAATAATCTGTCCAAATTTCTGACCAACGTATGGTTACCAGAGAGTCATCGATTCCTGGAACATCCGGTGCAGAATGGGCTCGTCGATTGGGCGAGGCGACAACTTGGTCACGCGATGCTGTGGCAGGGTTCCCGCCACCAGTGCGTCGATGTCCCCGGACGTGTACCCGACTCCGGACAGGCCGTTTGGCATATCGAGCTCCTTTATGAACTCGACGATGGCGGTCGCCAGCAGATCACCGGCGTCTTCGGGGCTGGCTCCCCTAGTGTCAGCTCCGAGAATTCGGGCGCAGTGCAGGTGTCGCTCCGGGTTGGTTGGTGCCGTGAATCGGAACACCGATGGGGCTGTCAGGATCACGCCCATGCCGTGCGGCACCATCGCATGGCCTTCCGGATAGCCTTCCGGTAAGTACTCTTTCACCATCCCGGACACCGGGTACGACATGCCGTGAGCGAGGTGCACACCGGCGTTTCCAAGGCCGACACCGGCAAATGTGGCGGCAGGCATCATGTTGGAGCGCGCCGCCCGGTCGGTCAGGTCTTTGACGGCCGGGATGAGGTTATCGGCCACCATTTCCAGCGCGGCCATCGCCCACACATCGCTGATCGGGTTGGCGCCCTGATACGCCGGCCGCTTTCCCGGGTCTTCAGGCGCTTCCCGGTCACTGAACGGCATCGCCGTGTACGACTCAAGGGAGTGGCACAGGACGTCAAATCCACTGCACGCCGCAACCATCGCCGGCATTGTGTCGGTATTGTCCGGGTCCACCAGGCCGATGGTCGGGCGGATGGCGCGGTCGGAAATGCCGGTCTTAGCTTTTATTTCCAGTAGATCGAAAATAGCGCCGCCGATCGTCTCGCTTCCGGTGCCCGCCGTTGTTGGGATGGCGATCATCGGCTTCAGCGGCCCCGGCGCCAGTTTACCTTTGCCGATCGGCGCATTTACGTAATCAAGGAAGTCGGCCGGAAATGTGGTGTAGAGGTTGGCGGCCTTGCATGTGTCGATCGCTGATCCGCCGCCGACGCCAACGTATCCGTCAAATTCGCCCTCGATGGCAAAACCGATGGCGTCCTTGAACGACACGTCTGTCGGTTCGACCTCGACGCGGTCGAACAGTACAGCATCGACGCCCTCCGCAGCCAGCGATTCCATCGTGATGCCGACGGCCCGGCTGTCTTTCAATCTTGGGTCGGTCACCACCATCACCCGCTTCGCACCGAGCCGCCGCATCTCGAACCCGACTTCCCGGGTAACGCCGGGGCCGAAATGGATGGACGAGTTGTCGATCGCGAACGCGGTATCGGTGTTTACGGGAGGCATTGAAGTCAACGTGTAGTGCTTTCTAGTTCCAGGGCGCCAGATGGTTGTTGCACGGATCGTATTTCCAGGGCGCTGAGGAACGAGATTGTATCTGACACGTGGGGTGTTCAGAACCGCTCTCCGATGTGATCCGTATAGCCATTGATGAACCGGGCGTGTACATCAGGCTAAGCTGTAGGCACCCCCGGACGCCAAACCGGGCACGCCGAACTGGAGATCCTCTTGCTGGATAGAGATTACGGACGCAGCCCCCACCCGCCTACCTGTACCTGCGTCAAATGCGCGGAGCGACGCAACAAGCGCGCGGGACGCCGCAGCGTTAGCGATCGGGTGACCGGGGGTGGCGGCAACTGGAGTGTCATGATCGGGGTGGCTGCCGTAATCGTTGTCGTCGTGGTCGTCGTTCTGGCGGTAGGCTAGCCTCCGTGTGCAGGCCGGTAGCGCGAAAAGACGCCACCCGAAGGTGACGTCTTTCTGACGGTCAATATTTACCGCTGCGGTTAGCTGATTCCCAGCTCTGCCCGAAGTTCCTTGATGGTCTGCGGACGAGGTCGGGACGGCGTGTTCTGACGCAACGCCATCGGTGCATTCTCGATCTCCGGAATGATCTTGATAGAGACGAACACCGGGCCTTCTTCTTTCATGATGCCCTCTATGTCATTCACGAGGTCTTCAAGATTATCGAAGTGGTGGGTGGACGGGTATCCGATGGCCTTCGCCACACCGGCGTAATCGATATTCGTATTGTTGGGAACCGGCTGCCCGCCTGTTGTGGCGTAAACCTCATTGTCAAGTAAGAAGTGGACGAAGTTCTTCGGCTGCTTCCCGGCGATCGAAGCCAGTACGCCCAAGTTCATCAGGAGAGCGCCCTCCGAGTCAAACAGGACGATTTTTTCGTCCGGGAGTCCGAGCGCCAGTCCAAATGCGGCCGACGTGGTCTGGCCCATGGCGGACCCCATCGAAACGTCGCGTTCCGGGTTCTTACTGGTCTGCGCCCATTTCCGGCCAGCGATTCCACTTGTGGTTACGATCGCCTTTCCACGGTGTTCTGCGAATGCGCGAAAGACATCATCTGCGTGGATCATTTAGCTTCCCTTCGGTCGTAAGTATGAAATCCAAATAAGGCCGTGTTCGACGCGAGTCGCGGCTCCCCGACGACCGGCATCGACAACCGGATTAACGGTTGAAGCCGTGGTATTCGTCACCGATCAGTACCACGACCGGGCGATTTGTCGCTTTCGCCTGTTCAAACGCCGTCGTGATTCTGTCGCCGTCCGAATTGTTCTCAACGAAGTAATAATCGAGGCCAAATGCGTTCAGGAACGGTTCGGTGTACTTTGCGGCGGAGTCACGGATCACACCACGACGGGTCCAACCGCGGTATCCGACGACGAAAACCATCGGGAATCCGGCGTCCAGCGCCATGCCCCTGATCGAGTCTCCGGATTCCATCATCCCGGTGTTCTGGATCAGAACAACTGGAACCTTGCCGGCGACAGAGAGTCCAAGGGCTGTTGCCGATGCCTCACCCTCGCGTGATATGGGTACAACGTCGAGCCAGTCCTGTTCCAGCATCAGCTCATAGAGGTAATTGGTCTCGCTGTCTGGAATCGTGATCACGTGGGTCACGTTGTTCTTTTTGAACTCGTCGACCAGTGTCTCCGGCCTGAGGATCGCAGTCTGTTGTTCGACCAAGTCGCTTTTCTCCTTCATCACGGTAACCGCTGTCGTCTATCGGGCATCCGTCAAAAGCCCGCACCAGCGTGAATGCCGGGATCATACGCCACCCGGTCGATAATCGTAATAGCAGGCCCGAAAATCGTGATGATCAAATGCATCAAAAGCCCGTCTATCTCTGGATAGCGTCACAGACCGAGACCCTAGTGTTGTCGACGCCCACCCGGTGGCTTGCGGCGACGCCGGGGTGGGTTTAGCGGTGGTTTGGACGGCGTCGCGTTATCCGGATCTGCCGCCTCTTCGATCCTCAGAGAGTCTTGTGCAACTCGCGATGCGCTTCGCTTCTCAAAGAAGTCCCATCCGGCGCCAAGACCGGCCCCGACTATCGTGAATATCGGTATGCCGAACAAGATTTCGGCGAGGATCACATCCTTACGGGACACCTCATCGGAATCGAACTGGAGTGCGGAGATCAGCATTATGGCGATCGCGCCAAAGAACCCGATCATGGCGCCCATGCGCGTGAACCCGGACAGTCTCATATGGTGTCGGTTCGGTCCTTTTGAATAGTCGTCTCGACGCTGATATTTACCTCCACAACTGTACACGTCATTCGGGGCATTCTGACGACCCCGTGCTACACTCCGCGCCGCCCTTCCAGATCACGTTGACGACACGTTGAACGTAGGTTCGGCGGCATCGTCTGATCCAGCCATTACACAACCGTGAAGAACAGGGATACGCATGAGCAGCAATGGCCACGAATCGAACGGCAAAAACATGGTCCGCAGAAGCCACCAATGGTTCGGGCCGCGCGACCTTGAAGGCTTCCTCCACCGCGCCGGACTCAAGTCCCAGGGTTTCACGGAAGAGTCGTTTGCAGGCAAGCCGGTGATCGGCATCGCCAACTCGTGGAGTGAGGCGACCCATTGCAACGTCCACCTGCGCGCACTCGCGGGACACGTGAAGCGCGGGATCATGGCCGCAGGCGGATTCCCGCTTGAGTTCCCGACAATCTCACTCGGCGAGTTTTTCCTACAACCGACGTCCATGCTCCTGCGCAATCTGATGGCGATGGACATCGAAGAGATGATCCGCGGTTTACCGATCGACGGTGTGGTGCTGCTGACCGGTTGCGACAAGACCACCCCCGCTGCGCTCATGGGCGCGGCCAGCGCAGACCTGCCTGCCATCGTCGTCACCGGCGGCCCCTCGCTCAAGGGCAACTGGAAGGGCGAGGAGCTGGGTTCATGCACCGACTGCCGACGTTACTGGGGCGAGCTACGCGCCGGGACGATCACGCAGGAGGAGTACGACTCGCTTGAGTCCGCTATCTATCGCTCACCCGGACACTGCATGGTGATGGGCACGGCGTCCACCATGGGTGGAATCACCGAAGCGCTGGGCATGACGCCCCCGGGCGGCGCGTCAATCCCGGGCGCCGACATGCGCCGAAGCGCGCTCGCCGAAACCGCCGGACGTATGGTCGTTGAACTTGTTGAGAAGGGCACCCGGCCTTCCGACATCATGACTGAGGACGCCATCGAAAACGCTATGCGCTTCCTGATGGCGGCCGGCGGTTCCACGAACGCCATCGTCCATTTGACGGCCATCGCCGGGAGACTCGGGTACGAGCTCACACCGGACAAGTTCGACGAAATATCACGCTCAACCCCAACAATCGTCAATCTGAAGCCGTCCGGCGAGTACCTGATGGAAGACCTGTTCTATGCAGGCGGCATCGAGGCGGTGCTGAATCGGCTCGCTCCCCTGCTCCACCTTGACACCATCACGGTCAACGGGCACACCCTGGGTGAAAACATCGCAGACACCGTGGCCCTGGACGACAAGATCATCAAGACGCTCGAGACGCCGATGTACGAAGAGGGCGGGCTTGCGATGCTGAATGGCTCGCTGGCTCCAGACGGTGCCGTGATCAAGCAGAGCGCGGCGTCACCTGACTTGCTCCACCATGTGGGCCGCGCCGTGGTGTTCGAGAATTATGAGGACATGCACGCCCGCGTGGACGACCCGGATCTGGACGTGACCAGGGACGACATTCTGGTGATGAAGTCGGCAGGACCGGTCGGAGGGCCGGGCATCCCGGAGTGGGGGATGCTGCCAATCCCGAAGAAGTTGCTTGAAGAGGGTGTGCGCGACATGGTGCGCATCAGCGACGCACGAATGAGCGGCACAGCGTTCGGCACGGTTGTGCTGCACATCTCGCCTGAATCGGCGCTCGGGGGACCGCTGGCGCTGGTGCAGAACGGCGACATGATCGAGCTAGACGTAGAGGGTCGACGGATCGATCTGCTGGTGGATGAGGCTGAGCTGGAACGCCGTCGAGCGGAGTGGAAGGCTCCCGCACCGCGTTACACACGCGGCTACGGACTGATGTTCTCCGAGCACGTTATGCAGGCCCAGTACGGCTGCGACTTCGACTTCCTGGTGGGCAACGACCCGGTGGAGACGCACGCCGAGATGCACTCTGTGGGGTGATGACCAACCAACTCCCGACGGGCGCGAACCCCAAAAAGATCGTTGCCGATGGTTATGACGCCATCGGTAATGATTTCGCTTAGGAAGCGCGTAAAGACCCGGCTAATCTGTGGAAACGGTACATTTGCCATCTAACCGATGGATTTCCGAGTTGCTCGGAAGTGTTAGACCTGGGATGTGGTTCCGGGGACCCCGGGACGAAGATGCTTTCCAATTATTTCGCCGTTACGGGAGTCGATATCTCACCCGGGCAGATTGCGCGGGCGCGGGCCAACGTGCCCAACGCGAAATTCGTGCTGGCAGACATCACAGAAGTTGAGTATTCAGCAGAAAGCTTGACGGTGTGACGGCGTTCTACTCGATCACTCACGTCCCGCGAGAGCTACACCCCGAGTTACTAGAGAAGATTGCCGGGTGGTTGCGGGTTGGCGGTCGATTCATCGGGACATTTCACCACCGTGCCCATGCGGAGGACTACGACCCTGACTGGTTCGGTGCTCCAATGTTCTGGAGCGGCTATGGCCCGGAGGACAATCGATTAATGGTCGAGGCCGCAGGTCTCCGAATCATCAGCGACAAAATCGAAATCATCCCGATCGATGTCGACGGAAGTTCATCAAAGTTCCAATTGATCGTCGTAGAGAAGGTGCAGCAAATATGAGTCCAAAAGCCGAGAGCCAGGACCAGAGAATTCCGGTCTCCCGACTGAACGAAATGAGCCAGGAGGAGTTTGTCGACGCGGTGGGACCGGTGTTTGAGTACGCGCCGTGGGTCGCGTCAAATGCCTGGGATGGCCGGCCGTTCGAGGATGTCGGCGTGTTGCACGATGGAATGGTGCAGGCCCTGAAGGAAGCCGACCGGGGAAAGCAGATCGAGTTCCTCCGCGGCCACTCCGATATGCAGGTCACGCCGGAAGCGATTGACGCCATGACGCCGGACTCGCGACAGGAACACATCAGCGCCGGTTTCGACAAGCTGACCGATGATCAACAGAAACGGATCGAACACCTTGTAAGCGCATACAATACGAGGTTCGGGTTCCCGTTCATCGCCGCGTTACGGGGCCGGAACGCGGTTGAGATTCTGGCGTTGGTGGAACAGCATCTGGGCAACGACAGCACCGACATGGAGCTGTACTTCGCCTTCAGCGAGATAGCAAAAATCACCCGGATGCGGCTCGACAAGATGGTGGTCTGAGGACCGCATTCGCGACTAGGGCCTCCAAATAACATGGAACGCCCGCTATATCGTCTAGCCGGCAGAAATTTTTGCCATCTCGAGCGAAGCCGAGGGGCCTACGTCGGCGCGCATTGCATCGTTGAGCCTGGTTATGCACCGTTCATGTGTAACGGATCGGTAATACGACCGACCATGCCCGTCTACGGAGTAGGTGCGTCCGCCGGGATCAGTCCTTCAGACTTCATCTCGGACCACATGGCCCCAGGGATTTCGACGCGGATCAGTTCGACGTTCTCGACCACCTGCTCCGGGGTCGCGGCTCCGGGTATCACCGACGCCACGGCGGGGTGCGCGAGCGGGAATTGGAGCGCCGCCGCCCTCATGTCAACGCAGTGTGCGTCACAAACGCGTTTCAGGGCGCGGGCCTTATCGATCCACTGGGGTGCCGCCTGCTCATAGTTGAAAGCCAGTGGGCCATCCAGATCCCGTGCCGCAAGGATTCCCGAATTGTAGGGGCCGCCGGTCGCTATCTTGACGTTCTTCTCTACACATAGCGGAAGAAATTCCGGGTAAGCGTCGTGATCTAGAAGCGTGTAACGGCCCGCTAACAGAATGATGTCGAGATCGAAACGCTCGATAAACCGGCCCGGCATCTGCCACTGGTTCATGCCACAACCGATCGCTTTCACGACGCCCTGCTCGCGAAGTTCGATCATCGTCGGGAAGGCCGTCGCATTGGCCTCGTCTTCCATGTCTTCCACATCCGGATCATGGAGATACAAGATGTCGACATGATCCAGGCCGCTGCGCTCAAGCCCTTCTTCGAGCGCTCGCATGATGCCGTCGCGCGTAAGATCGAATTTAGCGGTGAGGTGCGGAATATCGTCTATCGCCCAGTCGCCCGGGTCGGCCTCGTCCGGCACAAGGACCCGTCCTACTTTGGACGACAGTACAAACGAGTCGCGAGGGTATTCGCCAAGTACCTTGCCGTATCGTTTTTCACTTCGGCCATTACCGTATAACGGCGCAGTGTCGAAGTATTTTATCCCTACCTCGTGCGCCTTTGCGATCGTTGCGAGTGATGTGTCGTAGGCGGGTGTATGGCCAGCGCCGTCCGCGGAGCCACGGCCGGCAATGAACACGCCGCCCATTCCGAGGCGTGTCACCTCAGCGCCGTGATCGCCAATCCGGATGCTCTCGAACGGGTTCACGAAGTCACTCCTGTGGGCACAACGGCCACTTAATTGGTGTTTCGAGCGGGTTGCGAGGCGAAGATCTAGATATTCCCGGCGATAGTGTCACCCACGCTGCCCGTGCTGGCGCTGCCGCCGAGGTCCGGCGTCAGAATCTCGCCAATTGCCAGGACGCTCTTCACGCTCTCTTCGATAGCGTCAGCGGCCTCGTCCTCGCCGAGATGGCGAACCATCATCACCGAGGTCAGGATCTGCGCCATCGGATTCGCCAGCCCCTGCCCGGCGATGTCTGGCGCGCTGCCGTGGGTCGGCTCGAACATCGACGGGTTGGCGCGGGTCGGGTCGAAATTCGCGCTGGAAGCAAGTCCGACACTCCCGGCAACCACGGCGCCGATGTCGGTCAGGATGTCGCCAAACAGATTGCTCGCGACAACCACATCGAACGATTCGGGCTTGCGGATGAAGTCCATGCACGCCGCGTCGATAAGCAGCGTGTTGGTCGTGATGTCCGGGTAGTCCTCGGCCACCTCCGCAAAGGTGCGGTCCCAGAGCACCATGCCATAGCCAAGAGCGTTGGACTTGGTGATGGAGGTTACGTGGTTGTTCTTTTTTCGCCTCCGTGCCAGATCAAAGGAATAACGAATGATCCGTTCACAGCCGCGACGGGTGAATGCCGACGTCTGGATAGCGACCTCGTTGGGGTTGCCCTCGTACAGGAAGCCGCCCATGTTGGCGTACTCGCCCTCGGTGTTCTCCCGGATCACGACCATATCGATGTCGTATGGCTTCTTGCCTGCAAGGGGCGAGGTAACGCCGGGGTAGAGCACCGACGGCCGTTCACAGACATACTGGTCAAAGGTCCGGCGAATCGGCAATAGAAGGCCGTTCAGGGTGATGTGGTCCTGAATGTCGGGCCGGCCAACGGCGCCCAGGAATATGGCGTCGTAGCCTCGCAGCTGATCGACCCCGTCTTCGGGCATCATCATGCCGTGATCGTCGTAGTAGGCGGAGCTCCACGGCAGTTCGTCGAAGGTCCACTCGATGCCGAATTTTGACCCGGCAGCCTCCAGGACTTTCAGCGCCTCGCCAACAACTTCTATGCCGATCCCGTCACCCCTGATTACGGCGATCTTGTGCTTGCTCATGTTTCCGCCTGTCCTGTCATTCCCAAAGGGTTGGTTATCCGAAATTTTCACGGGTCAGCCGATCTGACTTACCCGCCTGAGTGTGTTTCTATTGGAACTATCACCGCTGCGATGTCGTGATCCGAAAGACCGGTGTCCCGTCCTTCGTACAGGATCTCGGCTGCCGCGGTCCCGGTCGGCATAGACAGCTTCATCTCGTCAGCCATCGTCATGATGATGCCGATGTCCTTGATCAAATTGCGCATAGGTGCGCCGGAGTTTTCAAAGTCTCGGGCCGCCGTTATCGGGCCAGACCGCCCGACCATTGTGCTGCCGCCGAAGCTCTTCTGGAGCAGATCGGTGGCCTTCAAGATATCGACTCCGGCGCTGTTCGCAAGGTTGAACGCCTCCGCGGCGGCGACCGTGTGGATACATGTCAGAAGCTGATTGATCAGTTTCATCGCCGTACCGGCTCCGGTGTCTCCGAACCGCACGACATTCGTCCCCATCTTCTCAAACTCTGGAAGCGCAGCGTTAAACGCATCCTCGTCCCCGCCGACCATGATCGATAACGTCCCGTCGGTCGCCCCGGACGGCCCGCCAGAGATCGGCGCATCCAGGAACTTTGCGCCTGCACGGCTGGCGTGATCGGCGGCTTTCTTTGAGAGTCCAACACTCACGGTGCTGTGGTCCGTCACAATCGTCCCCGCCCTGACGTTAGCAAACACTCCGTCATCGCCCATGAGAATCTGCTCACAGGTCTCCTCGTTCGGCAGACACACGAAAATCCTGTCGCATTGAGACGCCAGTTGCTCCACGCTGGTAGCCGCTTCCGCGCCCATGTCCTCCAGCTCACGGACAACCTGTTGACTCCGGTTGTGGACCATCAGAGTCGTCCCGGCGTTCAGTAAGTTCACCGCCATCGGTCGCCCCATGCTGCCGAGTCCAATAAACCCGACTTTTATCGCTGGCATAACTGACGTGAACCCTTCCGATAGAAAAAGTGGCGATACTGAGCGTGGCCGTGAAATTGACCCTGTCGATAGGCCGCGATTGCTCGTTTGAAGCGGGTGCGATTATATACTCCGGGACGGCACGCCCAGAACTTAACCGAGCCAGTCTCGGGATGTTGAAATCGCGCGTCCGGCAACAGTCTCTATGACGTCACAAACGGGGAGGCCATGAATGGCGATTCTGCGACAGGCAGACATGATCACTTCCGAGTCAACGCCCGGCATAATCGGACGCCGCATTGGCGGGCCTAACTCTGGCGCGACCCAGATCACGGCGGGCCTGAATACACTGGCCCCGGGGGCGATCATCACCTATCACTCGCACCCTGACGCCGAGATCATGCATTACGTGATTGAGGGCGATATCGAGTGCGTACTTGACGGACACCGGATCACGCTCCACGTCGGCGATGGTGTACTCGCCCCGGTCAACGTGAAGCACTCGTTTGAGAACCGCATCGGAGCGTCGGCGAAGTTCATCACCGCCGGGACCACAATTGGCGCAACCCGGGAGGACCGGGAGCTCGATCCTCCCAGCCACGACGCCCTCCCGAAATACGTGGTGTTCGCCGAGGACGTTGTACCAACGTATCCCTGGCCCGGAACCGAGCGATTTGATCCTATGGACGCCAGTTTCGGCTCATCCACGCTGCTATTCAGCAAAGGCGTGATTGCGCCCGGGTCCATCGGCCCTCCACATTTCCATCCGGAGACCGAGGAGTTCATGTATTGCCTGGAGGGCGAACTTATGGCGATGTACAACGGCGAAGAGTTTCTCCTTAACGCCGGAGACATGCTTCTGGCCGAACCTGGCGCGCACCACGCAATATTCAATGCTTCAAATGAAACGGCGACCTTGATCGCAATTCACCCGACGACGGCGCCTGTTCGAGAGTTGGTGGACTGGACGCCATCGAAGCCGCTTCCAACGATACCTACTAACTAGCACCTGATAGATATCTGGAGCATCCCCGTACATGACAATCCTCCGCCTCAAGGACCAGAAGGTTACTTCGCCTTATCCCGGTATCAGTCAACGAAATCCCGCGGGCGCAGATACCGGCGCTACCCAGATTCGCGTCTTTGACGCCGTGATCCAGCCCGGAGCGTCGATTCCATATCACGCACATGGCAGCACCGAGGCGACCTACTTTGTACTTGAGGGGGATATCTCGGCGGTGGTGGACGATCACCGGGTGGAACTACATTCAGGAGACCTCGTGATGGCCCCACCGGGGACCGGCCACGGCTTCACGAACAGCGGTAGTGGCGAAGCGCGGATCGTGACGATGTTCCCACACACCGACCCGGATGTGTCTCATTTCGAGCCAGGAGAGCCAGCGAGCGGTGATCTTCCACCGTTTATCGTTCCGAGGGCCAACGTCGAAGCCTGGACGCCGTGGGAGCGCTGCACCCGTTACGACATGATGAATCATGATCGTGGCGCCCTCTCGACCGCGTTCAGTCAGCTTGATTTTGAGCCCGGTTCCATGGCCCCGCCGCACTTCCACCCGGAGACGGAAGAGGCCATGTACTGCATCCAAGGCGAGTTCATGGCGATGTACAACGGCGAAGAGATTCCGCTCCGCCCGGGAGACATGTTCGTCGCGGAGGCGGGAGTCCCGCACACGGTGTTCAACGCATCGGAAAAGTTAGCGATTCTGCTGCCCCTGCATCCGACGGTCGTGCCGGTACGTGAGCTGGTGGACTGGACCCCGACCACGCGTATGCCCGTCTAGCGTTGGCGGGGGGCTGGCTCGAAGTCGACCTTATTCCTGATATCGCCGTCCAGGAAAGACAGCACGTTGTCCACGAGCATATTCAGGCTGGATGCCAGCGCTGCGTCCGTCGTGCTCGCGGTATGAGGCGACAACAACGCGTTAGGTAGCGTCCGAAGCGGGCTGTCCGACGATAGCGGCTCTGACTCAAACGTGTCCAGACCCGCTCCGGCCAGCGCACCGTCACGTAACGCCTCTTCGAGCGCCTGCTCGTCGATCAGGTCGCCGTGTGAAGTGTTGATCACAAACGCTGAAGGCTTCATCTGCGAAAGTTCGGCAGAACCAATCAGGTGATGCGTTTCTTCGGAGCCGCGCAGATGGATGGAGATCGCATCAGACTGTGTCAGCAACGTCGATAGATCGACGAACTCCAACTCAGTAGTCTCCGGGTTGTAAAGTTCCGGATGGAGCGTCCACGCGATCACGTTCATCCCGATACCACGAGAGATGGCGGCCATCTGCTGCCCTACCCGCCCTGCGCCAAGTATGCCGAGCGTCTTTCCATGGAGCTGCGTGATCATCCCTCGGGGCCACTCACCCTGGTGAATTCGATAGTCCAACTGTCGAACTCTGTGCGCTATAGCAAGTAGGAGCGCCAGAGCGTGCTCGGCCACCGACTCGGTCGCAATTCCCGGCGTGTTCGTTACGGTGATCCCAAATCTCTGGGCGCTTTCCAGGTCAACATGCCCGGCGTTCGGTCCCCACAGCGCAAGGTGTTTGAGCCGCCCGCATCGTGACAGCACTTCGTAATCAAAGCGCGTCGAAGCCCGCACGTTCAGAACAGTGTGCGCGGCCGCTATCCGCTCCACGATCTCCTCCGTCCCTGACGGCAGGGTGTCGAACACCTCAAGCTCGATGTCTGGAGACGAGCGCAAACGCACGAGCGCCGGGGTGTCGCTGACCACGGGCGGGGCATCGTCTATGACTATCAGTTTGACCAAAAGCGCTGCCCGATTTTCTGCCAATTCTCGTCCCGGGGAACGTCCCCGGGGCGGTATCACGTGATGACGGAGTTCGTATAACTGCGTGCTAACATACCGCCGCCCTCCGGGCGAGCTTGATATCCCGGCTGCTTCCCGACATACGTCGGGACTCATTGTTCTGTACGAGCTTGAATTCTTTCAAGTGCCTACTTCGGCGCTTTACAGGTGATCCACCAGCGATTCAGAGGTCCAATTGCTTCAAATCTCGGCCTGCGCATGGGCGCTCTCGACATCTCCCAAACAGTCACTGGACCGCATCAGACTGGCCGGTTTTGACACGGTGGACCTGTGGCCAAACTCATTCGACGGGATCGGCAGCGCCGATGAGATCACAAGCCGCGGGTTGAAGCCGGGCTGCTTTGGCTTACTCGCCGGAGCGATGTCCGGCGGGCTGTCGCTCGACGACATCACTGGGCCCAACGCGCAACCCGTACTCGATCTCATGTTTGGCAACATCGATAAGGCGGCTGCTCTCGGCGTGAAAAGAGCGTACATGGTCACGCCTTCGGAGTACCCGGCAGACGACTCGCATTTCCTGGACTCCATACGGGCGCTCGGCGATCACGCGGCCTCGGCGGGAGTGAAGCTCTGTATAGAACCGCACCCGGGTCGCTCAATCCCCTCCGACGCGGCGTGCCTTGAGTTCGTTAAGAAGTCCGAGCACGAGAACGTCCACGTCCTGGTCGATTTCGGCCACTGCCTGATCACGGGAGAGAGCCCGTCCGAGAGCATCCGGAACGCCGGGGATCGCCTGGGCTACGTCCACATCGACGACAACCACGGCGAGTTCGACGATCACGTGGCGCTGTTTGACGGCGTGCTGAAGGCGCCGGTCATCAACGATTTCCTGGAGACGCTCGTGTCGCTGCCGTATGACGGCGGGCTTGGCATCGAGTTCAAGTTGACGACGCCGTCGCCGATGTCGGCGATGGTCCAGGCGCGAGACTTTATTCGTGGCTGGGAGTCCCGCCAGACCGTGACCGCCTAACGTCACGCGGCCGTGTTGGAGGAAGAGGTATCAGACCCCCTCTCCCAGCGGGAGAGGGCTGGGGTGAGGGAGAAGGCCCGGAGCCCAAAGGCAGTGTTCTTGTGGAACCCGATCCTTCGAGAGCCTCAGGACACTGCACTCACAGTGATACCGAAGGAGTAGAACAGAATGAAGATCGAACGCATCAACCCGGACGGCCTGTATACACCGCCGTCCTACCACCATGTCGTACGCGCTTCGGGCGGTACGACTCTGTGGATCGCGGGACAGGTCTCCACCGATCCCGCCGGCGATGTCGTGGGCGTCGGCGATTTTGAGGCCCAGGTGCGCCAGATATACGAGAACCTTCGCATCGCACTGGAGGCCGGGGGCGCTACTTTCGACAACGTGGTCAAGATGACGACCCTGATAGTCGATTTCGATCCCTCCGTACTCCCCTCACTATTCGCTATCCGATCCGACTACATCGGCGAAAACTCACCAGCCACAACATTGATCGGCGTCCAGGCACTCGCCCGGCCGGAGTACCTGCTTGAGATAGAGGCGATCGCGCTGGTGGACTGAGCTCAGGGCGGTCAACCCCATACCGCCGCGGTAAGTGAGTACACCGGCCTAGTGCGTGTGCCCACCCGGACCGTGCCCGTGGCGCTCCATTTTTCCGTTCACATCGTGTATGGCGTCGTGGAACACCTTCTTGATAGTCTCGTGGCGCTCCGGGCTTTCCGGGATGGCCAGCGTGTCGAGCCACTCCAGCCCACCCTGCATCACCGTTATCAGGTGCTCGCCCGCAGATTGCTGGAACAGCTCGCTGCCCTGCTCAACCACATACACCGGTGACGTATGCGCATTCATGTTGACCGGCCACACGTGCCAGGCGACGTTCTCGCTGCCGCAACGAGCGGCCAGCCAGCCGCTTCCCTCGATCTGGATATCCTCGCTGAGGGACATCGATAGCGCTCCCCCGGGGGCACTTTCTGACGCGATCACGCGCCCGTTGAACACGATGTCCAGCGTGTGAATCGGGGAGGCAGATATAGCGGACACTTCCACGTGGACGGTCCCTCCGCCCTGGCCAATCTTGATCTCATCGCCGGGGACCTGTCCTTCGGCGGTGAATGTGAGGATCGGGCCAGACGTTGTGACAGTTTTTCCTGCGCGAACCGCCCTGCCCCAAGCAGCGAACGAGAACTCGTCGTCGCCGATGTGGGCGTAGGTCCGCACGCCTCCTACAGGCATCGATGCAGACATCTTGTCAGTCCCGCCAACCGCGGCGACTCGATACCCGGCGTTCAGCAACGCATACCACTCGTGCACGGCGAAGGTGTCCATGCTGGGCGACCAGAAGTCCCTGATTTCCAGTCCATCGATAACGCCTCGTATAACCTCCGCATAAACCTCGGATTCCGGGAACGGGAAGTGCGGCACGATGACGACGCCGTCTTTTCGCCGGCACTCTTCCGCCCACTCGCTCATCGCCCGTTTCACGGAATCTCCGATGTAGCCCTCCGACGGTCCGCCCGTGGAGAGGGGGAAGATTGGCGAGCCGGTGTAGGCAAGGAGGTTGATGTGCCCCATCAGGTGTTGCCGGTTCTCGGTGCCGACCCAGATGAGTGTTTCGTCCGTGGAGGACCCGGAAAGAGCGCCAGTAAGGTCGCCCACGTTGGTAAACAGATCGCCCCACTGCGCTGCGAGGAGGTTGACCATGTTCGTGTCTTCGGCGGCTGCCTCAAGCCGGGCCGTTTCGGGTGTCAGGAAATGTGTGTGTGTATCGGCCGTTACCCAGCCGTCAGGGCGGGTATTTGCGATGCGCTCCAACGAGATCGTTAGCTCACGTTGGCCCGGCTCGATGTGGAGTTTCTGGCGAACAGGCGCGTACTCGAAGCCTTTCACCACCTCCACATATACGTCGCCGACCGGCATCTCGCCCTGGAGCGTTCCGTCTACATAGGCGTACTGCGTTGATCCAAGGAGGAGGTCGGCGCCGTAGTCCTCAAACCAGTTGTCGTTGACCTCATGACGGTGGCCGTACGGAGGGATGTAACGTCCGTCCGGCGCACGGAAGTGGATGCGCGCAGGGGTCGGTTTGCCGGTTGCGGCGTCGATGATCTTTGTGTGCACCCAGGTCCGATCCGCCGTGAGCAGCCGAATCCGGGCCTGCCCGTCTGACGCCGTCACTTCGCCAAATTCGTGCAAGTCCGACATATCGAACTCGTGGTCGCCTATAGATAGCGTCGCGTCAGGATTGGCTGCGATATCCAGCACTAACGAAGAATCGCCGCCCGCTTCGTCGCCCCAGCCCTTCCGGTCGTCCTCCAGCCATGTGTCGGGGTCGAAAGCAGGCACGGCGTACGAACGCGCAACGGTCCCGAGGTCGATATCGACCTCCAGCGATGCTGGATCGGAACCTTCTCCACCAGGCAGCTCCACGGCCACGCTCTCAAGCTTGCTGTGGCGGAGCGGATGGTTGTTCCCGTGGAAAAGTGTGATCGCCCCGATACCGATCGATGCCCTGCCCGTGGGCGTCACGCGTATTCCCGATATCTGACGATCCGGGTGCGGGTTTGGGAGCGCGAACAAGAGCCATGTGCCTTCGCCGTTCGTCAGGGAGTCCAGCGATCCGACGTTGACGTTGAGTTGCATCCGCCCCCACAGGTTTTTGGGCGACGGGCCACGGAAGTCCAGCGCTACCGGCTCAAGATGGTCCTTGGCCGCGTATGTGCTCTGGCCTCGTGTACGCGGGCTGTTGATCTCAAACTGACGGCGCACCGGGACGGTGTGCTCCGATCCATCTGCGTATACCAGCGTGTATTCGGCAAGGAGTTCGCCGGGATTGAGCGCAACAGGCGGGCGTCCTGCCTGAAGCGGATACGGTTGCCGCACGTTCCCGTCGTCGTCGAGCGCCCGAGCGTCACACACATGTTGGAAAACTACGTACTGAGCGCCAGCACCGGAAATGCCGGTGTTAGCTGGTGCGTTGATCGGAATCTCCACCTTGCTGGTCGACCCACTCGCCCCCGCAACTATGATCGATGGTTCCGATGCATCTTTTCCGGAAAATGGAATGCCCCAGAAGGTGTTGTTGCCGCCCGGTAATCCGGCAACCGCGGTCGCGCTTCCTTCATCCCACGGCGATCCGTCAGTCCGACGGTGGTTGTATGAGGAAGTGAGGTCAATGGGCGTGAATTTTGGCATGTACAACTCCGGTGCTAACGTGCTCTGACGGGGCGCATGGTACCTCTATGCGCGACCTGTACGACGGCGCTACCGAGATAGTCGGCAAGCAGTAATAAATGCACACTCACCGTCACAAAACCTGTCAGACACTCCGATTGACTGATATATAAAGAAATGTTTATATATCTTTACATCAAGGCCTCCAGAGGTCGTTTCTATCCCGGAGAGTTATTGTGCCTCGCCATCTGAAATCCGCTGACGACTTTGTAACGATCGGCGAAAACATTCACACGACGCGTATCGTCCTGCTCAACGGACGACGTATCCGAAAGCTTGATGACGGGACCGAGGGCGTGCCGTTCAAGGACGAAAACGGGAAGGACCTGTTTCTCTCCATCCCGGAGCATTTCAAAAAGCAGCAGCCCTACGGACTGAACCAGGTCAAACACTTCATGATCGCCGTCTGGAAGGGCGTAAACGGCGATGCCGAAGAACAGGCCATCGGTACCGCATACGTCCATCGAGAGGTGCGGCGGCAGACGAAGGCCGGTGCCTCGTTCCTGGATCTGAACGTCGACGAGGTCAGCCCCTATATCGACATCCAGAACGAGTCGATGGAGTGGCTGGTCAGAACTGTTGAGGCGGTTTCCACCATCCCGTCAAGCATCGACTCGTCAAACCCGGAGATCATCAAGACCGGTCTGGCTGCCTACACCAGCGCTGCCGGCAGGCCGATGATCAACTCGGTCGCGCTGGAACGCCTCGACACGATCAAACTTGTGACGGAAAACAATGGGCGCGTGATCGTCACGGCCGCGGGAGAGTCCGGAATGCCGGACAACGCCGAGGAGCGGGTGGAGAACATCGACCAACTCATGGTGCACATCCAGGATGCCGGCATACCGCTCGGCGACGTGTATATCGATTGCCTCGCCTTTCCGATCGGCGTCGCTTCTCAGTACGGGAACGACTACCTGGACGCCGTCTCGACTATCAGGGAGCAGTACGGTCCCGAAGTCCACATCACGGGCGGCGTCAGTAACGTGTCGTTCGGGCTGCCGAAACGCAGGCTCGTCAATGACGTTTTCCTGCACCTGGCGATCGAGAGCGGGCTGGACAGCGGGATTATTGACCCGATCCCGGCCTCTATCCAGAAGGTGCTGGATCTGGACCTCGACTCCGAGCCTGTAGAGCTCGCGATGGACATGCTTAAAGGCAACGACGACTACTGCATGAACTACATTAAAGCGTTCCGCGACGGACGCCTGGATTAATCATTTAGACCCTCACCCGGTTGGAGGAACTCCATTGGCGCTCGTACGCCTCATGTACTGGAAAGAAATCCCCGTCACGGTTCAGGCAAGCGACGAGGGGGGAACTATTTCACATCCACTCGACGCCCGATTTCAGGAAGCCGCCGACGCGATCGCCATGTTTGACGGCAGCGCCGGTACCGACGACTACCTGGACTCATGGGAACTCAAGGATTACGGCGAAGTGGATGCACCGCCAAAGGAAGCCGCCGCGGCTATAGCTCAGCGATTCAACGACGGTTTTCCTGACGATTTCGTGGCCCGGATTCGGGACCTTGCGAACGCCGGCGAACGAGACCCATCGCCGGGGGCGATAGATAGCTGGATCAAGAGCTAAGCACTCTTGAATCAGGCGCCCACTCGACCAGGACCGAAGTAAACTTCTTGTAGCTAAACACGCGCTGATCATGTACTCGAAATTGTTCGGGCGACGCCAGCGGCAAATTGGAACCCAATGACTTCAACATCTGCCCCAACACTTCTCGAACGCCTCGAACGGGGCGACACGATCATCTCTGACGGCGCCACAGGCTCGTATCTCCAGGAACATGGACTGGAGCCGGGCGGTTGCCCTGAAGAGTTCAACGTCAGTCACCCGGACACCATCAAAGAGATGGCAAAGCGTTACTTCGACGCCGGTTCAGAGATGGTCCTTACCAACTCGTTCGGTGGGACGAAGTTCATGACCAAAAAGTACGGTCATGAAGACAAGGTGTCTGAATTCAACCGTCTTGCCGCGGAACACGCACGCTCGGTCGCCCCTCCCGGCGCCTTCGTGATTGGTTCTGTTGGCCCGACGGGAGAGTTCCTTGAGCCGCTTGGGCCGGTGTCCGAGACGGAGATGTACGACGCCTTTGTAGAGCAGATCACAGCGCTCGCCGAGGGCGGCGCTGACGGCGTCGTCATAGAGACCATGACCGCTATCGAAGAAGCCACCCTGGCCGTGAAGGCCGCCAAGGACAACACAGACCTCGTCGTGATGTCCACGATGGTGTACGACCCTGGACCCCGCGGATTTTTCACGATGATGGGCATCACACCCGAAGTCGGCGTAAAAAAGCTGCGAGAGGCAGGGGCAGACGTAGTCGGCACCAACTGCGGCAACGGCATCGAGCGAATGATTGAAATCGCACAGCTCATGCGCGCCGTGGATGACGGCTTCATGCTTGTGCACTCAAACGCCGGTATTCCTGCGATCATCAATATGGAGATCGTTTATCCTGAGACGCCTGAGTTCATGGCTGAACACTTCAAGACGCTGCATGGACTTGGTATCAACATACTTGGCGGGTGCTGCGGTACCGGGCCAGACCACATAAAATCCCTTGTAGAAGCCGTTAAAGGCTAAACACGGGGTAACACGATCAGAGGTTCCATCTCCAGATGACAACGCTAGAACTACTCAGCGCACGCGAAGTAGTCACCCGCTACGGCGACTGCGTGGAGCTGGTGCCGATGGATCCAAACTTCCACGACATCAGCGTCGGGCTGTACGAACGCGAAGGCATTTCCACCGTGTGGACCTTCAGCCGACGACCTGGCGTGGATGACCGCATACGAGATATCGTGGACCGGCTGGTCAAGCTCGGCGGCATGGAGATCGCAGATGCCTGGAATCGGCTGCGCTTCCCTTGCGGACACGTCCACACCCGTCCGCTCAAGTTTTTGACCACCGCTGCCATCGAACGCACGGCAGAACGCGATCGGCCGGAAAAGCTCCAGATCAAAGACTCCAAGAGCAATCTGACGATCGATATGACGGGCGAACAGGACGGTAACCGCTACGTGTACCGTATCTCGACGACCGGCGAGGCGAAAAACCCAGCGCTACGCCTTCGAGCCATAATCGCCGGGTTCGTGCGTTATGGAGAGATGGACAAGCTGGACGACTCGACCATCACGTTCAGTTGCGGCCAGCGCCACGACGGTCTGGCTCGTCTGATACTGCCCTACTCCCGAAACATCAGCGCCGTCGAAGACGCGATGGAGGCCGACGCTCTACGCGGCCAGATGACGACATCCACGCTTGGGTTCGCCAGCACTTAAACCCCGGAACTTAAACTAGGGGATCGAGGCCACTCCAATGCCATATGCAGAGACCATGACGTCCAAGGAACGCGTGATGAACGCGCTTGCCGGTCTGCCGGTGGACCGAACCCCTGTATCCAACCCGACCAACGTCGCAACGGTCGAGCTGATGGATATGGTGGACGCGCCGTTTCCGGACGCCTGCCGGGATCCAGAGTTGAACGCACAGCTGGCGGCGACCGGTTACACGGAACTCGGGTTCGACTCCATACAGCCCTACTTCACCATCATCCAGGAGTCCTCCGCGCTCGGCTGCGAGATGCAGTGGGAGCAGAAGGACAACTGGCCGACCGTCCGAATGGCCAACCCGATATGGAAGGGTGAAGCCGACGTCAAGATCCCGGCCGACTTCCTTGAGCACCGTGACATGAAGAGCATCACGGGCGCTATCGAGATATTGAAAAAGCAGTTCGGTGACGAGGTCGCAATCATCGGCAAGTCCATGGGACCGTGGACGCTCGCCTACCACGTGTTCGGCGTCGAGACCTTCCTCCTGATGACCATCGACGACCCCGACATGACGATGCGAATCCTGGACAAGCTCAAGGTGGCGACGTACCTGTTCGCAGATGCCCAGATCGCCGCCGGTGCGGACGCCATCTGCGTCCCCGACCACGCCACCGGAGACCTTGTGTCCGGCGAGTACTACAAACGCTTCTTGCAAGATATCCACACGGAGATGGCGGAGCGAATCAACGCACCACTCATCCTCCACATCTGCGGCCAGACGCTGGACCGCATGCCGTACATCGCACAAACAGGCATGGCGGCCTTCCACTTCGACTCCAGAAACGACCCGCAGGCGGCGATGGACGCAGTCGATGGCGGGATCGCCCTTGTGGGCAACATCAACAATCCTGAAACCCTCTACTCACGCGGACCTGATGAGGTCCGTAAAGAGGTGTACGCCTGCCTTGAGGCGGGGGTGCAGATGATCGCTCCGGAGTGCGCCATCCCTCTCCAGACGAAACTCCAGAACCTTCTGGCCATCCCGGACGCGGTCAAAGACTGGAGCGCCGAGCGCCTCTAACTCCTAACTATCGGCAGACCGGGTGCCAGTACCCGGTCTAATGCGCGGTAACGCTGCATTGACAGATATATAACGATATGTTTATGTATCTATATCGCTTGATCTAAGCCGCCTTATTACGTACATGGCGTCTAACCTGGTTCAATCGGAGATTCAAACTTGCCAATCGTTCATGAAGGCCTCGCTAAAGAGTTCGAGTACGTCACGCGTGAAGACGAGCGTGAAATGATCCTCGAGCAGATCGTAGCGGGCGACGCACTCATGCAGGAGATGGCGTACAGCCTCATTACCGGCGATCATCACGCCGTTGACGAGCTTACGCAAAGAGCGCTTGGCGAAGGCCGTGAGGCCAACGATGTCCTCGACGAAGGACTGATCTCGGGGATGGCCGTCGTTGGCGTCAAGTTCCGGGACAACATCATCTTCGTCCCTGAAGTACTCATCGCCGCACGGGCTATGAAGGCCGGAATGGCGCACATCGACCCGATCCTTTCGGCGTCAGGTGTGGAGCCGATCGGCACCGCCGTTTTCGGGACCGTAAAGGGCGACCTTCACGACATCGGCAAGAACCTCTGCATCATGATGATGCGGGGGGCTGGATTCGTTGTGCACGATCTCGGCGTAGACACGAAGCCAGACGAGTTCATGGAGGCCGCTGAAGAGAACGGCGCAGACCTTGTGATGATGTCCGCCCTGCTCACGACTACGATGCCGAACATGGGCCGCACGATCATCGAATTTGAAGACATGGGACTACGCGACGAGTACAAGTTCATGACCGGCGGCGCTCCTGTAACGCAAGAATTTGCGGACGATATGGGCGCAGACGGATATGCGGACAACGCCATCACGTGTGTGGAAAAGGCTAAAGAGTTGATCGCTATGGTCAGGGCCGCAAGCGCCTAATAGCGCTCCCACATAGATAATCGACGGCAAGACATTGGCCAACCCTGATCCAGGGAGGAGGTCAACATGGCGGAATCAAAAGACAATCTCCCTCCGAAGAAATCGGTGGACTCGGATCGATTGCGGACGAGCATGTCACGGCTCATGGATATCTACTCCGATATCTCTGAGACCGCCGCCACTCCCGGCCAGACCCGTTGCCCGTACAAGGACGCAAAGTCACGGTGCACGGCGAAGTTCCCTTGCCGAAATCAGTTCTTCAAAGTCGTCGGCGAAAAGGCGATCTGCACCGGCAGTGATGAGATCGATTACCGGTCTGCGTGGGAAACCTAGGCCTCTTCCACCGGCTCTTGAAATCCCAAGCATTCAAAGAACGCCCACAGCGGTTTACTCAACACACCTCAGCGAGAAACTGACTAACCAATGTCTCCCCTACATCACGGCGACCAGATTCTTGAACTTGTCGCCGATCAGAGTATCTTCGACTACGCAGACGCACTGAACGTACGCGTGCCTACCTCGTGCGGGCGGACCGGCGAGTGCCACGAATGCATCGTCGAGGTGAAACGCGGGGCCGAGGCGCTCAACGATCCGACCGAGTCCGAGCAGTTTCTGCTGAACGAGAACTACCGACTTGCCTGTCAGGCGGTGGTCAAAGACCCGGACGCCGATATCGAGTTCGCCGTACTGCGCCGGCAACCACGGATCATGACCCGTACGGTGTCGCGCAATGTGACGTTAGACCCGTTGACCACACGCGTCGGAGACGACGTGGTGTTCGACGGCGAGGTGATCGACCGATACCGCGGCCACATCTACGGTCTGGCGATCGACGTCGGCACCACGACCGTTGTGCTGAACCTTGTCGACGTGGAATCGGGCGAGATTCTCCATACAGGGTCGTTCGAAAACCCGCAAAGGTTTGGCGGCAGCGACACGATGCGCCGCATCACGTACGACAGCGGCGAGTACCAGGGTGAGCTTGGTCAAGTGATCATGTCGTCGATCAATTTCGAGATCGGGGACATGGTCCGGCACCTGAGAATTCGTCGCCCTCACATATACGAGGCCGTCATTGTGGGCAACTCCACGATGCGGGAGCTGTTCTTCGGACTTGACGTGCAGTCGATTGGCGAGAAACCTTACCGGTCACTCGTGGAAGAGGAGTTCAGGGCGGGCAAGCGTGAGACGACGGCGTTGAACGTGAAGGCACGCGACCTGGACCTGCGCATATTCCCGGGCGCCAACGTTTACGGTGCTCCACTCATCGGAAGCCACATCGGCGGCGACATAGCGGCAGACATACTCGCCATCGGCATGGATGAATCTGAAGACGTCGTTGCACTTGTCGACATCGGCACCAACACAGAAGTAATCGTCGGAAACCGTTACCGCATGCTTGCCGCGTCCTGTCCCGCCGGGCCGGCGTTCGAGGGCGCCGAGGTCAAATTTGGCATGCCCGGCTACGACGGCGCGATCGAGTCCGTCCGCATCGTCAACGGCGGTGTGGAGTTCGACACGATCGGCGACGCAGTGCCGGAAGGGATCTGCGGCTCGGGGTTGGTGGACCTGCTGGCGGAGCTCGTCAGAACGGAAACCATGAACGAACTCGGCGTACTGAAAGACGGCGCGTCGGAGTTTGACGTTGTGCCCGAACGTGGCATCACGATCTCACGCGCTGACATGAGCGCGCTTGCACAGGCGAAGGCCGCCAACTACTGCGGTCAGTGGATCGTCCTCCGTGAGTACGGGACTTCACCGGAGAAATTGACGCGCATGTACCTCGCCGGTGGTTTTGCCAACTACATCGACATTGACAACGCCCGCGACATTGGCTTCATCGCCAACGTCTCGACGGATCGCGTTTCGCAGGTCGGGAACGCCGCGCTGGAAGGCGCGACGATCATGCTCACGTCCCGGGTCAAGCGCAAGGAAATCGAACTGCTCACACGCGACATTGAGCACGTTGAGCTTGAGACAATGCCTGACTTCTTTGACCTGTTCGTGGAGGGCTGTCAGTTCAAGCCCATGAAGCAAGACCTGGCGTCAGCCTGATCCCGTTTCCCTGCGAGACGAACCGGTTGCAAACGTGTTTTCGATTCAGCTTGACCAACATATAAGGAAATGTTTATATGCACGTACTTGATCAATCGTCACCAATTCCGGCAATCCGGGGATAAGTGAACGACCCATGGAACAGCTTCTGGCGGGACTGAGGGCAGCGGGAGAGCCGACACGGCTCCGCCTGTTGACCCTGTGCGCCCATGCCGAGCTCACGGTGACCGAGCTGACGCAGATCCTGCGACAGAGCCAGCCGCGTGTCTCACGTCATTTGAAGTTGCTCGTTGAGGCCGGACTCTTGAGCCGATTCCGAGAGGGTCAGTGGGCGTTTTACAGGATTTCCAGCGGCCCCAATGGACCGCTCCTGGGTAAGGCCATCGTAGACCTGATTCCCGAAAACGATCCTGTTTACCTGCGTGACCAGGAGAGATTGGAAGAGATCAAGGAAGCACGCGCTGATGCGGCCGCGTCCTACTTCCGTGAGAACGCTCCTCGCTGGGACCAGATACGTTCCATGTATGTCCCGGAGGCGGAAGTGGAAGCGTGTGTTCGCGATCTACTCGGGGGCGGTGACGTCTCAGATCTTTTGGACATCGGAACCGGCACCGGACGAATCCTTGAGGTGATGGCCCCAGACATCCGTAATGGTGTCGGCATCGATCTGTCTCACGAAATGTTGGCCGTTGCGCGCGTGAATCTGGGTAAACCAGGCCTTGAGCATTGCCAGGTCCGTCACGGTGACATGTACGAACTGCCATTTGACGACGCCTCCCAGGACGCCGTCGTGTTCCACCTGGTGTTGCACTACGCAGAGGACCCTGCTTCCGCCATCGCAGAGGCGTCCCGAGTATTGCGCCCGGGCGGACGCCTCGTGGTGATCGACTTCGCCCCTCACACGCAAAACATCCTCATCGAGGAACACGCGCACCACAGACTAGGTCTTGCTGACGAAGAGGTCTCGGCATGGTGCGAGGTCGCCGGGTTGGGATCTGAGTTGACGAGAACGCTGAAAGGCGATCCTTTGACGGTGAACGTCTGGCTGGCGTCACACGAGGGATCAGCTACGTCAGATTCCAGGTCGGAGCCCGATTCAGTGGAGGCGGCCAGTTGACCTCTACAACCCGCAGGCTTCCGTTGGTGTCGTTCGAATTCTTTCCCCCACGCACGCCCCACGCAGCACGCACTCTCTGGCGATCTTTTAAGCGTCTTGAGCCGTACGGACCTCGCTTCACGTCGGTAACTTACGGAGCCGGCGGGAGCACTCGTGAGCGTACACATCAAATTGTCCGGAGAATGCTGGCGGAGAGTGACATTCCTCCCGCCGCACATCTGACCTGCGTCGGCGCGTCGCGCGACGAGGTTGACGAGGTGGCGCGTGACTACTGGGATGCCGGGATTCGGCACATCGTGGCCCTGAGGGGCGACCCACCGTCGGGCACGGACCGGTATGAGCCACATCCCGACGGCTATCACTACGCGTCCGATCTGATTGCCGGGCTTAAACGCGTGGCCGATTTCGAGATCACGGTTGCCGCCTACCCCGAGCCTCATCCAGAGGCTGTCAGCGCTGAGGCGGATCTGGACAATCTGAAGCGGAAGTTAGACGCCGGCGCCACGCGTGCAATTACGCAATTTTTCTTTGAGCCCGACATGTACTTTCGTTTTATCGACCGCGCCTGTGCCGCCGGTATCACGGCACCGATTGTCCCGGGCGTCATGCCCATCGTGGACATCGTGAGCACGAGCCGGTTCGCCAAACGCTGCGGAGCGAGCGTGCCGGACTGGCTTGTTTCACGATTCGGCAGGGCCGGGAACGGGACGCAGGCCCGTCTGAGCGTGGCGGTCAGTGTGGCAACGGAGTTCACCCATCGGCTGATGCTGGAAGGCGTGGACGAGCTGCATTTCTACACGCTCAACCGCGCCGCCGTAGTCGCTCAGACCTGCGAAAACCTGGGCATCATTCCGGCCGAGGTAAGCATCGCTGATTGATCTCCGTTCCGCACCGGCACAACATGGCTGACCGTATGACAAGCCTCGGGATAATTTTCGCGCTACCCTGTAGCGCAGCAGGCATCGCTATCGACCAGTAGCTCTAAAAGGAACGTGACTTGAGCAAAGTCCTGATTACCGACTACACTTGGCCGAACATAGACGCCGAGACGGCGATCCTGAAGGCCGCGGGCATCGAGCCGATAGTGGCGCCTGACTCGTCTGTGGAGACTCTGGCCAGGCTCGCCGCTGATGTGGACGCCATCATGTTCTGCTTCGCTCAGGTTCCGGCATCGGTGCTCCAGAACGCGCCAAACTGCAAGGTGGCGTCACGCTATGGCATCGGGGTGGACAACCTGGATATCGCCGCCTGCACTGAGCTTGGGATCGTTGTGACCAACATCCCCGATTACTGCATCGACGAGGTGGCCGATCATGTGATGGCGATGGTACTTGCGTTCAACCGCAAGATCGTCAAGCACAGCTCAATGGTCAAATCATCCGGCTGGGGGTCCGTGTCACTTACAGATACGATGCACCGGCTGCGAGATAAGACGATGGGCATCGCCGGGATGGGCCGGATCGGTCGCGCTGTCGCCGAACGCGCACGCGTCTTCGGCATGACGGTCCTGGCGCACGATCCATTTATTGGGCAATCAGACGCTCCAGAAGGCGTGCAAATGACCTCGATGGATTCGATGTTGGAGGCCTCCGACTTCGTAACGCTCCATGCCCCGCTACTCCCGGAAACAACGGGGATGATGGGCGCCGCCGAGTTCCGATTGATGAAGAATGACGCCTTCTTAATTAACGCCGCCCGTGGCCCTTTGATTGATGAGTCGGCGCTCGTGGAGGCGTTGGGCAGGGACGAGATCGGGGGAGCGGGATTGGACGTGCTGGAGGAGACAGCCCCGCCGGACGATCATCCTCTTTACGCATTCGAAAACGTCATCATTACACCGCATACGGCGTTCTTCTCACAGGCATCGACCATAGAGCTTGAGGAACGAACGGCCCGCGAGGTCGTACGGGTACTGAATGGAGAGATGCCGGATGTCGTGATCAACCCGGAAGTACTTGGCAAGACCCGCGCCGGCATCTAACCGCGTGCGGTTTTTATTTTGGGGTCAGAGTCTTTCGGACCTGATCAGGGCTGGTAGGGGTTTATATTGGGACGCGTCAGGACGATATGACCGAAATCAGGCCCCTTCCGCCGCCTCTTCCAGTTTGACGTTTTTGAACGCCAGTTTGATCTCGTTCACGCGAGAGCTCGCTGCAACGCCGCGCCCCCTCGGGGACTGACGCCGAACTGCACACCGTCTGCGATCCGTGTCGCCTGGATCACGTTGACCATGTACTGACGTACCGGTGCGGAGACTTCCACTCCGCTGACGATCTCCTGCATCTCGACAACGCGCTCCCCGATCAAGACTTCCTTTGCCGCAGGTATTCCGTTCTGAGATCTGGCCAGGATCTCGGCTTCGGCTTCCCGGCCCGGCATGCCCATGCCCATCGAGATAAGAAATCGGTCTAATTGCGATTCGGGCAGCGGGAAAGCGCCGTGGCTCTCCGCCATATTCTGGGTGGCGATCACAAGGAAGGGAGATGGAAGCGCACGGCTTTGACCCTCCACCGTCACCTGAAACTCAGCCATCGCCTCAAGCAATGCGGACTGAGTCCTCGGGCCTGTGCGATTGATCTCGTCTGCGAGGACGATGTTTGCGAAGATCGGTCCGGGCAGGAACTCGAACGTGCTTTCCTTCATGTCGAAAACTGACGTGCCAGTGATGTCACTCGGCAACAGGTCCGGCGTGAACTGGATCCGCTTGAAGTCGCACTTAATGGACTGTGCAATCGTCTTCGATATCAGCGTTTTGCCGACCCCGGGGAGGTCCTCAAGGAGAACGTGCCCCTTTGCGAACAGTCCAAGTAGGGTCCGCTTCACGGTCATGTCAGACGCCACAACAACATTTGTAATGTTTGTGGTGAGGGCATCGACATCTGAGGCGAATGTATCCACCTCTGCCTGGGCTACACCTACACGGGGCAGATCGATGATGCGGGCGGAAGACGTGTCTGATGACAAGCCGTTGGCTGGGCTACTTCCGGCGTTCTGCAACTGGGTCAAGCTGGCCTCTTCACGTATATGGCTGGCGCGCAAAGCGCCATTACTGAAGGAAATCGTGTCTTGATACATCCGAGATCGAGATCCCGGGGCATCGTCTTTAACAGCTTCGCCGCGCCCAGAGAGGAAATCGTCTGCGTTGTCCGTCGCCCCTCGGTAGTGTTATCCCGCAATGACGGCTGCGTGGATCGCGGACGCTGACCCTCACACGACACGCCCGTGTAATCGCTAACACCCAGCGACAAGGACCGATTTCAAGGCCGAAAGTGGTTGCGGGGAAAGTACGGCAGCGCGTCTCAAAACTCGCTGTGAAGGTCCCTCGGCTTCGCTCGGGATGACAAAAGAAAGTTTGGGACCCCAAATACGTCATCCTGAACTTGATTCAGGATCGGCTTATACGGTGGCAACCCGTCATCAATCCACAACAACACCAATCGTGCGGACGGGCACTTCTCGAGACACGCCCACCGAACGCAACTACGTCAGCAAACGATCCAGTGCGAACGGCGACAGATCGTACCGTGACTCACCGTCCAGCAGTAGTTCTGCGAACGACTCTCCAAGTGCGGACGACATCTTGAAGCCATGGCCAGAGCACGGGCTCGCGATCAAGACCGACGGATTCTCCGGGTGGAAACCGATCGCGTAGTGCTGATCGGGCGTGTTGGTGTACATGCACACCCCTGACCGGATCACGCGACCGACTGCGTCCGGCATCATGCGTGAAAGAGGAGACCTGAGCATCTGCTCGTCCTCGTCGGTCACCATTTCCCGGTCCAGAGAGTCCGGATCTACAACTCGTCCCTCATGGTGATGGGCAATCTTGATGCCACCGCCGAGGTTCGGGAACCCGTAAAAAGCACGGCCTAGCTCGTATTCCCAGATGTAAATCGGACACCGATCGGCGTCGAAAACGCCGGGATTAGCGGCAGGTTCGAACCAGAACGAAACCTGTCGCGCTACCTCAATAGGCAAGGACAACTCGGACACCAGGCCCGGGAGCCAGGCCCCGGCGGTGATCAACAGCTTCGCGGCGCGGGCATCCCCGCAATTCGTATGCACGGTCACGCCATCTCCGTCTTTCTCCCAGTCGGATACCTGCGTCCCGTATCGCAAGTCGGCGCCGCCCTTCGAAGCGCCCTCAAGATGGGCCGAGATGCACTTCTCCGGAAATAAAACGCCGGAGCGCTCTTCATAAACGGCGGCAAAGTGATCCGGAGGGTCGAACTGCGACCATCGCTTGCGTATTTCGTCCGCATCCAGCACTTCATGCACCAGTCCGTATAGCTCCGCGGAAAGAATCGCCCCGGACACCGTCTCACCTTCCGGCGGGCCAAGCATCACCCCGCCCGTCTGCCGCAGAAGCGTTTCACCGGCTTCCTCCGCAAGCTCATCCCAGAGTTCGTATGCGCGTTGAACGATCGGCACGTAGGCAGGTGACTCGTGATACGCCTCCCGGATGATGCGCGTATCGCCGTGAGATGACCCCATGGTGTGTGGCGGCGTGAAACGATCAAAACCGATCACGCTCACACCACGTTTCGCCAGGTGATAGGCGGCGGCGGAGCCCATCGCCCCGAGACCGATGATGGCAACGTCGTAACTGGTCATTTCACTCCAAAAAGCCTGTCTAGCGCCGCTGAATCGAGTTCCCGGAAAGACTCCACTCGCATGTCCGCTGCGGAGAGATCGGCATCGAAAGTCATCTCGCTGGGAGCGGCGATGCAGTACATTCCGGCCGCCTTCGCAGAGGCCACCCCGGCTGTCGAGTCTTCCACGGCGAGACACATCTCCGGGGGAACGCCAAGCAACTTTGCTCCGGCCAGATAGGGATCAGGCAACGGCTTGTGGCCGCTCACGTCATCCACCGTGATCATTCCGGCGAAGAACTGCGTCAGGTCAAAGCGCTCGAAAACGGTATCGATGTACCAGCGATCCCCTGAAGTCACCAGAGCGCATGGCAGCCCTCGGTCAGAAAGCTGTACAAGCAACTCACGCACCCCGTCACGCAGTTGAAGCTCCGTAGCGATCAACTCCTTGAAGATGTCCTGCCGCTCCTGCAGCACGGCCTCCGGATCGGGAATCCCGTGGACTTCAGAAAGCTCGAACATCGTGCCTCTCACGGTCCGGCCGATGTAGTTCACTTTCTTGTCCTCGTAAGTGAACTCCACGCCGTGCGCAGCCATAGCGCGGCGATCCGCCTCGTAGTGGATCGGCTCTGAATCAGCAATGACGCCGTCCATGTCAAAGCAGGCGGCTTGCAAACGCCGCCCTGAATCACCGGTGTCGGAAGAGGTCACTCTCAGACCGGGTGGACGAGCGACTCGAGCTCTTCGCCCCGCGCCAGTCGGGAGACGTTTGCCATCGCAAAGTCGGTAGACCTGATCCCTGACTCTACCGAGAGGCTGGCCAGGTGCGGGGTCACGACGACGTTGTCCATGTTTAACAGGGGGTTGTCGGCGGGAGTTGGCTCCTGCTCCAGAACGTCCAGCCCGGCACCGAATATCTGTCCGGATTGAATGGCGGTTGTCATCGCCGCTTCGTCAACCACAGGGCCGCGGCAGGCGTTGATCAGGATGGCGGTCGACTTCATCAGCCCAAATTCACGCGTACTGATCATGTGATGAGTCGAACGGTCCAGCGGGACATGGAGGGTGATCAAGTCAGACGTGCTCAACAGCTCGTCCAACTCAACCCGACGCGCCCTGGTCTCTTTTTCAACGTCCTCGGGGATAGAAATAACGTCTGAGTAGATGATCTCGCACTCCCAGCCGCGCAACCGTCGTGCGACCCGGGATCCAATGCGACCCAGGCCGACGATGCCGACCATCTTGTCGACCAGGTTGTGATACTCCGCTTCTTCGCCCGTCACCCCTGCCATCCACGTGCCGGCCCGGGTGCTCGTGAGCTGAAGATTCATCTTGCGGTAGACGGAGATCATGAGGGCAACGGCGTGCTCTGCGACCGCCACGGAGTTGCCGCCACCGTTGTTGGCGACAAGGACGCCGCTTTCGCCCAGCGCAGTCTTGTCGAGGTAGTCGGTCCCTGCCGAGGTGGTCTGAATGAGCCGCAGATTCGGCAGCTTGAGCGCCAGCTCGGTCGTGATCGCACGGGGACCCGCGGGGATTACGGCGATGGCGTCTTTGGCCTGTTCAAGGACCTCTGCATCGCCGGAAGAGTTGTCGATCCAACGAACCTCGACCGATGCCCCATGCTGGCCGGCGAGCATCTCATATCGCTCCACAACGGCCTGGGTGCGCGAATCGTTCGGGCCGATTATGGCTACCAGGGGCAGGGCCATGGAAAGAATCTCCTCTTGAAGAGTTGTGAAACGATGTTGCGGATGTGTTTTTGTTAACCGGCAGTACAGTACAAGGCAGGCGGATTATAGCCCCGAGATGGGGCGCTGTATCGATCTGCCTGACGCCTTCGAGAACCCGGGCGAGACCCCGGTGCGTCGCGCGCCCTATAATCCGCGTCCTCGGGCCCACTCCCCTATTATCCCCATACCTATCGGCAGCGACCCTGAAGGACCATATGACGAACGCCTACGACTCCTCGACGATCAGCGCCACGGCCGTCGTCGAAGCCCTCCACGAACACGGAATCACCCATGCCGTCTGGCTCCCGGACAGCGAGACCAACTTCATGCACGTCCTCCTGACGGAAGATGACTCGATCAGTCTCGTTCCGGTGTGCCGTGAGGGTGAGACCATGGCAATCGCGGCCGGGCTGTGGGTCGGCGGCAAGAAACCGGTGGTGATGATCCAGAACACCGGCGTGTTTGAATCCGGCGATTCGATACGTGGGATGTCTCTCGACACCAGCATGCCACTCGTGTTGATGGTCGGATACCGTGGATGGACACGACACGGCGCTACGCCAGACTCCGCCGCTCGATTTATCGAGCCGGTCCTTGACGCTTACGGCATCCGTTACTACGTGGTGGAACAGGGCGAAGACATGGAGCGCATTTCGATGGCGTTCACCGAGGCCGAAGAGACGAAAAGGCCGGTGGCGTTGCTCATGGGCAGAGAGTTAGGCGAGTAAGTTCGGGCGATCTTCTTTAGCGACAGGGATGCTGCCATGCGCACGAAGAGCGTGATCTTCCACGACTACCCACCTGACGACGGCGACGTTTTCGGCCAGGGCCGACGGGAGCGCATTGGTGAACTAACGGAGCTGTACCCGGACGTGATCAACGCTGGAAATTTTGAAGATCACGTCGCCGCCCTGTCAGAGGTCGACGTGATCTTCGCGACATGGGGAATGCCGCGTTTCACGGACCGCCATTTTTCACAGATGCCCAAATTGAAGGCCGTGTTTTACGCGGCGGGCAACGTGAAAGCGTTTGCCGAGCCTCTTATCCAACGAGACGTGACGCTGGTCAGCGCATGGGGGATCAACGCCATCCCCGTGTCAGAGATGTGCCTGTCACAGATATTGCTCTCATTACGCGGCTACTTCCGGGCGGTGCGGCGGTATGACGAGATCAAGACGCATGAGGCCAAGGTGTTTCGGCGTTCCGGCGTATTCGGCGAGACGGTCGGGCTGATCGGTCTGGGCAAGATCGGCGCCCGCCTGCGGACGCTCCTCGCCAACTATTCGGTCAAGGTGATCGCCTACGATCCGTTTCTGACTCCTGAACGGGCGAAAGCGCTCGACGTTGAATCGGTATCTTTGCGCCAGGTGTTCGAGCGCTCGCTGGTTGTCAGCAATCACATCCCTGACCTGGAATCGACTCAGCAGGTGCTGACTGCTGCGCATTTCGGAGCGATGCGAGATGGGGCGACCTTCATCAACACGGGACGCGGCGCTCAAGTCGTTGAGCCGGATTTGATTCAGGTCTTGAGTGACCGGCCGGATCTCACTGCGCTGCTGGACGTTACTTCTCCCGAACCGCCGCCGAAAGACTCCGCTTTGTGGACGTTGCCAAACGTGATCATCAGCCCGCATGTTGGCGGGACGATCGGCGACGAGGTGGTGCGTCTTGCGGATTGCGTAATCGAGGAGTTCGAACGCTGGTCGGCCGGACAGCCTCTCGAATACGAAGTGACCTCAGAAGTCCTCGCTACGATGGGCTAGGGACGCCTGCGGGTGGGACTACTTCTCCACATTCAGTGACAATTTGACCGATGCATGTTGCCAACAACGATAAGTTGTCATAACAATCTGTAAATATTCGGGGCAATGCCCCCGTTGCCCCCGCCACCTTCCGGTGAAATCGTTTGCTGCGCAGCACCTTCCAACTAATTGACGGTATCGGACCCGAAAGGGAGTCCGACCTGTGGAGCGAAGGCGTCACAACCTGGGATCAGCTCTCATCGGCCCAACCGCAACATTCGGAGGTTCTCCAACAAGCTGAGCAACGCCTCGATGCCAGAAACGCCCGTTACTTTCAGGACATACTCGGGTCGCGAGAGTGCTGGCGGCTATATGCCGACTTCCAACAAACCACGGCGTTCCTGGACATAGAGACGACCGGACTGTCGCCCGGCAACTCGTATGTGACGATGGTCGGCATCATCGACTACACCGGGTTTACGGCGTTCATCCGGGGGGAAAACCTCGACGAGCTACCGGAGGCCCTTGAGAAGTACTCACTGTTCGTCAGCTACAACGGCGCATCGTTCGACATGCCGTTTCTTGATAAAGAGTTCGGGCGGGTCGCCATCGATGGTCAGGACTCGCTGTTCGCCCGTTCTGCACATCTCGACCTCCGATACCCGCTAAGAAGACTCGGGTTCAAGGGCGGACTCAAGAAGATCGAGCAGGCGACGGATCTTGGCCGGCCGAGCGCGCTGTCCGGGTTGAGCGGTTACGACGCGGTGCGGCTATGGAAGATGGCGAACGACGGTGAACCGGAAGCGCTGACAACGTTAATCCGTTACAACGCAGAGGACGTGGCATCTCTCCCACGGCTGACCGACATGATGGTGGACGAAATGGCCTACGGCACGCCCCTTGCAGCCACGATCCCGCCAACTTTTCCGGAGTACGACACCGATACCCTGCCATATGACTCAGGCTTGGTCAGGTGCCTGACACGAAGCGCCAGATCCCGGTATTGAGTCTGACAGCCTGAATCGGCCGGAAATTAGTATTGCCTTCGCCAGCCGCGTCAATTCTTCCAACGCGATGCTACACTCGCCTCCTAGACGACTGAGTCAAATCCGACCCGGTGCCCCACCGGACGAGTGTCAAACCAGGAGTGAGGCGCGCCGATATGGACAGCCTCGAATTCACAGAACGCCCGGAACTGCGGCGGACGATCATGTTGACCGCATTCGCCGGTTGGCCTGACGCGTCCGAGGCTGCGACACGGGCGATTAGATTTCTGGCCGATCAGATCTCGGCCAAAAAATTTGCCTCGATCGATCCCGAAGAGTTCTACAACTTCGTCGAACAACGACCGAAGGTGAGGAACGGCGCCAACGGGGAGCGGATTCTTTCCTGGCCGGAGAATCAGTTCTATGCATGGCGCAACACAGACGGCGACGGGCCCGATCTCGTGTTGTTCCGCGGGGTGGAGCCGCACTTCAAGTGGCGGTCATACTCGGCCATGATCTACGAAGTCGCAGAGGCCTGCAATGTCGAGCTTGTCGTCACGCTTGGCGCCCTGTTGGATGCCGTTCCTCACACGCGCCCCGTGAAAGTCACACGTTCTTCGCAGACGAAGAGCCTTGGCCCCGGATATGAACACCTCGAATTCGATCAGTCCAGCTATCAGGGTCCGACCGGAATTATGTCCATCGTCCTTGACCGTATGACGGCGGCCGGTATCCCGTGCGCCAGCTACTGGGGCCACTCCCCGCATTACGTGCAGGCCAAGCCGAACCCAAACGTCACGAGAGCCCTGCTAGAAGCGGTCACCGAGATCATCCCTATCGAGATCGATACCGAAAGGCTGGAGCGCCGCGGTGGGGACTTCACACGCCGTTTGACCAAGGCGTTATCTGATCAAGACGAGGTCACGAAGTACGTAACCGAACTCGAAGAACGCTGGGACAAAGAACACTCCGCTTCCGATACGATTACGGAAGGCTCTGACGCAGCCCCGTTGATAGCGGAATTGGAAGCGTTCTTGCGCCGGGAAGCCGGGTCAGGGGACGATAATTCAGAAGACGATACCCCGGATGCCGAGTCCGGAGGTCCAAACCAGGACGAAGGGAACCCGCCGAGTGTCTAAACTGACCGACCGATTTGATGCCCTCGGTCGCGCCACGTCCGTCCCTATAGGGTTCGCGACGCGGCCTCGGGCCGCGACGGCCGCGACGATGCTATTGCTGGGTTCAGCGCCGGCCAAAGACGCCGGCAAGTACGCCGACGCGGAAGGCGTGGACGCCATCATTCTTACCGGGGCAGACGCGCTGGCGGGCGACGCGACCCCCGTGAAAGACCTCAATGGCCAGATCTGGGGCGTGTCGATCGGCGACATCGACTTCGATGGACTTGACCGACTCAAGAAAAAGGGATGTGACTTCGTCGTCCCATCCTCCGATGATCACTCCGCCGCGATCCTGCGCGATGACGATATGGCGCGTGGTTACGAGGTAGACACCGCCCTCACCGAGAGCGTAGCGCGGGCGCTTGAGTTTCTACCCGTGGATTTCCTATTCCTGACTCCTCCACAAGCGTTGTGGCCGCTCAAGCTTTCGAGCTTGATCGAGTTGGAAAGCACCGTCGGACTTGTCGGAAGCCACTTCGTCCTTAAGGTCGAGAAGCCGCCGTCTGCACAGGATCTTGAGATCGTACGAAACCTGCCGGTCGATGCGCTGTTGATCGATCTCACCTCCACCTCGAAGGGCGACCTCAAGAAGTACCGCGAGTGCATCGATGGACTGCCCCCACGCAAGGTTCGTGGCGGTACCGGAGATCATTCCGATGCAACCATGCCGCAGACCGGCGTCCCTCCGAGTGATCATCAACACGATCACGATCATGACGATGACGATGACGATGACGATGATGATCGATCGATCGACGAGAGCCTGATCCAGATTTTCAAGCCTGTAAGCTCGCAAGACGGCAACCCGACTTCAGTCCGGCTTCGTATCCTGAAACAGAGATCACCGTCACGGACAGCCGGGATCAGGAAATACGCCCCTGCTGTGATATTCTTCGTGTGATTTCAAAGCTATTTCTGACCCCAGATCCCGGTATCGGATAAATCTGTCGCTGCGGACGAAATCCCACGGCCGGATCATCCGCCACACATTTCGCCGGACATAGGGACTACTTCACGCCTGATCCTCCACTAGATTCTTGAGGATTTCATGGCTGCCTTCCGGAGAGCCCAGAGGACATTCACATGACGCAGGTAACCATCATCGGACTAGGCCTGATCGGCAGTTCGATGGGCATGGCCATTCGTTCCGCCCGCAAAAACGTAAAGGTCGTCGGGTTTGACCATAATTCCGCCGTACAAAACCGCGCCAAGAAGATCGGCGCTATCGACGACGACGAGTGGCGTCTGGATAAGGCTGTCGGAGATGCGGACCTGGTAGTGCTGGCGGTCCCGGTCATGGAAATCCCGGTACTTATGGACAACATGGTTGGCTGGCTAAAACCCGGCACCGCCGTCACAGACACCGCCAGTACGAAATCACGCGTAATGGAATGGGCAGATGAGAAGATGCCCGATTCCATCGGGTTCGTCGGCGGCCACCCGCTGGCCGGTGGTGGCCTGGCCGGACAGGACGCAGCGCGCCCCGACATGTTTGTGGATGCCTCTTACCCGCTGATGCCGGCCGTTCGTGCGCCCGAAAAGTGCGTACAAACGGTGGTCGAGTTTGTTGAGCTTCTCGGCGCGAAACCCAGATTTGTGGACGTTTCGGAACACGACAGTTACATCGCGGCGGTCTCGAACGGCCCCCTGCTGATGTCGTCCGCCCTGGTGTTAACTGCGGCCAAAAGCCCGGCGTGGGGAGAGATCAGCAAGTTTGCATCCGCCGAGTTCTCTGATCTCTCAAGGCTCGCCGGGATGGATCCGGAAACCACACACGGAATTTGCAAAACCAACCCCGAGATGATGCTGCACTGGCTCGACATTTACCTGGAAGAACTGAAAGGCCTGCGCAACGCTCTCGCCTCCGTGAGCGATGAAGAGAACGGCGGAGCCCTGAAGCCTCTTTTGACGCAGGCCTACGAGCATCGTCTCCGTTGGGCAGCTGGCGTCAGCCCCGATACCGAAATGCCCGGGGACGATGGAGCGACAATGACCGAATCCCTTGGCATGATGTTCCTGGGCGGCGGAATAATGGGACGGCTCCGCGGCAAACGGGGCGACAAAAAAGACGAAACCAACGGCAAGAATTGACAGAACTGGCCCTGCGCCGCCTGAATTAATCGGCGCTGTAGGGTTAATCTGGAACCATGACACGAGAGGTTTCCAGGCCACAACGCCTTCGCGGCACTATCGAGATACCCGGCGATAAATCTATCTCCCACCGCGCGGTGATGTTTAACGCCCTCGCAAACGGATCTGCGACCGTCACCAATTTATCCGGTGGCGCTGACTGCACGTCCACCATCAGCATTTTTCGCGCGATGGGTGTCGAAATTGAACGTTCACCAGGAGCGGCGGGTCGCGGCGATACGGTCCATATCACCGGCGTCGGTATGCATGGGCTGATCGAGCCAAATGAAATCCTGGACGCCGGTAACAGCGGCACGACGACACGCCTTATGTCGGGCCTGCTTGCCGGACGCCCCATTATGACAATCATCACGGGCGACGATTCGATACGGTCAAGGCCGATGGGGCGGGTCATCAAGCCGTTGCGAAGCATGGGCGCCGAGATCTCAGCGCGTAATGACGGTGAACTCGCCCCGATCGTGTTTCATGGCGGGGATCTCCACGGCATCGAGTACGACATGCCGGTAGCCAGCGCTCAACTTAAATCATGTCTACTGCTGGCCGGCTTGAGGGCGACCGGAAACACCGTCATCAAGCAGCCGGACGTGTCCCGTGACCACACCGAGAGGATGCTCGAAGGGATGGGCGCAAACATCGAGGTAAACGGGCTGAGCGTCACCACATCCGCGTCAGAACTCACGGCGGCGGACGTTGAGGTGCCCGGAGATGTGTCGTCGGCCGCTTTCTGGATCGTCGCCGCAGCCGCCCACCCTGACGCCGATATCACGCTGTCCAATGTCGGAGTCAACCCGACGAGGACCGGCATCTTTGAAGTGCTTCGCGCTATGGGCGTAGATATCGAGCTGATTAATCAGCGGGATGTCGCAGGTGAGCCGGTGGCCGATCTCCGAGTACGCTCTTCGCAGTTGAAGGGCGTCGATATCGACGGAGATGTCGTTCCGTTAATGATCGACGAGATCCCCGTTATCGCGGTCGCCGCAGCGATGGCAGAGGGCACAACCCGGATCACCGACGCAGCGGAGCTGAGGGTCAAGGAGTCGGACCGCATATCGGCGACCGTAGCATGGCTCAAGTCGGCCGGTGTGGAGCACGAGGAGGCGGAAGAGGGTCTTACGATCCACGGCGGCGGTCGCATCCAGAGTGCGGTGGCTGACAGTTTTGACGATCATCGTATTGCAATGTCGCTCGCTATCGCCGGACTCGTGAGCGAGGGGACGATCGGGATCGAAAGATCCGAATCGGTCGATATTTCATACCCGACTTTCTGGCGCGATCTGGACACACTGTCCGGGGTCGTTGCGTGACGGATTCCCCTGAAACTTCAGACACTTCAGGTTTTCCTGAAAAAATACAGGGAACACGACGACCCATGATCGTCGTCCTGTCGGGTCCGTCTGGCGTCGGCAAGGACGCCATCCTGGAACGGATGGCGGAACTGAAATATCCGTACCACTTCGTCATTACCGCGACTACCCGCAAGCCGCGCCCCGGTGAGTTGGACGGCGTCAATCACTATTTCGTTGATCGCGAGCGCTTCCAGGAGCTGATCGATTCCAACGAACTCCTGGAACACGCCGAGGTCTACGGCAACATGTACGGGGTGCCTAAGCAGCAGGTGAGAGAAGCGCTGGCGGCCGGCAGGCACGTGATGATCCGGGTCGATGTTCAGGGCGCTGAACGCATCCGCCAGCTGGTCAAAGACGCGCTCTTGATATTCATCATGCCTCCGGACTTACAGAGCCTCCAAGCACGACTGGAGGACCGCGGCGTTGACGCCCTTGAAGCGATTACTGAACGTCGCTCAAAAGCCATTGACGAGATGAATGATGCGGACTGGTTCGACGTCAGCATCGTCAATCACGACGACCGGCTTGACGAGGCGGTACGGGAAGTTATCAACGTCATCGATGCCGAGTCCGAACGTGAATCTCCAAGGAATTTCAACCTCTAGAACGCTTATAGTCTCGACATAATCAAAAATTCCCTGTGGCCCAACCGGACCCAGGTAAATCTGAGCATTAATGGAGTCCAAAATGCCGAACGAGATCGGTCTGTTTGAGGCTATCGACACCCAGCGAGCGCTTCGCTACATCAAGCCGGACCCCGTCCCGTCTGAGATGCTTGACCGCATCCTCCTGGCGGCCTTAAAAGCGCCCAGTGGCGGGAACAACCAGCCCTGGGAATTTGTCATCATCCAGGACCAGGACGTCAAGGATCAGATCGCCGTTTACTACAAGCGTGCATGGGACGAGAGTTATGGCCTGTCGAAGGACCCCGGCCGTCTCGGCGCTCGCTCATACAGCTCTGCCGAGCACCTCGCCAGCCACATAGCGGAAGCGCCACTCTGGATCATCATCTGTGTGCGCCACAATGGCTCTCCGGAGACGATGGGCCGTGGAGCCTCAGTCTTCCCGGCAGTGCAGAACATGCTCCTTGCCGCCCGCGGCCTCGGTCTTGCAAGCGTCCTGACGACGTTTCACACCAGATTCGAGGCAGAGGTGCGAGAAATTCTCGATTTGCCGGAGAACGTCCAGACGGTCGCCCTTCTGCCGTTCGGATTCCCAGAAGAGGGGCACGGCTACGGACCGACCCGTCGAGCCCCGGTAGACGAAGTCATGCACTTCGACCGCTGGTAGGCCCCGATGGGGTGGTTATTTATCCCCGCATGGGTTGTTTCAGCCCGCAGACAGCTAGAGTCCCGCTGGGACTCACTCGCCTCGGTATTCGATTTTTCGTAGCCTGGCGGCCTGACTCTGGACGTATTCCGGCCGGGTCATTGATGGCTTGTGTGAATCGATAATCCCTCGGGCTTCGGCGGCGTTGTCTGACAGCAGGTCGACAACGGTGAGCGCCATCGAAATCGCCGAGTCGACGACAGCTCGCCGGTAGTCGGTGATTATGTAGTCGATGCCATGCCCGGTACCATCCGCGGCCGCCACATACGGGTGCAAGGCGGGCATTATCTGTGACAGGTCTCCCATGTCCGTGGACCCACCGGCGTTCACGGTGTCCGCCTGCGTCATGAGGGCGTCCTCCCCGAACTCGGTGATCACGTTCTCGGTGAACACCCTGGCAAGATCCTTGTTATTTTCAAGCGGCAGATAACCGGGGATCGACACGATCTCCAGGCTTGCTCCCATGGCCAGTGCGCCGGCGCGGTAGCAGTCTTCGATACGGGCGGCGATCTTGTCCACCGCCGCCATCGTCCGGCCCCGCACGCGTCCTTCGTATACGACCTCGGCTGGAACGGCGTTCGTTGCTACGCCGCCACGCGTGATGATCCCGTGCACTCGGGTCTGGTTCTCGTCCTCGAAGGTTTCTCGCTGCGTATTAATGGCGGATAGGGCCAGCATCGCCGCCTGTAATGCGTTCACGCCCTGGTGAGGGGCGCCGCCGGCATGGGCCGCCTTGCCCAGGAATCTGACGTAGTGGACCACATGAGCGTTGCTGGTCCCGCCGACTATGAAACGACGCTGGACCTTGCTTGAGCTGGTATGGATCATCATCGCCATATCGACATCGTCAAATGCGCCCAGCCGGATCATCTCTTGCTTGCCGGACAGCAGCCCGAGACGGCCAGCCTCCCGCAAGCCCCAACGCATCTCTACATCGATAAACTCTTCGGCCGGAGTCGCCATGAAAGCGGCCCGTCCGGTTAGCGTGGATGCGACCTCCGGGACGCCGAGGCCGATGGCGGTGCCAATAAGCGCGCCGATCTGAGAATGGTGCCCGCAAGCGTGCGCCGCCCCCGTGGTCGTGTCCGCTCCAGGATGGCCCGGCGCTTTCACGGCATCAAGTTCGCCAATCACGGCCACTGTCGGGCCTTCGCCGTCAAATGTTCTGATGCCCTTCATGCCGGTGATAGCGATCCCCGTCTCAGGTTTCACTCCGGCCTTCGTCAGCGCCTTGGCGACAACCTTCGCCGTACGCTCTTCCGTAAATCCAGGTTCCGGGTGTTCGTAAATATCGCGTGCCAGGCGAATGATTTCGTCCGCAGAGCCTTCAATAACCCGGCGGACGGCGGCTTTGACTTCGATCCTGTTCAGTTCCCTGACCGTGCTCATTCCGTGTACGACCGTTCGCTCAGGAATGCCCGCTGGAGGATCAAATACTCGTCCTTCGTCATCGCCGGCCTGTGCTCCGATATCACCCGCATGCCTTCGGACGCTCCGTTCGACAGAAGATCGACCACCGTCATAGCCATGGCTTTGCCGGCATCAAGGACCGCAAGGTTATAGTCATCAACGACCATGTCCTCGGCGTGGTTCGACCGTCCAACAGCGCCGCCAACATACGGATGTATGCCCGGCATCAACTGGGTCAGGTCGCCCATGTCCGTTGAGCCGCCTCGGCGCCCGAATTCATGGACGCGTTCGCTACCGACCAGCACCTCGGCATTGGCGCGGTGGAGCTCCGTCAGGTTTTCGTCCGGTGCAAGCGGTAGATAGCCGGGGAGCGTAGTGATCTCCACCGTCGCTCCAACTGCAAGAGCACCCGCACGCAGCGCACGGTCCACTTTCTCATTGGCGTTTCTGATTGCGTTAATGCTCGACCCTCTGACAAATGTCTCCATCCGCACATCGTCCGGAACGGCGTTCACCACCGAGCCACCCCTCGTGATGATGGGGTGGATACGTACCGTGTCCTCGTCCCGATAAGTCTCTCGCTGCGCATGAATCCCGGCGATCGCCAGGTGCGCCGCGTTCAGAGCGTTAATGCCGAGGTGCGGCGCACCGCCCGCGTGCGATTTAACGCCGACGAATTTGATAAATTTGGCCAGCAATCCGGTGTTGGTCCCTCCAACGCCAAAGCCGTCATGCGGGTCTTCCGTAGTGACGTGGGTCATCATGCAAATATCGACGTCGTCCAGTTCGCCGAGCCGAACGAACTCGGGCTTGCCACCCAGGAATTCAATTCGACCCGCCATGCGCTGTTCGTTGCGCCACTCGATCTCGACGTACTCTTCAGCGGGAACGACCATCAAGGTCACGCTGCCGGAGAGCGATTCGAGCACTCCCGGAGCTTGAAGCCCTATCGCCACTGCCAGCATGTTTCCGAGCTGGCAGTGGTGGGCGCAGGCGTGTGCTGCCGTAGTTTCAGGATCGGCGTTCGGATGTCCGGGCACCGGGAGAGCGTCCAGCTCCGCAAGGATGGCGATATTCGGCCCGGGAGACCCGCCCTGCAACGTCGCCGTCATCCCGGTGATGGCGATGTCCTCCCGTACCTCGAGGCCAAGCGATCTGATGGCGGCGGCAGTTGCGGCCGCGGTCTTGAACTCCTTGTACCCGGTTTCGGGGTGTCCCAGTACGGCTAGCGCAAGATCGATAGCCGGCTGTCCGTGCGACGAGATATGGGCCGATACGACATCTTTGAGGTCTGTTGCGCTTCGAATAGTGGCCAACGGTTACTCCGTTTGGGGGCTGGACGAGCCGGGAAAAGCAGAAGTGTACAAGAGACGCGCGAAGTGCTGTGATCTCCGGTCCTTGCGGGGTTCCAGATCAAGGCTGAACGAAGCGGCCGTGACACGATTCGCTGAAAAAATTACCAGGCCGATGGCGCCCCCTATAATTTCTGGCATGAAAATTGTGATCGCCCCCCAGGGTTTCAAAGGCTCGCTCACCGCCCTCCAGATTGCTCATGCCATCGAGAAAGGCGTGAAAGCTGTCATGCCTGAGGCCGAGACGGTGCTCGTGCCAGCGGCCGACGGCGGCGATGGAACGCTGCAGGCACTTGTCGATAGCTCCAACGGAACCATCGAGACCGCAACGGTGTCCGATCCGCTGGGACGGCCGATCGAGGCCACATGGGGTGCGATGGGCGATGGCGAGACCGCAGTTATCGAGATGGCAGGTGCGTCCGGGCTTGCGTTGCTTTCACTGGATGAGCTGGATCCGCTCAATACGACCACCTACGGCACGGGCGAGCTGTTCACGGCGGCGCTGGACGCGGGGTATCGGCGTTTCATCGTTGGAATTGGCGGGAGCGCCACTAACGACTGTGGCGCAGGGCTGGCGCAGGCGCTCGGGATCGGCCTTCGCGATGCCGACAACAACGAGCTTGATCGAGGTGGCGCGGCGTTGGCCGATATCGATCACGTCGATATGACGAACTTTGATGAACGATTGCGCGGCGTGGAAGTGACCGTGGCGTGCGACGTCAACAACCCGCTCTGCGGCGACGACGGCGCTTCTGCGGTGTTCGGGCCCCAGAAAGGTGCGACGAAAGAGAACATCAAGCAGCTCGACGACGCCCTGTCCCGATTCGCCGATGTTGTGGAGCACGATCTTGGCGTCAGCGTTCGGACCCGTCCGGGCGCAGGCGCGGCAGGCGGGCTGGGCGCGGGATTGATGGCATTCCTGGATGCACGTCTCGCCGCCGGTGTGGACATCGTCTTGGACGCCGTGGGGCTGGACGCGACGCTAGAGGGCGCCAACCTCGTCATCACGGGTGAGGGCCAGATCGACCACTCGACTATCTTCAACAAGACTCCCGTCGGTGTCGCGGAGCGTGCGAAGAAACGCGGGATTCCGGTGATCGCTATCA
>Ga0209554_1000231_pt1 | contig 46064 bp, 36 predicted proteins | sample MarorgKNORR_S2LV_5_FD_188221 | JGI IMG/M metagenome (GOLD analysis project Ga0209554, IMG submission 188221) | Marine microbial communities from the Southern Atlantic Ocean, analyzing organic carbon cycling - Bottom_A/KNORR_S2/LV (SPAdes) (version 2) | ecosystem: Environmental > Aquatic > Marine... | reverse complement strand
CCACCTAATGAACCTCTGTTTCTATGTCTGACGCACTTACTCAGAACTACATCGATGGCATCTGGCAAGATTCCGCCAGCGGCTCGACCTTCAAGGACATCAACCCTGCGGTCAACAGTGATGTGATTGGCCAATTTCCCGAGTCAGGTGTCGAAGATGTCGATGATGCTGTGCGCGCTGCACGAAAGGCATTCCAGACCTGGGGCAAGATGCCCGCACCGGCCCGAGGCGATTTCCTGCGTCGCATTGGTGATATCATGACAGAGCGCAAAAGCGAGCTCGCCTTTCAAATGACACGCGAGATGGGTAAGCCGTTTTTCGAAACCAAGGGAGATGTGCAGGAAGCGATCGATACCGCTTACTACGCCGCTTCCGAAACACGACGCCTCTTCGGTCATACCGTTCCTAGTGAAATGCCGGACAAATTCAATATGTCGATTCGCAGGCCTATTGGAGTCTGCGGAGTGATTTCAGCTTGGAACTTCCCTGTCGCCGTTCCAACCTGGAAGATGTTTCCAGCGCTTGCTTGCGGCAACACCGTTGTTTTCAAGCCCAGCGAAGACGCGCCACATAGCGGTGCGCTTCTCGTCAAAGTATTCGAGGATGCCGGCCTGCCCGCAGGAGTTGTAAATCTGGTTCAGGGAAGCGGGAATACGGGACGAGCACTGGTAGAGCACCCCGACGTCAATGCGGTCTCCTTCACAGGATCAACTGAAACGGGCTCTAAAATTGGCGAAGTATGCGGCCGGATGCACAAACGTTTTTCTCTTGAGATGGGCGGCAAGAATCCCATGATCGTACTCGCTGACGCCGACTTGGACCTGGTCCTGGACGGACTGCTCTGGGGAGCGTTTGGAACCACCGGGCAGAGATGCACCGCAACGTCTCGCCTCATCGTTCATGAGGATGTGCACGATGATCTTGTATCCCGTCTCAAGGAAGCGGCGTCGAATATCAAGATCGGGTACGGAAACGAGGAAGAAACTGAGATGGGCCCTGTAATCCGTGCTGCTGCCCTTGAAAAGATCCAAGGCTACATAACGATTGGCAAGGACGAAGGCGCCACCATCGCGCTGGGTGGAAAACGAGCTGAGGGCGAGGGCCTCGAGGACGGATTCTTTTTTCAGCCTACGATCATGACGAATGTCACCCCCAACATGCGCGTGGCAAAGGAAGAAATATTCGGTCCGGTTCTGGTTGTTCTGAAAATATCCTCCTACGAAGAGGCCGTTTCTGTGGCAAACAATATCGAATACGGACTCTCTTCTGCGATATACACAAATGATATCGCGACCGCGTTCAAGGCAATGCACGATATCGAAGCGGGTATAACCTATGTGAATGGCCCAACTATCGGGGCTGAGGCTCACATGCCCTTCGGTGGAGTGAAGGGTACCGGAAATGGTCACCGCGAAGGAGGATGGGAAGTATTCGATTTTTATACCGAAACGAAGACCATTTACGTCGACTACAGCGGCAAGCTGCAAAAAGCTCAGATTGACAATGTGGATGACTGAAAACGGTTAACACAATGACCCTGAACCGAGGACTCGTTCTTCAGGCTGCGATAATTTTCTGCTCGGCCGCACTGGCTTCAAGCACGTTCGCTCAAAGCGATATCTCGTTCAGTGGAGTCTTGTTTTCCGACTACTCCTACACCCTTGAAACGCCTGAAGGGAATGGTGATGACGAGCACGGTTTTGAGTTAAGAAGAGTTTATCTGACGGCCGACTTCAAGATTTCCGAGAGCTTTTCAGGCCGATTCAGACTGGAGGGAAACGATAGATCCGTGACCAGCCAGGGGAAACTATCGCCATTTGTCAAAGATCTCTTCTTGACATGGAATAATGCATTGGGTGACGGACACAATGTCACTTTTGGGCTCAGTTCTCCCCCTATCTGGGGCGTAGCTGAGAATCATTGGGCGTACCGCAGCCTCGAGAAAACCATCCAGCACAGGAATGGGATCGCTTCTTCCCGAGATATGGGACTCACCCTTTCTGGCCCTGTATTGTCCGACGGACGAGTAAAGTACGCCCTCATGTATGCCAACAACTCAGGGGTCAAACGGGAGACAGACAAGTTTAAGAGGGTCTATGGACAGCTTCAATTTTACCCGAGTGGTTCAATTACCCTCTCGCTCGGAGGAGACTATTATCTGACGGAGGATGGGACCTCGTATAACGCCAGTGCATTCGTGGGCTACGCAACGCAGAGGGCTCAGATCGGGCTGGAAGCGTTTTACAATCCAAAATCGATTGATAGCGACAAGATCAATGACACTGCGCTAGGTGTTTCCGCGTTCGGATTTGTCAACACTACCTCCTCGCAGCGGCTGATTGCTCGATATGACCTTGTCAATCAGGACAACCCAGTCCGAAAATCCTCGAATCATTGGATGATACTGGGCTATTCATTTACTCCGGAAAAGGGAGTTGAAATAATACCCAATGCTGCATACCACAAGAACGATTTCGAGGACAGAGCTACCATCACAGCTCGATTAACCGTCGTCGCCAGCTTCTAGATCGTCTTCATGCGCGGCAACGGGCTCAACAGTAGTAGGGCCAGCCAGATCTTTCTCCAGATAGGCGGAGACCGTCTGCATGATGGCTCGCACGGCTGCTTCCTCGTCCTCATTTGGAATGATCGGAGTGTTGTAATGGTCAGCTTCCGAGAGCAGATAAGATTGCAGGCTCCAGATCTTCTTGAAGCTCTTGAGATAACGTTTTGATCGCCGGGAGGATATTCTCTGGCCTCGCCCCACGAGCCTTTTCTTCAACCGTTTAGGCTTCAAAACAGCTAGCAGAATGGGCACAACCAAGGCATCTGTCTGCCCGGCAATTCTGTCCATCAGTGCGGGGTGAATATGAACCCCCTCAAGAATGAGCGATACCTGTTCGTTTTCGGCTCTTTTCAGGACACCTTCTATTCCCACTGACACATGACTGGCCTGTGTCAAAAATCCGTCGATCATCTCCTTCGTGGCGTGCTCAGATTCTTCGGCGCGTTCCAGCTGTTGGTAGGCCTCGAACGATGAGGCATGCAATGTTGGAAGAAGCCGTTCCGGCACCAGCAGGCGCATTACCTCTCTGAGCATATCCGTCGACTGCGTCCGAACAATATCAAGACGATGCGCTAATTCAGAACAGATAGAGCTTTTACCGCTCCCAGTGGTTCCACCAATCAGTAAGATGAGTGGACGACCCTGGTGAGAAAAATCATCCCACCGGCTATAGGCATCCGCTACACTTTTCCCCGCCATGCGTTCGAGAACCTCCAGAATCATGCGGGTCAGTTCGAGGGATTCAACCTTTCCCGCGCCACGGGATATCAACTCACTTTCTATGGACGCAGCCATTTCGTATATCTGCTCTCGCGGCAGCGCGCAGATTTCTAGCGAATCAGCAAGTTGAGCTTTTGAAAATGGAGCTTCCGAACCGTCTCGCGTCACAACTTTGAGGAGCGGCCGATCGGGTCGTTGCTTCAGATAGGAGTCGAGGTATTGTTGGAAACCATTTTCTTTCAGGAACGCCGCTACCCGCGTTCTCAATGTCGAGGTCTTGATACCTCCAGCGTCTGCTAGTTCACCTCGTATGTCGGAAGCGATCCCATAGGCGTCCTTAAAACTCAGACCGGCCTTCTGGAGGGATCTCGTCAATATGCCCCTCAGGAAGGGTACCTGGGTTCCTTCCTGCTCGTTTACGATATGAAGCTTTTCGCCGTTGTTCACACGCTCAATTATTAAATCACGGTCTCCCTGAGGGCCGAAAACATCTTATCTTCGTCGCTGGCAAACTACAGATACTGCATCTTGCGTCAAATTCGAAGACTGAGGGACTTGAAGACCTCGCAAAAGCGTTCCCGTTATCTAAAAGGCTGACCTGATGAAGGTAATCGTCGTTGGGGCTGGCATTTACGGCATGTGTGTCGCCCATGAGCTCGTTTCGAATGGTCACTCGGTAACCGTCCTCGACCAGTACGATATTCCAAATCGTCTTTGCTCGAGCTACGATCATCACCGATTAATCAGGTATCCGTACGGGACTCAAACGGAGTATGCCAAGAGAGTCCCTGAGGCGTTCGAGGCGTGGAACCGGCTTTGGGCTTCACTGGGAAGGTCGCATTTTATCAGAACAGGATCTCTTTCGGTGGGACGAAGGAATGGAGCGTGGTTCTCCGCTTCCCTATCGGGACTCGAGACCCTGGGAGTGCCCTACCGCAATATAACGGCGCCAGAATGCCGGGAAAAATATCCCTGGTTGGAAATCGGTCCGAATGAGATCGCGTTCGAAACTGCAGGCTGTGGAATTCTTCAAGCTGGTAAAATTCTCGAATCACTGGACGTATTGCTTCGAACAAAAGGAGTCGTGTTTGAAGCGGGACAACGGATTACGAGTTTTTCTTTTGATGATCCATCAGTTACTACTCATGAAGGGTTCACCTACCAATCCGACCTCGTCGTATTTGCGACCGGTGCCTGGCACTCGCATCTATTCCCATCCGAAATTCAGCCTATCAAACAAACATACGCGTTGCACAAAGATGTACCGGGATTTGCCCACATCGAGAATGGCTGCCCGATTGTCATGGATCTGGCAGATGACCACGGATTCTACTTCGTCCCCGCTAGCGATCAGTTTCCCGCCAAATATGGAAACCACTCTGCGCGCATGATCGGCGATCCTACCCTTGACCGCGAGGTGACGAGGGAAGAGCAGCAAGAGATGAGGTCCTTACTAAATACTCGAATTCCAGATGGACTGGGTGAATCTGAAAAGTTTGGATCCTGCTATTACGCGATGACCAAAACAGAGACTATGGCATTGGTCCGAACAGGATCTGTGTATCGTCTATACGGAGGATCGGGAAACAGCTTCAAATTCGGCCCGCTCTTCAGCCAATATTTAGCCGACGTGATCGACGGTCGGCTCGAGTTGGGGCGAGCTCAGCGCCTGATATCAGGAGTTCAATAGAATTGGGCTAACGCAGATAGAATTTTGGCGGGTCATCTCCCACTTCAGCGATAATTTCCAGGTGCTTCATGATGGGAGAAGCCTTCACCTTGGTCATCAACACCTCTTCAATCTGAAAAAGACCAGTGGCGTTATCCATCTTTATGACGAGGCGGACGGGTTTGTTTTCGCCCTTTTCAATATCGAGCCGTGTAATGGTATTTGCGGAGTACCTGTGCATATCTCCAACTGACGGATCGAGCTCCAGATTGAGCGGGATACGCGAGCGACCTCTGGTCATATCCGTCCCGTCTGCCACCAGTACAATTCCTGCCTCAACAGAGTGAATCCGAGTGTGGGCCATGTGCCCGACGATTACTTCGTGTGCCATCGAGCGAAGCACAATCTGCCTAGCAAGATCGCCTGGAAAAATCCATTTCAAATAGCTGACAATAAACTGATCCGCGAGCGTGATCGAATGCCACTCGTGTTGATCACGAGTGACACCCATTCCTGTATCATGCAGAAAACACCCGAGGATGATTGCGAGGGCAGAATCCTCCATGGTGCCCACCTTTTCCTCTTCTAGGCTCGTTTCGACCCCACTTTCGTGCAGTAGCTCTAAGATCCTGAGTGAATTGTAGGTTGTGATTCGGGCATGAACGGGACCGTGATCGTTGTATCCCAGTCGTCTGATAGATACAACGTTCGCGTAGCTGTGATACAGGTTGATTTCTTTGTCAGTGAGAAGACGCCCCAGCAGCTTGTTGGCGAGGCCCGTCGTCTTGGCGAGAAGCGCCTTATTGAGTTGCCGCTCCTTGGGAGTCGACGATCTCCAATCTGGTAAGTCCATATCTAGTATTTTTTCACCTCTCCACTTTACATATAGAAAGAGGGGCGGCATTAAAAATGCCGCCCCTCTTGTATTCAATCGAGCAGACAGCTTTGATCAGCTCTCTTCACCAGCATCTTCGGAAGGAGTTTCTTCCTTGTTTTCATCCGCTGATTCAGCTGCTTCCTCTTTATCCTCGGCCTTCGCTTTGGATTTAGCCTTAGCCTTTGGTTTGGCCTTCGCCTTGGAAGTAGACTTTTTCGCTGTCTTTTTCGCTGCCTTGGCTTTGGGCTTTGGCATTTCCGGATCTTCAGAAACCGCATCTTCTTCCGAAGACGCTTCAGTTTCCTCAGCTACTGCTTCTTCGGCAGGAGCTTCTTCCTCAACAACCGGAGCTTCTTCTACGGCGGCATCTTCGGTAGGAGCCTCCTCTACGGATGCTTCCTCGGCGACGGGCGCTTCCTCTACGGGAGATTCGTCTACCGGTGCCTCCTCGACCTCAGCTTCCGCCTCACTCTGCTCCATCTTAGCCTTCAGTTCAGCCAACCCGCTCAATTCGCCAAGAGTTGCGGCTCCTCCAGCGGTTTCTTTCTGAATGAACTTTTTGACATCTCGGGCCGAATCGGCTCGAGCAACAGATTTTTCACGTTTCTCTGCCTTACGCTCTGCACGCTCCTGCGTACGGGCGTGCTCCGTTGCGCTCAGAATGATTTCTTTCTGATTGACATCGAATCGGATCACGAAAAGGTCCGCGATCTCGTCGCCCGGCTTGAAATCGGCCATGGCCTGCCCCTCTGGCAGCTGGCCATCGGGAAGAAATGCCTCTACTTCCAACGGAAGTTCGACTACCAAACCTTTGTCTTCGATGCGAACAACTTTGGCGCTGGAGGTTGAGCCTTCAGCGTAGACCTGAGCAAACTGATTCCATGGATTCGTATCCACTTGTTTATGCCCCAGGGAAATGCGGCGTTCGCTGGTATCAATGTTAAGCACAACCACGTCGAGTTCCTGACCCTTCTTCACCATGTCACTTGGGTGACTGATACGTTTGGTCCAGGACAGATCGCTGATGTGTACCAGCCCGTCAATCCCAGGCTCGATCTCAACAAAGACACCGAAGTTGGTGATATTTCGAACCTTTCCGCGCATGATGGTTCCTGGTGGATATCGCTCGGCGATATTTTCCCAAGGATCCGGCTCCAGCTGTTTCATTCCCAGCGATATCTTCTTCCCTTCGCTATCCACCTTCAGGATTTTCACTGAGACAATCTGGCCAAGAGAGACCATCTGGGAAGGATGGCGAATGTGTTCTGTCCAGCTCATTTCTGAGATATGCACGAGGCCTTCGATACCCTTCTCAAGCTCAACAAATGCGCCGTAATCGGTGATCGAGACCACTTTTCCTTCGACCAACTGATCGCCAGAGAGTTTATCTTCGATGTCCTCCCACGGATGCTTCTGAAGCTGTTTGAGTCCGAGAGAAATACGCTGGCGCTCCTTGTCATAATCAAGGACGACGACGTTCAGTTTTTCGTCCAGGCTGACCAGTTCTGAGGGGTGCGATACACGCCCCCACGACAGATCAGTGATATGGAGGAGACCGTCAACACCGCCGAGGTCGATGAACACACCGAAATCAGTAATGTTTTTGACAAGACCTTCGAGAATCTGTCCTGGCTCCATCGTCGACAAAATGTTTTCTCGCTGCGCCATGAGATCCTTCTCGATGAGCGCTTTGTGAGAAACGACAATGTTTTCGTTGGCCGGATTGAGCTTGACGATCTTGAATTCCATCCTCTTATCGAGGTAGGCATCAAAGTCGCGAACTGGTCGGACATCGATCTGCGAGCCAGGAAGAAACGCTTCCATGCCGTCGAACAGATCCACGATCATTCCACCCTTGATACGGCGAATGATGGTCCCCTCGAGAACCTCTTCATTGTTGAAGGCGTCCTCGATCCTGCGCCAGCGGCGAACCGTGTCGGCCTTGGTCTTGGAGAGAACAAGTTGGCCGTGATAGTCCTCAATGCGCTCGAGATAGACCTCAACTTCCTCGCCTTCCGTAAGCTCTGAGTCGAATTCGCTGCGGGATACGATTCCGTCGCTCTTGAAGCCGATATCGATAACGACATCCTTTTCACCAACACTCACCACCTTTCCGGCTACGATTTCGTGCTCAGAAACGTTAGTAAGAGTGTTCTCGACCAGCTTTCGCAGATCATCCAGACCAACATTCCAATCTTCTGGATCGGTAACGTTTTCCAGATCTTCCAGCTTGTAAACTTCGCCGGAGATTTCACCGGTGTATCCGATCATGCCAGCTGGCAGTTCAATAGATCCGGCGTCCTCAACCTCTTCAGTCGGACTTTCCTCCGCTTTTTCAGGAGTGGACTCTGCGGTCGCAGCTTCAACTGGTGCCTCATCTGACTCTTCAGCAGCGACTTCTTCAGTCACAGCTTCGGCAGCTTCAACGGGTGCTTCTTCGGGAGCGGCTTCTTCAGTCGCAGTTTCCGCAGTTTCGACTGGTGCTTCAGCTGGCTCTTCAGTAGCGATCTCTTCAGTAGAGGCTTCTTCAGACGCAGTTTCTGCGGCTTCAACCGATTCCTCTTCAGGAGTGGACTCTTCAGTCGCAGCTTCTGCGGCTTCGGTCGGTGCCTCTTCAGTCGCTTCTTCTGCGGCAGCTTCTGTCACCTCGTCAGGGGCCTCTTCTGCCGACTCGGGGGATGCTTCATCGGAGGGCTCTTCAGCCTGCTCAACCGGCGCTTCCTCCTGGGAAGCCTCCTCTGAAGTCGATTCTTCCTCTGCAGCTTGTTCTTCCTGGGCCGTCGGCTCTGAAGCCTCTTCGGTTTCGGGTTCTGCTGCCTGAGGCTCGGCGTCCACTACTGCGTTTTCAGTAGCTTCTTCCTCTGGATTTTGTTGTGCTTCTAGGACTTCTTCAGTACCGGGAGCTTGCTCCTCTTCCTGGATGTCCTTTTGCTGGTCTTCAGCCATGGGTCTACGTATGAGCCACTCGCCGAATTAGAGTAGACGGGAATTGTCGGCGGGCTCGGTTTAGTTGATAACACTCCCGATGGCTTCCCTAACCATAATCGGGGCTGGGCCAATTTGGCTCAGACGCACTTCTACAGACGTTAATCGACCTCGTTCCCCGATATCACCGCTATTATATTCTCCACCTGTTCTTCAAAAGAGACCACGCTGGTATCAATCTCAATAGCGTCCTCCGCCCTGGTCAGCGGAGAGTGGGTTCTTGTCGCGTCCCGCTCATCTCGTTCGATGAGTTCATTGTACAGCTTCTCCTGATCCGCTTCGAGACCTTTCTCTTTCATCTGCAAAGCTCTTCTCTTCGCCCTGACTCGTGGATCTGCAACGAGGAAGAACTTGAATTGAGCCTCTGGAAAGACAACGGTCCCGATATCGCGTCCCTCCATGACTACGGACATTCCGGCTCTCATTGCTTCGTCAGCCATCTGGCGCTGCAGCTCAACCATTCTATTTCGAACATCCAGGCGTTTGCTCACTCGCGATGACATATCGCTCACCTCGCTGGAGCGAATGCGCTCACTCACGTCCTCTCCATTGAGAAAAACGTGGACGCCGCTTTCTGACTGCTCCAGCTTGATATTGATTTGGGGGATCAGTCGATCGAACTTGTCGGATTCTGGCTCGACGCCACGCTGAAGTGATAACAGCGCTACCGCCCGATACATGGCACCTGTATCTATGTAGAGAGCATCAGTGCGTCGGGCCACTTCCCTCGCGGTAGAACTTTTTCCAGAGCCTGCTGGCCCGTCAATCGCAATAATCACGTATTCACCATGTTTCCGCTCAAACTATCCCCCTTTTGCCGACCTTTCAACGATGCGGGGAAAGGGATTTCATGAATTGAACGCGGAAGAACATATGCGCAAACTGGCGCACGAGGAAATAAAAAGGGTTGATCCAAGTGAAATCAGCTCGATTGAACGCCATCCGGTATGTGTCCTACTCGAAAATATTCGATCGGCACACAACGTCGGAGCCATTCTTCGAAGCGCAGACGGTGCATTGGCTTCCGAAGTGATCCTTGGCGGCATCACACCCGACGGGAATCACAAAGGAGTTAATAAATCCGCGCTCGGTGCACAGGAGTTCGTTCCCTGGAGAACTTGTGCTGATGCGGTGTCTGCTGTAAGATCATTAAAGACAAAGGGTTTTACTGTTGCAGCTCTTGAGCTTACGGACACGCCAACCACCTCCGGCGACCTGGCCTCCAAAGATTTTCCGCTTTGCCTCGTGGTCGGAAACGAAGTGACTGGTATATCCGATGATCTTCTCGCTGAATGCGATCTCGCTCTGGAAATTCCACAATTTGGCGCAAAGCAATCTCTGAATGTTTCAGTCGCCCTCGGAATCGCATTGTTCGATGTAGTGAGACACTACCGTAGTTTGGCAGCTCTTTAATTACTCAATTTACCTTCTCAATCAGATCGGATTGAACTGGAGTCAACTCATAGAAAAAGAATCAGGCGGAAAGCTTAAAAGCGGAGATCTGATCTGGTACCCGGATGCGTCGATCTCTCTCGATGCCCTGGTGGAATCCGCAGGATGGACGAGTCTCAACACGCCCGCGGATGTTCGCTATGTCCCTCTCGTGGCATCTGGCGGCGAGCCCGGCCTCTGGCTCTGTAGGGAGCACTGTTCACATTCCGGTTCACCGGCAACTGTTCTACTGTCTGGATCGTCTTCTGATACAGTACAATCGTGGATTGATAACACCGAAAATAGCAGCGAAAATCGCGTGTCGATCGATAGTACGAGCCTCTCGGTCCTCTTCTCGAAGGATCCCATTTCAACACCTTCAAATGCGATTGATCTTCTACCATATGAGTCCATAGGATTCGGACCGGTATCCCAGGTCACACTCGCCCTCTACGCTCTGGAACGACTCCTTCAGTCGGGCGAGAAGGCCCCTTCTGTTTTCGTACCCATCTCTTCCCGGCTGATCGCCGAAATCAGCAAGTTGAGATCACTAAGAAGTGTTCTGAATCATCTGGCAGGGATTCATGGACAAGCAGAGCCCAGCGTTCAATTGCACTCGGTGACCTCCAGGATAGCCCTCGACGAGCGCGCACCGGACAACAACCTGATTCGCTGCACCGTTCATGCAATGGCCGCGGTGATGGGCGGCTCCGATGTGCTCAGCATCCAGCCTTGGAACGTCAACTCGAGGGGCCACGGGGACCCAGAGGCTCGGCGACTCGCAAGCAACATCTTGCATATCCTGAATCATGAAAGCAATCTCAGCCGGGTATCGGATCCGCTTTCAGGCTCTTTCACCATAGAGAAAGCAACTCACGAGTTTTCACAACTGGCCTGGAAGCGATTCCTTCAAATCAAAGACCTTCCGCCAGCTCTTTTGTCTTCATCTGAAATCGTATTGAAATGGCTGAAAGATGACAGAAACCACGCACCATCACCGCTCGTCGGCGAAGACTCAGATCGTGCGTCTCGCGAGAAAGTAGAGCAAAGGGTTCGCGACACCTTTTCCTTTCCTGCCTGGAGGGTGCGTTGATGAAGAAGCTCACGTACTCCCCCCCGCCCGGCACTGCCGCCCGAACGGTTCCAGAAACGTCTTCATGGATTTCTCCCGAGGGATTTCAGCTCCCCGGCCGTTATGGTGCTTCTGACGCAGAAGAAGGCCTGCCACCAGCTGGCCAATTCCCATACACAAGGGGACCGTACGCCAGTATGTACACCGTCCGTCCCTGGACTATCCGGCAATACGCTGGTTTCTCAACGGCAGAAGAGTCGAATGAATTTTATCGGCGAAATCTGGTCGCTGGGCAAAAGGGATTGTCCGTCGCATTCGACCTGGCAACTCATCGGGGCTATGACTCGGATCACGAACGAGTGGTAGGCGATGTCGGGAAGGCCGGAGTTGCCATCGACACGGTGGAGGATATGAAAATTCTCTTCCGGGACATTCCGCTCGATCAGATGAGTGTTTCCATGACGATGAATGGAGCAGTTTTGCCGGTGATGGCCTTTTTTATCGTGGCGGCTGAGGAATCCGGGGTTTCGACAGAATCGCTCTCCGGCACGATACAGAACGACGTACTGAAGGAGTTCATGGTTAGGAACACCTTCATTTACCCGCCGCCGCCGTCGATGCGAATTGTCAGCGACGTCATCCGGTTTGCGTCAGAGCGTATGCCCCTTTTCAATGCCATTTCGGTCAGCGGATATCACATGCTCGAAGCCGGTGCTTCCGCCGATCTGGAACTGGCATATACGCTTGCCGATGGCCTGGAATACGTGAAACAGGCGATAACCGGGGGTCTGAAGGTCGATTCGTTCGCCCCTCGAGTGTCGTTCTTTTTCGGGATCGGAATGAATGTGATGACCGAAGTAGCAAAGCTGCGCGCGGCCAGAACCCTGTGGGCTGAATTGATGGCGCAGTTCAACCCGAAGAATCCCAAGTCGAGCAAATTACGCACTCATTGCCAGACCTCCGGTTGGTCCCTCACAGCCCAGGACCCCTACAATAACGTAGCGAGGACAACCATCGAGGCTATTTCTGCGATTTGTGGGCACACGCAGTCCTTGCACACCAATGCGCTTGACGAGGCACTTGCCCTTCCTACCGATGAGTCTGCAACGATTGCTAGAAACACTCAGCTGATCCTTCAACAGGAAACTGATATTTCGAAGGCAGTCGACCTATTCGGGGGGTCACGATATCTCGAGGATTTGACTCGGAAATTGATCCAGAGCGCCCGATCTCATATCCGCGAAGTGGATGAGGTCGGTGGAATGGCGGAAGCTATTTCTCGTGGTATTCCGAAAATGAGAATTGAACAAGCTGCCGCTAAACGACAGGCAAGAATTGATTCAGCACAGGAAATCATCGTCGGGGTCAACAAGTACCAGGCGTCATCCCAGCCACAACTTCCTGTTCGAGAGATTGACAATGCCTCTGTCCGCCGGCTCCAGGTGAAACGGCTTGAACAGGTGAAAGCCGATAGAGACAATTCTCGAGTCGAAGAATCCTTGAAACATCTTTCTGCAGCTGCTTCAGAACCGAATGGTCGGCTCCTCGAAGCATGCATTGACGCAGCCAGAGCTCGTGCCACGCTCGGAGAGATTTCTGAGACTCTCGTTTCTGTTTTCGGACGACACATTGCCGTGGCCCAATCGTTCACGGGAGTCTATGCCTCTGAGTTCACGGAACGCAGTACATTGGACGAAGTGATTCAGCAATCTGACATATTTTTCAACCAGACCGGACGCCGACCGCGCATTCTCGTTGCCAAATTAGGGCAGGACGGCCATGACCGGGGTGCACGCGTGATCGCGACAGCATTCGCAGACATGGGCTACGATGTCGATATCGGCCCGCTTTTCCAGACTCCATCCGAAACGGCTCGACAGGCAATTGAAAACGACGTTCATGTTGTTGGTATATCAACCCTGGCTGGCTCGCATAAAACATTGATCCCGGAGCTTATCCAACACCTCAAAGATCTGGGGCGCGGAGACATCCTGGTAATTGCGGGTGGTGTTATTCCTGAACAGGACATCGGGTATCTGAAGGACGCAGGTGTTGCTGAGGTGTTCGGACCAGGAACTCTCATTCCAGAAGCAGCTGGAAAATTGTTGGCAATCCTTATCGAAAAATCGACATTGGATACCCCATGACAAACATCGACGAATTGTTTGTGGCTATTCGAGAGGGCGACCGAGCGGCGTTGGCCAGAGCCATCACGCTCATTGAAAGCAGGCGTAGTGATGACCACGCCATGCGACTCGAACTTCTTGAGCTTTGTCACACAGATTCGACCGATTCCCTGCGCCTCGCCGTGACTGGAGCCCCTGGTGTCGGGAAGAGCACTCTCATTGAAGGGCTAGGTCTCAATTTTATTGAAAATGGTGCAAAAGTAGCTGTGCTGGCCATTGATCCGTCCAGCACCCGAACTGGTGGCAGTATCCTCGGCGACAAAACCCGAATGACGAACCTGTCGAAAAATGAGAGCGCATTCATTCGCCCCTCGCCCTCCTCAGGATTTTTAGGCGGCGTCGCTGAAATGACGAGGGAAACAATTCTTCTATGTGAAGCCGCCGGTTACAATCGCATTCTCATCGAAACCGTCGGTGTCGGCCAATCTGAATCGAGCGTATCTCAGCTGACCGATCTTGTTTTATACGTCGCAATCAGCGGAGCTGGCGATTCACTCCAGGGAATTAAACGGGGAATTCTGGAGACCATTCATGTCGTCGCGGTAAATAAGAATGACGGATCCAATGAACGAGCATCAGCCTCGTTTGCGGCTGATTTGAGGAACTCCCTGAAGCTCCTCAAGGGGTCTGGACCTGCAGCCGAGGTGCTGCTTACGTCGGCGCTAACGGGAAATGGAGTCCACGAGCTGGCGCAGACGATCGAGCGCCTTTGCCATAGTCTGAAGGATGATGATTCCTTTCAGAGTAGGCGCCTGGACCAACGACGACTCTGGTTCGATGACGCGGTCAACTACCTGCTTGAGCAGCGTATTTCGTCGGACCCTCGACTTTTCGAACTGAAAACTGCCTTAAAAGGAAAAATCGAGTCGGAAGGCACCAATCCGTACGCGGCAGCGCTCAGCCTCGTTAATGCCATTCTCGGATCCTGATTCAGGGAAGTCTCTGCGCTGCGTCATTGAGACGAAAGAGGGTCTCGGCGCGACCGAAGTACACCATCATATCGTAGAGACCTGGACCGGATGGCTGGCCGCTCAACGCGAGTCGAACCGGAAACATCAATTGCCCAACCCCAATATCGAGTTCGGCAATGGCTGATTGAAGCGCAGACTCAAGACCATCGCTCGTCCAATGTTGGGTGGACTCTAGCACTCGAGTAAAGCTCTTCAAAAGATCACCCGAGTCCTCCTTCCACTTCTTCTTGACCGATTTTTCGTCGTACGCGAGGGGTCTTTCAAATAGAAAAGCCGCCTCCAGGATATCATGCGCATATACCATTCGCTCTTTCATCAGATCGATAGCGGCGACTACGCTCTCCAATGAACACTCGCCGAATTGCTCAGTGATGCGAGGATGCATTTGTCCCGCTATGTCAGCGCTGGATCTTCCCCGCAAATAATTCTGGTTATACCAACTCAGTTTTTGGAGATCGAACTGGACGCCCGCCTGTCCAACTCTTTCCAGACTGAATGCTTCGACGAGTTCCTCGAGAGAGAACAGTTCGCGCTCATCTCCCGGATTCCACCCCAGCATGGCAAGAAAATTTACAACCGCGTGAGGCTCATACCCGGCATCTCGGTACTGGCGAACCGTTACCGGTATACCCTGTTTTTCGGCATTGCGCTTCGAGAGCTTTCCTCCGGTAGGACTCAGTATCAGCGGGAGGTGAGCCATCCTGGGCGCTGTCCATCCAAGTGCCTCATACAATAGAATATGTTTGGGGGTTGAAGGCAGCCATTCTTCTCCCCTGATGACGTGTGTAATGCCCATTTCATGATCGTCGACGATGTTCGCGAGATGATATGTGGGCAATCCGTCCGATTTTACCAATATCTGATCGTCGACCGTATCGGATTCAAACGTGACCGTTCCTCGAACAAAGTCGTCGAATTGAACTGATTTCCCGGGCTGTACCAGCAACCTGACCACGTGCGGTTCGCCCGAACCAACCCTGCGCTCGACCTCTTGGGCGGACAATGTTAAGGAGTTGGACATTTCGCTTCGCGTGATCAAATCATACCGAGGTGACGGATTGTCCTGGGTGCGATGTCGTTCCCGCATGACTTCGATCTCCTCTGCGGTATCGAACGCTATGTATGCGTTACCAGATTCTACCAAGGTATCGGCTGCGGCTTCGTAGAGAGTACTCCGCTTCGACTGGTGGTACGGACCACAGTCGCCTTCCTTTTCTGGCCCCTGGTCGAACTCCAGACCAGCCCAAGCCAGGCAGTCGAGAATATCCTGCTCTGCTTCGGGTACGAAACGCGAGCGGTCAGTGTCCTCGATACGAAGGATGAAGACACCGCCGTGTTTCCTGGCGAGCAGGTAATTGTACAAAGCTGTCCTGAGGCCCCCGATGTGGAGAAATCCGGTTGGACTTGGAGCGAAACGAACACGCATGATCTGGATGTAGGGCAGTGATAATCTAATTTGCGAAGATACCACTGAACTCACCTTGCCCAAGGCTGGATAGCCCCAGATCCTGTGTACGTAAGGTGAAATCCCGGCGAAAGAAAAAGCCTGGCTCAGATTATCGGTGCGCGACTAGTTGTCGTCCGCTTCAATCGTCAATCCGGGAACGAAGACATAAATGTAGGACTGCAGAACGCGGGTCTGAGGCACATCGAAGAATACCCGCTCTTCTTCCTGCTCCAGAAACGATGTCGATTCGTTTGGATTTGAAATTGGAAGCAGGAGTCCGACCATGAAAACAGCCACAACGGTCGCGAGGGCCGTTCGCATTGAAATCGGTTTTCTTGAGTTCCACAGAGGTTCACGATCCTGGACGCGATCGATCTGGGAATTGGAAGCTTTAAGAGTGGCCAATCGCTCGAAAAATTCGTCATCGGCTGCAGGTGGAACAGCAATAAATTCCTGCCTGCTCATGCGCCTGAACAACATTACACTATCCATGAACGAGCGCGACTCAGGGTGCTCTGCTAAATGAGAATACAGATTGGCCTGACGATCGAAAGACAGCTCTCCATCAAGGAATAGATTTAACTCCTCCTCGTGGCGCTGAAACTCATTGTTATTTTCTCGTTGATCACTCATACTCGTTCTCCTCCCCACCTTCAATTAACTCGAAGAGTGGTACTCGCAACATCACCTGGTTCGACCTGCCGAAATCGAAGTTCAGAGGCTAACATCGCTTTTTCCATCAATTTGGCCAACTGCCGCCGGGCCTTGAACAAACGTGATTTTACCGCGCTGATCGTACTCCGTGTAACAGCAGCGATTTCCTCATACGTTAAATTTTGGTACTCCCGCAGTATGATGACTTCGCGGTAATCCGGATTCAGTGATTCCAAAAACTGTGCGACAAACTTGACCTGCTCCAGCTTTTCCATTTTGGTGAACGGGGTCTCACTCGTGACGATCATTTCCGAATTATCGGGTTGAAGTCCAACGTGTCGGCCAGAGCGTCGAAGCGAGTTCAAGCACTGATTTCTGGCAATGGTGAACAACCAGGATTTGAATGAGCTGGTTTTCAGCAGTCGGTCGCGGTTTTCATAAACCCGAAGGAAGGTTTCCTGCATGACATCCTTCGCACTGTCCGAGTCCAGAAGCATTTTGTAGCAGAAAGAATAAACCGGCCCTTTATATCGGTTGTATATCCCTACGAAGGCGAACTCGTCTCCCGCCTGGAAGGATTCTATCAGTGCAAATTCATTCATGCACGGTTTCTTTGTTGTACCACCCTAATGGGCAGGAACTGCTCTTACTGGGATCTGTGCAGATCTCAGGCTTCATGTTAACAATTCTATGACGGCCCAGGTAGGGCAAAGTTGCTGCATAAATCATGATTTGGGACCCACGACCGGAACCATTGAAGATGGCTTTGCGTGGATGCGCGTAAATCGCCATGTGGATTTAGCCGCTGAGACGATAATTCAATTAATGACACGTGAAATCGAGACGTATGTTTTCGCACCGACTTCTTTCATCATTCTTTCTTTTCCTGGTAATTCCCTTCTCTTCCTGTGCTGTGCCTCAACCGCTGGCGGTTGAGGGTCAGGAGGCCTCCACTGAACCGATTCTGGCCAGCATAAACGGGCAGCCGCTCGATATCGACGAATTCGAGCAGCAGTACACTCGAACCAGCGGCAATGCCGGAGTAATCGCGGATACGCTGGCTGCTTATCAGGATTTTCTTTCCCGATATGTCGATTTCAGGATCAAAGTTCTAGAGGCCCGCCAAGCCGGTTACCACACCGACGAATCTCTTGTGGAGGAAATTGGGCAGTACCGGACGCAGCTAGCCCGGCCCTACTTGATGGAGCGCAACGTGATGGAGCCCTTAATACGAGAGATGTACGCCCGTAGAAAAGAGGCAGTGGCGGCAAGTCACATTTTGATTACGGTCACCCTGACAGCATCCCCCGCAGACACACTAGTTGCGTTCACGAAAATCGTTGCCATTCGCGACTCTGTGCTTTCGGGATCTGATTTCGGGATGATGGCGGCGCGCCATTCAATGGACCCATCCGCGAAAGGAGAGCCAGGCGCTCCAGGATATCACGGAAGTCTGGGATTCTTCGGGGGTGGCCGAATGGTCAAACAGTTTGAGGATCAGGCGTTTTCGACGCCAGTTGATAGTGTATCCGAAGTATTTCGAACAAACTTCGGGTATCACGTCCTCATGGTCACAGATAAAATGTCGATGCCCGGCGACCGCCAGCTTGCCCACATCTTGATTCGGGCGCGGGGTGCTTCTGCTGCGGACATAGCCGATGTTGATCAACGAATTTCGCGTGTTGGTACTCGCCTGTCCGACGGCGACGATTTTGAAGAGATTGCCAGTGAATTGTCTGACGACCAGAACTCGGCCCAGAGGGGAGGAGATATTGGTACTCTGTCCTTCGATGCAGGACTCCCCTTCCAGTTCAGAGACGCTGCGTTTTCCATCGAGACTATAGGGGAATACACAGGCCCCGTGACAACTCCGTTCGGTCAGCATTTCATCAAATACATGGGCGAGACAGCGTTTGGCACCTACGAGGAAGAATACGAAGCAATGAAAAATCGCGTGAACAGCATGCCACGCGCCGCCGAGGCTGAGAAGATATTTGCAGCCGGTTTGCGGGCCAATCTCGAAGCCTGGGTGGATTCATCATTGGTAGAGAGGTGGGTGGACACAATGACCGCCGACTCTCTTTACCGAATGTTGGCCACTGGTGACCTTGAGTCTGATGTGTCGTCAACAATATTCCTCCGCCTCGACAGTCATGAATTAACGGCCAGCGAATTCGCTGAGTACTTCTCGTCCTCGCGCCTCCCCAACGTAACCGGCAGTCGCGCAAGGATTTATGCGGTCGCGGACAGGTACTTGGATGAACGGGCGGTTTCTCACGAGGTAGAGTTACTGGAGCAGCGGGATTCGTCTTTCGGTAAAACCATGCAAGATTTCCGGGACGGATTGATTCTGTTCACATTGATGGAGGATTCAATCTGGACGGCTGCTTCTTCAGATACTTTGGGAATGAACGAGTACTACGCCGCTCACTCGGCCGAGTATCAGTTCGTCGATCGCGTCCGGGTCATCTCGTTTTCTTCTGAAACGGAATCCCAGATGGTCGGGTTTGTCGAAACGGTTCGGTCCACGGGAATTGATACTGCGCTGGAACAAGCGGCATCCGATTCAACCTATTCCATCCGAACCGACACAACGTACACTTTCGAATCTACGGGCTCGATATACGACGAGGTTCTGGATATGGACGAGGGCGGAATCACCGACCCGGTATCCTTTAATCGTGGTTTCGTGGTTCTATTTCATGCCGGGATTGATCCAGCACGCCAGATGACCTTTCGGGAAGCTCGATCTCAGGTTCTGAACGAATATCAAGGCGTGGTCGAAGCGACTCTGATTGCGCGTCTGAGGCAAAAATATGCCGTAACCGTTTTTCCGGAAAACCTGGCTCATGTTTTTAACAAGGTCGAGGTGGATCCAGAAAATTGAATGTGCCCGGAGCTCATATCGTCTCGGGGACACCCCTGCTATATTTGATCGCCTTAGTCATGGCCACTGTTCTCCTGACCCTCCCAGGCTGCACCAAACAGATTGAAGGCGAGGACTATGTTGCGAGGGTCGGCAATGAAATTTTGACTCTTGCAGAGATCAATCGTTTGTTGGAAAACACGTCCGCATTTCTGGACTCAAGTGATGCCGTGTCTCAGATCGTCGAGCAGTGGATAACCAACGAACTGTTGTTCCAGGAGGCCGTGTCCCGAGGGTTGAAGGGAGATCCCAACGTTCAGAGATTGCTTGCGGACAACGAGCGATCCGTACTCATTAATGCCCTCGTGAATAGAATGGCGGCTACAGAAATGGGAGCGGGGCCCGGCGACTCTTCCATACGCTCCTATTACGACCAGAACAGAGATCAACTTGCGCTCAGAGAACCGTTCGTTCGGGTTCGACACCTCGTTTTCGTCGATCCTGATTCCGCTGACTCAGTAAGAACCATCCTGCAATCCCTTGCAGGAGAGCCAGAAGAAACTCCGGTACTTTTGGATCTTAACTCCAGATATTCCTCTGGAGGTCCAGAACTGAACTCATACTATCCGCAAAGTCAGTTATTTGCTCGGATACCGGGCTTGACCGAGGCGGTGAACAGCATAGAACCCGGTGAAGTGCTGCCGCTTTTCGCTCATGAAGATGCTTTTCATCTTATCCAACTCATCGATCGAGTCCCAGCAGGAACTGTGCCTTCACTGGACATGATCGCAGACGAATTGAGAGATCGGGTGGCGATTAAAATGAGGAAACAGTTGTTTGCACGACAGGTTCAACGGCTCCGCACGCGAGCCCTATCGAGGGACGATCTGGAGATTCGCTAAGTTATCTGCGAAGCGGCGCCTTTCCAGACGCATACTATTTTGCGTGCAGGGACCGTTAATAGTACAGCAAGTCGGAGACACACGACCGGGTGATCAAGTCAACCCGGTAATTCACTTCTATTCATGAGATACTTTTCCTATCGCCGCCTCCATCTATGGGGCCGATCATCCTGTCTGGCGCTATTACTGTTTTTTGTGACTGCTCAGGTGCAGGCGCAACAGGAGCGCATACTTGACGAAATCGTCGCTGTTGTGGGCAACTATATCATCCTCCAGTCCGAGGTAGACGGCTTTGTGATGGGAGTTATGAACCAGCAGGGTGTCCCCTACTCAGAGGATATGTGGAAGAGTTCACTCGAACACCTCATTGAGCAACAGGTGCTGGTAATTCACGCGAAGAGAGATACCAATCTGGTTGTTTCGGACATGCAGGTCGATCAAATGATGGATACGCAGATCGACCAACTCGAAGCCCGCGTGGGGGGTCAAGCCGCGCTTGAAGAGCTGTATGGCCAGTCCATTTTGGAAGTAAAGGCAGACATGAGAGAGGAGTTTCGTGATCGAATTCTCGCCGACGATTTCCGTAGGCAGAAACTTACCGGGATCAAGGCCACCCCAACAGATGTCCAGAACTGGTTCGAGCAGGTCCCGACAGACTCTCTTCCCACTTTGCCCGATATGGTTCGCCTTTCACACATTGTGCGAATGCCGCTCGTAACAGATGCGGCGCGTGATGAGGCCCAGGAAATCATCTCCACGATTCGAGATTCTGTCATTGCCGGTGTGATAACGATGGAGGAAATGGCCCAATTGTTTTCTGACGATCCCGGATCGGCACAAACAGGCGGTCTCTACGAGGATATGGGCCTAGGTGAGGTAGTTCCGGAGTTCGCAGCCGTCGCATCGCGATCCCCAATTGGCATCTATTCTCACATTTTCGAAACGGAATTTGGACTTCATTTTCTGAGGGTTAACGAACGACGTGGGGATCGAATAGACTACAACCACATCCTCATAGCATTCGACGATCGCAAAGTCGACGACGCTCCTGCAATTGAGCGATTGGAGCTGCTTCGCGACTCGATCTTGACCAAGGGCGCATCTTTTGAAGTATTAGCACGTGAAGAGTCCGAAGAAGACTTATCCAAGTCTCGTGGTGGACGTGTGACGGATCCAAGCACAGGAGAAAAGAATCTGTTTATTGAAGCGCTTGGCGGCTCCTGGCAGCGTGTACTCATCGATCTCGAGCCCGGAGACTTATCCGAACCGTTTGAAGTTGAATTGCTCGATGGTCGCAGAGCGTATCACATAGTTCGCCTCGACGCCAGGATCGAAGAACACCGCGTTGACATTGTTACGGACTATGAACTCATCGAAAGTCGAGCACTTTTGGACAAGCAGTCCCTGGTGACTCAGGAATGGTTCTCGGAGCTTAAGAAATCAGTATATATTGACATTCGCGGCAAGGCCAAAGCACTATTCCTTGCTGGCAACTAGGATTCTCGATACAATCTCTTATGGAAATTACGACCTCCCCTGATACGGTGGAAGAACTTCACACCGGATTTCGAGCCCTTCAACAGGAGATTGCCAAAGTCATCGTCGGTCAAGACGACGTTATCCGGCAAATATTTGTGAGCATGATTTGCCGGGGACACGTGCTTCTGGTCGGAGTCCCAGGTCTCGCAAAAACACTACTGATTCACACCATAGCCGACGCTATGGATCTGCAGTTTTCGCGTATCCAGTTCACCCCCGATCTGATGCCCAGCGACATCACAGGAACGGAAATCATTGAAGAAGATGCGACCACTGGGCGCCGCCAATTCAAGTTTGTGAAAGGACCTGTCTTCGCCAACATTGTTCTTGCCGACGAGATCAATCGGACGCCGCCGAAGACACAAGCCGCGCTATTGGAAGCGATGCAAGAACACCGAGTGACCGCTGCCGGTCATACGTTCTCACTACCGGAGCCGTTTTTTGTGCTGGCTACACAGAATCCTATTGAGCAGGAAGGGACCTATCCGCTTCCAGAAGCCCAGTTGGACCGTTTTATGTTCAATCTATGGCTTGACTACCCCTCGTTCGACCAGGAGGTAGAGATTGTCAGACAGACCACCAGTGCAGATTCTCCGGACCGGCAACACGTCCTGTCAGCTGCTGATATTCAGAAATTCCAAGCACTGGTACGACAGGTGCCCGTTGCAGACAATGTAATTGAATACGCGGTTCGCCTCGTTACCAGGAGCCGACCTGATAATGACCTCGCCCCGAGCTTCATAAAGGATTATCTGAATTATGGCGCTGGCCCGAGAGCGTCTCAGTTCCTGATCATGGGTGCAAAGGCGGCGGCCGCCCTCGATGGTCGTCTAACGCCCGTCATCGAGGATGTGCGCGACACAGCGGTCTCCGTAATGCGGCATAGGATTGTCAACAATTTCAACGCTGAAGCGGATAATGTGAGCTCCGTTGAAATCATCGATCGCCTGCTCGAATCACAAGAGTAGTCGCATTCAATTGGGCAGCACGAGCCACCATGACTACCTTCAGTCATGAGTGATTTCGCACCCTCTCAACAGATTTCCGCTGACTGGGCCCTCCTCCCCGATGGATGGCATCAGCATGTGAGCATCCAGTTTGATCACGACGGTGTGATTACGGCAATTGCTCCAGCTAAAGATGTCAATCGGGTCGATCTGCTTATCCCCGGGATGATAAATGTTCATTCCCACGCGTTTCAGAGAAGTCTGGCAGGAAGAACTCACAGGTTTTCAAAACCAGGGGATGACTTTTGGTCTTGGCGCACACTCATGTATTCCACCGCCGCCGAGATGACTCCAGTAACACAACACTCTGCTGGAGTACGTGTGTTCAATGAGTTCCTACGGAATGGGTATACCACCGTCTGTGAGTTTCATTACACACACGGCGCCATCGATCGATCGAATGCTGAGATTCCTGCTCTCATGTGCGATGCCCTACTGAGGGCTTCCGGTGAGGTGGGTATTCGTTTTCTCCTGCTCCCCGTGCTTTACCAGCAGGCTGGGTTTGGAAATCAACCAAGCAGCCAGGACCAGCGCTCTTTTGTACTGGATACCCCCGTGTATTTGGGTTTGATCGATCATCTTCGCGCGGAGATGAATCTCAGCAGACTCCAGAGCGTTGGCTACGCCCCTCACTCTCTTCGGGCCGTGGGTTACGACGCTCTCAGAGACTTGTTGGATCATCGCCGGGAAACTGCTCCGGGCTCGCCCGTGCACATTCACGTATCTGAGCAAGCCCGTGAGATCAACGAGTGTATGCTCGCAACCGGAAAACGTCCTGTTGAATGGCTTTTGGAGTCAATGGAGGTTGATCAGTCATGGTGTTTGATCCACGCAACCCATATTTCCGATTCTGAAATGTCCGGCATTATTCAAAGTGGTGCCACAGTTGGCCTGTGTCCGACAACGGAAGCAGATCTCGGTGACGGCCACTTTCCGTTTGAAAAATATGCAGGCCTGTCGGGATCCTGGGCAATTGGATCTGACAGCAACACGAGCGTCTCTCCCGTAGAAGAGGTAAGATTACTTGACTATACAAGCCGTCTCCTTCATCGGAGGAGAAACGTGTTTCAGTTTGACGCCTCGCTGGGTTCAGGAACACGATTATACCAGCGCGCCTGTGAAGGTGGGCGTCTGGCCTCCGGCTTACCGGTTGGCCGGATTGAGCCTCAAAGCCACGCTGATTTCGTAGCTCTGAGCACTTCTCATGCCCTGACGGAAGACCTGAGCGCCGACGAAGTCTTGAACAGCTACATCTATGCCGGTGGAAAAGACCTGATCGATCAAGTCTTTGTCGCGGGGATTCCTCAGCTCTGATTCCTTGCTCCTCTGCCACGCCCTCCCATCAGTCGCGCGAGGGGCCGAGTAGCTTCCAGATTCTCCATGACGATTTTGATGGTCGCCATCATTGGTACTGCGAGCACCATTCCCCATATGCCCCAGAGCCAGCCCCAGAATATGAGAGACACAAGAATCAACAGCGGACTGATGTTCAGCGTGTAGCCCATGATTCTTGGCTCGATGGCGTTACCCATAACCACCTGAATTCCACCGAGTCCCAGGATTACCATCGCCGGAACTCCAAGAGTCTCGAATTGCAAAAGGGTGAGCGCGAAGGGAAACAGAACTGCTATCGTGCTTCCAATATTGGGAATGTAGTTCAGGATGAAGGCGATGAATCCAAATACGAGTGGGAAATCGACTCCGAGAATCAGCAGAACGAGCCAGGTAAGAACCCCCGTACCGAGACTCACAATCGTTTTCGTGACAAGATACTGTCGAACCTGCGAGTCAACGGTCTTCAATACGGATGCCATCCAGTCCGCATGCTGGGTCGGATATACCTCCCGAACCTTGCTAGACAACTCGCCGCTGGACGCGAGAATGAAGAGCATAAACAGGAGAACCAGAAAGGTCGTTGTTATGAAACTGATGAACGATCCAAGTCCTGTTGTAAGAGCGGAAGTGACGGAAGAGATCTCAATTGCATCGCTCCATTTGAAATCTGTCACCTCAATATTGAATTGCTCAGCCCACCCCATGAGCGTAGCTTCTGTATTCGCAACAATAACGGATATCTTTGCCTCATACTTTGGCAATTCGTTTACGAACGTATCCACGCTCGCGAACACAACCCACCCCAGCAGAAACAGGAACAATGAAAATAGAATCAGTACACCAAACAGCGCTGCAAAGGTTGGTATCTTCCTTTTCTTGAGTCCAAGAATTATGGGTTTAAAAATAATCGAGAGCAGTGTCGCTATGACAAACGGCATCAATACTGTCTTCAGCTGTAAAAGCACAGCCCCCAGTACAAAAACGGCTATCGTGCCGACTGAGATGTTGAGTAAAGTATTTCCTTTCACATCGCGAACCGTAATTGAGCAATGAAATTGCGTGGCTTCCTGATATCCTTCCTGGCACTCCTTTTATTTGGCAGTGTGAATCCGGATCCATATCCGGACACTTATTTCGACTCTCCGCTCAAAATTCCACTTCTTCTTGCGGGCAGCTTCGCCGAAATGAGAGCCAACCATTTTCATGCAGGGCTGGACATCAAGACGCAGGGCCGGGCCGGATACAGAGTCTATGCTGCGGCAGACGGTTGGGTTTCCAGAATAGTGGTCTCTCCCAGCGGATATGGTAATGCCCTGTACATCTCGCATCCAAATGGATACATGACGGTCTACGCGCATCTGGATCGATTCAACGACATACTCGGCGAATACATCAAGACTCTTCAATACAGCCAGGAGTCGTTCGCCGTGCAGAGTTTCCCTGATCGAGGCCAGTTTCCCGTTTCACAGGGGGAAATCATTGCTATGTCGGGCAATTCAGGAAGCTCTGCTGGCCCGCACCTCCACTTCGAAATAAGGGATGAAAGGACCGGATGGCCGGTAAATCCCATCCTATGGGGTCTGAATATCAAAGACACTATTCCCCCACGTATTTATCGATTCAAAGTGTACCCCATTGGAGATGGATCGCTGCTCAGGCTCAGAGATTCTCGAACGGGAGGATGGCGAGTCGTCAGTGCCGGAGAAAGTGCCTTCATTGATTTGACGAGACGGGATGGAAGAATCGTGATGAGCCGGGTAAATCGGATCGAAGCTTCTGGGCGAATTGGTTTCGGCATCCAGACACACGACTATCACAACGGCTCGAACAGCAGACTGGGTACCTATCGGATAAATCTAAAAAACGGCCCATATACGCTTTTTCAGTCCGTAATGGATAGATTTTCTTTCGACCAGACCCGCTATATCAATGCCCACGTAGACTACGACGAGCATCGTACTTCCGGACGATGGGTCCAACGAAGTCACTTACTTCCGGGCAATCAACTTCCGCTTTATGAGACTAATGGCAACGGACTCCTCGACCTCGAAGTCGACAAGGTGTACGACTTGACCTATCGTGTCGAGGATTCAGCCTGTAATCTCTCTCAATTTGATTTTTCTGTCTACGGAGTTGAGTCAAGAATCGTGGACACACCCAGGGCCGTGCCTGCCGATCTTGCGTTCGGTCCCGATCGCGCGTTTACCTTTGGTCGGGAGGATGTACTCTTAACAGCCCCGGCTGGCGCATTCTACAGCGCGGCTGAGTTCTCTTATTCCCGACTGATGAATCGTCCCACCGGACTATACTCTGACGTCCATCAGCTGCATGAAACGAGTGTTCCGGTGCACAAATGGATGACCCTAACCTTGAACGCATCTGAATTGCCGACAGAGCTCAGGTCCAAGGCCCTCATCGTGGGTGTTAAAGGCGACGGAAAATTGTCTTCCGCCGGCGGCGAGTTCAAGGACGGCGCCGTCACGACACGAATCAGTGAATTTGGAAACTACGCGGTTACCGTGGACGACGAGCCGCCATCTATCAGAGGGCTCAACATTTCTCAGGGAAAGAACATGTCGGCAAGTGGCGAAATCCGGATTAGAATTCGGGACGATCTGAGTGGCATTCAGAGCTATCGCGGTCAGATTGACGGAAAGTGGGTTCTGTTTCAGTATGACGCGAAATACTCTCTGCTGCGCCACAGATTCGATGGTAGAGTTTCCAGGGGATCACACATCCTGGACGTCTACGTGAAGGACAACAAGAATAACGAGTCCCACCTCTCAGTATCCTTTCGGCGTTAAACGTGGGCGAGCTCGAGGATTACTTGAGCAAATTGATCCTTGTCTGCATCAATCGTCTGGCACGAAGTAGGCAGGGCGTTAAGCTTTGAAAGTTGGGACGGCACTTCGGGATTTATGCCAAGTACTTCAGACACGATCTCCGGGAATTTGGCCGGATGCGCTGTCGAAAGCACCAGTGACGGCCCTTTGGACCGCTGCCCGCCCTCTGAATTTCGCTGCGCTTCCAACCCAACCGCAGTATGCGGATCAGAGACGTAGCCAGCGTCCTCATAGATACGCTTCATTGACAGCCTGGTATCAGAGTCAGAGATCGATACAGCTGCTATCAACCCTGTCATTTCGTCGCGCGTCAAAAGCGAAGATAGACGTTCGAAATTGCTGGGCGCGCCGACATCCATGGCATTGGAATCCGTCCGAACAGAGGGCTTGAACGAAGCCGACGGGTCTGTAAGAAAGTTTGGGAAAAAATCGTTCTTATTGTGCGCCGCGAGAAATCCGGACGTGGCCATTCCAGAAAGTGATGCGAATACCCCCGCTGTCAGATTTCCTAAATTACCACTGGGCACGATCATCTGCAGATCGTTGCTACCCAGGGTTTTAACGGCCCACATGTAATACAGCATCTGAGGGAGAAGCCGACCAATATTTATCGAGTTTGCTGTCGAAAGGGACACGTCCCTCAGCTCAGGATTCGTAAAAGCTGACTTCACCAGTGACTGACAATCATCGAACGTGCCCCTTACCCGGAAGGCATGCACGCCCGGCCGCTTGACTACGAGCTGCCTTTCTTGCACGCGACTGACCTGGTTCTCCGGAAACAGCAACACCACATCGATTCCTTCTATTCCAGCGAAGCCGTCTGCCACAGCGCTTCCTGTATCCCCGGAAGTCGCCACCATGATTGTGATCCGCTTTCCGGTGCGCTCGAGCCGTCGTCCCAGGAGCCTTGCCATAGTTCTTGCACCGAAATCCTTGAATGACAGGGTAGGTCCGTGAAAAAGCTCCATCACGAACACGTTTCGATCCAGTTCGACGATTGGAACCGAAAAGTTGAGTGCGTCCTTCAGTACCGACTCAAACGAGTCTTCAAACTCAGTGCCCTTCAGCCAACGAGAAAAGATTTCGAGACTGCACGACGCGAACGAATCCTCTGGAAGGTCTGCAATTTCAATCCTGGGAAACGAGAGGGGTAGAAACAGCCCCCCGTCTGGTGCCAGACCGCTCTCAAGAGCCTCTCCGATAGAAAACGTCTTACCTGAGGATCTCGTACTTCGATATCTAATTTCAGCCATGGAGTGCCATCATTTGGTCAATGTGGCTCCTGTCAGATTTACAGAATCTGTAATCGATGCGCACTCATATCCAGCATCACGACACGCGGTTGCCATGGCCTCTGCTACTCGGCTCGCATCACTTGAAGATCCACACACAGCGTACATCGCGGGCCCGGAGCCCGACAGCGCGCAACCCGCCGCCCCAGCCGCAAGTGCAGCTTCCTTTATGCGCTGATACGGAGGAAGTAGCTGCGAGCGAGTAGGCTCTATCAGGTCGTCGCTCATGATCAGGGCTCCAATAGCTGCCGTATCGTTGGTGTTGATCGAATTTATGAGGAGACCCAGTCGGGCAGCATGATCAACGGCGCGAGTCAGGGGAATCGAATCCGGTAGGTGCTCGCGTGCGTTTATGGTTAGCACCTCCAATTCCGGAAGTAGGACAGCAAAGCATATATCCGACGCGCCTTCGATACGCATAAAGCCTTCAGGCGATGAGGACTGGAGAAGAATAAATCCGCCCAGAAGAGAGGGTAGTACGTTGTCGCCGTGAATGGAGTGCGAGACGATAGCTTCTCCTTTCATAACTGCCGGTATGAGGTCTTCTTTTGAGAGGGTCCCTCCCGTCGCTCCATTCATCGCCACCGCCGCTGCAACAGCACTGGCTGCGGAACTACCAATGCCAGAACCGGCGCGAAATCCCTTATCGATCTCAATGGAGATTCCGCCATGGTAGCCAACCATTTTTGCCACCTCGATTGCTGCAACCGAGGCCGTGTTCCGTTTGGCATCGGTAGGACCGGTCCATTTACTGCCCCGGGCGAAGGATACCCGAATTTCACTTCCCTCTAGAAGGGTGATGGAGACCGTATCTCCCCACTTGGTGAGGGCGACTCCCAGTGCGTCAAATCCCGGTCCCAGGTTGGAAAGTGATGCCGGAGCCCAAGCTGATGTGAAATTGGTCATTGCTGGATCAGGACGTCAGATCTCAAACCCCATTTAGAAACTTCTCAGCAGTCCGCACCATGTCAGGACTTCCAATGTAGACAGGCGTTCTCTGGTGGAGTTTCTCGGGTTCGATCTCCATTATCCGTTTGTGTCCGGTAGACGCCGCACCACCAGCCTGCTCTGCAATAAACGCCAGAGGATTGGCTTCGTACATAAGACGCAACTTCCCATTCAGATTTTTATGGGTAGCTGGATACATATAGAGGCCGCCTTTCAGGAGGTTACGGTGGAAATCAGCCACAAACGAGCCGATGTAACGCGTACTGAGAGGCCTGCCATCTTCGGGGCTCTCTTCCTGCATCCACTTGATATATTTTTTCAGTCCGGCATCAAAACTTTCATAGTTGCCTTCGTTTATAGAATACATCCCCCCGTCTCGAGGCGTTCGAATGTTGGGGTGAGTGAGCAGGAATTCTCCGATGGCCGGATCAAGAGTAAAACCGTTCACACCGTGGCCGGTCGTGTACACCAGGATAGTGGAGCTCCCGTAGACAATATATCCGGCTGCCACCTGTTTTTCTCCGGGCTGAAGAGCGTGCTCGACAGACGGCTCAGTCACGCCTTCCGGCAGTTGGTAGATACTGAAGATGGTCCCCACAGATACATTGACCTCGATGTTTGAAGATCCGTCCAGAGGATCCAGAAGCACGATATACTTGCCCTCACTTTCGACCCCCGCCCGAATGGGAATAGCCTCTGAATGCTCTTCAGAACCGATCAGGCAGCACTCCCCACCCCTTCGTAGAGCACGGACAAACTCTTTGTGCGCCAAGGCATCCATTATCTGTTGGACCTCACCCTGGACATTTATCTCTCCAGTACTCCCGAACACATCCACAATTCCTGCCCTGCGCATATGCCAGTTCACGAGCTTTGCGGCAACACTGATATCTCTCAGTAATCTCGAAAACGATCCCGTCGACTCCTCGTACGCAATCTGATTTTCGATAATGAACTGCTCAAGTGTTTTAAAGGCTCCTAATTCGTCGAGCTTTCCCTCAGGCTGCATCAATTCAACCAAGATTTGATTTGATTATCAGGTGTCATAATCCCCTTCCGTCAATGCGCCGGCTTCCTCGGCGACCACAGGAATTAGCGCATATGATAAGGCGAAATAGGCTGCCCAATGTGGTGTGTTTTTGATAAGATTCAGCTCCCACCATTTCGGCCTAAATGCTACGATGATCGGCCCGCTTCAACCGTCATGCGATTGACGACTCGCACAATTCTTTCAGCGGCGTCAGACACCTCATCCATGGTAGTATTGGGCCCGAAAGAAAGTCTCAACGATCCAGTCGCCAGTCCGTCAGGTACACCGATCGCATCCAGAACATGGCTCTGCTTGAGGGTTCCGGAGCTGCAGGCCGATCCTGCGGATGCATAGACCCCTTCGATGTCCAATCCAAGAATCAACATCTCGCCATCCACTCCCACCCCGTCTCCCGACAAGAGGAGGAGATTCAAAATGTGCGGTGCACCGAGTTCAGGATTAGAATTGAACCGAACTCGTTCCTTTAGCTCGCCTGAGAGCTGATCAATCAAGAGATCTCTGAGCTCCGTTGTGTGTCTAACAAACTCAACTCGGGTCTCGCTTGCGATTTTCAGAGCATGAGTAAATCCAACGATCGAAGCCACATTCTCTGTTCCTGCCCGTCTGTCTTGCTCCTGTCCTCCCCCCCGAATCAAAGGTTCGAATGGCGCTCCTGCCCTCACAAAAAGGACTCCAGTCCCCTTAGGACCACCAATCTTGTGTCCGGAAAGCGAGAGATAATCAACCTGGCTGCATATTTCTCGCAGGTCCATAAACCGGGCTGCCTGAACAGCGTCGGTGTGCAACAGGAGTTCGTGCGCTCGAAGTGTGGGAAGGAGTTCCTCGAGCGGGCTGATAACTCCTAATTCGTTGTTTACCAGCATGAAGCTCGCCAGCTCGAAAGAGTGAAGATCTTCATTTCGTACGATATCTGCGGTAATCTGACCCCACTCATTCGGTGAAAGCAATCTATGTGACTTCAGTTGCTTTACGGGCTCGAGTATCGCCTCGTGTTCAACTTTCGACGAAATCACCCCCAGCCGCTCGGGAGTCGAAAATGTAGCGATGACGGTATTGTTCGATTCACTGCCCCCAGAAGTAAATATTATCTCTGCAGAGCCTACTCCGAGCAACTCTGCAACGTCGGCACGGCATTTGTCAATCGTATGTCGCGCTTGCCGTCCTGACGTATAAACGGCAGAAGGATTCCCGTATTCCAGGCCCAAGTAGGGTAGCATCACGTCCAACACCTGCTTGAGCACCGGCGACGTTGCTGCGTGGTCCAGATAAATTGGAGGAGGTGACGGCATGATTCAAAAACCAGATCTACTGCTCTATTCCGAGTTGTGGGGCGATCCCTGGCGCACACGCGTGCATCGCCAGGGTTACGAAGCCGGTCTAATTGACTCTGTAGCACTCAGAATACGCCTGAAATGCCATTGAGCGTCGAAAGATTCTCACCCGCCGAAGCCCGGGCAACAATCTCACTTTATCAAGAAACGTTCGGTGGGCTGATTCATTTGACGGGTCACACTACCTGATCCTGGAATCAGCCAGGTTCAGTTTCGGTCAAGCGCAGCTACCTGGAACACCTCTCATCTGGCTGCGAACCCTCAACTCCAAGTCGGAAATGGATAAACTGATCATACGGGGCGGCAACCTGCTAGAGGGATCTCTTCTCGTCAGCGGATCAAAAAATACAGCGTTGCCGCTGATGGCAGCCGCACTCCTTACAGATGGTCCCGTAACCATTTCCAACATTCCTTCTCTTCGTGATATCACTACGTTCAGCAGGGTCATTGAGGTCACTGGTACGAGCGTGGTCAGAGGAAGCGATGGGCATGATATTACGATTGACGCCTCATCATTTGACCGCGCTGAGGCTCCCTATGAACTCGTGAAGAGGATGAGGGCATCTTTCTATATGCTTGGTGCCCTTCTGGGAAGGGTTGGCCATGCGCGAGTCTCACTACCCGGAGGATGTGCCTGGGGACCCCGACCCGTCGATCTTCATATCGAAGGACTTCGCGCGCTTGGCGCTGAAATCGAACTGGATAAGGGCTACGTCGTGGCCTCGGCTGCGGGCGGAAGATTGCGTGGTGGTCGGGTCAGCTTCAATCCATCTTCCGTGGGAGCAACGATTAATGTTCTATTGGGCGCAGTTTTAGCCAAAGGGGCTTCTGTTCTTGAAAACGCTGCGATCGAGCCCGATGTCGTCCACTTTTGCGACATGCTAAAAAAAATGGGTGCTTCCATCGAGGGAATTGGCACCAGGACGCTGCATATTCAAGGCGTGGACCGGCTCGAGCCGGTCGAGTTTGAGAACTGCCCTGATCGAATTGAGCTGGGGACGTTCATGATTGCTGCCGCAATCTCTGGAAATCCCGACAAACCCGTGACCATTCTCGGGACGAAGCACGAAGAGTTGGGTGACTCGTTTCTGGAATCCTTCGTTCGAACCGGAGCACAGCTTGAAATACACGACGACCATATTCTCGTGACGGCTCCCGAAGAATTGAGGCCAGTGAGCATAAAGACCGATATTTATCCCGGTTTCCCAACCGATCTCCAGGCACAATGGACGGTATTACTCGCCAAGGCGAATGGAAATTCGAAAGTGCGCGAGTCGATCTACCCTGATCGATTCAAACACATTCCCGAATTACAGCGAATGGGTGTCAACGCAATTGTCGTCGGTGACGAAGTGGTCATCGAAGGAGGAAAGAGTATCCAAGGCACAAGCGTCATGAGTACTGATCTTCGGGCTAGTGTCTCACTGGTACTCGCGGGAATGATTGCAGAGGGCGAAACCCATATTCTCCGTGTATATCACCTCGACCGAGGTTATGAACGAATCGAAGAGAAGCTTGCTGCAGCTGGAATTGATATCACGCGAGTGAATTACGACGAATGGGCCGATCCAAACTAGGCCCTCATTAACAGGGCCCTCATTAACAAGGCCCCTCATCCCGTATTTAGGTTGTGTTAGCAGACCCAAACCCAATCCATCAAAATCTAGCAGAAATCTGTACCCGACCGGTGTGAATGGTTTGCCCAGCAGCGGGTGCACGTCCATCATAGCCAATCGTTGCCGTCACAATGTCCGTGACACGTGCGTTGATAGACACGTGCCAGAGCCAGGAGTCACCCATTCCTCTTCCTTCGGTGAGTTCGTATTCCTGGAGTCCAGTACTTATCCCGTCAAGGCTGACGTGAGAAAATTCTAACCCACCTCGGATCAACATCCTGGATGTTGAAGAATACTGCCCATCAACGGGTACTCGGACTAGAGAGGCGCTGGTATCGCTGGTACGATCGTTTTTCCTGGAGAGATGCAGTGTAGCAGAAATCTGGAGCGGCTCCCGCACGCGTAAGGACACACCAGGAGAAATTTGATTAGTGATGATCTTGTAGCTTCTGGAGCTGAAGGATGTTGACGCAGACTCTTCGCCTGATCGCAAATACTCCACTCGCGTATTCCACCTCTGGCCCAGCGCTCTCCTGAAGCGAACGGATAAGATCTGACTCTCGGAACTCTGTAATCCAGATGCAAGGTCGGTCATTGTATTGACCTGCCGAAGGTTCACATCCAGATCCAATGTGCGGCTGAGTGGAAAAAAGGAGATTGTCTGGCTGACACGAAGCTTCCCGGTCAACGTGACTCCAGCACGCCGGAAGCTGGACATGCGTACGAAATAGAGATTGGATCTCTTCGCATCTCGAGATTTTTCATCTACCTCCAGTACAGTCCGCGCACCGATTCGCTGATACCACTTTCCCTTTCTGTTTGGGCGCCGCTCGAACCGGAGCGAGAGCGAAAGAGCGGTGACCGCCTCAAGGGAGTCAGTTGGAAAAAACGTCCTTACATACTCCCCCTCACCAGGGATCGTTTCCGGGATAAACTCGTCGAGTTGTCGCACTTCATCATGATTGCGGTCAATCCAGACGTACTGTCCTCTCTCTTGGCCAGTACGAATGAAGATTTCCTGCAGAGCTGCAGACCTCTCCGACTGCGCTCGATAGAACCAAAATATCCGATTGAAATTCGAGACCGATACCTCTCCTTCCACGCTCACCAGAAGGGCGTCTTCGCTGGCCGCGGAAGCACCTGCAGTGTCACTGGTCTGATTCCGGTAACCAACATCAACCCTGCCCTTGAACCGAGATCTGGCGGGGAATCCGATTCCGACCTGAACCGTCCGGATTGTTGCAGACGGAAAATCATTAAGTGATTTTTCACGTCGGCGTTCCACCATCAGGTTAGAATTGAATGTAGGTCCGACGAAACGCATACCCGTTCGAATCCTGTTGAAGCTGGGTTCATGAACTTCTTGGAACCGTTGGCCGCTCCTATCCTCACTCTCCCACTCTGCAAATGGAAGAAATCTTCCTTCCCGAAAATTGGTCTCAATCCTGGCAATCTGGTGAGTCCAGTCGGATGAAGACTGAAGGCGAACGTCATCACTGCTCACGACACTTCTTTTGTAGCTCGCAACAGGCCATCCCGGCTCCGAAACGGATAAACTCAAACGTGAACGAGTAGCTGAGATGAGGGAGCCCAGACGCAGATCCTCTCTAGCGATACGTATGTGTGTCGAATCTGTTTTCTGGGCAGACATCTCTACCGAACGAAACAGCTCAGATGTCGCCGGAAGCAGCGCCACGGTCTGGTCTACTGTGCCCAGCGACAGATTCCAATCACGTTCAAATTCAATGGGGCGCGAACGATCAAACGTTACAAATGACGAATTTCGACGACTTATTTCGCCCCGGCCTTTGAGATGTATCGAACCCAACAGACTGAGGGGATCTGACTCAATTGTTATTCCATATGCGTTGCCAACATCGTCCGCCGAATCACGACTCGATAATCGATTTTTATCTAGACGAGACACGGCCCACTCCGCATCGATCACAATCCCCGCCAGAGACGCTGTCCGAGCATGAATGTCTATCAGTTCCTGGCTGGTTGGAGCTGGAAGTAGACGAATCGGCTCGTACTGGCCTAGCCCGGGGCCGACGTACTCATACACAATACCATTTGATAGCCCGGCTCCACGGAGATACGAGCCCGATCCTTCTCCAAGGAAGGAAAAAGTTACTCGGTACACCTTATCATCCGGAAATGGTTGCCTGTCAACGGCCCGATAGATAACTACTTCTTCTCCCTCAACACTCTCGACATCACCGAAATATTGTGTAAAAGAGGCTTCTGCATCGTACTCCACGAGAATCGCTCCACTACTCACAGCAGGCCCATCACCGGATTCAGCAATGATCAGCGAATCCAGGGCACTCAGTCCAAACTCATCTGAAAACTGGTCGCCATCTGCCTCCCTGATGGCCCGAACACCCAGTACAAGCGCTGGACTGCCATTGACCCTTCCCAATCCCACGCGAGCTTCAGCTAGGGCAAAGGTTCGCGTGAACTGATTTGTAGTGTACTCAAAATCCGCCTTCACCCTCTTGTCGGACCCCATGAGAACGAGGGGTGTGAACACGATTTCGCCCGTCGTGTAATCAATGGTGTAGTCCTCCCTCAGGCCGCGCTTCAACAGGCGACCATCCATGTAGATTTTCTCAGATCCGGGCAAGACGAGAATGAATCGTTCTCCCCTCGATCCTTGTAACCGATACGGCCCCTGGACACCATCAAGAATTGGAATGTTCTGAGACCGATATAGGCCCTTCGAAGTAGCCGCTGCAGCCTGAAATGAACCTCCGGTCAGAAACCTGCCTTCGGACGATAGCCAGTTGGAACGAACGGACGCGCCTTGGAGCTTTCTTCTGAGCGAGGAAAATCGTGTTCCGAGCAAAATCGCATCCAGGTCTCCCAGATTGGCCTGTCCCAATCTCGACTCGAACTGAATGAACACCCTGTCAAACTGGTCGAGTCGTCTGGTTGTACCCTCAGGGAGCAGGGGTGTGTTTTCATCAGTGAGTGCTGCTCGTACGGTCACTCCCGGAGTTATCTCACCCTGAATCTGCAGGCGTAATCCCGACTCTATAGATGCATCTCGATTGCTCCCGGCAAGAACTCCACGGGTGATCGAGCCGGATGTGACGAGTTTCGAGCGAATTTCGCTGTTTTCAACCCTCCTCCGACCATCAGCCGACTCCTCGCCGGCCTCTGACCACAGGGAATATGAATCAGCCAAGTCCAGTGGGATGAACTGGTAATGAGCTACAAACGTAAATGAAGAGTCAGGTGCGACACTCCGGAAAGTGATGTACCCCTGCCTGTAGTCGAGAAGAAAGTCACTCTGCGACACGACTGATTCCGCGTGCAAAATGCGGACTGTGCCCCCTACCAGAAGGGGACGAATCAAGAATGGACCGGCCCCTGTCACCTGAAGCGTATCTGATCGCTCTGGTAGTGCCGCAAGGTTTTGCGCATCCGCACCTGCGACTCCCAGGAAAATCGCAACAAGCAGCAAGGAGATGGTGCGCGCTATGTGTTGTCGACGCTTCAGTGTAGGACAATTCGCAATTTGGCGAGGAAATTGGATCAAGCCACCCCGTGATTAAGGCCACTCTACCCATCGGCCGTGCACGCTGTTTCCCGATCGGATGCGGGTCGAGAAGATTCCTTGCCCGGATGTTGGCTGAGACACTACCTTAGTCGAAATTTTCACCCAAAAACGAGTCTTATGTCGACAGCAGGAACGGAGCAAAATCCATGGCGAGTGGCCGTTATAGGAGCAGGACCGGCGGGTTTCTATGCGGCGGAGTCCTTTTTCAAGCAGAAGGATGTATTCGTAAATGTCGATGTGTATGATAGGCTCCCAACCCCGCACGGTCTCGTGAGGGCTGGCGTCGCTCCGGATCATGAAAAGATCAAAAATGTTACGAGAGTATTCGACCGAACGGCTTCAAATCCCCAATTTCGATTTTTCGGGAACGTTGAATACGGCACTCACATCTCGTTGGACGAACTGAAACGATTTTACCATCAGGTCTATTTTTCGACGGGAGCTGCGGTGGATCGTTCTCTGGGTATCGCCGGAGAAGATCTGGAGCGCAGCCATTCCGCGACGGAGTTCGTAGCCTGGTACAATGGTCACCCTGATTTTCGCCATCTACAGTTCGACCTCTCTCAAGAATCAGTTGCGATTGTTGGAGTCGGGAACGTCGCGATTGACGTCGCTCGAATTTTGTGTAAAACAGTCGATGAGCTAAAATCGACCGATATCACCGATTATGCGCTGAATGCGCTGGCTGAGAGTAAAGTGAAAGAGGTAATTCTGATGGGACGCCGCGGCCCTGCGCAGGCGGCGTTTACTCTGAAAGAGATCAAGGAGATGGGTGAGCTTGAGGATGCGTCTGCCGTCACCCTCGCTGACGAAATGAAACTCGATATACACACTGCGAAGGAGATCGAAGAAAACCCCAGTCGTATGGTAGACAAGAAGCTGGAGGTCTTGAACTCGTTCATAGGTGGAACAAGCTCATCTGCTTCCCGAGTGTGTCATGTTCGGTTTCTTGTCTCGCCAACAGAGATCGTTGGAGACGAGGACGGCGGTGTTTCTGCTATCAAAGTTGTGCGCAATCGCCTGGAGCCTTCTGGTTCGGGTCGGCTATCCGCACGCGCCACCGAAGAAGTCTTTACGTGGCCGATTGGCCTCGTATTTCGATCCGTGGGATATCGTGGAGTCGCTCTTCCAGATCTGCCGTTCAATGACAGCTGGGGCGTCGTTCGAAACGAGCTCGGTAGAGTAACCTCAGAGGAAGGCTCCCCTGTTACCGGCTGCTATGTAGGCGGATGGATAAAACGTGGGCCAACTGGAGTAATTGGAACCAACAAGCCCGATGCCGTGGAAACGGTAAAGTGTATGCTGGAGGACCTCGAGTCCGGTCAGCACTTTTCTCCAACAGAAATCGATCCCACGGAATTTATCCACTCGAAGCAGCCAGCCGCCTTTTCGTACGCAGACTGGTTGTGCCTCAACGAGCTGGAAACGTCGAAGGGAGAGGGAAGCGGACGACCACGAGTTAAATTCACGACGATTGAATCGATGATATCGGCAATCGGCAAGTAGCCCGACTAGCGGGCCTGGGCACTCACCAGCGGATACCCCTCCTCGGTCAAGGCCGCCTGGATCTTTCCCTCTCTCTCGCTAAAGTTATCCGTGGTAATCAGTGCCTTGCCCACCCATATTTTATCGACGGACACGCCATCAACGCTCTCCAGTGCATCTCGAGCGGCCGCAACGCAATGACCACAACTCATTCCTTCCAGGACGATTTCGTATTGCTTGTTCATGATGGATTCTATCCTGCTAATTTTGATTGCCTCAATCTGAGGCTATTGCTGACTACTGTCACGCTCGACAAGGCCATCGCGACCGACGCTAAAACGGGGCTGAGTAAAAACCCGAATGAAGGAAACAGTACTCCTGCGGCTACTGGAATGCACACCACATTGTAAACGAAAGCGAAAAACAAGTTCTGGCGGATCGTCTTCATGGTCGCTCTGGATATCTCAATAGACTCTGGGATCAGGCCGAGATCATTGGTCATCAGCGTGATATCGCTTGCCTCATACGCAATATCTGATCCACTACGGACTGCGATCCCGACATCCGCACTTGCGAGTGCTGGCGCGTCATTGATGCCGTCGCCGATCATAGCAACGTGGTGTCCGGCCTCCCGTAATTTTTCAATTTCCCTGATCTTGTCTGCAGGGAGTAAATCTGCTTGGAGTTCCTCTATTCCAACTTGGGAGGCTATTTCTTCTGCGACATTCAATCGATCTCCCGTCAACATGACCACCCGAATGCCCCTGGCTCGAAGTTGCTTGATAGCAGACACAGCCTCAGGACGAATCGAATCGCCAACGGTGATACTCCCTACGAGAGATTCGCCCTTTGAGACCCAAAACACCGGATTGGCGGATGCGACTGGTAGTGTTTCGGTCCCGGAAATACCTGATCCAGCGAGATATCTGGCACTTCCAACCCTAACCAGGGATCCATTTACCATTCCACTCAGGCCAAGCCCGGGGAAGATTTCATGATCGGTCGCTTGCGGTACTGAGAGTTGTCTCTCTTTTGCCTCCTGCAAGACAGCACGGGCGAGAGGGTGCTCTGAAAATGCTTCTACGGCGGCAGCGAGTTGCATCAAATCTGTCTCGGAAAAATCATGCACCGTTTCCATCGCTGTCACGACTGGCTTGCCTTCAGTGATTGTCCCGGTTTTGTCAAGAGCGATGACGCTGACTAAACCCATTTGCTGGATGGCGTGGGCGCTTTTTACGAGTATGCCCTTTTTGGCCGCCCGACCCGTACCCACAATAATTGCCGTAGGCGTCGCAAGGCCGAGTGCACAGGGACATGCGATAATCAATACTGCCACAAACCGAAGCAAGACATTATTCAGCACAGGCTCCGGACCAACTGCCCACCAGACTAAACCGGTGACAATCGCCAGAGCCAGAACTACCGGGACGAAAATAGCGGCTACTCGGTCAGCCACCTCCTGAATCGGAGCCTTTGATACCTGAGCCTCCATCACCATCTGCGCTATCTGACTCAGCATGGTGTCGGATCCGGTTCTGGCTACCTCCACGAGTAGAACTCCGGCATCATTGACCGTTCCTGCAGACACTTTGTCTCCCGAAGATTTCTTTACGGGTGCGGTCTCTCCTGTCAACATGCTCTCGTCAACCCTGCTGGAACCGTCGATCACGTACCCATCAACGGGTATTCTCTGTCCAGGTAGGATTCGAACCTTGTCGCCCAAAAGAACCTCCGACACCGGTACATCAACCTCTCCCTCCGTCCGAACCACCCTTGCGATATCTGGCTGCAGTTCTTTCAGTGACCGAACGGCGACTCCCGTTTTTCCTTTCGCACGCTCCTCCAGCAACCTACCCACGAGAATAAAGCTGATAATTAGGGCAGCGGCTTCGAAATACACATCAGGCATTGAGCCGGCCTCAGACACCCAGCGCGGCATAAGAACCGCCACTACCGAATAGCCAAACGCGGAAGCCACACCCAGCGCCACAAGAGAATTCATGTCTGCAGATTTGTGCCGTAAGGCAATCCAGGCCCCAGAAAAAAATGGAAATCCCGAATAAAACACCACGGGGCTCGCCAGCAGCATCTGAACGATATGCTCGCCAGCGAATGAGAAGCGGCCGTGGCTCATCGCAAGAACTGCCAGCGGAAGACTTCCCGCTAGAGCTACCATCAGACGGCGTCTAACCGCTTGATACCGTTTCTGGCGTTCGGCCTCTCGCACATCTTCACTTTCGATAGACTGACTCTCGGAAGAGAATCTTGAAAAAATTGACGCCAGCGCCTTTCCCGATAGCATTCCCGAAACATACCGGACGTCAACCTCGCTGGAGCCAGACTGGCTTTCGATCTTTACTTCAACGACTCCGTTGGTGGTGAGAAGCAAGTTCTTCAGCTTCTCAGCCTCAGCAACCGCTTGTTGGCCTGAAAATCTCGTTTCGGCTCTTGAGGTACGCACGGAGTATCCAGTCGTCTGGATCACGTCAATGATCTCACTCAGCCCGGACTGAGAGGAATCGTATCGAATGACTGCTTCTTCAGTCGCATAGTTGACGCCTGCGCTTCGCACACCATCCACCCTGTTCAGCTTTCGCTCTATCCTTAGAGCGCAGGCGGCACAGGTCATTCCTTCTACAGGAATTGTCAAGTTATTGACTTCCGTCATCCCAATCGCGGTGTTGAAATCCAATTCATAGCTGAACTAGGTTAGTGAACTTGTTTGAGCCCCCGTTACACTCTAATTCCTCGCGCCTGCTTTGATCCTCCAAATCGGCAACATCTGTTAAATGCTGTACTCGTTCAAATCCTACGATGGTGATTGGCAGCTATCTTCACGCTCTAACCAGATCACTGGCGTATCTTGTATACATGACGAAAAGAGCGAAATCAAAGGTCACAATCTATGAAGTAGCGAGACACGCCGGGGTTGCAATTTCCACAGTCTCCCGAGTCTTGAACGACTCTCCAGATGTATCCGACAGAACCAGGAAAAAAGTGGAGCAGGCGATTGATGGGTTGATGTATCGCCCTAACCGAACAGCCCGTTCGCTTGCACAACAGGAGTTTCACTCTTTTGCTGTAGCTCTTCCCTCTTTCACCGCCCCATTTCAAAATGAGCTGCTGAAGGGTATTAGAGCGTTTCTCAGGGAGGGAAACCAAGATCTTCTTATCTGTGATCTGGGCTCTAACAACACGCAAGATGCCCTCATGACTTTTCTTGATCGGGGAGCCGTTCGCGGACTACTGCTTTGCGGAATGCCGATCGATGACGATCTCGCCGGAGAGCTATCTGCTCTACAGTCCCCCACCGTGTTGATCGGCTATTCATGGCCGGCATTTGATTCGTTCAGTTGGGATGACGTTGCCGGTGCAGAGTCTGCGGTCAGCCATCTACTGAATAACGGCCACTCCTATGTGTGCATGATCCGCTCTGCCATCGACAGTGAAATCCAGTTGTCCAGAATTAAGGGATATCGGAAGGCTTTGACGAGCGCCGGCATTTCTTTTGATCCACGAAGGGTTGTTGAAGGAAAGCCGTGCTACCACGCCGGATTCTCCGAAGAAGATGGCTACGATGCGATGCAATCCATTCTAAAAGATCATCCCGAAACCACAGCGGTATTCGCAAGCAGTGACGTCCAGGCCATCGGTGCATTGGCTGCGTTGCAGGAGGCTGGGAAAAATGCACCACAAGATATCGCGGTTGTAGGGTATGACGATATCAAGACCAGCCGATTTATTGGACTATCCAGCGTTGACCAGAGCATGCAGAAGATTGGATACGCGGCGGCCAGAAAACTTCACGACCGCGTACAGGGAACAGCTTCAGATGCACCATCCCAGGTCGTAACAGACCCCAAACTTGAGATTCGCGCCTCCAGCGATTTTAGAATTACCTCGTAATGAACCGAGCAGCCACGCAGAACTTTTCGACCAGCGTTCGAGAAACAGATTTCGACTTTCTGGGAGAATGCTACCATGGAAAGGTGAGAGATACGTACACGTTCGGAGACAAACTGATATTGATTACCTCCGACAGAATTTCAGCCTTCGATCACATCCTCCGACAAACCATTCCCTTCAAAGGTCAGGTACTTAATCAACTATCAGCCTATTGTTTTGGGCAGACCGAGGATATCGTTCAGAATCACGTCCTACAGATCCCTGATCCCAATATTACCATTGCGCGCCGGTGCGAGTTGATCCCAATAGAATTCGTTGTCAGAGGCTATCTCGCTGGTCATGCGTGGCGTACCTACAAGGCCGGAGGTCGAGTTCTCTGTGGAAAGACACTCCCATCTGGCCTGAAACAAAATAGCCGTCTCCCTCTGCCTATCCTTACGCCAGCGACTAAAGCCGACGAAGGACACGATGAAGACATTTCGCGGGAGCAGATACTTTCTAAATCAATTCTAGCCGAGAGTCTATTCGATCGTCTGGAGACCATTTCCCTACAGCTGTTTGAACGAGGGACGGAAGCCGCTGCTGAACGTGGACTGATTTTGGTGGATACCAAATACGAATTTGGGCTGGACCCAGACGGGGAGATCGTCTTGATCGACGAGATTCACACGCCGGATTCGTCCCGCTACTTCTATCAGGACTCTTACGAAGAATTACTGAGGGCTGATCTTCCCCAGAGACAGCTTTCCAAGGAGTTTGTCCGCGAGTGGCTGATGAAAAACGGCTTTCAAGGCCTTGAAGGGCAGGTACTACCGGACCTGCCTGACACCTTCAGGGATGAAGTATCTCGAAGGTATATCGAGCTGTACGAGCAGATCACGGGTGAAGAATTCGTACCAGACTTAAGTGAGCACCCGAATGAGCGTATGGAATTGGCGCTACGAACCTCACTTAGCCTCTGAGGAAAGCGTCAGTCTATCCACGTCTCCCCCTGCCACTCGGTAGATCCATCCTCAAAGGTCTCTCTTTTCCAGATTTGAACTGTCTTCTTCAGTTCGTCTATCAAAAACCGGGTAGCCTCAAACGCTTCGGAACGGTGACTCGTTGCGACTCCCACGATGACACTTGCCTCCGCGATGGGAACGTCACCAATTCGGTGCAACACAACCACCTTGAGGAGAGGCCACTTGTTTTTGGCGCGGCCGATGAGCGAGGCTATCTCTTTGAGTGCCATGCTTTTATGAGCCTCGTACGAAAGCAACTTCGTACGTCGATCACCGGTTACCCGGCGCGTCGTGCCAATGAATATATTAATGCCGCCTCCCTCATCTTCAGCGAGAAAAGCATAGACATCGTCCACCGAAAGAGGATCCGAATGAATGTCGATCCAGGATTCCATTTATCCGCCGGATACCGGGGTTACAAATGCAACTTCATCACCGTCGTTGAGGGTGATTCCCGCATTCACATACTCGTCCTTGATTGCAAGGCGGATCACGCTTTGAAGACGCTTTACTGTTTCCTGATTCTCTGCAAGTAGTTCTACAAGCTCGGCACCAGTAGTCCCTTCCTCGAGCTCTACCTCGACGAGCCCTGATCCCAGGGCCTCCCTCAACACCGAAAACAATCGAAGAGTAACTATCATTGCTGGGTCTCCATCACGGTGTTGATTGCGTTCAGGTACAGGAGGCTATCGACTTTGAATTGCCTTAATCGGCTCTATCCTGGCGGCATATCCTGCAGGAATCCAGGAAGAGATCGTGCAGAGCGCCAAGGTTATCGCAGCGACGAGCACGAAATCAACCACACTCAGATCGATTGGTGCCGTATTCATGTAATAGGCCTCGGCTGGAAGCGGAATAATTTCGTAGCGGATCTGAAGAAGAGCTAATCCGAGGGCAAGCGTTTCCCCTATGACTACACCGGCTGCGCCAATGAAGAGACCAAGCCGTACGAAAATGCGCCGTCGCAGAGAGGCTGTGGCTCCAAAACTGGCCAGAACTCCCATTTCTCTATTCTTTTCGAGAATGATCATGAGGAGCGTGCCAATGATATTCACAGCAGCGACGAAGACAATGATGGAAATCACGAGCGGAATAATGCTTTCCTGTAGCCTGACCCAGGCAAAAAGGCTGCGGTACACGTCCGTGATGGGTCTGGCGATTGCTGGAAATTCCAACATGGCGTCTATCTGGTCCGCCGCCGCAGTGTAATCCATTCCTTCCTCCACACGCACGTCGAGTCGGGTCAGCTGCCCGGGAGCGTAATCGAGCAAGTCTGCGGCTTCCTGAAGATCTACAAACACATACAGTTCGTCAAAATTTGCGAGTGAGGTTTCGTAGATGCCAGTGACTTCAAACTGAGCCAACTTTGGAGATGTATAGAGCGAACTACCCCCTGCAGTTTGCACCGAAAATGCAGTGACAATATCCCCTACCCCCGTTCCGATGGATCTGGCGAGCGCTTCACCGATGACAACTCCTGCCTTTCGCTCATTGGACGGCGCAAGATCTGCCGTACCCTCTAGAAGCGCAGATGCGATGTAGTCCGGTACCTGGTCCGTTCCCCAGATAGACACACCGTCAATGTCGCTAGATGATCGCCTGAGTAACACGAACTCTTGAATTACGGGCGATACGCTGGTGACAAAAGACAGGTTCGCAATATCAACGGTGTATGATTCGGTGTCAGCCAGGGGCGCGTCACGCATGCTTTCGATCTGAACATGAGCTCCAAATCCGATCACCTTTGATTGGATTTCGCCACTGAAGCCACGCACAATAGAAAGCGCAAGGATCAGAGCAGAAACACCCACGGCTACTCCAGACACCGATATGTACGTAATAAGTCGCAAAAACCTGCGGCCTTCGGATCTGCCCTCTGCTCCTCTCAGATAACGGCGCGCAATAAACGATTCGAAGCTGAAAGACACGATACTAATCGAAGAAATCGAAGTGGGTGACGAGAGTGCGAAGGCAGGTGTTGACGCCAATCCTCGCGCAAGGATCCGCTCAACGATTTACTGGGTGGGTAACAAACACGAGCTGCCTCCGGACAAGTCCGGAGGCAGCTCGTTGAACAAACCACGTTTTGATTCCGAAGAATCTAGACGAGTATTCCTTCCATAGCGACATTGCCATTAAGATCAATGTCTATGAAATGATAGGGTGGCCAAGGACCGCTGACTTCGATCTGAATTCCGAATGCCTCAAATTCTGTAGCAATTTTCGTTGTCTGCATCTTGAACTGTAATTCTCCCGAAATGGGCACGAGATACGTTGCGTTCAGAATGCTGACTTCATTTTCTGCGGTCAAATCGACTGGAGCGTCAGAGCGAACAGCTTCGCTGGCGCACTTTTGAAGCTCTCCATGAATTCGGGCACTGATATTCGCCACGAGAGCATCCGATGAGTTGGCATCCTTGCTGATTTCTGACTTTAGAAAACTCGCAACTCCCTCCGATATTCCATTTAAGGAGTTGTCGAAATCAACATCCTTCTTTTCCATCTGCGCTTTAAGAATGGACACATCGCAACCAATCCTGACTCCAAACTCACTTCGGTCTTTCAGCCTTATAAGGGCTTCTGAGAGTGCGTTTTCGTTCTCGGAAATGAATGTTTTTACGTCCGTTGGATTGGAGTAGACACATCCAAATCTAAATGGAATTATTGTCATCACCCATTTGGCCTCAGACAGAATCTTGACCTTACTCCCATAAAGTGGACAGATAGTTAAGCGTACTTTGCATCATCAAGAGGTACGCGATGAGAACGAGAAGGAAGTATTCCAAAGAGTTCAAG
>Ga0209554_1000229_pt1 | contig 46506 bp, 38 predicted proteins | sample MarorgKNORR_S2LV_5_FD_188221 | JGI IMG/M metagenome (GOLD analysis project Ga0209554, IMG submission 188221) | Marine microbial communities from the Southern Atlantic Ocean, analyzing organic carbon cycling - Bottom_A/KNORR_S2/LV (SPAdes) (version 2) | ecosystem: Environmental > Aquatic > Marine... | reverse complement strand
CTACTAGACGGTAACGGGCTTGGGGCATTGATTCCTCCTTGAACGCGAAGCAATATACCTAGGTATAGCTGATGAGGAACCAAAAGCCCTAATTTTCAGTTAAATTTTGTGGGTGTCCTATTTGCTTTTCTGGGTAAATTTTGTGGGTGTCGCATTTTGTCCCTTTTGTCTACGTTGTGAATTACTACAAATACGAACGCTACTATGAGTCGCTGGATAAGCTGACACCCGCAGATGTGTAATTTGGTTGCAGAGAAGAAAGACCTGACCCCCCTATTTACTCCCTCCGCTTTAGTGCTGCAAAGTCTTAAATCTGGAACAACCTGTTAACCTTAATAACCAATCCCCGATTACGTAGTTCCAGGCTATTTGGATTGCCAAATGGATCGGTATCACGATCATCACTGTAAACAATGAAAAGTTCACTCCCAGGGGCCCATTCCCAGCGAAATCGAAAATTGGTGCTGAATGAACTGGCGGTTGAGTTGTATTGCACCAGGCCGCTCAGATACATGCGCGGCGTAACGGTATAGGTGAATCGCAGCCTGCCGAGTTCGGTCCTGAAATCACCCTCGGGAAGTTCTACCTTATTAACCGAATAACTGGGTTCCAGGGAGAGTTGCGGAGACAGCTCGATGCGTCCACCACTGATACTTATCGCGGTATTGGTACCACTCCAGAAATCCCCAGCTCGAAAGGAGATTAATCCGCTAACGGGTCGTTGTCTGCCAAAATCGTAAGACACCAAGTAGCTGGTAAAATCGTATTTGCCCGGTTGCAGAATTACGCCATCCGAGATTGTGAAAGGCTCAGTGAGCATCTCGAATTCGTCGCTCGCGGATATCTTAAGCTGGTCACTATTTTCAAATTCGGTGGTAAGACTGATTTGATGTCGGCGTGTTTCCAGTTTGTCCGCGTCCGCCGACCAGTAAGACTTGGTATCTGCCGCGAGATTAAAGCGACGTACCCAGTCTATCGATGCGGGCCGGGGGCTGAAGCGAGCCGCGCCCGCGTACTGTTTAAAATTGTCTCTGCGCAGGAATCCGACTTCGGGATCGAAGTTTTCCTCCACCAGCAAATAACCGGAACTGAGCCCATAAAGGTCTCCGTCATAGGCAAAATTTGCCATATAACTCTTGTCATCTCCACTGTTGCCGGGACCGTCAGTCCGGGCCACATACGCGTCGATGGCAATATCATCAAAAAAGTCGAAGGAGCCGTCGATGCCGTATAACTGACTCGAACCATCACCTGTCAGGGACTCGGACCTGTCGGTAAAGATAGCGCCGATGGTGCTGCGACGGAGGATGTCTCGTTTTACGCGCAGCACCGAGAAGCCAGTGGACGCAATATCGGAAAAATCGTCGGCGTCGGTACTGATGTTCAGGGCGCCGATGTCGAAGTCTCCAATCTTGCCGGTCAAGCGGGCGCCGGCTTCGATGGGGACTACCTGTCCCTGCTGTAGTCCGATTTTGCGGCTGAAGAACATGGTGGGCACATCGAGGCTTCGAGGTCCGGCAAAATCGAAATTGCCCCGACCCTCCAGGAAAAACTCACGCTTCTCGGGAAAGAACAGGCTGAACCGTGTCAGATTGACTTGTTGCTCGTCCACCTCCACCTGGGCAAAATCGGTGTTGTAAGTAAAGTCGGCGGTGAGGTTGCTGGTGATGCCGAATTTTACGTCGAGCCCGAACTCTTGCTCCGATTCACTACTCACCGGAGGCTGTGACTGCCGGTTGGTGATGACGCTTCCCAGGCCATAGGGTTTTATCTCGAGGTTGAAATTGCGTGCTGGCACCTCGAGCTCGTTAAGTGTGCCCGCCTCGGAGATGCGCCAGAGTCCGGCAATAATGCTATTGCCACGGGCGGCGGAGATCGGTAACGCGGTAAAGTATGACGCCTCGTTGTGGCGGCGGATAATTCGCCGAAGTTGTATCCCCCAAGTCTGCTCAGCGCCCGGCTCATAGCGCAGTGAACGAAAGGGAATCTGCATCTCCACCGTCCAACCCCCATCGAATCTGCCGGTCCTCGAATCCCACACAATATTCCAGTCGCTATTGACGCTTCTCCCGCCGCCACCCTCATTGCTTATTGCGAAGTCAGAAAAACCGCCAATGGGCGTAACCAGGAAGGCAACTCCGTTACGCCGGTCGAGAAAGGTGTCGAGCATGACTGAAAACGAGTCATTAGAGCGCAGCTGAAATGTGTCACGGCGCATTTCGTTAGCTACCCACTCGCTCTCGGGCACGGATTCGTAATTACGCGCCGCAATGTAAAGGTTGTCATCATCGAAGTAGACCCATGCCTCCGTCTTCTCGCTGGCGGCGGCACCTTCATCGGGAATCTGCTGGATGAAATCAGTGATGGGCTGGATTGATTGGTAGATCGACTCGTCGAGAACGCCGTCAATATTTACCTCGCCGGTATATCGAGTTGCCTGTATCGTAAGTTTGCCGTCGGCGTCGCGCCCGACCACCACTTCCTCTGCCTCGGCAGCAGTTATTGTGAGCACCAGCAAGGGGAAAATGAGGCAAGAGAACAGTACCGGGCCAACATTCCCAGGGGGTTCATGGCGTAATCTTTTGCGCTTTCGACTGACAAATATGTCTAACATATATCTCGAGTGGTAGGTATTCACAGATTTAGTACGAGCAAGCTGCTCCCAATCTCAGAATTCAAGATACGCTATTTCTACCGGGATATTGTGTTTTTTTGTAATCGCAGATGCACATCAAACGCTTAAACATTACGACAAAATTGGAGAGAGTAATGGGGTCAGGTCGTGCGTCTTAGCAACAACAGCAACAACAGCAACACCCGCCTATTCTGACTATGGACGCTAACAGGAAAGACCTGACCCCCTCTACTACTTATTCTGTTTGTGGAAGCCAACAGGAAAGACCTGACCCTATGGAAACAACTCTGCCAACTGCGCCTTGGCGTCATCGCTGGCGCCGTGGCTGAAGTTCGCGATAATGTCTGCCAGGACTTTGGCCCGGTCCGGTGCCTGCGAATTGGCCTGGATAGCTTCCATAGCGCCCCTACCTTCTTCATTAGCAGAATGTTCGATGTTGGCAACGGTGTTGGCCATTTCCCGAACACCTTGGGCCAGTTCACCGTTAGCGATGATCGCGTCCAGAGTGGCCAAGTCGGCATCGGAAGGAAAGTGGTTGAGGCCAACAACGATGTCAGCGATTTGCTTAACCGCTGCTGAGTTGCCGTCGTTTTGTGCCATGGCAATTTGGGAAAACAGACCGATTGCGGTAAGCAGTATGAGTTTCTTCAAATTTGTTGTATTCATGATGGTCTTCTGAAAACGAGGCTTGCGTGGGTGCAGTCTGTCGAGTCTATCGCAGGAAATAGGGAACAGACCACGTTTTTCAATTCCTGAGTTAGGCTAGCCACTGCCCTAACCGAAAAACGTGGTCTGTCCCCTATTCCGTTAGCGACTTTTCCAGTTACAAAGAATTACAACTACTGGGCTTCAACAAACCCTTAAGTGGTTGATATTGTTACGGGTTTTCTAGACATTGTGAAGCCATAGGCTTGCTTGTGGAAAATAGATTGTTTATCCTTGCCAATCCCTGTCCTTGGCTACTATCAAACCCTTTATATTGCCGCTTGAGGTAGCATCGGTGGTCGGATGGCGCGGTGAACTCGGCTGGTGAGTGCGCACGATTTTAAAGACATAATAGCGAGAGAATTCAAGATGATAAGAACAAAGCCATTGATTTCGTCACTCATTGTGAGTGTCAGTTCTCTTATCTGTGCCTCAACGGTATGGAGTCAGTCCGGCACCGATGTCTACGCCGGAGATTGGCCTGATAATGGCGGCAATTTGGGGGCTCAGCGCTATTCGCCCCTGGACCAGATTAATGCGGAAAACGTCGGCTCTTTGGAGATCGCCTGGCGCTTTTCCATGGAGAATTTTGGGCCCTCACCCGAGTTCAATGCCACGTCCACGCCGATTGAGGTGGATGGCGTGTTATACGTCACGGTCGGTGCCACTCGAAACGTGGCAGCACTTGACGCCACCAACGGACAGATATTGTGGCTGTGGCGAGCCCAGGAAGGCGAAAGATTCGACGCCGCGCCGCGCAAGGGCTCCGGTCGCGGATTGTCCTACTGGCGCGACGGCGACGAACGCCGTATTCTGGTAGTCACACCCGGCTTTTTCCTGGTTTCACTGGACGCCAAAACCGGACTACTCGACCCGAATTTTGGCGACAACGGTCGGGTGGATATGTTTGAGGGATTGCGTTTGGGCCAAGGTCGTGAGGATATCGACATCGGCTCCTCCATGCCGCCCTTGGTCATGAACGACGTGATTGTTGTGGGTCCAGCGCACAAGGTGAGCATGCGACCGCCGTCGAAGTACAATGTCAAAGGCGACGTGCGAGGATACGATGCGCGCTCAGGCGAGCTGCTGTGGACCTTTCGTACTATTCCCCAACGCGGAGACGTAGGGATTGAAACCTGGCTCGGCGACGGCGCGGAAATTGCCGGCAATGCCGGCGTCTGGGCGCAAATGTCCGGTGACCCGGAGCTAGGCCTGGTCTACCTGCCAGTGGAGTCGGCCACCGGCGACCGCTTCGGCGGCGACCGACCCGGTAACAATCTTTTTGCCAACGCCCTGGTGGCTTTAGACATCAAGACCGGTGAACGCCGCTGGCACTACCAGTTGATTCATCACGACATCTGGGACTGGGACAACCCATCCGCAGCGGTCCTGGCGGATCTGCCGAATGGTCGAAAGATCGTAATGCAAGTTACCAAACAATCTTATGTTTATGCCTTCGATCGGGAGACTGGCGAACCCATCTGGCCTATCGAAGAGCTGCCGGTTCCAGCTGGAGATGTACCCGGTGAATGGTACGCCCCCACACAACCTTTTCCCACACGGCCTGCGCCCTTCGATCGGCAAGGCTTCTCCGAAGAAGATTTGATCGATCTTACGCCGGAAATTCTCGCGCTGGCGGAAGAGGCAATTACCCGTTTTCGCCTGAGCCCGAGTCTGTACTCGCCCCCATCCCTGGCGGACGCACCAGACGGCACGGTGGGCACGCTGAGTCTGCCGGACGCCATCGGCGGCGCCAATTGGGAAGGCAGTGCCATGGATCCGGAGACTGGGATCCTGTACATACCCTCGAGGACGAACGTGGCATTGTTGTCGGTGGCGAAGGACGAGGATTCCGACGTCGATTTCAGCCAGTCTTACGGCGTGCGCGTGCCGCGGGTCCAGGGCTTGCCGATCGTCAAGCCGCCGTGGGGCCGTATTACGGCGATCGATATGAACAGTGGCGATCATGTCTTTCAGGTGGCCAATGCGGATACGCCGGAACGCATCACCAATCACCCGCTGCTGGAGGGCGTTACGATTCCACGCACCGGTGTGGCGACACGATCGGGCTTATTGCTGACAAAAACCCTGCTGTTTGTGGGTGAAGGCGTTGGCGGTGGCCCCACCTTGCGCGCGCTCGATAAGCAAACTGGTGATATCATCGCCGAGATCGAACTGCCCAATACCCAAACCGGGGTGCCTATGACCTACGAGCACGACGGCAAGCAATACATCGTCATGGTCGTCAGTGGCAGCGGCACGCCCGCCGAGATTGTGGCCTATGCCCTGCCGTAACTAAATATCAGGAGAAATGTACTATGCGTACTTATTTTTATCGAGCGGTGTTGGCGCCGCTTCTGTTGCTTATCAGCCTACCGGCGCTAGCCGCCACCTGGGTAATCGACCCGGACGATTCCCATGTTTATTTCAAGTACACCTTCGGTGGTGATGCCTACCGAGGCGAATTCAAAAACGTAGAAGCCATCTTCGAGATTGATCCCATGAGCCCCGGCGCTTGTAATTTCTCGGTAACGATTCCTATAGGTGAAATAAGTACCGACTCCCCCGAGGTCCTGGATTATTTGCTCGACTACGAATTGTTCGACGTGGATACATGGCCTACAGCCAGCTTTAAAGCAGAGAAATGCCGCTTGGAGTCACTGAATACCTTCGTGGCCGATGGCACCTTGACCATCCGCGATCAAACCCACCCCTTGAGCTTTCCGTTCAAACTCAACGTGGAGACAGCCGACGGCAGGATTCGTTTTCGCCTGACCAGTGAAGTGACTATCAAACGACTCGAGTACGACGTGGGTCAGGGCTACTGGGCGAACACAGGTGAGGTTCCGAACGATGTGGTCATCGAGATAGATGTCTACGCCATCCAGCAGTAATTAATCAGCCTCTGTGGAAAATAGGTTATTTCAATGTTTATAAGATTATTTAAAAAATACTATCGGTTTTCACTTATCCTGCTCTGCTCGGTATTGTTGGTTTCATGCGACCGCCTGCTGACGCCTGATTTCAATACCGACATAACTGGGCTCAGGGCGGGACAGTACACCGTCGATCCAGATCATGCGTCGGTGTTGTGGAAGATAAATCATTTGGGCTTCTCGACATTCGTTGGCCGTTTCAACGACATCGAAGCTTCTCTGGATTTTGATCCAGAGAATATTGAAAATTCCAGCATAGAAGTCATAATTAATACGGCCGGATTAGATATCAATAATCCTGAATTTGCAGAGGAACTTCGGGGTTCAAATTGGTTTGATGTAGAGAATTTTCCACAAGCCGTGTATAGGACAACCTCATTTGTAGAGTCAAATGAAAACTCATTCGTGTTTGATGGTGAGCTGACGCTATTGGGCGTTACGGCTCCGGTGACTCTCAATATCGTTTTTAATGGCGGGGGCCGCAATTTTCTTACTCGAAAATATACCCTCGGTTTTTCGGGAAGTGCCAATTTTCAACGGTCGGATTTTGGTCTAAGTCGATTCACGTCTTTTGGTGTTGGCGATAATATCGAATTGGAAATTCACATAGAATTCCAAGATCTTAATTAGACTGGGACGCTTTTACGCGGAGGGGCCTATGCGCTATTTCAAGCGAATGACAGTTGCTTGTGCCACCTTACTGACTCTGGTTCTTCCAGAGATCGCAGCAGCACAATCACTCCAATACCACAGAGACGAGTCCTGGGTTCCAATTCCAGAGGTGTCACCACCCTACTGGGAAATGAATGGGGCCGCGGTGGATCGAGCAGGACGACGCGTTTACGCGACCCGCCGGTTTGATCCACCAATTATTGAGATCGATGGGGCAACGGGAAAGATTCTCAATGAAATTGGGTCGGGACTCCTGGCGTGGCCCCATGGCATTTTCGTAGATCATGAGGGGTTTATATGGGCGGCGGACGCGACCGTCGGCGACCCGCCCAGCCTCGGCTTGATGGGCCCTATCCCCATCGCTGTAAAGGCTGGTCGTGGCCATCAAGTCTTCAAGCTCACGCCTGACGGAGAGGTCGTGATGACCTTGGGTACGAAGGGTGTTGCCGGGAATGACTCGGAACACTTTAATGCGCCAACGGCTGTCGTCGTCGATCCTGTAGACGGTGATATTTTCGTATCGGATGGGCATAACGACCAGACGAACGCGCGTATTGTTAAATTTTCGAAGGACGGGAAGTTCATAAGATCATGGGGGAAATTGGGATCGGGGCCCGGTGAATTCAATGTACCCCATGCACTCGCGCTGGATTCGCAAGGCCGAGTGCTGGTAGCCGATCGCGGCAATCGTCGCATTCAGGTTTTCGATCAGGATGGCGGCTTCATCACACAGTGGCCTCAGTTTGGTGCGATTTCCGGCATCGCAATTACCCCAAACGACATAATGTTCCTTACAGGTGGCAATAAGATCACGATCGCAAATGCGAAAGACGGAACCATTCTCGGCGAGATCACGCAGGGCATCAATGCGGAGGGCGTGGCGACGGACGCCTACGGGAACATCTACGCGTCCGAGGTATTTGATCGCTCAGTCAAGAAGTTCGTCCAAGATTAGGGATAAATAATAAATCGGGACAGACCACGTTTTTCTGTCAGTGCAGGAATTAGCCTGTTGCAGAAATTGAAAACCGTGGTCTGTCCTTATTTATTCTCTTCCTGTCTGGCTCCACGTAGCATATTTGTCATGCCGTAATTTCCTTCGTGACAGGCATACTCATACAACAAGCCATCAACTTTAGTCATCGGAACCATCACCGTAATTTTGTCGCTAAAGGTGCTTGGATCATCGACAGTAAATTCATACTCGATGGTCGCGGCGTCGACTCGCGTAAATCGCTCGGTGAGTAATTTATCGTAAGAGTCGCCGTTGGGAGAAGTGGTAAAACTTTGGGTCAAGCCATTAAAATTTCGGGTTTCCACAACCAGGGTGTCTCCATCCCAATGACCTCTGGAATCCCCAGACCAAAGTCGGATGTCGTCATGAAGTTTTGGGCCAGCGTTTAAAGGCACAATGCGAGCATCATGTATCATCTCAGTCACTATCACTACGTGATCTCGATGCTGAATGATCTGCACATTATTATTATAACTGCTAGGCATAAACGGAGGGCCTGCATTGAAACCGACGATACAGCGCTCTGACAGTCCGCGGTCTTCGGGCCCATCTTTAGAGATTCCGCCAACCACAAAGCGTACGGGGCGCTCGCCGGGAATATCTGCACTAAGACCACCCCTTTGCATAATTGCACCCTCCACCAAGTCCGGAATACGTCCATTAGCGGGATAGGTGATAAGCGACGTGCGCAGATCATAGCCGATACTGGCGCGCTCATACCAAAAGGAGTTATAGCCGCCGACGCCGTCGAAGTGAGATTCGGCTCTTGCCTCAAACGCAGAAATAGACTGAAGACGATTTTCTTCATCCTCTTCGGCAGTCAAGAACTCGCGATTTCCATAGCGCTGCGCACGCTGCACTGGAGTGTGTGAAGCAAAGTTCCAGACTCCCTGTAAATCTGGGTGTCCATATTCTGTTTTCGGGAGTACGTAGTCGGTCTGCGCGAAAGCCGTCGCTGTGATGACGAATAGAAGACAGGTGACGATGCAGCTGGGGGTAGAGGAGGGAACAGTTTTCACAATAATGCTCCAATAGCTTTCTCTTATTTATAGCTGATACTGTAGCACTATCTCGATTTCGGCTCCATTGGGGGGGTCATTACGTCGCGCCGCTACATAAACAGGCCAGACTTCGAGTGTCACCTTTCTGCCTTGGTCCCGGAAAATTTTGATAGAAGGATGCTCAAAACCACTGTATTTTTACTCTGGGACCTAACACTGACCAGAGGAGTAAACGCCATGGGTATAATAGAAATCACGCGCTATACACTAGTTGCCTTCTGCCTTTCAACGATCGCAACAATTCCAGTTTCAGCCCAGGACGTAGTGGAAGATGCGGAGGTCAAGGCACAGATCGGGCTATTCTCTGCCTGGCTGGAAGGACAGCTGGAAATTCGGGGCCTGCCTGGGGTCGCGGTAGGAGTCGTCTCCGACCAGGAACTAGTCTGGGCGAAGGGATTCGGTCATGCAGACATTGAGGCTGATGTGCATATGCAAGCCGACACTCGCTTTCGCATGGCTTCACACAGCAAGTTATTTACCGCGACCGCAATCATGCAGCTCAGGGAAGAGAATAAGCTACGTCTCGATGATCCTGTCACCGAGTACCTGCCCTGGTTCAATTTCCAGCAAGCCTCGCCCGACGATCCGCCAGTCACTATCGAGCACTTGTTGACCCACAGCTCCGGCATGCCGCGGGAAGCGGGTTCCCACTGGAGTGACCTTAATTTCCCAACGGCCAGCGAGGTGCGCGAGCTGATTTCGGAAAGACAGGCAGCCTTTTCACCAGAGGTGCGCTGGAAATACTCGAACCTCGCCTACACCATCGCCGGTATGGTAGTTGAAGAAGTCAGCGGACTGTCCTGGGCAGACTATCTGCAACAGAACATATTTGATCCGCTGGGTATGAGTGCCTCCAGTGTCGACACCGAGGATCCCAAATTGGCCACGGGCTATGGCATAAGAATGCCCGATGGATCGCGCACGGTAATGCCTTTCGTGGACGCCCGCGGCATGGCTGCGGCAACCGGACTCACGTCGACAGTGGAAGACATGGCTCGGTTCGTATCGGCGCAGTTTCGCAAAGGTGCACGGGGCGACGACCGCCTGCTGAGTACCGCCTCATTGCGTGAAATGCACCGCGTCCGCATGCTTGAAACCACCTGGACCAGCGGTCAGGGCATCGGCTTCAGTGTGCGACGCAACGACGGCAAACTGACTATCGGGCACGGCGGCGGCTACCCCGGCTATACCACCAACACGACCATACAACTCGATTCCAAGGTTGCCGTGATTGTCCTGACCAACACCAACGACTCCAATCCCGGTCAGATCGCACGCCAACTGATGGACACAGTCGCTGATGCCGTCGCCGAAGCGGCGGCGCCAGAGCCAGACGCGGAGATTGAGTGGGATCCCAGTTGGGAACGTTTTGCCGGTCGCTACCGCAGTCGAAACGGAGACAGTCAGGTGTTAGTGATGAATGAAAAACTGGTCAGAATGAACCCCTGGTCTACCAGCATCGGTGATCCCACCGAACTAGAACCGCTGGGAGATAATCTGTTTCGCATGATGGCACCGACCGGCGGCGGGCCGGTTGGAGAGATTGTGCGCTTCGTCGAAGAAAATGGTGTTGTCACCCGCATGTTCACCGGTGACTCTTACAGCGACAGGCTACAGGACCGATAAAGCAGTCATAAGGGACACTGAAGAGTGTAACTTGACGGTGAACCCCAATTTCTTAATCTGAAGTTTTTGCTCACCGATTAACGGCCCTGAGCTCATCGTGCGGCGGCGAGCTCGCGCAGCAGCGCGGCGGTGTTCGGCCGAGGACGGAGCGTGCGAGTAGCCACGTCGAGCGGTGTGCGGCCGCGGCGGTCCTCGACCATCGGGTCGGCGCCCTGGTCCACCAGGAATCTGATGAGTGCGTCGCCGGACACATTGGCGGCACCGTGTACGGCCGTCTGCCCGCCCCTGTCCACCGCGTGGATATCGGCGCCGACATCGAGTGCCAGCATCGTGACTGCTTCCAGCAACTTCTCTATTGCCACCATCCGCGAGTCGGTCTGAGTGAGACCTGCGGCCACCATCAGTGGTGTCACGCCATACGCCGAGCGCAGTTCCGGATCGGCACCAGCGTCCAGTAAGGCTCGCATCATGTCGAGATCGCCGAGGCGCGCCGCCAGCCAGAAAGGCGATGCCCCGTTGTAGGCTTCACGCCCCACGTAGTCACCGCGCCGGAATGGTAGCCCGCTGCTCAGTTGGGCGTTCGGATCGGCGCCCCGCGCGAGCAGCGCCTCAAGCAGCGCCGGTTTGCGCATCTCCACCGTGTAGTGCAACGGCGTCATCCCGTACTGGTCCGCCTGGGCCACATTGGCGCCGTGCTCCAGCAGTAAGATACCGAGTGCTTCGTGGTCGCTAGACTCCACCACGAGACGATAGTCGCTACCGGTGATCGCGTCGAGACTGGCGGCGGCGATTAAGAGCGGGCTAAGCCCCTCAGAGGTCGCCGTATTAACTGTGGCACCTGACCCTAAAAGCAATCGTGCCAATTCGAGTGCGCCGGACCGTGCGGCAAACATGAGTGGTGTAAATTCACCTTTCGAACGGGCGTCGATCTCGGTTCCCGCTTCGTCCAGCGCGCGTGCGGTGGCTGTGTGCCCGCCGGCCGCAGCCCACATTAATGCTGTCTGGCCACTATTGAGCTCGATAGCGTTCGGATCCGAGCCAGCGGCCAGCAACTGCACAACCGCCGCTGTGCTGCCGGTACGCGCACAAGTCATCAGCGCCGTTTCCCCACTGGGCTCCGCGGTCAGGGCATCCGCCCCATGGGACAGCAGCGCGTCAACCATGGTTACGCTGCCGTTGCGACAGGCGACTGAAATCGGCGCCACCCCGAGATCGTTAACGGCGTTTACCGGGGCGCCGGCCTCGAGCAGACGGTGAGCGAGGCCGACCAAATCCCAATGCGCAGCCCAGTGCAACGCCGTGGCTCCATCCGCTTGCTTAGCGTGCACATCGGCTCCGTCGGCCAACAGTGCGAGCGCCGCGTCCGCATCGTTGCGTTCGACTGCATCAACCAGGCCGGGTTCCAACCCCTGCACCAAACCCGCTGCAGCTAGCAATAGTGCCGCACAAATGAACTTGAGCTGCCGCATGTCTATCCGGAGCACTTAAGCTTACCCGGCCAAAACATTGAGGTGGCCCGTACTGTCACCAAAAGTGTCGAGCGGCACTCCGAGCTTGTCGAGCACGTTAAGAAACAGATTAGCGACTGGGGTCTCGGTCTCACGAGGATAGCGGATATGGCGTCCGCCGATGACATTGCCGGTGGCGCCGCCGACGAGCAGGGTCGGCAAGTTGTGGTGGTTGTGCCCGTTGCCGTCGCTCATCCCGCTGCCGTAGAGAATCGTGGAATGGTCCAGCAGCGAGCCGTCGCCATCGGGGGTGTCTCGCATGCGGCTTAAGTAGTAAGCGAACATCTGGGCATGATACTGGTTCACCTTGATGAGTTTAGCGATCTTCTCGGCGTTTCCGCCGTGATGTGACAACGGATGATGGGCGTCAGGCACGCCGATTTCTGGATACGCGCGCTGGCTGGTTTCATGCCCCACCATGAAGGTGATCACGCGAGTCAAATCCGCCTGATAGGCTAGCAGTTGCAGGTCGAACATGATCTTGGCGTGTTCTTCGAATGTCGGTGGCACGCCGGCGGGCTGGTCAATGACCGGCAGCTCGCGTTCGCTCTGCGCCTCGGCCATCTGAATTCGACGCTCCGCATTCCGGATCGCCTCGAGATATTCATCGAGCTTGCGGCGGTCGGGTTGCCCCAGGTCGCGCTGCAGCCGGGCAATCTTGTCGCCCACCGCGTCGAGGATGCTGCGGTCCTCCTCACGACGCGCCCGCCACGCCTCAGGGTCGGTGCTCTCGTTGCCACCGAACAGGCGCTCGAACACCACGCGCGGGTTGTTCTCCATCGGCAGCGGTGTAGTCGCGCTGCTCCAACACAGCGTGTTGGCGTAGGCGCAGGCGTAGCCGGGGTCGCAGGACCCCACGTTTTCCCTCGACTCCAGCGACAACTCAAGCGAGGACAGCTGGGTCTGGGCGCCGAGTACGCGCGCCGCGATCTGGTCCATGGAGAGTCCCGCCCGCAGGTCGGCGCCTTCGGTCTTCTTGGGATGCACGCCGGTCAGGTAGGCACCCGCGGCACGCGCATGATCGCCGGCTCCTTCGCCTGGCCACGCGTCCCCCATTTTGTTCGAGAGTCCGGTCAGCACCAGCATCTGGTCGCGAAAGGGATCTAGTGGCTGCATGGACGTGGGTAGCGCGAATCCACGCCCGTCGCCCGTCGGCGTCCAGTTCGGCATGTAGATGCCGTTCGGGACGTAGACGATACCCAGGCGATGCACTGGTTTAGCCGCCGTCGCCTCCTGCGCTGTTAGCGCCGGCACCATGCTGTCGAGTAGTGGCAGCGCCACGGTCGCCCCGAGTCCGCGTAAAAACGTCCGGCGTGGTAGGTGCTTCTTGGTGATCATCATAGCTGTCGTGACCTCCTCATTTGGAACGGCACACTCTCGACGATGCCGATCAGGAGCGACGACCAGCTATAGTCGTCGGCGGCTGCGGCTCGCACGATCTGGCGCACGGCGGGCGGGTCATAGTCTTCGAGTCCACGACCCAGCGCATAGGTTAACAATTTTTTCGTCAGTGTAGCGACGAAGCGTTGCTGATTGCCCAGCAGATACTCGCGCAAACCGGCCGGTCCATCGAACGACGACCCGTCTGGCAAGCTCGCCGACGCATCGATGAGCACGCCGCCATCGTGGGTGCGCAGGCCGCCGATCGCGTCGAATGGTTCCAGGGCAAGACCGAACGGGTCCATCCTTGCGTGGCAGCTCGCGCAGACCGGGTTCACGCGGTGCGCCTCGAGCCGTTCACGCACTGAGCGTGGACTGGTCGTCTCGCTGTCCTCTAAATCGGGCACGTTTGAGGGCGGGGGTGGGGGTGGCGCGCCAAGCAGATTGTCGAGTATCCATTTCCCTCGCAGCGTCGGCGATGTCCGATTGGGATAGGAAGTCGCTGTCAGGATGCTCCCTTGTCCCAGCAGCCCGCCACGCAACCCGGAGGCTAGCGAGACGCGGCGGAAGTGATTACCGTAGACATCTGGAATGCCATAGTGGCGAGCCAGCCGTTCGTTCAAGAATGTGTAGTCTGCCGTCAGCAGTTCCACCACATTGCGATCGTCACGCAGCTGACTCTCGACGAAAAGTTCGGTCTCGCGCACGAATGCCTCGCGCAGGTTGTCGTCGAACTCGGGAAACGCATCGGGGTCCGGCGCCACCGAGCGCAGGTTGCGCAGATATAGCCACTGTCCGGCAAAGTTTTCGACCAGGGCTGACGACCGAGTATCGGCCAACATCCGCCGCACCTGGCGACGCAGCACCTCCGGTTCACTCAGCGTTCCCCCCTCGGCCAGTGCCAGCAATTCGTCGTCTGGAATACTGCTCCACAGGAAGAAAGACAGGCGCGACGCCAGCTCCACATCGGTCACCCGATAAGCCGTTGCCAGTGTGACAGCAGTGGGCTGTGACTCGATCCTAAAGAGAAATTCCGGGTCCACCAGGATGGCGCGCAGCGCGCGCTGGATACCGCGGTCGAAGCCTCCATCGGCTCGACCGCTGGCGTAGAACCCCAGCAAAGAGGCGAGATCGTCGTCGTTCACCGGCCGGCGAAACGCGCGTCGTGCCAGCGACAAGAGTATCTCGGTGGCGCAGGCCTGGTCACCCGCTATGGTGCCCACCGGCTCGCAACTGAACAGTCTGGTCCGGCTCGGCGTGTCGGCTGGTCTGGTGGCGTTAAACGGCCCGCTGATCTCGATGCTCCCCAACGCCATCGGTGTGTCGCGGTCTCCAGCAAATTCATAGGATGCCGACGACAGTCTCGGCTCGAGCAGCCCCTCGGGCAAGCCGCGTTTCTCCGGAAAGGCGACCGCGATGGCGTGGATACCGGCCTTCACCTCGATTGTCAGCTCCAGGCCATCATCCGCTGTCTGTTCATAGGCCGAGGCGTACATGACCGCCGCCCACGGGTTGATGATGCCCTCGCCGCCCACCGTAAACTCGGCAATGCGTACCCGGTCAAACCGCACCTCGATGTCCTGTGGCTCCGCCAGCCCGCGGATCTGATTGGCGTGGGTCCGTTGTAGCCGAATCTTCACCCGGTACTCGCCGTCCAGCGGAAAGTAGTGACGTGCCGACAGGCCACCCCGGGTCCCAAACGGCTGGTCCTCGCTCATGCGGCCGTGCTGGATCAGCGTCGGGCGCATGCTATAGGTCTGGAGCGTGGGCCGAATGCCCGGGTCGCCGACGGCGAGCTGACTGATCTTCGCCGCCGCGATCATGTAGCGCTCAAGCAGGCTCGGTGAGAGGGACAACACGTCGCCAATGTTGTCGAAGCCGTAGCCGGAATCGTCGGCTGGCAGGTGCTCGCGTCCATCGATCTCCAGCGCCAACAAGTCCCGGATGGCGTTGGTGTATTCGGCGCGGTTCAGCCGGTGGATGACCGGTCGACCGGGGTTGGGCGTCGCCGCCGCGGCGTCGTCTAGTGACGTTTCGAGCCAAGACGCCAGCTGGTCATAGGCGGTTGGCTGTGGACGAGGCAGTCCCACCGGTGGCATTTCTCTCGCCCGCAGCCTCAGCACCACGCGCTCCCAGACGCCGACCTCGTCGGCGCGCTGGCCTACCTGATCCAGCGCTACGGTCTGCAGCGTGAGATTCGCCATGGGGGCCTGATCGTTGTGACAGGCGATGCAGTACTGATCGAGGAGGGCGCGCTGCCATTCGACCGACGCCGGAGCGGCGACAGCCTGCAGCGACACGCTTGTGGCAAGCCCGATCAACACGCCTGACAGCGTTACCCGTGGCAACATCTTGAGTCCCTCACTCGCTCTCAATTCGATATAAAAAACAGACTAGCACCCACTGTAGAACAACTCAATGCTGCCGCAGGGCAGTGGCCAGCTTTCTGGAGAGACGAGGCCAGTAAAGATGGTCAAGTCTTGAATGTTGCGTCAATTACCTTCAAAAACCGAGGCGTGCCAAGTCGCAAGATCTGACCCCCGATATCATTCTTACTTTATTTGGAATTCGGCCACGCAGATAGACAATGGCTGGGTTGTCCGGTAAAACGAGCATTCAGATTTCCTTGGGAGAGATTAGCCGTGCTTAAATATTCGTATTCCGTATTGGGTGTATTCACAATTGCCTTGATCCCTTTTTTCAGCATGGCCGCATCTGAAGAATTCGATCTGGTCATCAACAATGGCCGTGTTATGGACCCGGAATCAGGACTGGATGCGTTACGGCATATAGGAATTCTTGCAGGTCGTATCGTTTCGATTTCGGAGCAAGTGCTCGAAGGAAGGCGGACAATTAATGCGGCTGGACTGGTGGTCGCGCCTGGATTCGTAGATCTACATGAACATGGCCAGACTGAAGAAGCCTATCGCTTAATGGTTCAGGATGGGGTGACTTCAGGATTTGAGCTCGAAGTTGGCACGGCTACCGTGGCAGATTGGTACAGCGAAAGGGCCGGTGGTCAGGTGTTGAATTACGGAATCAGCATCGGTCATATCCCTGTTCGTATGACATTGTTTGAAGATGAAGGTCTATTCTTACCGACCGGTCCTGGCGGCAATGGGATTGCCGGGCCGGGCATTATGGATCGCATGGCGCAGATGATGCGGCAGGGATTGGCGGAAGGCGCCGTCGCGATGGGCTTTGGGCTCGCCTACACACCCGGGGCAACCCAGACCGAATTTGAGACGATGCTCGCCATCGCTGCCGAAACTCAGGCCAGTGTCCATGTTCACACACGTGGGGGTTTAGAAGGGCTTCGGCAAATCATCACCAGTGCCAACAATATCGGTACGCCCCTACATATTGTCCACGCCAACTCCAGTGGCGGATCTTCAATCGGTGAATTCCTTGCCATTATTCAAGCGGCCAGAGACAGCGGCCAAGATGTGACGACGGAGATGTACCCATACGAGGCGAGCGCTTCCGACATCGCTTCTGCACTATTCGATAACTGGGAAACCTGGGAAGAAGATCGTTTTGGTCGGCAAATGTGGGTTGAAACCGGGGAACGCCTAACCCGCGAAAGTTTTGCTAGATACAGAGAGATTGGTGGACGCCTGATCAGTTTTAGTCGCACCGAAGAGATGACACGCACTGCGCTGCGACATCCGCTAACGATGATTGCCAGTGATGGACGGATTCTTGATGGAAAAGGCCATCCACGAAGCGCTGGAAGTTTTAGCAAGGTACTGGGCAGATACGTACGAGAGCAGCAGGTTATCGGTCTAATGGACGCGCTTCGGCGCATGACAATCGAACCCGCAAAGCGGCTTGAGGCATTCGTTCCAGCGATGGCAAACAAGGGACGCATTCGAGTTGGTGCCGATGCAGACATCACTGTGTTCGATCCAGATACAATTCTGGACCAGGCAACGTACGTGGAACCAACTCGAGCATCCGTCGGTATCGTGTATGTGCTCGTTAATGGTGGGCTTGTACTCGATAATGGCGTGCTGAATCCGACAGTTCGCGGAGGTATCGCCATAAGAAATTAGGGCAGCTCTGATCGATTAAATGACCCTGAGATATCTATCCCTTTTATTGATAGCCTTCAGGTGTATACCGAACCGTCCCCGGGAATTCCATTTTCCTCACTACGGAATGGCCGACGAAGACTGCATCGTCCGCCTCCCTGCTGCGTCCGTAAGAGCGCATAAAATCGTTTTCTGCTTCCCGATCCGGTACCCCGTCGGTTAACGCCAGGCGCACAATTTTTGCAACTTGTTCGGGCTTTTCCCGCTGCGGGTAATGGCCGGCTGTAGGTAAAATCCAGAACGAACTTTCCACTTCTCGCTCGTTGAGGTAAGTCAGCCAGACATAATTGGGAATTCGGATTGGATTGATGTCATCCAGTAGTCCCCACAGATAGGCAACTGGCACCGGGCTACGGGGAAGATTATCCAGCCAGCGGAATTCGTTCTCAGCGCGCTCCAGCAAGTATTTGCCCACATGCAGCAGGGCGCTGTCGCCGTCGTTAAATTTAAAAATGTCTGCGTAGGCCACGGCCTCCGGGTCACCTTCGGTGCGCCGTGGCGCTGCCTTACGGGCGGCGATCATCTCCGGGCCTCGCTGCGCATCTAGCAGGATAAATTGAAAAGGCACTAGGTTCGCCAGTGGCAGAAACATGCCGCTGTTGGATAAGAAATGGTAATTGATGGTGTAACCGGGATTTGGCTCATCTATGTAATGTCCGAGAAACGCCAGTCCGATGCTGACACCTCGATCATGGGTAAACATGGCGAAATCATCAAACTCGACTATTTCTCTTACGAAATAATCTACCAGCCTGGCATTGTCTTCAAGCATATAGTTAAAGCCATCGAGTGGTTTGCCGGAAAATCCTGAGCCAGGAAAATCCAGCGCAGCGATGTAATAGTCATCTTCCAGCAACGGAATCAGCCTGCGAAAATCGAAGCTGGAATTGGGGAAGCCGTGGATTATCAGTAATTGTGGATTGCTGCTGTCGCCGAAAGTTTGATAGAACACATTTACCTTGGCGTTGTTATTGTTGACAGTTGTGGATGTCCATTCGAAATACTCCCCGCCCCGGTACCACTCCTGGGCCAGTTCCGAGTAAAACGTAAAGTCGTTCGCCTGTGCGAATATCAAGCCGCTCGGTAATAATAGTAATATCGCTAGAATTTTCGAAGAAATAGACCGTCGCATTGCCGTAGTCCGTGATGTGCCGGGAGGACAGCAATACTAGCACAGCGTAGTATCGATCCAAGCAGTGCCGAATGGGGATAATGGGGACAGCCTTGTTCCTGACCCTCACACTAAAGCCGAATCTTTGCGTATACTGGGTGGAATTTGGAACAGCATACGCAGTCAGTTTGAAATCCTTCATAACTATAGAATTCCAGGAGCAATAAAAAGATGAAGCGCATCGTCACTCCAATTCTCTTCCCTACACTTTTCTTTCTTGTCGTTTCCATCAGCCTGACAACTGCAGAAGTACAGGCGCAGCAGAAACTCCAGCCCGGTGAACTCTGCAGCAATAATCCACAAGCCATAGCGTCATTTGCAGATACCGTTCTGGAAGCGGCAGTTCGTGACGCGTTATCTATCGGCGCACAGGATGCGCTGACTTGTAGCCTGGTTACCGGACTGACTGCACTGGCCGCCTCCGGACCTGCCCCTGTGCGTTCCGTATCCGGATCGCCGAGTTGGCCATACCCAGATCATGTGTTCCATAACCTCGCCGGAATTCAGAATCTCACGGGCCTGACGCGCCTCACTCTCAACAACAGAGGCATCACCGATATCAGCGCTCTTAAAGACCTCACAGAGCTCTCGGTCCTCAACCTCCACACCAACTGGATCAGCCACCTCACCGCCTTGAGCGGGATGACGAAGCTGACGAGCCTGTTCCTGAGCGAAAACCCGCTGGGTGACCTTGGCCCGTTGCGGGGGCTTACAGAACTGACCGTCCTCCGCCTCCACAGACATGGAGATTTCATCGGTGGTCAAGTACCAAGAGATTATCAGGGAGCGCGAGGGCTGCTCTTTACCAACGCGATCACCGACATCGGCCCGCTGGCAGGGCTGACGAAGCTGGTTGACCTCAACGTCCACACCCAGGAGGTCAGCGATTTGAGCCCGCTGCGTGGACTCACTAGCTTGAGGGAACTGCGGCTCGCCGGCAACCTGTTCACCGACCTCAGTCCGCTGCGTGGGCTCACGACCCTGCGGAACCTCGAACTCACCGGCAACTCGATCACCGATCTCAGCGCGCTGAGTAGGCTTACGAACCTGACGCGGCTCGACCTTCGATATAACCCCGACCTCACAAACATCCAACCTCTACTCGACAATAGCGGAATCGGAGAGGGAGACATCGTCGAGCTCCGGTTCACTAGCGTGACATGCGCCGACCAGGCGCTGTTAGCGGCCAAAGGTGTGGAGGTTCGAACCGAACTTTTCTCAGCTTGTGGCTGAGTAATGCCCTTACCCGGCGGGCCATCGATTGCGATGTCCGCATACAAACTACATACTGCCCAAGGTGAATTAAAACAACAGTAGAAATCATGCTGATAGTTTCCCATACTCGATCTCTGCGGCCGACGGTACTCAGGCTCTTCCTGTTAGCGGGACTGATAGTGTGTTCTCTCTCTGCGCTTGCCCAGGCGCCGGTGCCACCACTCAATTCGCGGGACATGGCAATGACGCTTACGGGGGATTTTACGATCGCCAGTGTCGGCGACCTGATGATGCGGCGTCCCGCTTCTCAGTTGGCGGACCCCGATGTGCAGGCGGCACTGCGACTGATTCGCGACGCTGACCTCGCCGTTGGGAACATGGAAGGAGAGCTCGCTAATCTGAGGGATTTTGAGGGCCCATTGAATGGTTTTGTGGGCTCCCATGAAGTTGCCGCCGATTTGAAGAAGATCGGTTTCGATATGGTCAATCGCGCCCAGAACCACCTGTTCGATTCGGAAGCGGAAGGGATGTTTTCCACCAATGCCCTGCTCGACGAAGCTGGCATCGCCCATGCCGGAACCGGCAGAAACCTGGACGCGGCGGCGGCGCCGGTCTATCTGGAAATACCCCAGGGCCGGGTCGCCATGGTAGGTATGCATGCACCGCTCTGGCATGAGTTACGACGCCTGGCCGCAACGCCCCAAGTAGGCAACCTGGGCGGGCGTCCCGGGTTGAATATGCTCAACTATTCCGAGACCATCGTCGTCTCCGAACAACAGTTGGCCGCTTTGAAACAGGTGCGTGACCAGTTTCTGGAATTCAGTTCGAACTATGACAATCCACGACCCTTGCCTCAGAACGAACCCTCAGACAGATTACGGTTTCCTGCATCCAGCTCCGGGCGGGAAGATCCAACGTACCGCGTTGCACGACCCGGCGAGACGCCGGGAACGATTGACTACACCATCAGATCGACTGACCTTACTCGAACTTTGAGGAGCATTCGCAATGCCAAACGCTACGCCGATTTCGTCGTCGCGACTGCGCATATCCACCAGGGCCAGTCGGTCCTCGAGCAGATGCATCTCAGCACCAAACCACCCCAGTTCTACATTGACCTAGCCCACCAGGCCATCGACGTCGGCGCCGATATCTTCGTCGGTCACGGTGTGCAGTTGCTGCGTGGTATCGAAATTTACCAGGGCAAACCGATCTTCTACGGCCTCGGTGAGTTCTTCCGCGAAGCACTGTGGACGCTCCCCGAGCAGATGGGACAGACCGATGCAAACCAGCACGGGGCGCGCGAGAATTTTGCACGAAATTTCGGCGGCTCAACGCAATCACTTGAGAGCCTGGTAGCAGTCAGCCACTACCGCGATGGCGAACTGGCCGAGGTACGCTTATACCCCACCGAGTTGGGAGCAGAGGGACCGGACTCCAGGTTGGGTATTCCTCGTCTGGCACCACCCGACATCGCTCAACGTATTCTCGAGCGGATGCAGCGGCTATCCAGCGAGTTTGGGACAACGATAGATATCCAGGGAAGTGTTGGGGTGATAAAAATTTAGTTAGGATCAGATCATAGGGATCAAAGTAAAAAATTGGCCCGTAATCAGGGCTTCGACTTCAAGCTAGGGCGACCACGCCATCAAAGCTACCGTATGCCATTATTAAGAGGTGCCCTGCTATCTCCATACCATTCACCAAGCCTGACAAAGCCCTCAGAATTAATAGCAGAGTCGAGATTAAAGCTATTAACAAGCATTTCGTACTAAGAAAGGTGCCGAAATCGAAGGCTGACAATTTACTCCTGGCGAGCTGGAATATCGCAAATCTCGGGGTACAGAAGCGCAGCAAATCGGCGCGATTAGTTATTGCCCATATTTTGAAAAGGTTCGACCTCATTGCGGTTCAGGAAATCAACGACAATTACCGGGTTTTTACTGCCATCATGAAGGCGATGGGAAAGAAATTCGATTTCGTGATGTCAGACACGGCCGGCAACGATGAACGCCTGGCCTTCATCTACAATACATCGAAGGTGTTACCCAGCAACCTCTTTGGTGAAATAGCCCTGCGACCCAGGGAATATCCCCAGCGAAATGTCAAAGTGCATTACCGCAAGAATCGACAAGACAAAATACAAATATTCAAAAACTTTAGATATACGCCCTTCGATCGCAATCCCTTCGTAGGTAGCTTCAAGGCGAGGAATATCGATTTGGTGCTGGCAAATGTCCACCTGTATTTCGGTGCGTTTCAGAAATCTGGAAAGGAAGCGAACCGCAGAAAATATGCGCGGCGGGTTCTCGAAATTCATGCCCTTGCTAAATGGGCAAGAGGCCGCAGCAAGGGCGGTAACGCCTGGGACAAAGACATCGTGTTACTGGGCGATATGAACGTGCCCAATATGACTGACAACGAGGCCACTCTCAAGGCACTGGAAAATTTCGATTGGAAGTCTGTCGAGTTTTATTCCAAGGACCAAACCGCTACTACGGAAAGCCTCTCCAGAATTGGTGGCTCCAATCTTGGCAACGATAAGACCTATGATCAAATCGCATTTTCTCCCAGCAATTTGAAGAACAGAGTGATTTCGATTGGGTATTTGATTTCGACGCCGTGGTTTTTGCTCACAAGTGGAAATCGCTATCGGCTAACCGCACTCAGAAAAAGGCGGTTACGGAGTTTAATAAGTACCTCAGGTACTATATGTCAGATCATCGCCCTATCTGGGTTGAATTGAAAACTAGCCAGTAATCGGCAGGCGAATTACAAGTTAGAATTTTCTCCTGGGTTTGCCAAGTTGCAGGCGCCCCTTAGCGGAGCATCGTTTTCTACCCATGCTCTTCAGATGTGCTTGTCCAAACCCTGAATCAACAAGTCCACCTCGGCAGAGGTGTTGTAGTGCGCCATGGAGCAGCGCACCACTTCACTTTGTGGCAACGACAAACTATCCAACAGGCGTTTGGCATAAAAATGCCCCGCACTAATGGCTACCTTGTCCCGGGCAAGAAGAAGCGGAATTTCAGAAGCCTTCATTGACGCTACCTGAAAAGAAAACGTAGGCACTCTCGAATTTTTATCGCTAGTGGCGCTGCCAATAAGCCGAATGGCCTGCTTCGAATCGATAAAGTCCAGCATCTGCATTGCCAGGGATTCTTCATGGGCGGCGAAGAGCTCATACAGCTTCCCCGTGCGCCGAAAAAACGATTCTGACCTACTGTCGAAATGGTGGCTGTAAAGCGTATCAAAATAGTCAGCGATACCCACCAGTGCCGCAATAGACTCATGATTAGGGCCTGCAGGGTTGAATTTGTGGCTGAGGTCATCTTCGCCAAAAAAGTAGTGACCCTGTGCCCTGGCTTCTAACAAGCGTTGCCGTTTGCCATACAGACAGCCAAGGTGGGGGCCGAAGACCTTATAAAAACTGAATAGATAGAAATCCACGTCCCAGTCTTTTACATCTACACTGCGATGGGGCGCATAGGCAACACCGTCGACACAAACCATGGCGCCGACGGCGTGCACCTTCTCCGTAATGCTTTTCACATCGTTGATATCGCCGGTGATATTAGAAACATGGGGAAAGGCAACCAGGCGTGTCTTGTCGCCGAGCAATTGCTCCAACTCGTTCACATCCAACGCCGCCGACTCGGGACTAACCGGCCATTCCACCAGTTTTAAGCCGAATTCGGCGAGGCGACGCCAGGGGCCAGAATTGGCTTCATGATTGAGCGTACTCACGATGATCTCGTCGCCTGGCTGCCACAGATGTCTTAGCGCCTGTGTCAGCACGTAAACATTAATCGAGGTAGAGGCGGTGATAGTGACTTCATCGATTTCGGCACCGATAAATTCGGCCATGAGTCGCTGGCCTGAATTCACGCGTTGGGCGGCGTCGGTGGATTCGGGGAAGGGATATCCCGGCTGAACCTGGGTCTCGGTCATGTAAGAGGACATGCGTTTTATTACTGTATAAGGCACGAAGGCGCCACCGGCATTCTCAAAATATGCCCACTGCCAATGATTGGGCGGAAACTGTTGACGGACGAATTCCAGGTCCAGTGTGCGAGATTGTGACATCGTGACTTCTTATTCCTTAAAATACCTGGACCTGAAAATCAGCGCCTTCAGAAATTTTGCAAACAACCAGAGAAACAACAGGGGCAGAACGATCGTCTGCAGGACAAAGATAGCGATCAGGCTGATTATATGCTCGCTGGCGTTGGATGCCTGGGCCTGAAGCGCAGATAGGCGTTCATCGACTCGCAGTGCCTGCAGTGAGCTGTCAAAAAAGCTACCTACCCTGTCGATAATCGACTGATCCCCAGCCGGGCTGGACTGTGCGTCCTGATTGATTTCGTCGATGCCTGCCGTGGTCGCCTCGAGTACGGCGGTGGCTTCGATACGTTGCTCGTCCAGGAACATGTCGGTGATGGCATTGGAAGCGATAACCAGCACCGGCACATAGAAACGCAGGAACAGAATTGCCAACAGCAGGTGAAGGGACGGTGTCGCATAGCGTGCGGAAGATGGCCCTGGCATCCACAGAGTAGCCAGATAGGCAGCCGATACCATCACCAGTAACAATGACACCCCCCACCAGGCTGTTATATTCAGCACCAGGGCCTGCAGGCCAAAGGAGCTCGCGGCGAATAGCATTACCGATGAAAAACGCTCGACCATGTCGTTGATCGGGTCAAGAATTTCGCCAACCGAGAAAGAAACACCGATACCGCCTGGTTCCAGCGCGACTTCTGTGCCCTGCGCAACCGAAATTACACCGTTTAGCGTGCGGGCGATGACAATTGTCACCAGTGCATTCTTCAGCGCATTTTCTATGTAATTTTTTGACAGGCTATCCACTTGGCCACTCACCGCGCCCAGCGCACACAGCACGATCAATAGTGTGACTACAAATTTCTTATTGCTCATAATCTCAGAGAACCACTGCCATGGCTGTAAATTTGAAATCCGCCGCCGTCTCTTCGTTGAGTGTCAGCTGTTACACCCATCAATTGATAGGGCGGCTCTGAATGCGTATCGCCGAATCTACTAGCTAAAGCAACCATCATTAATTCTAAAAAACATCCGGGTATCCGTTTCGAAATCCATCTCGATAAGGCATGTCTCTTCGACATTGGATCCCGCCCGCCCCTCGGCACGCACTCTAATCAATCTGATGTCATCATCTCTCGATTCTGAGCCGATGGTCATACGGTACCTTTCTAATCTTCGTAATATCGCTGTGGCATCGTTGCGCTGGTTGTATGGCAGGGGCTGCCACCCTCCGGTCCGGTATCAGATCTCTAAGGTTACATGTAGCGTTTTAGTAGAAGAGTTAGTAATTGTTACTTCCGTAGAGGGATAAACCGCGTTGGGGATCAGCATCAAAAAAACGAATACTGCAGATAATAAGGAAATTGACTTTCTCATAGGATATGGACTCCCGCCGGTACCAAAAAATAAAAAGACGATGGCCTGAAAGCCATTGTTCCCCCGAATTCAATCGTCGGGGAAAAATAAGTCAGGGAAATCAGCCGCATTATACGCGCCTGGCAATCACAAATAATTCTCCCCCACCGAACAAGCCGCAATTCTGCTGAGATGGCTATAAGCCAGTCCGGTTTTCCCATGCCACAAATTAAACTGATCCTGCACCTTCTTCAGATCTCTTAAACTGGTCGGATTCTCTGCAATATCCAGGCCGGTGGCGCGAAGCGTCACCACCACATCTCGGCTGAGAATAAAACAATCCTTACCGACCCGCCGTAGAAACCACAGCGCACTGTGACCACCGAGTCTCGAGCCATGTTTCTTCAAATGCGCCATCAACCCAATTTGATCGGACTGAGGCCACTCGCCGATAAACTTTCCAAAACCACCATGTAGGCGCGATTCCTCTCGAACAAAAAATACGTTCTCCTGTAGCGCCTTGATTTTTTGCCAATTGCGTACCACACGGCGATCACTGGCGTAGGCTTCCCACTGGTCGGGTGATAGCAAACCCAATTTATTCAAATCGAAACCAAAAAAAGCTTCTTCGAATTGAGGCCATTTGTTCTCGATTACTTTCCAACTGAAACCGGCCTGATTAATGCACTTTGTCATCATCGCCAGATAACGATCATCTGTTAGCTTCGCTAATTGTCGCCTGCTGGCAACTTTCGGTAGCAGCTTCTTCAAGCCGGACACGCCACCTTTGCGCTTTTCAGCGCGCCTTCTTATTTCAGAGAATTTTTTCATAGAATCTTTGTCGAATTGCTCGACAAATCATTGTGACTGGATCATGCCAGGGCGATTAACTTTCAGGATTCAGATCAAAAACCACCTCATTCACACCGGTAACAGCACGAACCATCGCGCCCAGACTCTGTTGCACCGTGCCAATATTGCCGGGAGTTCGCAAGCCGCCACAGCCCTCACAATCCAGAGACCCGGAAATAAACACAATCCCCTCACGAACTTCGACGGCAATCTGCTGAGGCAGGTCGGCGGCTTGGGCAATTACGGCTGCTACCCGGATTCTAATCTGCTCATCTCTGGCATCGGTAGCGGATTCGGTTTCGGTTTCGAGCGCCGGGGCACAGGCGGCGATGCCAAGCACCAGCGTGAGTAAGAGAAGAGTAAGTGTGGTGCGCGTTTGCAACTTCATGTCGTGGATTCTACCCTCTGATTGCCTAAGCTTGGATTGATTGACGCTTCAACTTCTATTTCAAGAGATGAGGATCTCGATGGAAACACAACATCGCCGCCCTTCGCCTTGAATGCCGCCAACAGCGTCTCTACCCGAATTCTAAAATCGCCTTGTGCCAACCATTCCATATCCAGCACCCGCAAGGAATCGATGTCCTTGAGATCGGCCAGCACACTACGGAAAAAGGATTCAGGATCACTGCTATTAATTTTCAGCGGCGGCTCACCGGCCCACCAGTCGGCATCATCCAGCGTGCCCGCCTCTTCGGGGGCCTGGTGAAAACCGGAATTCAAGCCCTCATAATAAACAAACAGCTTCTCGCAGGATAAATCCGCGACCGTCTTGTCGTCTTCGGTATGAAAAAGCAGGAAGTCGCGGCGATTCATCAGACCGAAGCCAGGGACATCAATGTGCGCTCGACGGCGGCACTGGTCATGGGCACTTTATGCCCATTTTTTGTCAGTGGCTGGGCATCGGCTACCGCCAGCGCACCCGCTTCCCGGACCACTGCCTCGGTCAATTCTTTGCCGACGAGAAAGCTCTCCACGGCATCGAGCTTCCACGGAATCGTGGCGACACCACCGAGGACGATGCTGGCTGCCTCTACGCGATTGCCAGCCAGAGTTAACACTGCTGCGACACTGACTTCGGCGTGAGTCCAGGCCTCCCGGTCCATGATCTTGTGATAGGTACTCACCGTATTACTCGGGGCGGATGGAATGTTTACACCACTGAGTAATTCACCCGGAGCGAGAACATTTTCCTGCTGTGGGTTTTGGCTTGGGAGGACAAAAAATTCCTGTGCCGATAGCGATCTTTCGCCAGCGGGACCACTAACAACGAAACTCGCATTCAGCGCTACCAGTGCCGGGGCGACATCGGAGGGATGCACGATAAAACTCGGCCCGCCGCCAAAGATAGCGTGTTGTTGATTCTCGCCGACAACAGAGAAACACTCGTTGCCACCGGCCTTGTAACAATTAAAGCCATTGCGGTAATACCAGCACCAGGGGCGCTGGGTCACATTACCGGACAGCGTCGCCACGTTGCGAATTTGTGGCGTTCCCACACTGGCTGCCGCCTCGGCGAGCACGGCGCTGACATCGCTGCCACTCAAATCGGTCAGGGTGATTAGCCCGCCGATAGCAGTGCCGCTACCATTGCTGGTGATCTGACTCGCGTCGGTAACATTGCGCAGATTAATGATCACGTCGCTACGGTCGGTGCCATCCTTGATCTGTTGCAGCAGATCGGTGCCGCCGCCGGAGAAGGCAATGGATTGTCCGTTGCCGAGAGCCTGTTGCGCTGCCGCCACAGCATCGCTGATGGAGCTGGCGTTGATGTTGCTTAGTGTTTTCATGCCAGCACCCCCAGAATCTTGTCCCGGGATATGGGCAGTGAAGTCATGCGTTTGCCGATGGCGTTGGCGATTGCATTAGCCACGGCAGCGGGGGCCAGAATGATTCCCGCCTCGCCTGCGGTCTTGGCGCCGAAGGGCCCGTAGCCATCATCCACCTCAATAAAGGTAACTTCGATATCGGGTATGTCGAGATGGGTCAAGTGCCGCGCTCGATAGTAACCCGTCGTCAGTGGCTGACCACTGGCCGGGTCGTAAAGCAGATCTTCATGCAGTGCCTGTCCAATGCCCTGAATAGTGGCGCCGCGAATCTGATCTCTTGCCGTGGTCGGGTTGATGATGCGTCCCGACTCATGCACGGTGGTGTATTTGAGGATGCGGGTGGTGCCGATTCTTGTATCCACCTCAACTTCCACGAAGTGAGCACCGAAACACTGGCGGGTCTTGCCGTCCGTATTGGGCACCGGTGTCGCCGAGGCGATCAACACCTCACTACCACTGGGCATTCCTTGCGCGGCGATCTGCTGTTTCAAATCCTTGGCGGCCTGGACCACGGCATATCCGGTCTGAATTGTCGTACGAGAACCGGATTCGCCCACCGAGTAAGGGCAGCGATCGGTATCGCCGGAAACCACCTCCACCTGTGACAGGGGCACGCCCAGCTCCTCGGCGGCGATCATACCCATGGTGGTCTTGGCGCCGGGACCGATGTCGGTTACCCCCACAAACAGCGTGTAATTCTGCGCGGAGTCTACCCGAACGATGGCGCTACTGGTGCCCACACCGGCACGGAACATCATGAAGGAGAAACCCGAGCCGCGTTTAAGTGGCCCTTCATCGGAGCCAGGTGTCACCCGGCGACGGGAGGCCCAGTCGAATTGCTCGGCACCTGTGGTGATTACTTCATCCAGCGAGTAGTTGGTAAACGGCCTGTCGTCGGTGGGTCTGCGCATGTTCTTGAGGGCGAACTCCACCGGGTCCACACCCAGCTTATACGCGACATCGTCCATCATGGATTCGATGCCCCAGAAACCATGGGGCTCGGAGGGCGCACGAAAGTTGCCCGAGGTGGTGCGGTTGGTGTAGACCGGGTAAATCGTACGTAGCCGGTTGGGACAGGCATAAACATCCATGCCACTGATGCCACCGGAATTTTTCCGATACGGGCCCATGCCGCTATAGCCACGCATCTGCATTGCCGTCACCGTGCCATCGTTCATGGCACCAATCTTGTAGTACTGAACCGTGGGCCAGCGGCCGTGTACACCCAGCCAGTCGTCACGGCGAGAGTACTCCAGCATCACCGGCGCCGCGGCTACTCTGGATAAGGTAGCCGCAACCAGGTCGGCGTCCTGGTTCTGGTTTTTATTACCGAAACCGCCGCCCATGTAATTACAGACGATGCGCACCTGGTGATCTTCCAGCCCCAGATCCCTGGCGGTATCGTGGCGACAATTGGAGATGCCCTGGGAGGGCGTATACAACGTCAGTTTGTCTGCTTGCCAATAGGCCAGAGCGCAGCGCGGCTCCATCTGCGCATTGTGTATGAAGCCGGTCTCATAGCGTTCTTCGAAGACCCGATCGGCTTCTGCAAATCCTGCCTCGACATCGCCAATATCCGACACCATGGGCTCAAAATTATTCCTGAAATCGGGACACAGGTTGCCCTCTGGCCAGATCGCGGGTGCCCCATCCGCCAGCGCCGCCTCCGGTTCCAGCACGAAGGGCAGCTCTTCATAATCGACCTCGATCAGCGCCAACGCTGCCTCGGCAGTGTTGCGGTCCACCGCCGCTACCGCAGCGACGGAGTCGCCCACAAACCTGACTGGATTATTAAAGATATAGCGACGATGCAGGGTGGCATCCTTGGTAGGGTCATTGTATTGCCGGCCACCGGATATGGAACCCGCGCCCCAGACGATCTGGGCATTGTCGCTGGTGATGATCGCGCGTACGCCGGGCAGGCGCGAGGCTTCCGTGATATCGATACTCCTAATCCGGGCATGGGGATGGGGACTGCGCAGTACTTGCCCATAGAGCATGCCGGGTAATTTGATATCACGGCTATATTTGGCCTCGCCAGTGACGCGTTCGACGGCATCGACTCTGGCGGTGGCATTGCCAATGGTGTTGAGAGGCTCCAGGCCTGAAAACTTTGCTTCACTCATGCCACACCTCCCTGCTTCTCACCGGCACTGACTACCGCCTCGACGATGGCGTTGTAATTTGAACAGCGACAGAGATTACCCACCAGTGCGCTCCTGACTTCATCGCTGTTGGGGGATTGCGAATTATTCAGTAACGCCGTGGCCGTCATCAATTGGCCCGGCGTGCAAAATCCACACTGGGGGCCATTGTTATCGACAAAGGCCTGCTGCAGGGTTGAGAGCTGACCATTTTGCGCCAGCCCTTCTACCGTGGTTATTTCGGCGCCGTCCGCCCATACCGCCAGCTGGCTGCAGGAATACACCGGCTTGCCGTTCATGAGTACAGTACAGGCACCGCATTCGCTGCGATCGCAGCCTATCTTGGTGCCGGTCAGATCCAATTGATCCCGCAGCAGTTCCACCAGGGTCCAGCGATCTTCTACGTCGACGCTGTGGCTGACGCCATTGACTGTGAGTCGGATCGAGGTGGTGGGCGCGCTGGCCGCATTATCGGCCTGCTGCGCATTTGCAGCGGAGATGCCCAGCACCGGCACCGCCGTCGTAACCACAGCGGTAGCGCCCGCACCTTCGAGGAAGTCGCGTCTGGATTGTTGTTTCGGATTCAGGGGACTTGGCGTGGAAGTTCCACCGTCTTTATCAGGTTTTTTCGTGTCGCCCATGGGCTCACTCCTTCGGCAGTCGGTTTTTTTTCATATTCTGGTGAATGGAGAACTATATCTGCCAGAGCTTATCTGGCGCAAGTACATTTGAGGTCGAATTGAGCTATCGCAGGAACCTGCCTATTATGCAATCTGGCGCGTGTTACAGTTGTAAATGGGTCCTCTATCGAAATCACTTTATACTCCTGATCAAGTAAATCTCCGCATACCAACTCAATCGTGAGATATTGGGCCTTCCCTTGAGCGCCAAGACCGAATCCTTATTCCGTTATCCTCTGCATCTTGAGAGCCTCAGTGCCCTGGTCTTTGTCACCGCGTTTGCCTACCTGCTGGCACTGGCGAGCATCATCAGTCTCGTCTTTTCGAAGGGCGCACCGATCTACATGGTCGGCCTCATCGCCGCCTTTTTACTGGTCGCCATTTTTTTCGAGTACGGGCTGGAGATAATCAGTATCTCCTGTCGGGGTAAGTCGCTGCCTCCCGCACTTTCTGTTGCCATGATCGACAGGGGCAGATTCAGTCGACAGCTGGTGATGATGTTGTTTTTTGGCAGTGTGATGTTCGGCGCGTTCTCCCGGGATCTGGACTACCTGGGGTTTTTGCTGATCTGTTTCGTCGCTCTGACTTTTCCCGCGTCGCTGGCACTCAATTCCTTGTATGAAGATTTATACGAAATCATCAATCCGGTGACACTCATCGGTTTTATGGTCATTACCGGCAGACACTATCTCCTTGCCACATTAGTATTCGCACTGTTAGTGACTGCCTTTTATGCCGCGGCCTTCTCAGGTGTATTCGGATTTTTACTATTTCTGCCGCTCGGCCTCTATGGCTTATTGGTCTATTTCCGATTCCTGGGTTTGACCATTTATCGTCACCGGGCAAGCTTGCTGCCGGAGAAAGATTTCGGCGCCGAAGATAGACGGATAAAACAGTTTTATGACGACAATGAAAAAATGCACGAAGTATTGGAGTCGGCTTACTGGCAGTTGAAGGAAAATCGAGTCGACGTCGCAATCGATCTGATCAGGCCCCTTATTGAGCTGGGTAACTGGGCCAGGTTCGATGCAATTTTTGAGATTGTTTCGCAGTGGCCGAACAAGCAGCCTGGCCTGTACTTTCTCAAGCCCTATATCCCGCAGTTGCTGGCGCGGCGAAATGCCATGAGAGCTTTGGACTTGTGCCACTGGGGCCTGAAACACGACACGGATTTCACACTCGAGAATGAAACTGATCTCGAACAACTGGTAGCAGCCTGCGTATCGCGGCAACAGTTTGTTGTCGCAGTGAAACTACTGGATAACTTCGTCGACAGTAATCCAGGCCATGAATCGGCGACAAGATATCTGTCCCTGGCCGCAGACATCTGTCAGGACCGGCTGCATCACCAGGAGAAATTCGATGAGCTTAAGGATAAATTGCAAACACTCGACAAATAGAGTCAGCCGTTCTTCGCCGTAGACAACTCGATAGGTCTGCCATGGGGCGTGTGCTCGTAGGCAGAAATCCACTGGTTTTTTCTAGCTGACATCTCCGAGTAACTGGAAAACTCTTTTAACACAGAAATATTTTCCAACGCACTCAGCCAGTGTTGATAATAGGTATTGCCTAAATCCGGGTCGCCCTGACCTTGAGCATGGCGAATTTCTTCGCCGAGGACAGATGCCCATTCATCCCACGTAAACAGGCCCTGTCGGTGCAGGGCAATCACCAGGCTAAATGCCTGCGCCTCCCAGGGTTCATTGAAGACCGGACCTTCTTTGTCGCGAGGTTGCAGCGGGAATCGATTCATGTTTCGTCCAGCGCTTGCAAATACGGTTCCCACAGGTCGATTAGCACGTCGAAGTTTTCGGCATCGCGACCCCATAACTCCTGCGCACTAAAGCGTACCGAATACAGATGTTCACCCAGATGATTTCCCTGCGCGTTGCTATCAGGAAAAACATGACAACCATGATGGGTCACCACCGCACCGATTGACCCCTGGGCGTAGGAGGGTGCACGTGTATGGGCCGCGGTGTGAATCTTTTTCAGCCGGACGCTGTCGCCGATCGTGAAAGCCGGTGGCTTGTGTGAATCCATGGTGGTGGGCCCGCCGGATGCCAGTATTTTATCCGCGTCAGCCGGATTTGGAATTCTCAAATCATGGTTGTTTTCATCTGCATCGAGCAAACCAGTTTCGGCGAGCAACTTTTCAACACCTGCCAGCCAGTTTTCGTAGTAGGAGTTATTCAGGTAGTCTGCGGGATGTTGGCGTTCCCTGGCATGACGAGACTGATCAATATTCCACCGCCCCAGCATGCCAGCAGCCATGGTCAGAGCAAATACACGCCGCTCCCATTCCTCATGAAATACCGGCTCCTGGGCTTCAGGCTCCGGCTTGATGGGACCCAGGCCCTGCTTTCCGCCGAGATCGTGTCCGCCGTTCACGGTGGGATGTTTTCCGCTACTCGGGGGTTTTTCGCTTTCTCGACACCAATCATGGCATTGCGACTCACCAACTGCCGCAGTTGTTGTTCACTCCAGCTCTCGGTACCTGCTGGACGTATTGGCAGCACCAGATAGCGCTGTTCCGATGTTGAGTCCCAGACCCTAATTGTGATACCCGCATTCAACTCCGTGCCAAACTCCCGTAATACGGAGCGGGGTTCACTGACGGCGCGGGATCGGTAGGGAGCCGATTTGTACCAGACTGGAGGCAGACCTAACATGGTCCAGGGATAACAAGAGCACAAGGTACACACGATCAGGTTATGCACCTCATCGCCATTCTCCACCACTTGCAGATGCTCACCCTGTCTGCCGGTATAGCCCAGGCTCGACACCGCTGCAGTGGCATCATTGAGCAGTGCTGTTTTGAATTGCGGGTCAGTCCAGGCCTTGGCAATAACACGGGCGCCGTTGCGTGGTCCTACCTTGTTCTCATAGGTGTCGATAATGGAGTTGAGGGTATGGGGATTCACCAGCCCCTTTTCCACCAACAGGCTCTCAAGCGCTTTTACCCGTAACTCCAGGTCTGAGGGCGCTGCGGTGTGAGAATGGTCATGGGGCACGGATGCTATCTCGACATATCAGAGTTTCAATTACAAAAAGATTCGCACAAGCTTCGATTCTATACAAGAGCAAATCAGTCCCGGGCTCGAAACAAGAAAAGAAGAAGGAAGTGCGCGGGGGGACTACATAGATGTAGTGGTCGATTACTCCTATACTCATTTCACACTCAGGCATTTATCCAGCCGTTACCAATCCACCTGACATGGGAGTAAGGGATGACTGACTCCAATCCTGTGATGATTGCGGTCGCACCGAATGGGGCCCGTAAGACCAAACAAGACCACCCCAGCCTTCCCATCAACGCCGAAGAGCTGGCAGCAACCGCTGCAAACTGCCTGGCAGCCGGCGCCTGCATGATTCACTTGCATGTGAGAGACAGACAACAGGGCCATACACTGGACCCTGATCACTATAAGACAGCCATTGCGGCAATACGTAGGGAAGCTGGCTCCGAGCTCATCGTTCAAATAACCACTGAAGCTGGCGGCATCTACCATCCCAGACAGCAAATGCAGACGGTCAGGGAAATAAGACCCGAAGCAGTTTCGCTGGCGATCAGGGAATTGTGTCCCGCGGCAGGTGACGAATCCGTCGCTGCAGACTTCTTTGCTTGGCTCTATCGTGAGCGTATATCTACACAATACATACTCTATAGCAGGGAGGATATACAGCGTTTCAACGCGCTTCAATCGAGAGGCATTATCCCGCAGGAAGAAGCTACAATATTATTGGTCCTGGGCAAATACAGTAGTGATCAACAATCCAGTGCTGAAGACCTGCCGCCGTTGTTGGCGGAAGTGAAGCAACAGAATAGCTGGTGGCTATGCGCCTTTGGTGCAGCAGAATCTGCTTGCATGCACAGTGCAGTGGAACTGGGAGGACATTGCCGAGTAGGTTTTGAAAACAATTTGTACTATCCAGATGGTAGTACAGCACCTGACAACGATTCTTTGGTATCTTTACTGGCCGAGAATGCGGCAAAGCTCGGTCGCCGCTACGCGTCACCCGCCGAAGCCAGAGAACTTATGGGAATAAGATGATGATTAGTCACATCTATGTCTTTCCTGGCCCAGCTACGATCAGAATCGATAGACTAGCTTAGTAAGGTGAAATGCCTATCGATCTTGGTGAATTGAAGCCTAAATAGGCCAAAGATTCGCTCCAGGGGAACTATTTCCCTAATTTCAGACAAGAAATAACTTACTCATATCTTCAAAGTACAATTTATCCAGTGAAAAGGTCATTTCTTTTTCGAATCGCTGGCAAATTAAGGCGAAGTGCCTGCCACTACACTGCAGTTTTTTGGAAAATGGCTTTTCTGCGCCATGTTGTTACCTTAGCTGTATCATTTTGTAACAATTCTAATAAATACAACAACTTATGCTTCTTTGAATAAGACCAATTTTGGCAATTCCCATTCATATTTAATATCTTTAAGTATCAAATACTTATCGATTACTTAGGCAATGCTTTTATTTCGAATTTCTAGCACAATTTAGCACTAAATGTGGCGAATTTATGTTGATAGCCTTCGGCCCAAGCATAGCGCAGAAATACAGTATCTCTTTGAAAATAATTGCGTGGAAATAAAAAACGCACAATTAGGTAAATTGATTCTCTCGCCGAAACCGTCTTTTCGAGTGGTTTCATGTGGGCATTTCTGCAGCAAAGCAATCACAACTAACTATTAAAATACTACATTTGGGGGCATTTGAATGACAAATAAATCCATTTCAATTACACGCAAGAAAGTACCTTTTGCGAGGAAGGGGCTCGGTGCAGCTATATGTGCATTGGCCCTGACAATAGGTAGTCCTGCCTTCTCGCAAGATACCGACGGCTCGGTTCGTGGAATAGTCCAGGGCGCCAACAATTCGACGGTTGTCGAAGTAGTGAACACTTCCAGAGGCACGACCCGTTCTGAATCAACTAATGCAGACGGTGAGTTTCGCATCAGTGGACTCGCACCAGGTTCCTATCAGGTCCGTGTTCTCCAGGACGGAACAGTCGTCGATACGCTCGATGTTAACGTAACATTGGGTAGCTCTAACCGGATAACCCTGGCTACAACCACCGCCGTGATTAATGAAATCGTGACAACAGGCAGGCGGCGTGCCGCTGTCGACACAAGTATCGCGGAGTCGGGCCTGGTCATTAGCGCGGAACTGCTACTGGAAATGCCGATCAGGCGAGACCTGACTTCGGTGGCTCTTCTCGCTCCGGGCACTACCTTAGGCGATAACCGTTTCGGTAACCTTGCTTCATTCGGTGGCGCATCGATAGCTGAAAATACCAGTTTCATCAACGGTCTGAACACCACCAACTTCAGAACCGGAGTCGGTTTCTCACAGGTTCCTTTCGAATTCTACGATACCCTGCAAATCAAGACCGGTGGCTACTCGGCCAAGTACGGTCGTTCCCTGGGTGGTGTGATGAATGCCACGACCAAGAGTGGCTCGAACGAGTGGGACTTCGGCTTTAACCTTTACCGCACAAGTGAACTGGAGCATAGCCCAAACACTTACCTCGCGGCTAACTCTGAAGATGAAAACGACAATGATACCAAGGATGTTTACCTTTCCGGCCCGATCATCAAGGATCGTCTGTTCTTCTATTTCCTGTATAGTGATGAGGTTAAAGACCAGCGTTACGCAGGAATCCAGTCAGAGCGTGACTATGATTACAGCGTCGACGAAGAATTCTACGGTTTTAAAATAGATGGTTACATCACGCCTGATCACCACGTCGAATATACGGAATTCAAAGACACCCGTAACGGCATTGAGTCTGTTTATGGCTTCGATGGAGTTACCTTCGCAAGAGGTGACTATCTCGGTGACACCGTGTATTCAGAAGGCGGTAAGAACTGGATTGCCACCTACACCGGTAATTTCGGTGACGACTTGCAGGTGTCTATCTCCTACGGTGAAAATGAAGCCAACCGGACTACGGCTCCGTCCACTGCCAGCCTTCCGGTAGTCTATAATTACATCGATGGTGGTTTTCAGGCGGTCGGAGGCTGGACAAATTTCAACGTCGACGCAGGATTCGACAAGCGTGAGATGGAGCGTGCGGACATTATATGGACCGGCTTCTCCGGTCACACAATATCCCTCGGTATCGATAACGAAGAAACCTTCTCCACTGAGAACCGTATAAACTCCGGTGGGGTTTACTGGCTGCGTGATCCGACCAACGTCTATAACCAATGCTCTCCTACGGATTGTCCACAGGGTGCCAACGCTCGTAAACGGACCTATAAAGTAGGTGGTAGCTTCGAAACCAAGTCCGATGCGTACTACCTGCAAGACATCTGGGAAGTGACGGATCGATTGACTCTGGAACTGGGTATTCGAAACGAGTCGTTTCAAAACTTCAATAGCGGCGGCGGCATCTTCGTCGAAGTAGAGGACCAGTGGGCGCCTCGACTGGCGGCGGTATTTGATCCAGTGGGTAATGGCCGCTCCAAGTTTTTTGCTAACTACGGCGAGTACTATCTGCCGATAGCTGCCAACACCAACATCCGTATGTCGGGTAATGAAACTTATATTCACGACTATTATGACTGGGATGGTGTAAGTATTGGCAGTGAGCAGGTACCTGCTAACCTCGGTCCTATATACGATACCATCGTCTACGGCGACGGCACCATACCTGATACCAGGTCGACAACGGATGCTAATATCGAAGCGATGTTCCAGAAAGAATATATCCTGGGTTACCAGACCACACTGGATACCAATATCGGGTTTGGCAACTTCGAGCTCGGCACGATTCAGCTAGGCATAAAAGGAATCTGGCGAGAGCTGGATACCGCGATCGAGGACGTGGCTATCGATGCTGCTGTAATTAACTATTACAACAGCACAGGTAACTGGACCGCCGATGGAACCGTGGAAGATACATTTGGCGGATTTCACCAGTATGTGCTCACTAATCCTGGCAAGGCCATGTCGGTCTATATTCCAGAAAATGACGAGCAAATCAACCTGACCGCGGCTCAGCTCGGTTATCCAAAGGCGACGCGGGACTATACTGCTATCGAGTTGACTCTGAATCGGCCGCTTCAGAATGGCTGGGCAATGGACCTGTCTTACACCTGGTCAGAGAGCGAGGGCAACCACGAAGGCTATGTGATATCAGACATCGCGCAAGACGATGCGGGTATTACACAAAACTTCGACCAGCCCGGGCTGACTGACTTCACCGATGGCCCACTGCCGAACGACCGGACTCACACCTTGAAAGCATTCGGAAGCTATGATTTCAACAACGGCTTGCGGATCGGTGCGAACTTCCTGCTGCAGTCAGGACGGCCGTTTGGGTGTGCATCCAACTGACACTTTTGCGGCAGCATACGGTGCGTTTTCTCGCTACTGCGGAGGAGTCCCCCAGAAGCGTGGCAATCTTGGAGAACTGCCGACCATAACAAATATGGATCTTACCGCTCAATATAACCTGCAATGGGGTAATACCGACGTATTACTGACTGTGGATATATTCAACTTGTTTAATTCTGATAAGAAGGTTCGTATCAGTGAAATCGGTGAAACCTTCTCCGGTGCTCCACGTCCTGATTATCTGAAACCTGAAGCCTATCAGCGTCCACGCACACTACGGTTGAGTGCTAGATTCAACCTGTTCTAACAGGATTTTCTTAAGACTTCGTCTTAGGAATTTCCAGAAGGCTTTGTAGTTTAAAGCCGCAAAAAAATTAACGGCTGGCTCTTAGGAGTCAGCCTTTTTTTGACCCGAATTACCAACTTGAGATGCAGTTATTAAAACCCCGGAAGACATGAGCACGTGGGTGCCCAATTTACATCCAGGCGGTCAACGACCACTGTGGGTAAATGCGAAGAACGCCTGTTCAATTGAATATTTAGTCTATAGGGAATGCTGTCCACGGCAGGATAAAATCGTCCTGCACTCGCTACGAAATTAAATACGGTTTCAGTGCATCGAAACGATATTCGATTTCGGCAATTTGCTGAGTGGAAAAACTGTATTCACCCCGGCGTGACTTGGTGGTCTTGAAGACACCGCGTTTCTGCAGGATGTAGAGGCGCACGCCAGGAATAAGTTGATCCAGATTTTGAATCAGCAACAGGCGACTATAACAATCCCGCAGTTCCTCCTGCCGACCTTGCAGATGTAACTGCCACAGCTTAGCGTAGACATCACCGTACATGGCTCCGCCGGTCATCACGCCATCTGTGCCGATGCGCATTTCATAGAGCCAGCCACGACCGAGAGTGGCGCCAAACACACTCTTTATGGGGTCAGGCTGGTAGGCCTGTAGTGCCAGCATGCGCTCGTGCACGCGGCCATATTCTTCCTTAATATAGCCACATTGCGGCAAATCTCGCGCCAGTTGTACCAGGAATTCAATGGTGAGTTCGATATCGGGGCCACCACTGGTCTGGACAAAAATTGGCCTGTCGGTTACCTCACACAGGGCCGCGTAATAGGCATGTATTTCCGCCAGTGAATTCGCCGAGGTGGGAGGTATGGCGATCATGCCATCTGGAGATAGTGACTCTGCCACCTTCGCATACTGCAACATGCCCGCGGTGTCCTGGGCTTGCACCCCTAGTACCAGCACCATGTTACGACCACGATTGGCCTCCGCCAGCACTTCAAATCCCCGTACCCGTTCTTCGACGCTGAGATAGCGTTGCTCGCTGGAGTTTTGTGGCCACACCACACCCTGCACGCCACACCGATCACAGAACGCTACTTCCTTCGCCAGGTCTTCGTAGTCGACTTCCCCGGATTCGGTATAGGGTGTGCTCAGTATCATCAATGCCCCCCGCATGGCTTTACCACTGGCGGCATACACAGGCGTAAAAGGCATGGCGGCGGTGACGGCAATTCCGGCTAGACATTGACGGCGGGTTAAGTAGGGATTGATCGGCATAGCGTCTTGCCTCCTGGCGGTAGTTTCACTTAAATTGATTCGCGGTTTTCGGTCGCCGCGATTAGGTATTTACTCCTGGAATTTAGGGAGTCTCTTAGTTAAGTATTCAGAATCATTTTTACCTGCATTATCAAGCCTTCGATCAACCTTGTTTTTCGGATTTGCGTCGACTTAATTCATGCTCGATCGCGCCAACATTTTTGTTCAGCATGCCCCTGGCCGAAAGCAACTTGCTTTCCAAGATCTCTAACTCCTCTTCGCTGTCATCGGTCAAGCCGTTGCGAAAGATTCTGACACATTCATTGACCGCTTCGGTATAGCTGGAGTTGGTCTCCATCAATAGCTCATCCAATTGCTCCTGGGTATGGGGAATTAACTGCTCGGGGAACAATTTCTGTTTTAATACGTCGCAAACATCGGTTTCAAAATTTCATCGATAGCGCGCGCGACAAAGATTTCCAGATTATCCCTGAAGTGTTTGGACCGAACCGCATTGTCGGCGAAGAAATCGTCTATCACCTTGACGTTCTTCTTGTTGCAGTGCAGAAACTCATCCGCGTCGTCGACGTTCTCGGGAATATTGAATTTGACCGTGCGGTGATCATCGCCGATCTCTGACTGGTACAGATCTACCATGCGGGCCACTATGGCGCGTTTCGCGCCGTTCATGGTGTTCCAGGCTCGGTCGTAGTACCACTTCACAATATTACTGGCCGAATAGCCGTGGAATGCGGGACGCATATCAAATACTTTCATCTTCAAAACTCCTTCATGTGCATGCAGTAAAGTGAAGCTGCGACAGCGGAGGCAAATGCAACCCGGCTTTTTATCGCCTGGCTTGGGCGGGACTCGACTCTATCTCTGTCCCGAGATTATGCCGATATGGCGCAATATTCAATACGATCCAGGGCTCATAGTGTTTCGCTCTGTCGATTTACTTTTTTTAAAGCGCAATAAGCGGTTAGAATCCTGATATCGATGTAATCATGGTAACGGGAGTATTTCGAATGAGCTGGAAAACAAGAATAACAATGCCGATCGCAGACCTGAGAATCGCGGTGGGCATCTGTGCTGTCATCTTTATCGGGGGTTGCGAACGCCAACAGGAAAGCATCCCCGAGGCGGAGGGAGTCGCCCCGGTGGCGGAGGCAGCGGCACCAGCCGCCCCGGCTGTACAAGAAGGTGACTGGCAAGCTTACGGCGGAGACATCGGCAACACGAAGTATGTCGGTCTCGACCAGATTAACGAGGCTAATGTCAATGATCTGGAGATTGCCTGGCGTCGACCCGCTCTGGACCAGTACTACCGTGATATCAACCCCGATCAGCGCTTCTCTCCCAGTTGGCCCTCTGCCCCCATCATAAAGAACGGCGTCGCCTACATCCCCAACGGCGTTGGCCTGGTGGAAGCCTTCGACCCCGGCACCGGAGCAACTCTGTGGCTACAGGAGCCGATTGGCGGTGCCGAGGGACTACCCGGTGCACCGACCCGGGGCGTGGCCTACTGGAGCGATGGCGACGATGAACGCATCCTAGTGCAGCGCGGAACCTTCCTGTCAGCACTCAATGCGAAGACCGGCGCCTTGCTCACCAGTTTTGGCGTAGACGGGCTAGTCGACCTGCAACTGATGCCACCTGAATTTGAACGCTTCCGCTGGGGTGGCGTACCGATGGTGGTGGGTGACGTGGTGATTATCGGCCAGTCGATGTCCGACACCTTTTCCGACAAAGAGGCTTTCCGCGGCGATGTCCATGCCTTCGACGTGCGCACCGGCATCCTGCGCTGGACCTACAATACCATTCCCCAGGAAGGACAATTCGGCACCAGCACCTGGCAGGACCGTTCCTGGTCTTTCACCGGCCATGCGCCGGTGTGGTCGTTGTTTAGCGCCGACGAGGAACTGGGCCTGGTATATATGCCCATCTCTTCTTCAACCAATGATATGTATGGCGGCCACCGCGTCGGCGACAACCTGTTTAGCCAGAGCATCGTCGCCGTCAATGCCGAAACCGGTGCCCGGGTCTGGCATTTTCAGACCGTCCACCATGGGCTCTGGGATTATGACCCCCCGGCGGCGCCGATTCTAATGGATATCACCGTCGATGGCAGGGACATAAAGGCACTCACTCAGATCACCAAGCAGGCCTTCGCCTTCGTCCTCGACCGCGAGACCGGAGAGCCGGTGTGGGCAATCGAGGAGCGTCCGGTGCCACAGTCAGATGTGCCCGGTGAAGTTACCGCCGCGACGCAGCCATTCCCCACCCGACCGGCACCATTCGACCGCCAGGGCGCCACCGTCGACAACCTGATTGATTTCACGCCGGAGCTCAGAGCGGAGGCATTGGAGATATTCACCCACTATGTCACCGGACCGCTGTTTACACCGCCTTCCATAAGAAGCGAGGATCCAGCAGGAACCCAGGGCACGATCCAACTGCCTGGCTCGCAGGGTGGCGCCGATGTACAGGGCGCCGCCTTCGATCCAGAGACAGGGTATCTCTACATTCCGTCGATTACTTCACCCTTCGTGGCCGATCTGTTGCCGGGCGATCCCGACATAACCAATCTGACCTATACCAAGGGATCCAGACGCTGGATCGCCGGACCGCAGGGCCTGCCCCTGTTTAAACCGCCCTACGGACGCATTACCGCCATCGATATGAATACCGGCGAGCACGTGTGGATGGTGCCCAATGGCGATGGCCCCCGTGATAATCCGGCTATAGCCCATCTCGAACTCGAGCAGTTGGGCTCGCCGGGCAGACCGCCGCCACTATTGACGAAATCTCTGCTGTTTATCGGCGAAGGCCTGACCAACCAACGACCCGGTGGCCGAATCCCCATCGATATGCCGGTAGAAATTGCCACCAACAGTGGTGGCACGACGTTCCGTGCCTATAACAAGCAAAACGGCGAGATCGAGTGGGAATTTGAGCTGGAAGCGGGAACCTCGGGGCCGCCGGTGAGCTATCTTCACGATGGCAAGCAATACATCGTGGTTGCCATCGGTGACCGGGTCCACAGCCCGGAGCTGGTAGCGTTCAGGCTGCCGTGATTTAGCCTTGCTGACTATGATTTGATGTTGGACGGTTGCTGGTTCGTTGGATTACTCGGGCCAGTGACCAAAAAATGAAACAACTGGAGCCACTACCATGAAAAGAATCGCTGTTTCGGGCCTGATAATAATTTTCGCGGGTCTCACCGCCGCCCAGACACCTGCGCCCGCCACGCTACCGTTTGCTACCGATGTCACGGCAGAAGAGATAACGAAGTTTATTGACGCCCTGCCCAAAGACCGGGTCAGCGATCGCCCTATTCGAACGGTTGAAGTGACCGGCGATTACCGGGTCGGTGTCTACGGGGTTTTCCGCCCCAAGGAGCTTCCCGGCGGATCTAATCTGCATCAGGTAAACACCACGGAGATCTACTTCATGCTCACCGGTTACGCTACATTGGTAACCGGGGGCAGCATGACTGATGCGAAGCAGGAAAATGCCAACTGGGTGCGCGGCTCGGGCATTACCAATGGAGTCAGTCGGCGTGTCGGGCCCGGTGACGTGATTATTATCCCTGGCCACACGCCCCATTGGTTTAGCGAATTGGAAACCGATCTATCCTACCTGATCTTTCGACCCGACCCGGATAATCGCATACCACTGCAGTAAAAACCGCGGTCGGAGTTTGTGCTATTTCTACAAAACTTCGAGATGGATATTCAGATGCAGAGCTTGTTGGCGCTGTGTTGAATAGCCGCTGAGAGAACGCACCGGGTTGGCCACCCCTATTGTCGCGGCGGCTTGCACCCCTCCCGGGTACCCTCACTCGGTCAGGAGCCCAAAAAACGGTCTCCTTCGGTCACTCGGTACTGCGCTTTAATTGCCGAGACAACAGGGGTGGCCAACCCAGTGCTTGCAGTTCCCACTTTACTGAATGCCACTCGGCATAAAAGAGCTCAGCTCGGTTGTTTCACCGTCCTTAGATAGGGCTTGATGGTCTTGAAACCGTCCGGGTACTTTCCCCTGGCTTCTTCATCGGAAACCGATGGCACGATGATGACGTCATCTCCATTTTGCCAGTTCACCGGGGTCGCCACCTTGTGTTTGGCGGTGAGTTGCATGGAATCCAGTACCCGCAGGATCTCATCGAAGTTGCGCCCGGTGGTCATGGGATAGGTAAGCATCAACTTGATGGTCTTGTCGGGCCCGACGATGAATACGGAGCGAACCGTTGCATTGGTCGCCGCCGTCCTGCCCTCTGAGCTACCCGGCTCCTCTGCCGGCAACATATTATAGAGCTTCGCCACCGCCAGATCGTGGTCCCCGATCATGGGAAAGTTGACGGCGTGACCCTGAGTCTCTTCGATATCCTTTGCCCACTCTTCGTGGTTGCTGACGGGATCAATACTGAGGCCAATTACCTTACAATTTCGTTTGCTGAATTCGCCTTCTAATCCGGCCATGTAACCCAATTCAGTGGTGCAAACCGGGGTGAAGTCTTTCGGGTGCGAGAACAGCACGCCCCAGCCGTCACCTAACCATTCGTGGAAATTGATATCGCCCTGGGTAGTCTGGGCGTCGAAATTTGGTGCTATGTCATTAATTCTAAGTGACATGTTGCCTCCTTGTGTTCTTGATCAGTTGTCTAGGCTACATCAGCATCGGGTCAGAACCTCAGACACGTAAGTTGCAGCTTTTTGAGTCTCTAAGTCGGAGAGAGAACAGGCAGTTTACGCCTGGGCCGAGGGGGCTTCAAGATAATCGTCGGGCTTCTTAGCGATCCGGCTGGCAGATCGGAGAATGAACACCGAGGCTAAGCCAGCCTCACGGAAATGTAGAGCAAATTGCCGGTGGTTGATGCGTATAACGGGGATTGGCAAGGGATGCTGTTTTTCCGTTCCGGTGGGCCATCCCTGGCGCTAGTCACTACAAAACAGCATCCCTTGCCAATCTCCTATCGAATTCAGTGTTCTTTTCAAACTGCACAGCTCATTGCTTTTACTAGAAAATCGCAGAATTAAATGGCCATCGATCGAGGCTAGAAGCCTTCTAATTAGTCTGTTGGAACTGGGAGTGATGGTACCAGAAGTTCTGATGCTCTTGATTAAAATAAGCGAATCACTGAATTTCCACCGCGCATTCATACTCTAAGCCACTCACCAAATTCAGCTCCGAGAAAGATATAGGCTGCGACCACCGGTGTCTGACCCAGCAACATCGCCACTGCCACCTTCCTGAAAGGCATCTTCGCCACACCCGCTACATAACAGACTGCATCTGTGGGCACCAGGGGAAAGAAAGACCAGCCTGCGACTATCCAGAAGGCATATTTGGAATGCATCTTCCGTTTCAGATTCGCAATCTTGGCCGGGTATTTTTCCTCAAGTAGCTCATCATAGCTGCCAAAGGAAGGGAAGCTGTATACCAGGAAGCCACCAACCACGATACCGAGAAAGGATATAAGCGCGATCAGGAACAGCGACTGGGGAAACGAAACCGCCCCGGCCAGGATAAATGGGGTGGAGGGAAGCAGCAGCAGCGAGCGAGTGAGACACAATAAGACGTAAACAACAATTGCCATGGCTCCCATCTGACCGAGAAACCCGGAGATTGACTCACGACTCAGCCACTGTGGAAAAAACAGGGTCAAACTGAGAATGAGTGCGACCAACACGAACCAGATCGTATTGATGTGCCTGGCCATAGGGAACTGCCTGGGATTATTGCTTTGCTTAGGGGAAGTGAGTGTAGGGTTGCTGGGGGTTCGGTGCAAGTCTATGAACTTGCCCGGTCCAGGAATGAGCGCTTTTTTATGGTTTAGTGCACAGAAAAAAGGCCACCAATTCTGGTTGGCAGCCTCTTAAGTGCATGGTTAGTTTTTACCTTGGCAGGCCTCATAGGAGAAGCCGGTCTCGTGGAACTAGAGCCAGGTTAAGATATTGTCCGATTGGTGCCCCTTCTTTCCTTTGGGTTTGTGACAGTGTGCACAGTTGGTGCATACAAATTGTTCGTGCAATTGTGCTATTGAGGGTGTCTCAGGATCCACCAGTAAACGGACAATCACTAATTAATTTAACAATATCTCCATGCCCTTCGTGCAGGTTTATGTAGTCATCCAGACCGCTTCCCAATACGTCTTCAATGGTGAGGCCACTGCCAAAGTGGCATACTTCTACTGTCGGCCCATCACTACATTCAACCTCGTTGTCATCCTCGTGATTCTGCAAATGCCGGGCTAGAGCGTGTACAGAAACTGTTATCTCGTTGCCATTATGACAAAGCAAAACTTATTCTCCCTGCTCACTCTTCGTCATCATTGAGCCAGAAAACAACACAAGGCTGGGCACAATAATGGCGGTTAACAGTTTTTCATTATCTTCATAATAATCCTCGAAAAGTCAGTATGGCACCCAACGTGCCATAATTATATCCTCAATCTCCTTTAGCACTATTGATACAGATTGAGCCTATGCTACTGATCTAGATTGAGCCTATGCTACTATTTTATTAGTGCCCCCTTCTCTTTCTTTCTCAGAGGAGAAGTTGGTCTCGCGGCACTAAAATCAGGTTTAGCTTTTAACCTATTTAGTGTCCCCTCTATCTCTACTCCTTGTCCCGTTCCCTATTTAAGGTGGC
>Ga0209554_1000226_pt1 | contig 46732 bp, 46 predicted proteins | sample MarorgKNORR_S2LV_5_FD_188221 | JGI IMG/M metagenome (GOLD analysis project Ga0209554, IMG submission 188221) | Marine microbial communities from the Southern Atlantic Ocean, analyzing organic carbon cycling - Bottom_A/KNORR_S2/LV (SPAdes) (version 2) | ecosystem: Environmental > Aquatic > Marine... | reverse complement strand
CACATCAAGTCAGATTTACTATTAATCTATAGAATAGAAAGCAATGTTTTAGAATTGGCGTTGGTACGAGTGGGTAGTCATTCCAAGTTATTTAAAAAGTAAACAATAAATACTCTAAATCGGTTGATTATGAAAACAATAAAAGTCCGCTGGGGTGATGATACTTACCAAGCCATCAAACTGGCAGCGAACGGTAATAAATGCCATATTTCCAATTTTATTGAGTTTGCAACCATGCAATATCTGACTTCAGAGCAGTATGTTGATGGAGAGAAAATGGCAGAGATACTCAGAGATAAGGAGTTGGTTGCCAATCTCAAAAAGGGGTTGAAAGATATAGAAGATGGAGATTACAGCATTGTTTAATTAAGCAAAAAGTGACGCGGAAAAGTTTAGTGAGCATTCTATAATTGCCCCTATGAAATTTGAATTAAACAAGACCGATAATAAGGCCCGCTTAGGGAAGATGACTTTTGCGCGAGGTGAAGTCAATACCCCGGCCTTTATGCCTGTTGGCACTTACGGCACAGTCAAGGCAATGACGGTTGAAGAGGTCAAAGAGCTTGGTGCTGAAATTATTCTTGGCAACACATTCCATCTGTCGATCACGCCGGGTACAGATGTTATTGAAGCACACGGTGACTTGCACGACTTCATGAATTGGCAAGGGCCAATTCTCACCGATTCGGGTGGTTTTCAGGTGTTTAGCTTAGGTCATATTCGTAAAATCAACGAAAAAGGCGTATCTTTTCGTTCACCCAAAGATGGCGATAAAATATTTATGGGGCCGGAAGAGTCGATGCAAATTCAGCAAAAACTCGGCGCTGACATTGTTATGATTTTTGACGAATGTATTGCTTATCCAAGTGAGAAATCTGCAGTCGACCAGTCGATGCAGCTCTCTCTGCGTTGGGCAAGGCGCTCCAAAGACGAACACCAAAGATTGAATAATGACAATGCACTATTCGGTATTGTGCAGGGTGGCATGCATGAAGAGCTAAGACGTCAATCGGTTGAGGCTTTGGTCGATATTAGCTTTGATGGTTATGCCATTGGCGGTCTTTCTGTTGGAGAGCCAAAAGAAGAGATGATTAAAGTTTTGGAGTATTTGCCAGATGCAATGCCAGCCGACAAGCCGCGCTATCTAATGGGCGTTGGAACGCCAAGCGATTTAGTTGAGGGGGTGGCTAGAGGTATTGATATGTTTGACTGTGTGATGCCTTCAAGAAATGCCAGAAATGGATATTTGTTTACCTCTACAGGCATTGTTAAAATTCGCAACGCCAAGCACAAAATGGACACAGGACCACTTGATACCAATTGTGAATGCTCGACTTGTCAAAACTACTCTAGAGCGTATTTACATCACTTGCAAAAGACCAACGAAATTTTAGGCTCACGACTCAATACTATGCATAATTTGCATTATTATCAGCATTTGATGTCGTCCATGAGAGAGGCGATTAAGAATGAAAAATTCGAGGATTTCAGATCTGAATTTCACGCTCAACAGGCATCAGTTGAATTATTCAGAAGTTGCTAATATTGTCATTGGGTTTTTTGTAAAGTAAACATCCAAAACAGCTTTGGCAATCGGTGCGGCTTTTGAGCTACCACTGCCGGCGTTTTCAACAATGATTGCTATTGCCACTCGTGGGTTTTCAATCGGCGCAAAGCCGGTAAATAGGGCGTGGTCTCTGAGTTTTTCCTCGTATTTTTCAGCAATGTATGTTTCTTCAGGGTCGAGGCCGAATACTTGTGCGGTACCTGTTTTGCCGGCAAGTGTGTAGCTAAGGTTGTGGTTTAAGCGCCTTGCTGTGCCTTTTTTTCCATAAACGGCTTGCACCATGCCATCAATAATTATTTCCCAATTTTTTATGTCTTTAATAGGGATTTGGCGAGACTTTTGTATGCTCATTGTTGTGATGTCGCCCGTACTGTTTTGCGCATGCATCAACAATTGCGGCACTAATAATTGCCCCTTGTTGGCAATTGCTGCTGTTGCAAGAGCGAGTTGTAGCGGACTGGCAGTCATAAAGCCTTGTCCAATACCCGTATTTAAGGTTTCTCCTCGATACCAAGGCTCGTCCTTATTAATTTTTTTCCATTCACGAGAGGGTAGAATGCCGGCAAATTCACCCGGCAAGTCAACACCGGTTTTTTGTCCAAATTGAAAATGCGCTAAGTTGTCGTGAAGCTTGTCAATCCCCATGTTGAATGCAAGATCATAAAAGAAAACATCGCAAGATTGAGCGATGGCGTCAATGACGTTAACATGACCATGACCTGTGCGCTTCCAGTCGTTAAATTTTCGTGAGTAATTGGAAATTTTGTAATACCCTGGACAAAAGACTTTACTAGTGACAGTTATGTCCTTTTGCTCTAGGCCACCAAGGGCAACCATAGGTTTAATGATTGAGCCCGGTGGATAGAGACCTTTAATACTGCGGTCAAATAGCGGTAGATTTTTGTCATTTAGAAGTGTTTGGTATTGCTTGAATGAAATGCCACCAACAAACCAGTTTGGATCGAATGTTGGCGTGCTTACTAGTGCTAAAAGCGAGCCATCGGTGACATCAATTATCACCAATGCGCCTCGTTTGCCATCCATTAATTCTTCGGCTTTTAATTGTAAATCCAAGTCAATGCTTAAATACAAATCTTGACCTGACTCGGCTGAAGTGAGTATTTTCGAGTCCACCACTCGGCCTGAGACGTTTCTCTCAATTTGTTTTTTGCCAGAGCTGCCATGCAAAAGATTTTCGTAGTGTTTTTCAATACCGGTTTTGCCAACGAAAGTTGTACCGGCGTAGTTGTCTTTATCGTATCTGTCTTTATCGTCTTGATCCATTGAAGAGACGTAACCAATCAAATGGGAACTGCTCGCACCGTTAGGATAAACACGGTAAAAATAAGGCTCTACTTCAACACCTGGGAGTCGTGCTTTAGTGAGGAAAATAGCCACTGATTGCTCTGAAATATTGTGCTTTATAGGGATATTGTGGAACTTTCTGTAGCGTTTCTCGGTTTTATAAAATTGTTCGATATCATCATCATTGATTAAGTCAAAATACTTAAGCTCAAACATTGTAGCGTCCATGTCTTTGACCTTCTCAGGGGTGATTGTGAGCTTATAAGAAAGCGTATTGGAGGCCAATATTTTGCCGTTGCGATCAAGAATATCACCCCTTGTAGGGGTAATTGGTAGTTGCTGTAATTGATTGCCCAGAGCTTCTGCAGTGTAGTAATCGTAATTAATAATTTGCAAGTTATAAATACGTGATATCAGCACCAAACTCAGCACAATAATAAACAGCGCAGCAATGACAACGCGAGATTGAAAAACTCTTATTTCTCGTTTTGTATTAGCAATTTTATCCATGAGACCTATGTAGCGGCTTAATTAGTGCTTAAGTTTGACCAGCAAAAAATGAACAATTGGCCAGAGGATAGCGCCCGTTATTGGCGCAAGGAAGATGAGGTAACTAAAGTCAAAGCCTTGAATCATCAAGTGAACACCAATCGTGATTAATAAATAAATCAACGAGGCGACAAAAACATAGACTTGTTGGGTGCTGAGGTTGGATACGTAAAACGATTTCTTTACATGGATAATAAAGACAGTGCTACCAATAAGAGCTAAGGCATTTTGACCAAATACATTGCCGTGTAATAAGTCAAGCAATAAACCTAATAATAGAGCGAAGCTATAAACTGCTTTGGTTTCAACGTAGATTAACCAGTAGATAAAAAATATCAGCACCCAATATGGCGCGGCACTCTGAATCATTTCGGGCAAAGAAATGACACTCAACAATGCAGAAATTAATGTTAGTTTAAATAGTAATATGAGTGGGCTCTGTCTGATCATAAAGGCTCCGAGACAACAAGCACAAATTCTAATTCATTCATATTTTCAAATGGCTTTAGCTTTATCAATAGGAATGCTTCGTCTTGTGGCGCACTTACCTCAATAACCTCACCGACAGGGTAACCCGCTGGATACGACCCTCCAATACTACTGGTGACAAAAGTATCGCCCAATTTAACATCGGCATCAAACGGCATAAATTCTATCTTCATGTCGCCCTTACTTGAGGCCATACCCTTGGTGATACCTCGACCGCCATTACGGACATTTTTCACAGGAATGTGTTGAGTGGGATCGGTTGCTAATTGAACCGTGGCATAAAATGGTGTTGATTGGATAATTTGACCAACAACTCCGTTTGCGCCGACTACAATTTGTGATGCTAGGATATTGTCATTACTACCCTTGTTAATCACCAGCTGTTTTTTCAATCGAGACTGTGAGATAGACTTAATCCGAGCTAATTTGACAGCATTCTCCGGCAAGGAGTAACTGGCGTCAATAAGTCGACTGATTTTTTGATTTTCTAAAACAAGATTGTTAAAGATTTGCAGCTTTGCTTTGAGTTCAAACAATTCATTGGTGAGCTGTTCATTCTCGCTGATGAGCTGCTCGATATTGCTACCTTTATCGCTTACCCAATTCATCATTTCACTGGGCAGACCTACCAAAAAATAAACAGGCGACAATAGAGCAGTGCTATTGCGTTTTAGATTGTCTAAATATGAAAAACGAGCATCCAGTACAATTAGAATAATTGCAATTAAAGCTGGAACAAGGGGTTTTAGTAGTCGCATAATGAGTCTGATCGACTACTCTGCGGCTAAAAATCCCATGTTGTGTTCGTTGATCATATCGAGTGCCATGCCACCACCACGAGCAACACAAGTCAGTGGATCGTCAGCGATAGTGACCGGCAGGTTAGTCTCGCTATTAATCAATTTGTCAATACCTTCTAACAATGCTCCACCACCAGTAACGACCAAGCCGTTTTGAGCAATATCTGAAGACAATTCAGGGGGTGTTTGTTCGAGCGCTGTACGCAGGGAGTTAATAATCATTCCTAAGGGCTCAGTCAGTGCTTCTAATATTTCAGCATTGGTCACTTCAAAACTCACAGGAATGCCTTTGGCAACATCACGACCTCTGAATTCAATTTTCTTTACTACTTTAGACGGGAAGGCAGAACCAACCTCTTCTTTGATTTGTTCAGCAGTTGCTTCACCAATAATAATGCCGTGAACGCGTCTAACGAATTTAACAATGGTGTCATCGAAAACATCACCACCGATTCTGATGGAATCAGAATAAACGATGCCGTTTAAAGACATAATTGCAATTTCAGTGGTACCACCACCCACATCAATCACCATTGCGCCTGAAGGCATGTCAATTGCCATGCCGGCACCAAGAGCGGCCGCCATTGGCTCTTCAATTAGGTAAACATCGCGTGCGCCAGCGCCAACAGCGCTTTCTTTAATGGCACGACGCTCTACTTGAGTAGCGCCACAGGGCACACAAATGAGTACTTTGGGGCTTGGCGAGAAAAAACCCGATCTGAGTACTTTTCGCATAAAGTGCTGCAACATTTTTTCTGTCACCTTGAAATCAGCAATCACGCCGTCTTTCATTGGTCTAATGGCCTCAATAGCGCCAGGGGTTCTACCCAGCATGTTTTTTGCGTCTTGACCGACTGCAATAACTTGTGATTCCATTGCACCTTTTTCGTGTCTAAGGGCGACAACCGAGGGCTCGTTTAAGACGATTTTTCCGTCCATATAGATAAGCGTATTTGCAGTACCTAAGTCGATAGAAAGATTTTGGCCTTTAAAGAAGTTAAACATATAGAAATTCCCTGCTAGATATTGATAAAATGTTCAGAAGGAACAATATAACCTGCTGGGACTAAATAGACAATAGAGAAGGCTAAATAAATATGAAAATAAAGCAAAACCACCTGATAGAGAGCATTTTTTCTGCACTCCAGTACATATCTTATTATCACTCGCCGGATTTTATTCGAGCGATGGTAGAGGCCTACGAAAAAGAGAGCAGTGTCGGCGCTAAAAATGCCATCGGCCAAATTCTAATAAATTCAAAAATGTGTGCTTTTGGCAAGCGACCTCTTTGCCAAGATACAGGCATTGTCAATATCTTTTTAGAAGTAGGGATGGATGTTCAATGGGATGCCGATCTTTCGGTTGATGAAATGATTAACGAAGGCGTTAGACAAGCTTACATGCACCCCGACAATCCATTGAGGGCCTCTATAGTAAGCGATCCTTTATTTGCCAGAAAGAACACCAAAGACAATACCCCGGCGGTCATTCATACCAAGATAGTGAAGGGCGATAAGTTGGATGTGATTGTTGCGGCAAAAGGTTGTGGCTCTGAGAACAAAGCCAAGTTTACCGTACTTAATCCGGGTGAGAATTTAAGCGATTGGATTCTAAAAACGATTCCGACAATGGGTGCTGGCTGGTGTCCGCCAGGCATATTGGGGATTGGTGTTGGTGGTACGCCTGAGAAGGCGATGTTGATGGCAAAAGAGTCGTTGATGGATCCTGTTGATATTAATGAAGTCAGAGTCAAAGCCAATCCGAGTGAGATTGAAAAACTAAGACTTGATCTTTTTGATAAGGTAAACAACTTGGGTATTGGTGCTCAAGGTCTGGGCGGTTTAACAACAGTATTGGATGTCAAAATAAAAGATTATCCAACACATGCTGCTTCTCAACCGGTTGCTATTATTCCGAACTGTGCAGCCACAAGACACGTGCATTTCACTCTTGATGGTTCAGGTGTGGCGCAATTGCCGCCGGTCGATTATGATGTTTATCCTGATTTAGAAATGGATTATTCTCAATACAGAAAAGTTGATTTGTCTGAGCTTACTCGTGAGCAAATGCAAGATTGGAATATTGGCGATACCTTGCTACTCAGCGGCACTATCATTACTGGACGAGATGCGGCGCACGGGCGGCTCAAAAAGATGATAGAGTCTGGCGAGGGCTTACCGAAAGGTGTTGATTTTGATAATAAGTTTATTTATTACGTTGGCCCAGTAGATGCTGTTGGTGAAGAGGTAATCGGTCCAGCAGGCCCTACAACGGCAACTCGAATGGATAAGTTCACCGATATGATGTTGGAAAATACTGGCATTCTCGGTATGATCGGCAAGGCGGAGCGCGGCCCGAAAACAGCCGAAAGCATTAAAAAACATCGGGCAAGTTATTTAATTGCTGTAGGTGGTGCAGCCTACCTTATTTCTAAGTCCATTAAAAAAGCCAAAGTTTTGGCTTTTGAGGAAATGGGAATGGAGGCTATGTATGAGTTTGAGGTAAAAGACATGCCTGTTGCTGTTGCTGTTGATACTCGGGGTAATAACATTCATAAAATTTTTAGTCAAATACCGATTACTGAGATCAAGTAATGTATGTTGTGATTTTCACCGCCAAATTAAAACAGCTTGACGAGTGTTACTATGAGACGGCTGCCAAACTTAAAGAGGTGGCTTTTGATCAATACAATTGTATCAAATTTACTTCATGCACCGAAGGCGATTTGGAGATAAGCACCTCCTGTTGGCATTCTTTAGAAGACGTAAAAAATTGGAAGCAACATACTGAACATCTTCAGGCGCAAGCAAAAGGCAAACAGGAATGGTACGAGTCTTACGAAGTGCAAGTAACTGAAGTTTTGCGAGAGTATCAGCACTCAAATCTTAAATGATCTATGCAAAGGTCTCAGCGTATAATTCGCGCTGAAGTTGATCGGATAGTCGCTGGTGGCGTTTGCTATCAGAGGAAAGTCCGGGCTCCCTAGAGCAAAGTGCTAGTTAACGGCTAGGCGCAGTGATGCGACGGAAAGTGCAGCAGAAAAGAAACCGCCTACTTGTAGGTAAGGGTGAAATGGTGCGGTAAGAGCGCACCGCGCACTTGGTGACAAGTGTGGCAGGGTAAACCCCACTTGGAGCAAGCTCAAATAGGAAGGCATTGGCGTGGCTCGCGTTGTCTTCGGGTAGAGTGCTAAAGGTGCTTGGTGACAAGTACCGTAGATGAATGACTATCTTGATTTCGGTCAGACAGAACCCGGCTTATAGATCAACTTCACTTATTAAAACATGAGCTATAATTAGCACTTTAAATGCGTTAGATAATTTTTGTGGAGTGTAGAAATGAGCTATATTTATTTAGCATTGGCCGTTGTTGCCGAGGTAATTGGCACCAGCCTCCTAAAGTCAACAGATGAGTTTACCAAGCTTACCCCTACCGCCGTTGTGGTTGTATGTTATATTGTTGCGATGTGGTTATTGACTCTGGTCCTCAGGGAGATGGCAGTTGGTATTGTGTATGCGATATGGTCTGGCTTGGGCATTGTTTTAGTTACTGCTGTAGCCGCTGTTTACTACAAGGAAATTCCGGATTTAGCAGCCATTATTGGTATGGTTTTAATTATTTCTGGGATTGTGGTTATGCATTTGTTTTCAGGTTCGATGCAGCATTAGGCGCACTTCTCCTCTTTGGTAGACGTCATTGATTTGAAAAAAACTTCTGAATATGTAGTAAATTAGTCTATTTATCAGAAGGAATTTTTGACTTTTTGACTTGTTATTGAATTTTTTTCTATTATTTAACTAACAATATTAACTATTAATCTATTTTTTGGGTGATAATAAGAACATGTTCAAATTAGATGAAAGAGACATTCAAATTCTTGCTATCCTTCAGGAGGAGGGCAGAATCACTAAAACAGCCCTGGCTGAACGTCTAAGTTTATCCTTAACACCTTCATGGGATCGTTTGCAGCGCCTTGAAGAAGCTGGCATTATTGATGGTTATAGCTCGCGACTTTCACCCAAATTTATGAAAAACTTCCATTTGGTGATTACTGAAGTTGAATTAGAAAGCCACAAAGAAGGTGAGTTTGAGCGTTTTGAACAAGCCATTACCAGTTTTGATGAAGTACAATCTTGCTGGTCTGTTGGTGGTGGTTTGGATTATATTTTGCGCGTTTTGGTAGAAGATGTTTCAGGTTATCAGGCATTTATCAATAAGGTCTTAAAGGCTGACATTGGCCTTCGTCGTTATTTTAGTTACGCCGTAATCGATAGCATTAAAGATGATAATACCGTGCCAGACAGTCTCATTCGTAATTCCTCTGTAGCTAAGTAATTCACTCCGCTCAGCTCGTTTCTATTTTTATTGTTATTTCATTCGCCCAAGTACGGCACGATCGATACCATTATTATCTTGAAAGCCTCTGACATCAGAAAATGATTGTCGCATCAATCGCATAATTTCCGTTTGTTGATTAAAGCCATGCTCCAGCAAAAGGTATCCACCTGAGTTTAACTGCCTTGGTGCTTGCTCGATAATAATGCGAATGTCTTCAAGCCCATCAGCACCTGAGATTAGCGCTTCAATCGGTTCAAATTGAAGATCTGCTAGATGCGGATCATTGGTTTGTACATAAGGTGGATTGCTTATAATCAAATCATAGCATTGATTGGGCACAGCCTCAAACCAACTGCCATGTCTAAATTCAATGTTTGTTTTTGTGGTGTTGGCGTTATGTGTTGCAACCTTAAGTGCGGCTTTAGATTGGTCGGCTGCGCTGACTTTCCAACTGCTGCATTTATCTGCCAAAGTGATGGCGATAACGCCACTACCAGTGCCTAAATCCAGCACCTTAATTGACTCACTTGAGTCGAACAATCCAAGTGCAATATCAATCAAGATCTCTGTTTCTGGTCTTGGAATTAAAGTGTCAGTTGTTACCTTGAAATCCAAGTGATAAAAACCTTTTGTTCCTGACAAGTAGGCAAAAGGCTCACCACTTTCTCTCTTTTGGATTAGCAAGTCAAGTTTTGCTAACTCACCCTCGCTAATCTTGTGATTTGGATTGGCGCACAAGGAGGGTTTTGAAAAATCTAGTGCTAAGCAAAGTAGTTCTTCGATGTCAATAATATCGCTACGAAGAAAGTCTTGAATTGTTTTTGCCCTAGACATGAAATGTCACGTAAGGCGTCATTATTAAGCCTGAGCCTTGGCAGCCACATGCGCGATAGGAGCAGCTTGCGCTGTTTTTTGCTTTGAATCTATTAAGTTTTTAAACGCAACAATTAAACCAAGGCCGATAAATGCACCTGGTGGCAGTAGAGCAATTAAGCTGCCTTGATAATCGCTAAAAAATGTTATGGTTAGAGAGGTTCCAAACTCTCCAAATAATAAGTCTGCTTGATCAAATAGCGTGCCGTTACCTAAGATTTCTCTCATTGCACCGAGTAGCACGAGCACAGCAGTAAAGCCAATACCCATCATCAAACCGTCAACGATGGATTTATCCCAGCTATTTTTTGAGGCGAACGCTTCGGCGCGGCCTAAAATTGCACAATTGGTCACAATTAGCGGCACAAAAATACCAAGGATTAAATACATGTCATAGAAAAACGACTGCATGATAAGATCAACAATCGTAACAAACGAGGCGATCAGCAATACAAAAATAGGAATTCTGACCTCTTTGCGAATGTAGTTGCGGAATAGCGACACCGTGACATTAGACGCTATCAAAACAAAGGTTGTTGCTAAACCTAGGCTAATGGCATTAACCACATTGTTGGTTACCGCTAATAATGGACATAACCCCAACAAAGCAACTAAGGCTTGATTGTTGTTCCAAAGACCGTTACGCGTTATTTTTAAGTAATCTTGCATATGGGCTATTATATCAATAAGCTTAGCCGAAAAATCTTCTTGGAGTTCTTATGGCAATAATTTCCAATATTTTTACTGAGTGAACTAAAAATACATAAGTTTTATCACCTAAATAGGCGTAAAAATAGAATTTTTTATTAGGTAAGGCTATTCTGCGATAGGGTTAAAGTATGAATACTGTATTTGAAAGCGCAATAATTAAGCACACATCGGGTAAGCCGAACTCCTTTAAGGCAGCAATGAAGGTTTTACCAGCCGAAGGGTTTGCATCAGCAACTGAAGAAATATCTCAATGGCAAGGGTATGAGCCCACGCCTTTGTTTAGTCTAAAAAACATCTCCTCGAATCTATCCCTTAGTGAAGTGCTGTACAAGGATGAAGGTCCGCGATTTGGCTTGGGGAGTTTTAAGGCGCTCGGTGGCTCTTATGCTGCACTTAAGGTTCTACAGCGCGAGGTATCCAAAGTATTGAATGACAAGGTTTCTCTTAAAGATATACGAAATGGCAAATACAACGTTGAGGCTTCAAAAATTACCCTGGTTTCAGCAACTGATGGCAATCATGGTCGATCACTAGCTTGGGGTTGTCAGCGTTTTGGTGCGCCTTGCAAAATCTATATTCACGCAGAGGTCAGTGAAGGACGAGCAACCGCTATGCGCGATTTAGGTGCAGAGGTGGTTCGCATAGATGGCGACTATGACGACTCGGTAGACCTTGCTCGAAGCGAGGCTGAAGAAAATAATTGGTTTGTTGTTTCCGATACTTCTTGGCCTGGCTATTACGAGCCCCCTCGGGACGTCATGTTGGGCTACGGTGTGATGATGCATGAGATAAATGAATCGATAACTGAGCCTCCAAGCCATGTTTTTATTCAAGCTGGTTGTGGTGGTTTTGCGGGTTCGGTATGTGCATCTATCAGACAAGTTTGGAGTGCTCAGATGCCTAGAATTGTGATTGTAGAGCCCGATCTTGCCAACTGCCTCTTTGAGAGTTCTAAGGCAAATAAAGCACTGTTTGTCAAAATCAACGAAGAAAGTATCATGGCCGGTTTGTCTTGTGGCGAGGCATCAGCATTTGCATGGGATATCATCGCAGAAGAGGCGAGTGATTTTGTTACCATTCCTGAAAATGTTGTTGCCCCAACTGTAAGGCTATTGGCCAAGTCGCAGAGTAATGATCCCGTGATTGAGGCGGGCGAAAGCGCAGTGGCAGGACTTGCAGCGCTTATCTGTGCTGCCAAACAGCCTAGTTTAAGAGCGACTCTTGGTCTGAATGAATCATCTCGCGTTTTATTATTTGGCTCAGAAGGGGTAACGGACCAAGCAATATTTGATGAGATTATGACAGGGGATACTTATGGTTAATATTCCTCAGCGCGGCTTTCCAGTCTCGGAGTTTGCAGCCCGCTTGCAGTGCGCTCAAAGCCAAATGGTGTCGCAAAACCTAGATGGAATTTTGCTGATGAGTGAGCCAGAGGTGCGCTATTTTAGTGGCTTTCATACATTGTTTTGGCTAAGCCCTACACGCCCTTGGTTTTTATTTATACCGATTGAAGGTAAACCGATTGCCATTATTCCAGAAATTGGTGCAGCGCTGATGCGCGAGACGTGGGTTGAAGACATTCGCACGTGGAGTGCACCCTCACCAGATGATGACGGTATCAGTTTGTTGTTGGATTTACTCAACCCATTGTCGAAGCAGGGCGGACGCTTAGGTATTATGAAAGGCCATGAAACCAGCCTGCGGATGCCGCTGGCCGATTACGAGCGCTTGATGACTTCATTGCCAGGCCTTAATTTGATAGATGCGACAAGTCTGGTTCGCAGTCTACGGATGGTGAAATCTGCGTTTGAAATTGAAAAAATTGCCCATATTTGTACCATAGCATCCAATGCTTTTGCCCGTGCGAATGAAATCTTCTACGAAGGCCAGCCTTTTGCTGAGACATTCAGGGCTTTTCGTATGGAGTGCTTAGCGCAAGGAGCGGACGATGTGCCTTATTTGGCCGGTGGTGCCGATATTGGCGGCTATCAAGACATTATTTCCCCGCCTTCACAGCGTTTGTTGCAAAAAGGCGATATTCTGATGTTGGATACAGGTGCAACTTTCGATGGCTATTATTGCGATTTTGATCGTAATTATGCCATAGGCAAAGACGACGAATTATCCCGTCGCGCGCATGACACGCTATGGCGTGCTACAGAAGCCGGTTTGGCTGTTGCCAAGTCAGGCACCACTTGCCGAGAATTGTTTCAAGCAATGAGTGGCGTTATTACAGAAATGGATTATCAAGGTGGCGATGTTGGGCGAATGGGCCATGGTTTGGGTATGCAATTAACAGAACAACCTTCTCATGCAGTTTTTGATGAAACAGTATTAGAGGAAAACATGGTAATAACTCTTGAGCCGTCTTTGAGCTATGGTGATGGTCGAATCATGGTGCATGAAGAAAACATCGTTGTGCAAAACGGCGCACCGCGTCTCTTATCAAGGCGTGCCGATCAAGAATTACCAATTATTGGCAGGGGTTAAAATGAAATTAAACTTTACAACGGATAGCGGTATTGGCAGTAGAGCAACATTAGGACTAATTGTTTTACAGACCGATGAAACGCTCGAGTCGGAATTTGCCAAAGTTCTACCAAAAGATGGCGTAGCACTTTATCACAGCCGCATACCAATGTGTAATGAAGTCAATTCCGATACACTAAAACAGATGCAAATTGACATACCGAATTCTGCTGCGCTTTTACCGCCTGCCCTCTCATTTGACGTTATCGGTTATGGATGTACCTCTGGTGCTACCATTATCGGACCAGAAACAGTGCGTGATGCTGTGCAAAAGGCACACCCCGAAGCACAAGTCACCAATCCAGTCACTGCAATTATCGCGGCGTGTGAGGCACTCAATGCGAAAAAACTGGGTTTTCTTACACCGTATGTGCCTGAAGTCTCTGCGCAAATGCGTGAAAAGTTAGAAGCCTCCGGTCATAGTGTCGTTGCTTTTGGTTCTTTTGAAGAATCTGAGGATTGCGTCGTGGCTAAAATTACTGAAGCCTCTATCCTCGAGGCGATAGAGTCTGTTGCTTTGCAAGCAGAATGCGATGCGGTGGTCGTGTCCTGCACCAGTTTACGAACGACAGGCTTGATCAAGGAGGCAGAGGCTCGTATCGGCAAGCCTGTTATATCGAGTAATCTTGCCATGGCTTGGCATATGATGAAGCTGGCTAATTTATCCCACAATCCTTCAGAATTTGGGGAGTTGTTTAACCTTTCTTCTAGGAAATAATAGCCAAAGCCACTTTAGTAGGTGCATATTCAAAATTTCCAATATTTCTCTCGTTGAGTAAAAAACCATCAGTTTTATGGCATAAATGGGGCTAAATAAAGGCTTTTATTGCTCAAAATAGCCGTTTTTGATGATTTTTTCATTTTGTTTTTGGCTATTTCGAGGAGGTGAATTGCCGAAAGGCAAGAGAAGCTGCCTGGGGTATTATTTCCGAAATTTTTAGATTAAACCCTTTCTCAAAAATCAAGGATTTTTTCGCTTAGGTCTTGTTACCTTTCTGCTTGCACCCGAGGGCAGGCCACCCACTCCAGAAAGATAACCGAAAGAACACCCTAGTGCGAAGCCTGCCTTTGGTGCAATAAAATTGATTAACCTTAAATTCGTTTTCTCGAATTGTGCCGCGCCCGAGCGTTGCGAGGAAGTGCCCCCTGGGGTGCAAATTCTTAAGCGAAGACTTCATTACAGCTGAGTTAAACAGTGCGTAAGCATCTGTTTCTACGAAACTTATGCTCTATGAGTGTAAGTTTATTAGTGATCTTGATTGTCAAGGGAATAGTAGTTTGAATCACTATTTTATTTAACCAACACAGTCCATATTAAGGTACTGGTATGATTGCGAGGATTAATTAATAGTGATAAACCTTGGGGAAGTAGTTGTGCATCTTGTAATGTTTGATATCGATGGAACATTAGTCAATTCGTCCAGCTTCGAAGACGTTTGTTATACGAAAGCAGTTCAAGAGGTAATAAAGCATCCAGTTGACACTGATTGGTCAAAGTACATTAATGTTACTGACTCAGGGATCTTGCATGAAATAATCGATAAAAATGGTCTGTATAGTGATTGGCATAACATTCACAGAGAAGTGAAGCTTTCATTTATAAGTCATATAAAATCACATTTGCACCATACTCAAGTAAAAGAAATTGAGGGAGCCTCAGCATTTATTCAGCTACTTCGTCAAAGAGATGATGTCGTTTTGGCAATAGCGACTGGTGGTTGGGAGGAAACGGCCAGATTGAAGCTGGAATCTGCTGGGATCGACTATTCTGGAATTGCCTTTGCTTCGGGCTCGGATCATGTTGGTCGAATTGACATTATGAAAATCGCTGAAGCAAAATGTTCTGAGAATGGATTTACTTCTAAATCTTATTTTGGTGATGCTATTTGGGATAAAAAAGCATCGCAGGCATTAGGTTTTAACTTTATTCTGGTCGGTGATCAAGTCAGTCATGCCAAACAAATAATGAATTTCAATTGCAGCGACAAAGCCTCAGCGCTGATTGGTTTATAGCGAAAAAAATGTACCTGACGCTAACTACTTCTGGAATAAGGCGCGCGCTATCCATTAAATATTGTCTCTACATTTAAGTTGGATGAGTCATAATAACAAAACTTAACAAGACACTAAGTTTAAGTGTTATTTCAATAAATTTAAAGATGGTTTAAATGAACAAGAATTACTCTTTAGTGACTGTGGACTGGTTACACGAAAATCTGGATGATGAAAACCTTGTTATTCTGGATGCAAGTATGGATAAGGTGTTGGGTAAAGAGCCGCTTGTTTATGACCATTTCTTCTGCATTAAGGGTGCTCAAAAATGCGATATTGAGCAAGCCTTTCACGATTCAAGTAGCAACCAACCCAATACCATGCCAACGGCAGAGCAATTTACACTCGAAGCGCAGAAATTAGGAGTGCATGCCAATAGCGTTGTTGTTATTTATGACAACCAAGGAATCTACTGTTCGCCTCGAGCTTGGTGGATGTTTAAATCGATGGGGCATAAAAATGTTTATGTACTCGATGGCGGATTGCCCGAATGGAGCGATAAAGGTTATGCGACAGAGAAGCACTACGGCTCAAAAACCAAAGGTGATTTTGTGGGGGATTATGTAACTGGTGCAGTTTGTCATTCTGAAGCTGTTCTAAATGCGATTGATGAGGAGGGTATAACTGTTATTGATGCACGAGCAAACGCCCGTTTTACAGGGGCTGCACCCGAGCCGTATGCGGGTTTAAGAAGTGGCCATATTCCAAAATCCGTCAATATTCCTTTTCTTAATTTATTGCGGGGTTATCGCTTTAAGTCGCCCGAGGACATTCGAGAAATCTTTAAACAACAAGGTGCTTTGGATAAGCAGCTGATGTGCTCCTGTGGTTCGGGTATTACGGCTTGTGTGGTGATGCTGGCTGCCAATGTTATCGGTATTAAGGATCTTTGTCTTTATGATGGCTCTTGGAGTGAGTGGGGAAGTGACTCTAAACTTCCTATTGAGAAATAACCATGAAAAAGAAAAACATTCTTGTGTTTAAACATATGCCGTCGCAAAATCCTGGCATATTTCGTGATTTTGCAGAAGCGCAAGGCGTTGAATTTATCGAAATTGATTTACATGCTGGGGATCGGATTCCAGAGCTGAGCGACTTTGATGGACTTTGGGTGATGGGTGGCTCAATGAATGTATGGGAAGAAGAACAGTACCCTTGGTTGATTAAGGAAAAACAGGTCATCAGGCGTGCAGTAAATGAACACAACATGCCTTTTCTGGGTATATGTCTAGGCCATCAATTACTTGCTGAAGCTATGGGCGGTAAGGTTGCTAAAACTGAGAATTATGAAATCGGTTTGTTTGAGGTAAGTCCTACTGATGAGGGGCTAAACCACCCACTGTTGCATGACATTCCAAGCTCATCACAATGGGTAAACGTACATTTGGCGGAAGTGGTCAAGGCGCCTGAAAAAGCCGTGATTCTAGCGACATCCAGTCAATGCCAAAACCATATTATGCAAATGGGAAAAAACGCCTATTCATGTCAGTTTCATCCAGAGGTTTGCGACCATACGGTAGAGGAGTGGATGAAAATTCCAGACATACCAGAGGCATTGGGCGGTTTACTTGGGTCAGAAGGTTTTGCCTATTTTAAGTCCAGTATCGCTAACAATTTACCCACCAACAATGCCGTTTCGTCAACACTATTTAGGAACTGGTGCGGGCTGGTTTTTGATTAAACACGATGACTTGTTCAAAGATTCTTAATTATTGTTTTGCAAAACCGCTTGGTATTGTCGAAACAAATTTCGGTAATAATTGATGAGATTGTCATTTTTTTAACTTAAATATCCACTTAAAATGAATAATGATAATTAGAGAATATAATAAATCGGATTGGAATAATCTGTGGCCTATTATTGAAAAGGTATTTCGCGAAGGTGAAACTTATGCGTTTTCCCCAGATATCACAGAGCAAGAGGCGCATAAGGTTTGGATAGAATCACCGAAGGAAGCATGGGTTGCTGTTGGGGAAGATAATAAGCTTTTAGGTACGTATTACCTTAAAGCAAACCAGCCGCAGCTTGGCTCCCACGTGTGTAATTGCGGTTATATAGTTTCTGAGGATGCAAGAGGAAAGGGCCTAGCAACGAGCATGTGTGAGCACTCTCAAATATTGGCTAAAGAATTAGGCTTTAGAGCCATGCAATATAATCTTGTCGTGTCAACAAATATAGGTGCAATTCGTTTGTGGGAAAAACTTGGGTTTCTAATAGTTGGCAACTTACCGAAAGCATTCAATAGTAAGAAAGCCGGTTATGTTGATGCATTTGTAATGTATAAAGAATTAATAACCAATTAATCACCATGCATTATCAAGACGTTATCAATTATTGGTTTTCCAAAGAAAATAAAAAACATTGGTTTAACTCGACGCCTGAAATTGACGCTGAAATTAAGGAAAAATTTGAAGGCTTGTGGCAAAGTGCAGCTGCAGGGAAGCTTGATGCTTGGCAAGAAACAGCTGAGGGCGCTCTGGCTCTCATCATCGTGCTAGATCAATTTCCGCTTAATATGTTTCGAGGTGAAGTTAAAAGTTTTCAAACAGAACAACAAGCAATTGAGGTAACTTTAAAGGCAATTGACAATGGCTTTGATAAAGGGTTGAGTGAGGAAAAACTGTCTTTTTTATTGATGTCTTTGATGCACAGTGAAAAACTTGAAGAGCAAGATTTATCGGTCAAGCTTTTCAAGGCACATAACTTAACCGATAATCTGAACTTCGCCGAGCACCACAGGAATCTAATTAAAGAATTTGGTCGCTTCCCCCACAGAAATGCAATACTAGGGCGTGAAGATACACCGGAAGAAGCTGACTATTTAGTTTCAAAGCGAGCGTTTACCGGCTAGATTAAATGCTCAAAGTCCTAACGCAACAGCAAATTGATCAATACCACGAACAGGGGTTTATCTCGCCAATTCGTGTTATGTCGGAAAATGAGGCACTGTTTATCGCTGCTGAGATAGCACGAGTTGAGGGTGAATATCCAGAGGAAATACATGCTGAAAGTCGTAACAATCTTCACCTGTCCTTCACCTTTCTTGATAAGTTAGCCCATCATAATACGATTGTTGACGCCATGGAAGACATTATTGGCCCGGATATTTCACTGTGGGCGTCAGTGTTGTTTGCTAAAGATCCAAATTCTAAACACTATGTAAGTTGGCATCAAGATACAACCTACATGGGCTTTAACTTAAATGACTGTGCTACCCCGTGGATTGCTCTAACACCAAGCAATGAAGAGACGGGCTGTATGATGATGATTCCTGGTAGTCATAAAAATGCAATTCAACATCACGAAGATACTTTTGCTGAAAATAATATCTTAACACGTGGTCAGGTTGTGCCAAATGTTGATGAATCTCAGGCAGTGAGCCTCATTTTAAAACCGGGCGAGATGTCAATACATTGTGGTACGATTATCCATGGTTCTAAAGAAAATAAAAGCAATCAAAGGCGCGTTGGCTTTGCGTTGCAATCCTATGTGGGAAAACATATTAAACAGATTGTTGGCAAAGAGTTATGGACACATATTCGAGGACAAAAACGACAGGATTTTGGTGTTAAGTATTTACATCGACCACAATATGACATGGACCCCGAGACCGTTTCTGAGCGAAAAATAGCTGATGAAAATTTATCAAATATTCTCTATAAAGGCTCGAAAATCAAACGTAAATACTAGAAAAATCAAAGAATTAGGAGCTTAATAAACCCTGATGTCAGAACTAAATATCCATTTCAGCAGAGAAGAGTTTGCCGAGCGCCAAGAGCGTGTACGTAACAGCATGTGTGAACAAGAATTAGACGGTCTTCTGCTTTTTAAAATTGAGGACATGTATTGGCTTACGGGTTACGACTCCGACGGCTTTTGTATTTTTGGCACTATGTTTATCGGAACCGATGGGCAATTAACTCAACTGGTGCGTCCTGCCGATCTTGGTAATGCTTCTTATTCCTCGATTTGTGAAGATGTAAGAACGGCGCCTGACTCCGAGCATAGTAATCGGGCCGAACAGATTAAGAGCTTGTTGCAGTCTTTAAAAATGCAGGGTAAGAGAGTAGGTATTCAAGTTGACACGATGGGATTGACGCCGCGATTGTTTTTGCAAATTAAAGATGCACTCAGCAATTGGTGTGAGCTGATTGTGGTTGGTGATTTTATTCGAGAGTTGCGATTGGTCAAAAGCCCCCAAGAGCTCGCTTATATTCGCAAGGCGGGTGAGATATTGGATACAGCACTAAATAAAACGCTTGAGGTAGTAACTTCTGGCACTTTTGAAGGAGATATGTACGCTACATTTTATGATGCATTGTTTCGTCTTGACGGGGATTTACCCGCCCACATTCCTCCTTTGGGAAGTGGTAAATCAGCATTAAATTTGCGCTACACAACAAAGCGAAAACATATTCTCGAAAACGATCAAGTAACACTTGAACTTGGGGCTGGCTATCGTCATTATCATGCAGCAAGCATGTGTGTTGTCCTAACTGGCCCCGAGATCAATGAACGCCATTTAAAAATGCATGCGGTTAGTGTTGCTGCTCTGGATGCGGTGCAATCGATCTTGCGCCCGGGTACTACAGTTGGTGAAATTTACGACACCTATCGGCAAACACTAGAAAGTAATGGCGAACAAGACGCCGTGCTGACAGTTTGCGGCTATACGATGGGCGCTGTTTGGCCGCCCACTTGGATGGAGCAACCGCTAATTTTTGAAGACAACCCTGTTGTACTTGAGGAAAACATGTCATTTTTTACCCACATGATACTGAACGACCGCGAAACTGGACTATCGATGGCTGTTGCAGAGCAGGCTATTATTACTGCGGGCGAGCCAGAAATCATCACTCATGTCCCTCGAACACCAATAATCAAAAATTAGAGTAGTGGCTTAACCTCTATTAAGAAAAAGCAATTTCATTATTGACGACTTTTGCGTTAATAGTTGAGCCAGAAGTGTATTCACCCGCAAGTATTTTTTGAGACAGCGGATTTTCAAGCAGTTGCTGGATTGTTCTTTTAAGCGGTCTTGCGCCAAAAGCAGGGTCATATCCGCGCTCTACAATCAAATCCATCACGCCCTCATTCATCTCGAGTGATAAACCCAAGTTGGATAATCTGTCGCGAAGTTGATCAATTTGTAGCACTGCAATAGCTTTGATTTGTGGTTTTCCAAGGTTGTCGAAAATGACAATTTCATCAATACGATTAACAAATTCCGGTCTGAAATGTTCGCTCACCAGTTGCGTTAATTCGCTCTGCAGGTCTTTTCCAGGGTTTTCTTGGATGAGATTTGAACCCAAGTTTGATGTCATGATAATTACGGTGTTTTTGAAATCAACCGTGCGACCTTGACCATCGGTAAGGCGACCATCGTCTAGCACTTGCAACAAAACATTAAAAACATCGGGATGCGCTTTTTCCACTTCATCTAAGAGTACGATTGAATAAGGTTTGCGACGCACGGCTTCAGTAAGAACACCGCCTTGTTCATAGCCGACATAACCTGGAGGTGCGCCAATCAGTCGTGCGACAGAGTGTTTTTCCATAAATTCACTCATGTCGATGCGTACAATGGCTTGTTCAGTATCAAATAGAAATTCAGCAAGTGCTTTGGTTAATTCAGTTTTACCAACACCTGTTGGTCCCATAAAAAGAAAAGAGCCGTCAGGTCGACTAGGGTCAGACAAACCTGCACGAGCACGACGCACACCATCCGAGATAACTTCAACAGCTTTCTCTTGACCAATCAAACGTTGGTGAAGGATGGTTTCCATTTGCAGCAGTTTGTCTTTTTCGCCAGCCATCATTTTGTCAACGGGAATGCCTGTCCAGCGTGCAACGATATCGGCAATTTCGTCTTCAGTCACTTTATTTCTTAGTAAGGTCATGTCTTCATTTCCGGCATTTTCAGCCGTGGTGATTTTCTTCTCCAGTTCAGGAATTACCCCATATTGAAGTTCACTCATTTTGGCTAAATCGTTGTTGCGTTGCGCGACCTCATAATTCGCTTTGGCTTGCTCCAACTCTTCTTTTAGGTGATGCGCACCCTGAACCAGTGATTTTTCTTTTTTCCACACCTCTTCCAAGTCGGCGTATTCTTTTTCAAGTGTTTTAATGTGAATCTCAAGCTCTTTAAATCTTTCTTTAGAGGCTTTGTCTTTTTCTTTTTTCAGCGCCATGCGTTCGATTTTAAGTTGCACCAGCTTACGATCCAGCTTGTCCATTGACTCGGGTTTGGAGTCAATTTCCATGCGTATTTGTGAGGCGGCCTCATCGATCAAATCAATCGCTTTATCGGGTAACTGTCTGTCGGTAATATAGCGCTGAGAGAGTTTTGTAGCGGCAATAATTGCTGGGTCGGTAATCTCTACACCATGATGCACTTCGTATTTTTCTTTAAGACCACGCAGGATAGCGATGGTATCTTCTTCACTGGGCTCATCCACCAATACTTTTTGAAAGCGACGCTCCAAGGCCGAATCTTTTTCAATGTATTGACGGTATTCGTCCAATGTCGTTGCGCCCACACAGTGAAGATCACCACGCGCTAGGGCTGGCTTTAACATATTTCCGGCATCCATCGCGCCGTCAGTCTTGCCTGCACCGACCACGGTATGCAGTTCGTCAATAAAGAGAATCACTTGCCCTTGCTCAGCTTCCAGCTCTTTTAAAACAGCCTTTAGACGCTCTTCGAATTCGCCACGATACTTAGCACCGGCAACAAGTGCTGCCATATCGAGTGATAAAACACGTTTGCCTTTAACGCCTTCAGGTACTTCACCGTTGATGATACGTTGCGCTAAACCTTCAACAATCGCTGTTTTACCAACACCTGGCTCACCAATTAGTACCGGGTTGTTTTTCGTGCGACGTTGCAATACCTGGATAGCGCGACGGATTTCAGAGTCACGGCCAATGACAGGGTCCAGCTTGCCGTCAATAGCGCTTTGGGTTAAGTCTACGGTGTATTTTTCTAAAGCTTGTCTTTGTGTTTCGGCATTTTGTTCGTTCACGGCCTGTCCTCCTCTGAGTTTTTCAATGGCTTGTGTAATTTGTGTTTTGTTAGCGCCGGAATCCTTTAAAAGTTGGGCGGTTTTATCGGTTGACTCAAGTAGCGCAAGTAGAAATAATTCAGTCGATAGGTAAGTATCGCCTTTTTCACCGGCTAATTTATCTGTTTGATTCAATAGTCGAATTAAGTTTTGCGAGGGAATTACATCACCATTAGGGTTGGTGATTGTTGCCAGTTGATCCAACGCCTTAGAAATGCTGCTTGCAAGATGAGGGATATTTGTGCCCGATTGATTAAGGATCTGGGCAACAGCGCCACTCGAGTCATCGATCATGATTTTTAACAAGTGTAGTGGCTCAAACACACTATTATCGCTTCTCACTGCAAGGGATTGTGCGCTGGCTAGATATTGTTGAAATTGACTGGTTAACTTATTAATATCCATTGTTTATAATCGTTATCTATGGTGTTCAATATCCTTTATTTATGGGATGATTGGCTTTTTTCAAGTAACAAGCTCACAAGTCACCAATGAGTAGCACACTGAATATCGTATTATTTGAGCCAGAAATTCCCAACAATACTGGCAGTATTATTCGTCTGTGTGCCAATATGGGGGCAACGCTGCATTTGATTAAGCCCTACGGCTTTGAGATGACGGATAAGCGTCTGCGTAGGGCGGGGTTGGACTACAAAGATCTAATGTGTATGGCAGAGTACGATGATTTTGATGATTATCTTGATAAAGCCAACCCATCTCGTATTTTTGTCGTCAGTTCAAAGGTGAGCACAAATTACGCCGAAGTGAGTTATCAAAAAGGGGATTCTTTTCTCTTTGGAAGAGAGACCAGTGGCTTGCCGGATGTAATTCGCAATCAATTTGAAGGAATTACTTTGCCAATGCAAGAGAATTCTCGTAGTTTGAATTTGGCAAATTGTGCCTCGATTGTGGCGTATGAGGCTTGGCGTCAGCTTAATTTTTGTAAGCTGTAAGCGTTATTAAAGTCTTTTATCAAGGCTACTTTTTTTCCCGAAAGTTGAACCTTTTTCAGTAGTAGAGATCCTTGTCCTGTGGCCACTTCACATAAGCCTTTTTCAAGGTTAATTATTTCTCCGGGTTGTTTGTTGTGATTGGAATCAACAACATCGGCCTCAAGGATACGTAGCGTTTTATCCTCAAATTGCAGACCTTGCGCTTGGCACTGCGCAATAGGGTAAGGGTTAAAAGCACGAATCATGCGGTTTATCTCAACAGCGCTTTGACTCCAATCAATCCAAGCTTCTTGTTTGTTTAGTTTTTGCGCATAAGTGATACCGTCAGACTCTTGCGGCATAGGGGTTAAATCGCCTAAATTATTAAGCGCCTCTAGAATACTCTGAGCGCCTATTGTTGCCAGTTTATCGTGCAGAGATTTGGCAGTATCGGTTGGCAAAATAGCGCACTTCTTCTCAAGCAGCACGTCACCTGTATCCAGTACCTCATTCATTTGCATGATGGCCACACCTGTCTCGCTATCACCTGCAAGAATGGCTCTTTGAATGGGTGCAGCTCCACGCCAACGTGGCAACAATGAGGCATGAATGTTTAGGCAACCAAACTTTGGTGTTTCAAGCGCTGCCTTTGGCAAAATTTGGCCGTAGGCAACCACCACCATAACGTTGGCATTGTGTTCGGCAAACTCAGTCTGTGTTTCTGAGTCGCGGAAACTTTGAGGCTGAAAGACGGGCAGGCTGTGCTCTTGTGCATAAATCTTAACAGGGCAAGCACTCACCACTTTGCCACGACCTTTTGGTCGATCGGGTTGGCAATAGACAGCGACAATTTCATGCATGGACTTGTTGAGAGCGTCAAGCGTCTCAACGGAAAAATCGGGTGTGCCGGCAAAAATGATTTTCAAGAAGAGGCGCCCTTGAGTAAATTACGTGCCGCCTTGATTGACAGAGAAACTTGTTCTGGTGCCGTGCCGCCTAAGTGGTTACGAGCATTAAGTGAGCCTTCTAGCGAGATAAAATCAAAAATATCCGACTCAATAGTGCTATCGAATGATTGCAACTCATCTAGGCTGAGTTCACTCAAGTCTTTAGCTTGGGTGATGGCATAAGCAACGGTATTGCCAACCACATCGTGGGCATCTCGAAATGGCATGCCTTTTTTTACGAGATAGTCTGCCAAATCTGTCGCTGTGGTATAACCTTTCAAGGTGGAGCTGCGCATGGTCTCGGTATTGGCCTTGATGGTTGGCACCATGTCGGCAAAGACACGCAAGCAAGCTTGTAGTGTTTCTACGGTATCAAACAACGGCTCTTTGTCTTCTTGGTTGTCTTTGTTATAAGCCAACGGTTGACCTTTCATCAAAGTTAACAATGCAATTAAGTTGCCATTAACACGCCCTGTCTTGCCACGAACCAATTCAGGCACGTCGGGGTTTTTCTTTTGCGGCATGATGGACGAGCCGGTACAGAAGCTATCTGGCAAAGTGACAAAATTAAACTGTGCGCTCGACCAAAGAATCAATTCCTCTGAAAAACGCGATAAGTGCATCATAATCAAACTTGCGTTAGCACAGAACTCAATAGCAAAATCACGATCACTGACGGCGTCAATGGAGTTGGCGCAAATACGCTCAAAACCCAAAAGTTCTGCTGTGCGCTCACGATTAATCGGATAGCTTGTGCCAGCAAGAGCAGCTGCACCAAGTGGCATAGTGTTAATGCGTTTATAGCTGTCTTCTAGACGCTCATAGTCACGCTTAAACATTTCAAAATACGCCAACAAGTGATGTCCGAAACTGATTGGCTGAGCAGCTTGAAGATGAGTAAACCCAGGCATAATTGTGAATTTTTCACCCTCGGCAAGATCTAGAAGTGCATTTAATAGACGCAATATTTCCTCAGTGATTGTTTGTACTTGATCACGCAAATAAAGCCGTATATCGGTTGCTACTTGGTCATTACGAGAGCGTCCTGTATGAAGTTTTTTACCCGGCAAGCCGCAAATCTCAGTAAGGCGTGCTTCAATATTCATGTGCACGTCTTCTAAATCAATTGACCATTCGAATTGCCCTTTGCTGATTTCGTCTTTAATGGTTGCAAGTCCACCTAGAATTTGTTTTAACTCGTCTTTAGTCAGCACACCAATTTCACTCAGCATTGTTGCGTGAGCTTCGGAGCCCTGAATGTCATAAAAGGCCAGCACTTTATCGAAAGTAACAGAGGCGCCAAATATTTTTACAAATTCGTCGGTTGGCTCGTTAAATCGACCACCCCAAAGGTGATTTGTTTTAGAGGTCATTTTCTTGTTAATATATTGATTAATAGTAATGCTATTAAAGCTTGTGCGTTAATTATCCCTTTTATTCAAAGGTCTCGAGTCAAATAATTGAAATTCTTCATTATCACTGTCGATGAGCAACATGAGGAGCCAGTACGCGATAAAATAATTGGAATGAAACAAATACTTAAAATTGCCACCAGAAAAAGCCCTTTAGCTCTGTGGCAGGCAGAGTTTGTAAAGTCAGAGTTGTTGCTTTTACACCCTAATCTTGAAATCGAGTTGATTAAGATGACAACTCAGGGTGATCAAATTCTTAATTCGCCTTTGTCAAAAGTTGGCGGAAAAGGCTTGTTTATTAGAGAGCTTGAAGTGGGGATGCTGGAAGGGCGAGCTGATATTGCGGTGCATTCCATGAAAGATCTGCCTTATGCTATGCCCAAGGAGTTTGAACTGGGCGTAGTGATGGCCAGAGAAAATCCTTTCGATGCTTTTGTATCCAATCATTATAATCATTTAACCGATCTTCCACAGGGTGCACGAGTTGGCTCTTGCAGCAGGAGAAGAGTTGTACAAATCAAAGCGATTAGGCCCGATTTGGAAATTCTGGATCTAAGGGGTAATGTCAACACACGTCTAAGAAAACTCGATGATGGTGAGTATGATGCGATTATTTTGGCTTGTGCGGGCCTTATAAGGCTTGGTTTTGAGAGTAGAATTAAGCACCCCTTGGATGGTGATACTTCTTTACCAGCCGTTGGTCAAGGCGCTCTTGGTATTGAGATTAGAAAGGGCGATATTGAAATCAAAGAGCTTATTCAGGGCTTGATTGACCAAGATACAATGACAGCGGTATTGGCTGAGAGGGCGATGAATGCGACATTGGAGGGCGGATGCTCGGTACCGATTGCAGGCTATGCGACGATTGATGGAGAGGTGTTGACACTTAAGGGCTTGGTTGGCAATGTCAGCTCTGGAGAAATAATAACAGAAGAATGTGTTGGTTCTGTTTCTGAGCCTGAAGCTTTGGGGCAATTGGTGGCCAATAATCTGATTGCCAAGGGCGCTAAAACATTATTACTTGAGGAGTAACACGATGACATTAACAAGCGACGAAATTAACACTGCAATACAGGATTTGGATGGATGGCAAATCGTTGACGGCTATCTCTCTAAAGAATTTACATTTAAAGGTTTTATCCAGGCTTTTGGCTTCATGACTCAAATGGCTATTCACGCACAGGTAATGAAGCATCATCCAGAATGGTCTAATGTATACAACAAAGTTAAGATTAATTTAATCACTCACGATGAGGATGGCATTACGGAGCTAGACATTCGTTTTGCAGAAAAAGCAGAGCGTATTTACATGGATATGGGGTTATGAGTAACTCTAACGACAAATTAAAACTACAAGCAATCGCATTCAATGGTACTGAATTTTTTGTTTGTGAAAAGCCTATGCCCGAAGCTAGCGGTCGAGATTTGCTGGTCGAAATTAAGGCGATTTCTATCAACCCGATTGATAGCAAGGTCAAACATATGGTAGGCGGCAGTGCAGAAAAACCCCTGATTTTGGGTTTTGATGGTTGTGGTATTGTTAAATCTATTGGCGAGAAGGTAAGTCTTTTTAAACCAGGCGATGAAGTTTACTATGTAGGTGACATGTCACGTGATGGCTCGAATGCCAATTATCAATTGATGGATGAAAGAATTGTTGGCCATAAGCCTGATTCCCTCAGTTTCGCAGAAGCTGCGGCGATGCCTCTAACCACTGTAACTGCTTGGGAGTCATTATTTCATCGCTTGCGTATCGGCAATGAAGACACGGGTAAAACGATTTTGTTGATTGGTGCCGCAGGAGGTGTTGGCTCTATCGCCATACAGCTGGCTAAACAAGTCGGTAAATTAAAGGTGATTGCCACCGCATCAAGGTCAGAAAGTAAGGCCTGGTGTGAAAAAATGGGTGCCGATGTCGTGCTTGAGCATCATAATCTGTCCGCACAGTTTGCCCAGAAAAAACTGGATGCACCGGATTTTATATTGTGCATGGGCGTACCCGATGACTATTTGGGGGAGATGATAGAAATCATTGCACCACAAGGTTCTATTTGTTTACTGGCGAACGCCAATAAACCCTTTGATTTAAACCTTTTAAAGCCCAAAAGCATACACTTGGTTTGGGAGATGATGTTCACTCGTTCAAAATTTGAGACCAAAGATATGGGCGAACAAGGAAAGATACTCAACACTCTCTCTGGGCTTATCGATGACAATAAGATCTGCTGCCCTGTAACGCGTCAATTAAACCCCATTAATGTAGCGAATATTACTGAAGCTCATAATACAATTGAGGCGGGCTCTATGATTGGAAAACTAACCCTCTTTAACGATTAGAGCGCAAACGTCTAATCAAATAATGCGTCCACAAACTCCCTGCTCTTAAATGGTCGTAGGTCGTCAATACCCTCACCTACACCAATGTAGCGAATAGGTAAATTGAGCGCGTCAGAAATGGCAAATAGCACGCCGCCTTTTGCGGTGCCATCGAGCTTGGTGACGCTAATGCCTGATAATTCAATTGTTTTGTTAAACTCATGAGCTTGTTGAATAGCGTTTTGTCCAGAACCGCCATCGATAACCAGCATAGTCTCATGCGGTGCATCCTCATGGTGTTTTTTTAGAACACGTTTGATTTTTTTTAGTTCCTGCATCAAATTGTCTTGCGTGTGCAGTCGCCCGGCAGTATCTGCAATTAAAATATCGATGTTTTTAGCGCATGCTGATTGATAGGCATCGTAAACAACAGAGGCCGAATCAGCGCCTGTTTTTTGTGCAACCACAGGGATATTGTTACGCTCTCCCCAAACTTTGAGCTGTTCAACAGCCGCCGCTCTAAAAGTGTCACCAGCCGCCAGCATGACAGACTTGCCTTGGTTTTGGAAAGACTTGGCCAATTTGCCAATGGTGGTGGTTTTGCCGGCACCATTAACACCAACCACAAGGATAACAAAAGTCGTGTCACTTTCAGTGACTAATTGACTGTCCACGACAAGCAGTGATTCAAGTTCATCCTTGAGAAGTTGGTAAAGACTGTCTTCGTCTTTCAGTGTTTTTCGTGAGGCTTTTTTACGGATGGACTCCAGCACTTTATCGGTGGTATCAATGCCAATATCAGCGCCAATGAGCAACATTTCAAGCTCATCCAAAAGGCCATCATCAATTTGTTTTTTGCCAAGTAAAATCGAAGCTAGACCGTCGCCAAGACGATGTCTGGATTTAAACAGTCGATCTCTCAAAGAGGTCTTTTGATTGGGCGCTTGTTCTTCTGAATTTTGATTTTTTTTGAAAAAACCTAGCATAATGATTTAAACAATTTCTAGTGATGTGATTTTACTATGCCCATCAACCCACATTGTTTAATTAGTGCAGTTATTAAGGAATATATTTGATGATAACTAATAGGGTTTAGCCAGAGGTCTACATTTTGATATTACCCTTAATTGATGTGCTAAAGAGTGTGAAGATTTTCTTCTCGCTTAGATTGAAACGGTATGATGTCATTATTTGTAGGAGTTACTATGCTTTGGGTCAAGGCCTTCCATATCATTAGTGTGATTACTTGGTTTGCGGCATTGTTTTATTTGCCACGTCTTTTTGTCTATCATTCTATGACAGATGACGAAATCAGCATTAAGCGCTTTAAAGTGATGGAGCGTCGACTCTATCAAGGCATTATGATGCCAAGCTTTATCATCACCACTTTACTAGGTTCTTGGATGCTATATGACTATGCATGGCAGGCATATTCCACCGTTCATTGGCTGCATATTAAGCTGATATTGGTACTGGTTCTTATTGCGTACCATTTTTATTGTGGACACTTAGTGCGAGTTTTTGCAGAAGATAAAAATACGCGTTCTGATCGCTTTTATCGCTGGTTTAATGAGTTTCCTACTGTTTTGCTACTGGGCATAATAATCTTGGTTGTGGTGAAGCCTTTATAAGTCATAATACGTCTAATTTTTATCATCTTGAGGATTCAATGAGCACAATTATTGATGATGTAAAAACCATGGGTTCTTATATTAATCGTAAGGTTGATACTGAATCTGTTGCCTCGTTTATGGGCAACGAACACATTATAAAACTCAACTTCACCTTTGATATCAAACTCATTCGTGAAGCATTGGATGAAATTAAAACAAAGTCTGAATTTAAAACCGCTTGTTCAGGCTTCCATGCTTTGGCGATGACCAAAAGAAAAGGGCATTCCGTTGATGATGACCAAGATTTGGTGGGCCGGTACTACACCCGTGTGGATGATTCTTACCAAGAGATTGCCAAAGACGAGTTGGTTGATGAGGCGGCGTTCAGTGAGTTGGTTGATGTATTTAAAGGTACTTATTTTGAGCATATTCATCAACAGCTTTCATCTCGTTACCCAATAGGTCGAGTTCGTATTCTCGAGAAGAGTAGTTTTAATTGCAACTCTTGGCACCGCGATCCTGAGCCACGCATTCACATTCCAATTGTCACCAATCCAGGTGCCTTGTTTATTGTCAACCATCACTGCACACATTTACCTGCAGATGGTTCAGTGTATTTCACTGATACTCGGGGTTATCATACTGCGCTAAATGGCGGTGATCAGCCAAGAACTCACCTTGTGGCGGCATTAGCTTACCCAGAATATCAACCTTAACCATGACAAATCAATACGCCAAACTGAATATTTCAAAAAAAAAGTCGACAGATTATATTGACTTTAGGAGTGATACGGTCACCTTGCCAACCGAGGAGATGTTTCAAGCTATGGTGGGAGCGAAATTAGGTGATGATGTTTATGGCGAGGATAGAGAGGCCAACGAATTACAGGTTTATACTGCTGAGCTTTTAGGCAAAGAAGCTGCCCTGTTTTTCCCAACTGGCACACAAAGCAATCTCAGTGCAATTTTGTCGCACTGTCAGCGGGGTGATGAAGTGTTGATTGGTCGTGAATACCATACTAATGTGTATGAGGCGCATGGTGCTTCAGTTTTGGGTGGTGTTGGTATCTGCACGATTGATACCAATCATCGTGGTAGTGTCTGCGTTAAAGACATGCTCGCTCAAATTAAGGCCGACGATCCTCATTTCGGCATTACCAAATTACTTTGCTTGGAAAACACGGTTTCTGGTCGAGTACAACCCCAGGAAGAAATTAATGAATTATCGGATGCCGCACATGCACGTGGCCTCAAGGTGCATTTAGATGGTGCGCGATTATTTAATGCCCATATTCACTCAGGTTTGTCGCTAAAAGATTTATGTTATAGCCTAGACAGTATTTCCATATGCCTCTCAAAAGGTTTAGGAGCGCCAGCAGGCTCTTTATTGGTTGGCGACATTGATACAATTAGAAAAGCAAAACGCCTGAGAAAAATTTTAGGAGGAGGGATGCGCCAAGTGGGTGTTCTTGCGGCTTGTGGCATGTATGCGCTGCAGAATAATGTTACCAGATTGCAAAACGATCACGATAATGCTCGTAGATTAACGCAAGGGTTGTCAAAGTGCAAAGGCTTGCAAGTTGGGATTGACGAAGCACAAACAAATATGACGTTTTTCCATTGTCCACAAGAGCACAGAGAAGGTATGCAAGCGTTTTTGCTTGAGAATAATATATTGGTTCACTCTCTCTCATCCGCGTCTCGACTGGTATGTCACTTAGACATAACGAAAGCAGATGTCGACTTTACTGTTCAGGTTTTTCAGCACTATTTCAACAACAAGTAGCTGTGTAGTTTTAGCTTGCAATCTTGTAGTAATTAAGCGCCAAGGTTTCGTATAGCGGGTCTTTTTTGATAAAAGTGGAGACGTAGCTCGCGATAAAAGCAACCATCAACGCCGGTAATATTAAATGCAGTGTTGAGGTCATTTCCAAAACAACAAAGGCGGCCGTTAAAGGCGTTCTAATGGTGCCGGAAAGATAAGCAACAATCGCCATGATGATAACCACTTGTGGATTGATTTCCGTCAATATTGCGCTAGATTCGGAACCAATACTTGCCCCGATCGAAATGGCTGGCATAAACAAACCGCCCGGAATGGTGGAGGTCAGAGAAGTTAGTGTTGCAAAATACTTCATTAGCAAGAAGTCGATACCAAGTTTTTCTGATTCAAGCATAAGCAGCACCTCTTCTTTACCAGAACCGGCGATTAGGCCACCAGTGAAGTAATTAAATAGCGCAACAATACTACCAAGAATAAGTGCAACCATAAGAACTTTTACTTTGGTGTGAACAATGAACTTTCTAACTAAGACAACCATAATTTTAGCAAAAAGTCCTCCCAGCAAGCCAGCTACGATTGCCAATGGAACCAGTTGCCAAATTAGAGTGTAATCAAAGCTTAACGACGATAAATCACTAAGATAAGGGTTGTTTCCTCGGTAGGCTATTGCCGCTAAATAAACACCAATGCAGCAAAGGGTAATCAAAATCATTGCTTGTTTTCTGATATTTCTACCGAGCTCCTCAAACGCAAACAGTATAGCTGCGATAGGGGAATTGAATGCCACAAGGAGTCCGGCGCAGCCACCAATAACAATCATCGAGTGAATCATTATTTTGCGCTTCAGGTTTAGAAAGCGATTGAAGCTGTAAAAGATCGAACTGCCAATATGAATGCAAGGCCCCTCAATGCCAATTGGCGCACCACCAAGCATACCTACAAAGATGAAACCAATTTTTGCCAAGGCAATACGAAAAGCCAACAGCTGCTTTCTTATTTGCTTATTACGTGAATCGAGTGCTGCGAGCACTTGTGGAATACCTGAACTTTGCACACGATGGGAGTAGAACTTTGCCACATAAATTACGGACACATATGCAAACGGGGTGATGACAAGGCTTAATAATGGATTTTCTTTAACAGTGCTCTTGTAAGCTTGTTGGGCAAACTCACTGATTTCAATAAAGAAAGTGATGACAATAATCGTTAATAGACTTGCCAGCAAAATAGCTAAGTAAGTTTGGAGCCTAATTGGGAACTGATGGAGTACAAAGCGCCTCATGAGCGCCGAAAAACTCCTGTTGATAGATACCTATCACCACGATCACAAATCACTGTAACAATCACAGCGTTGTTGACTTTTTTGGATAGCTCAATTGCACAGGCTACTGCACCGCCTGAAGAGATGCCGGCAAAAATACCTTCTTCTGTCGCCAAGTCCCTAGTAGTTTGTTCGGATATGGATTGGGAAATGTCCATCACACTGTCCACTTTAGAGGCATCAAAAATGCTGGGCAAATACTCTTTTGGCCAGCGACGAATGCCAGGGATATGAGAGTTGGAATCGGGTTGAATGCCAATTATTTCAATTTCAGAATTTTTCTTTTTTAAATAAGTGGAAACACCCATAATAGTGCCAGTTGTACCCATGGCACTAACAAAGTGGGTAACTTCGCCGTTAGTGTCTCGCCATATCTCTGAAGCAGTTGTGTTGATATGTGCACCGGGATTATCTTGATTGGAAAATTGGTCTAGCTGTGTTCCTTTATTTTCAGCTTCCATTTTATTAGCAAGGTCGCGCGCACCTTCCATGCCTTCTTTTTCAGTAACTAGGATGAGATCTGCGCCATAGGCGGTCATCGCATCTTTTCTTTCTTGAGAAAGATTGTCAGGCATGATTAAGCACATTTTGTAACCCTTAATCGCAGCCACCATTGCCAATGCTATGCCTGTATTGCCACTGGTTGCTTCAATTAGGATGTCTCCCGGCTTGATGTCACCACGTTTTTCAGCTTCAACAATCATGTTGAGGGCTGCTCGGTCTTTGACAGAGCCGGCTGGATTGTCACCCTCGAGTTTAAGCAAAACCACATTTGATGGGTTCGGATTTAATCTTTGCAGGCGAACAAGCGGCGTATTGCCGACGCATTGTTCTAGGGTTTTATAGCTTGGCTTGCTCATTCAACAATCGCTTTAGTTAGGCTACATATTATCCAAGATGGCTTTCTTGACTTCTTCCAGGGTTGGATTGACATTAATCATCGTGCTTTGGTCACATTGGCCAATCGCAGTATCAGGATCTTTAAGGCCATGACCTGTTAACGTGCACACAACAGTAGAACCCTCAGGAATTTTGCCAGATTTTATGTCTAACATAGCGCCAGCAAGTGAAATCGCTGAAGCTGGCTCACAGAAAATACCCTCTTTTTCAGTCAGTAGTTTTTGCGCCGCTAAAATAACCTCGTCTGAGTGTGCAGTGAACCAGCCTTTTGATTCCTTGCTTAGCTTCAACGCTTGATCCCAGCTTTGTGGGTTACCAATTCGAATGGCGGTTGCTACGGTTTCTGGGTTTTCAACCCTTGAGCCTTTAATAAATGGCGCAGCACCTTCGGCTTGATAGCCAACCATAACCGGTGTTTTGCTTGCTTTTCCAATGTCTTTATATTCTGTATAGCCCATCCAATGAGCGGTAATATTACCGGCATTACCAACGGGTAGAGAGTGGTAGTCTGGTGCGCTACCGAGCTCATCGATAATTTCGAAAGCGGCTGTTTTTTGGCCGTGTAGACGATATGGATTGATTGAATTTACAATTGCGACTGGTGCATGATTGGCAATTTCTTTGACGATTTCCATGCCATCATCAAAATTACCTTTAATTTGAATAATCGTTGAACCATGAATCATCGCCTGAGCTAATTTTCCTAACGCAATTTTTCCCTCAGGAATAATCACAAAGGCTTTGATGCCTGCGCGAGCAGCATAAGCCGCTGCAGACGCTGAAGTGTTGCCCGTTGAGGCACAAATAATAGCTTTGGCCCCTTCTTCAACTGCTTTGGTAACTGCCATCGTCATGCCGCGGTCTTTAAATGAACCTGTTGGGTTGAGTCCTTCGTATTTAATGTAGAGATTAACGTTTTTGCCAATAATTTCAGGGATATTTTCCAGTTTGATTAAAGGTGTATTTCCTTCACCGAGGGTGATAAGGCGAGTGCTACCACTTACCGGTAGTCTGTCTCTGTATTTTTCAATTAGGCCTGTGTATCTCATCATTATTCTCTTGTATTAATCTAGTGGTTCAATGTGAATAATTTTCACGCTGTCTTGGTTGAATTCGCAGGCCTCAATGGCCAGCTTAACGGCTTGAATGTCTCGAGTAAGTATTTTGTTGGTGATGATGGCGATATGGGCGTTGTTATCACCATCCACTTGTTTTTGTACAAGGGACTCAATACTCACATTATTTTGAGAGAATATTTGTGTGATTTCTGCCAGAACGCCTCTCTTATCAGAGACCAGCAAACGCATATAAAACTCGCTTTCAATTAAATCTGCATCAAGAACCTTTAGTTTTTCTTGTGATTTCCAACCAAGGATATGATTACTTGTTTGGTTATTGATAATATCAATCATATCGGCAATTACTGCTGAGGCTGTTGCTTCATCGCCAGCGCCAGCGCCATAGTAAAGCGACGTACCTAGGGCGTCACCTTTAACAAGTACTGCATTCATTACCCCGTTAACGTTAGCGATCAGTTGTTTGTTGCTAATCAAAGTTGGGTGAACGCGCATCTCTATTGCATCACCGGCTCTTTTAGCAATACCGAGATGTTTGATTGTGTAGCCTAACTCTGTTGCGTATCTGATGTCTTCAGCAGTAACTTCGCTGATGCCTTTTGTATACACTTTGTCAAATTGTAGTTCTGTGCCAAATGCAATTGCTGCAAGGATAGAGAGTTTGTGTGCCGAATCAATACCTTCAACATCAAATGTTGGATCTGCTTCGGCGTAACCCAGTGCTTGAGCCTCTGCTAAAGCGTCAGCAAAATCTCTGCCTTTGTCTTTCATCTCGCTCAGAATAAAGTTTCCTGTACCGTTAATGATGCCAGCCAATGATTCAATTTTGTTGGCACTTAAGCCTTGCTCTAAGGCCTTAATAATTGGAATACCGCCAGCCACTGAAGCTTCGAATAATAAACGAACTTTGTTGTCGTTGGCAAGTTGAATAAGCTCATTACCATGTTTGGCAATTAGTGCTTTATTAGCTGTAATAACGTGCTTGCCGTTATTAATTGCGGTTTCCACAAGGTCTTTTGAAAGCTCGGTGCCACCAATGAGCTCAAGCACGACATCGATATCTGGGTGGTTAACGACAGCAAATGGGTCTTCGGTAAGCTCAATGTCTGAGGTGTCACAAATGCGATCTTGTTTAATATTTCTAACGCCAGCAAGAACAACTTGAATTCTCTCACCCGTGCGACGTTCAATGGAATCACCATTCTTTCGAAGAACATTAACAACACCGCCACCAACGGTTCCAAGACCTAAAACACCAACTTTCATAGTTAAACCTGAAAATGCAAAATGGCATTATACCAAGCACTGAAAAACAGCACCAGTTTATCAAGTATAAAAATGTCGGTATTGTTGTTGAATTGGATTAATTATTAGTGGAAAATTTTTTAGCTTAATCCACCCATGCAAATGTATTTGAGCTCAAGAAAATCGTCAATCCCATAGTGTGAGCCCTCTCGACCGAGGCCCGACTCTTTGACACCACCAAAAGGCGCAACTTCGTTAGAAATCACCCCTTCATTCACACCCACCATGCCATATTCTAGTGCTTCTGAGACACGCCACACCCTGTTGATATTGTTGGTATAAAAATAAGAAGCGAGTCCAAACTCGGTGTCATTGGCCATGGCAATTGCCTCTTCTTCGTTAGAGAATTTAAAGACTGGCGCCAATGGCCCAAATGTTTCTTCTTTGGCAACTTTCATTTCAATCGTTGCATTGGCAATAACGGTTGGCTCGAACAGCGTACCACCTTTTGCGTGGCGTTTGCCGCCGGCAACAATAACACCGCCTTTCGCGATGGCATCTTCGATATGCTCTTGGACTTTTTCAACCGCACTGTTGTTAATAAGAGGTCCTTGAGAGACGCCCTCATCTAAGCCATTACCCACATTGAGCGACTTCACGGCTTCACTTAGTTTTTGAACAAATTCATCATAAATGCCTTCTTGTGCCAGAATGCGATTGGTGCATACGCAAGTTTGCCCGGTGTTGCGATATTTTGATGCCATAACGCCAGTGATTGCCAAATCTAGATCTGCGTCGTCAAAAACAATAAACGGTGCATTGCCACCAAGCTCCATGGATACTTTTTTCATTGTCTCAGCGCAGTTTCGAGTCAGTATCTTGCCCACAGCAGTGGAGCCTGTAAATGACAGTTTGCGCACAATAGAGCTGCTGGTTAAAGTTTCGCCAATTTCTCTGGCATTAGTGCCGACAACAACGTTAAGTATGCCTGCTGGAATTCCTGCTTGATCCGCCAGTTCGGCCAGTGCTAAGGCTGAAAGGGGTGTTTCAGACGCAGGTTTGATGATGACAGGGCAGCCAGCAGCTAAAGCTGGCGCGCACTTGCGAGTTATCATTGCAATAGGAAAATTCCATGGTGTAATCGCCGCAACAACGCCAATCGGTTGTTTGATCACAAGTATTCTGCGATCATTGGAAGGGGTGGGGATAATATCGCCGTAAGTTCTTTTGCCTTCCTCTGCAAACCATTCAATAAACGAAGCGCCGTAGACAACCTCACCACGAGATTCAGCCAACGGCTTGCCTTGCTCAAGCGTCATCAAAGTGGCTAAATCCTCTTGGTTATCAAGAATAAGATTAAACCATTTTCTCAATACAACAGCTCTTTCCTTGGCAGTTTTACTACGCCAATTTGGCCAGGCATTGTTGGCAGCTTCAATTGCGCTATTTGTTTCTGTTTTACCCATCTCTGGCAATGTGCAGATAAGCTTCTGCGAGTATGCATTATTCACATTAAATCTGTTGGTGCTTTCAGCGCCAACCCACTCACCATTAATATAGCCTGCAGTCTTTATTAGAGATTCGTTGTTTAGCATTCCTTACTTCCTAATTGGGTAATTAATAATGGGGTGATTATAGTCTTAATTGATTTTCTGTTTCTTGCCAATAAAGGATCCAGCAACAACGCCCAAGGCTACCAGACCCACAAGAATAGTGGAAACAGCATTGATTTCTGGCGTGACACCCAGTCGCACCATAGAATAAATTTTCATCGGTAGGGTTGTTGAGCCTGGCCCTGAGGTAAAACTTGCAATAACAAGGTCATCTAAGGACAAAGTAAATGACAACAACCAGCCTGAAATGACTGCCGGCATAATGATTGGCAGTGTGATTAAAATGAAAGTTTTAAATGGCGTACAACCAAGATCCAATGCCGCCTCATTAATACTGTCATCATAGCTTGACATTCTTGATTGAACTACCACTGCAACGTAACACATAGAAAAAGTAATATGTGCAAGTGTCACAGTCATCACGCCTCTGTCTATGGACAGGGCAACAAACATTAATAGTAGGGATAGGCCAATGATAACTTCAGGCATTACCATCGGAGCGTATATCATGCCCGAGAATAGCGTTCGACCTCTAAATCTTCCAAATTTTGCCATCACTAAACCTGCGATTGTTCCAAGAAAAGTGGCAATTGTTGAGGAGGTAAATGCCACTTTAAGGGTCACCCATGCGGCGTCTTTAATACCTTGATTGCTCATCAACTCGCCGTACCACTTAGTGGAAAATCCGCCCCAAACGGTTACCAATTTTGATTCGTTAAAACTAAAAATGATGAGAATAATAATGGGTATATATAAAAAAGCAAAGCCCAGTATTAAGGAGGTTTTATTAAAAAGAGTTAGGCGCGTCATGAAATTGCCTTTTCTTGGGATTTTTGATAATACATAATCGGCACGACGAGTATTGCCAATAGGATAATGGCAACAGCTGAAGCAACTGGCCAGTCTCTATTACTAAAGAACTCCATCCATAATACTTTACCGATCATCAAGGTTTGGGTGCCACCCAGTAAATCAGGGATAACAAACTCACCGACAGCCGGAATAAAGACCAAGAAGCAGCCGGCTAGAATGCCTGGGAGCGATAAGGGGATAGTCACTGTCCAAAAGGCCTTGAAAGGGCGGCAACCTAAATCAGCGGCAGCCTCCAAAAGGCTAAAATCCATTTTTTCTAGGTTTGCATAAAGTGGCAAAATCATAAACGGCAGATAAGAATAAACAATACCAATGTAGACGGCTAAATCGGTATTCATAATAGTCAGCGGTTTGTCAATAACGCCAAGAGAGATTAACAATAGATTTAGCAGGCCTTCTGTTTTTAAGATACCAATCCAAGCATAGACACGAATTAGGAACGAAGTCCAGAAAGGTAGAATCACCAGCATTAATAATATGCCACGCCAGCGCGTTGGTGCCTTTGCAATGCTGTAAGCAATCGCATATCCGATCACCAGTGCAATCAAAGTAGAGATGGTGGCAATTTTTAGACTCGAAAGGTAGGCGTTGATATAAAGCGAGTCGTCAAGAAGAAATAAGTAGCTGTCAAGGCTAGCCTTTATCGTCGGCCAAAAAGAATCGCCCCATTCAAGCAAAGAGGTGTAGGGTGGTATAGCTATAATTGGCTCTGCAAAACTAATCTTGAGGACGATTAAAAAAGGAAAAAAGAACAAAGCCAATAACCACAGGTAAGGAATACCGATAACTGCAGCTCTACCATTGATGATTTTTCTAAGGTTTTTCATTTATCTTATTTACTTGAACTTTGAATGCTCTAAGATTGCAAAACTATTGCTGAATGAGGTAGCCAGTGGAGGTAAACTTCATCTTCCCACGTAAGATGGTGTTCTGCCGATCTTTCGCGATTGGCTCGACACGCCTTTAATACTTTACCATTGTCCAATTTAACATGATAGGTTGACATGCAGCCCACATAGCTTATGTCCTCAATTCTACCTTTTAAAACATTGTTCTCAAAGTCGGGTTTTTTCTTTGAAATTTCAAGCTTCTCTGGGCGAATAGCAAACCACAACTTTCTGCCAATATCAACATCTGTTGCTTGCGTTGCGTAAACAATACACTTGGCGTCATCAGAATCAAGCTGAGTGCCGATATTATCGTTGCCTTTAAAAGTTCCCTCTAAGAAATTAACATCACCAATAAAATCAGCAACATCTCTGTTAACAGGTGCTTCATAAATTTCTGTCGGCGTTGCAACTTGCGTCAAATGACCGGCATCCATGAGACCTATCCGACTGGAAACCGTCATTGCCTCTTCTTGATCGTGGGTGACGATAACAAAAGTAACCCCCAGTTTTTCTTGAATATTCATCAGTTCAAATTGGGTTTGCTCTCTAAGGCGTTTATCAAGTGCACCTAATGGTTCGTCTAATAGCAGCAGTTTTGGACGTTTGGCCAAACTTCTTGCAAGTGCAACGCGTTGACTTTGTCCACCTGAAAGTTGATTTGGTTTGCGTTTTGCTAGTTCTGTTAATTGCACAAGTTCCAACATCTCATCAACACGATCTTTGATTTCGTTGGCGGGTAATTTGTCTTGTTTTAGACCAAATGCAATATTTTTTTCAACGCTCATATGCGGGAATAGGGCATAGGATTGGAACATCATGTTGATCGGTCTTAAATGAGGTGGCACTTGAGAAATGTCCTCACCATCAAGCAATATCGAGCCTTCTGTAGGCTTTTCAAAGCCTGCCAATATGCGCAACAAGGTTGTTTTGCCACAGCCAGAGGGGCCAAGTAAAGAAAAGAATTCATTTTTATAGATATTCAGTGAAAGATTATCAATCGCGCTAAAGTCGCCAAATTTTTTGGTGACATTTTTGATTTCTATGTAAGGCCTCTGCGCGCTATCCTTCCAGGGCTCCAATGTGCTTATCTCAGTCATAACTCTCATCTAAATATAAAAAATTACCCCCATGGCACCAAGGAGGTGCGCCATGGGGGTAATAATAACGCAGTTTACTGGCCTGTTGTAATCTTAGTCCAGGTGCGTGTTACAACGCGTTGTGTTGAAGCGTCGTAAGTTGGGCTAGTGTAGAGGCCCTTCATGGCTTCTTCAGTTGGATAAACCGCAGGATCACTCAACAAGTCTGGGTCAAGCAGTGGCTGCGAAGCCAAGTTACCATTTGCGTACCAAACGTAGTTGGTTGCAGTAGCAATTTGCTCAGGTTGCATTGTCCAGTTAATGAACTTATGAGCGTTGTCTACATGCGGGGCATCTTTTGGAATCGCCAATTGATCGAACCACATGAGCGCACCTTCTTTAGGAACTACGTAGACAATATCGACACCATTCTCTGCATCCCATGCCGCATATTGCGCCATGAAAATATCGCCTGACCAGCCAGTGGTTAAGCAGATATCACCATTCGCAAGTGCATCAATGTATTGAGATGAGTGAAATTTTTGAATGTATGGTCTGACTGCTGCCCATACAGCTTCTGCTTTTTTCAAAACTTCAGTGTCTGTTGTAGTGGGATCTTCACCAATGTAAGACAACGCCATTGGAATCATCTCTGTTGGTGCATTTAAGACGTGAATACCACAATCGGCAAATTTTGAAACAACATCTGGATTAAAGATCATGTCTAATGAGTCCGTTGGTGCATCGGGCATTCTTTCAAGAATCATACCTTCGTTATATCCCAAACCCGTTGTGCCCCACATCCAGTTGACAGAGTAATCGTTAAGTGGGCCGTAACCATCAACACGTTTTTCAACCATATCCCACATATTGCCAATATTGCTTAATTTTGACTTATCAAGCTTCATAAAGACACCTGCTTGAATTTGGCGTGCTAAGAAGCTTGCTGAAGGAACCACAACATCATAGCCTGAACCGCCAGCTAAAAGTTTTGCTTCCAATATTTCATTTGAATCGAAAACGTCATAAACAACTTTAATACCCGTTGCGGCAGTGAAGTCAGTTAGAACTTGTTCGTCGATATAGTCTGACCAGTTATAGACGTGAACGATATTGTCACCGCTAGCCATGGCGCCTTGCATTGAGCAAGTCAGCACGGCAGCGATGAGCATTTGTTTTGTATTAATTTTCATCATTACTCTCCATTTTTTTATAACTCTTAAACAGTATTGTTTAAAAGACCCATTTGAAATCCTCAAACAGAACGCCCTATAGGCTCTTCAAGTATGAGTGATATTCAAAATCTGTAATCGTTGATTCAAATCTTTGAATTTCTGATTCTTTAATATGGTGGTACACCTTCTGGAATTGCTCGCCAAAGCACTCTTTTACCAAGGTAGACTCTTTTGTTCTTTCATTCGCTTCACGCCAAGAAGTACTCAAGGTGGCGGGATGCTGTTTGTGTGCGTTGCCAATGGTTTCAGCGTTCAGTTCTAATTTGTTAATAATACCATCTAGCACACTGGCCAGTATTGATGCAAAAACCAAATAAGGATTAGCGTCGGCACTGGCAGCTCTAAACTCTAAGCGAGTCGCATTTTTTGATGCCTCTGGTAATCGAATTAATGCTGTTCGATTTTCATTGCCCCAGCTCAGTGTCGTGGGCGCGTGATTTGAACTTGGCGCAAGGCGGCGGTACGAGTTGGCGTGTGCAGCATAAAACGACATAAAGTCAGGCGTTGCACTCAGCAACCCAGCAATTGCGTGAGCAAATAATCCCTGCGGTTGTTTGTTACTATCGGTTTTAAAAAGATTATTATCTTTTTTATCCGTAATGCTTAGGTGTGCGTGCATCCCATTGCCAGCCTCAGCAGTGAATGGTTTTGCCATGAAAGTTGCATTTAGATTGCATTGCTTTGCACAGTTCTTGATCAGTCTTTTTAGTAAGAATGTCTGATCCGCCATTAACAAAGGGTCGTTATGGTGCAGTAGGTTGATTTCAAATTGACTTGGTGAACATTCTTTAATTGCTGTTTCAGCAGGGATGCCCAATGAATGAGCGCTCTTTTCAACCAAAGTGAAAAAAGCATCGAAATCATCCATTTCACCCAAGTTGAGAAGCTCAACATTCTCATAACGTCTGTTGGTGCCAGGAATTAGCGGCATTTGTGGATGACCGTGCTCTGTTAGGTCTTTATCAATAAGGTAAAACTCCATTTCTGGTGCCATAACAGGATATAAGTCCAGCTTTTTGAAGCGATCCAGTACACGCGCAAGGATATGTCTAGGATCGGCAAAAATAGGTTGGCCATTAGCATCTTCCATGCTCACTAAGCACTGGGCTGTTTTTCTAGCAGACCAATCTGACAGAGCTAGGGAGCTTGCAATAGGTACACAAATAGCATCGGCATCACCTGACATCACTAGCCCTGTTCCTTGTGGATTGTCACCCCATATGTCAAGCGCGTAACTTGACAAAGGCATTCTTAGGCCGCCATCAAATGCCTTGATTAAAGTTTGAGGAGAAGTCCATTTGCCTCGAGGAACGCCATTAAAGTCAACATAGATAAATTCGATACGTTCAATATCGGGGTTATCGGATAAAAATTGTTGACCAATATTGTTCATTTTTTCCTTGTTATTAGGCGTGCTAAATCCTATTTGAATCGGATTTTTATTAAATTTAGTTCACATGTTTGTGCATAATTATGCGATAATTCTACCATAAATTGAGATCTGTGATCACAAAATTATAATAAAATTCAGCGACTGGATTCTCATTAAAATACTAATGTGACTAGTAGAGGTTGTAGATATGCCAAGCAATGCATTTTCAAAAATAGCACCGAGACAATCCGTTCTCCCAGTTAATGAGTGGGTTTATGATACATTGTGTCAATTGATACTGCACGGTGAGTTTGTCCCGGGTGTTACGCTTACCTTAAGGGGTATTGCAGAATCATTAGATGTGAGTCCTATGCCTGTTAGAGAGTCTGTAACTCGACTTATTGCAGAAGGGGCACTTGAGGTATCTAACAAGAGAAGAATTACTGTCTCTCAAATGACACAGAAGAAATTTGATGAACTGGCACTCGCTAGACTCAGTCTTGAGCCTGCGCTTTCTGCCCTTGCCTTGCCACTTATTGATGCCGAAAGGCTTAAGTTGCTAGTAGATGTTGACAGTAAGCTTGATGTTGCTATCTCGACAGGTAATATAGGAAACTATATAAAATATAATTGTCAGTTCCATTTTGGCATCTACGAGGCCTCACCTTCTCCAGTTCTTTTGCCAATTATTAAGAGTTTATGGTTGCGCTTTTCGCCTTTTTATAGAATTGTTGCCGGCCGTGCAGGGACACAAACACTGGACGATTACCATGAATCAGCGATTGATGCTATTAAGGCGAAAGATCCGGATGCCCTAGCTAAGGCAATACACAAAGACATTCAGGAGGGCATGGAAATGCTTAACGACTCTATCGGTAAGCAATAGCTGATTTAACCTCTTCCATCTAAATTTTCTTATTAATTTATGATCGTTTTTTCAATGATTGCCAAACTGTTCTTGCATTTACTCCTATTTGTCTATATCATTTAGTTGTGATCACAAATTTGTGATATCCAGTTATTTTTTATAATTTCTTTTTTTTTGGAGCGACCATGAGACTTGATACATTGACTTTACAGCAGAAAGACGCGAAGCACCATTTGCATCCTTTTAGTGACCTTCAATACCAAAACAAACCCAGTATGACACAGATGATCAGTCGTGCGGAAGGCGTGTACATATATGACAACGACGGTAGGAAGATTCTTGATGCTATGTCTGGGCTTTGGTGCGTCAACATGGGTTATGGTAATCAGTCAGTACACAAAGCTGTACGTGAGCAGATGGAAGAGTTGATTTATTACAATACTTTTTTTGGTACCAGTCACCCACCCGCCGTAAAACTCTCTGAAATGATTGCTGATGTCACCCCTGAAGGAATGAATCAAATATTCTTTACGGGTTCAGGATCTGAGGCAAATGACACCATGATTCGACTTGTTCGTCATTATTGGGCTTCAAAAGGTCAACCAACCAAATCAATTATAATTAGTCGCAAAAATGCTTACCACGGGTCCACCATGGCGGGTGCTAGCTTAGGTGGTATGAGCGAAATGCATGCTCAGGGCGGTTTGCCGATTCCTGGTATTGTGCATATCGATCAACCTTATTATTATGAGGCGTGTGTTGAAGCTGGTGAAGCTCTAGATCGCGCTGAGTTTGGTAGACAAGCTGCCCAAGCACTTGAAGCTAAAATCGATGAATTAGGTGAAGATAATGTTGCAGCATTTATTGCAGAGCCAATCCAAGGGGCAGGAGGAGTGATTATTCCACCCGAGACCTATTGGCCGGAAGTGGATCGAATCTGTAAAGAACGGAATATTCTTCTTGTGGTGGATGAAGTGATTTGTGGTTTCGGCAGAACCGGTGAATGGTTTGGTTCTGATTATTTCAACATTAAACCCGATTTGATGCCATTTGCTAAAGGCGTTACCTCTGGTTATTTGCCACTCGGCGGTTTGGTTGTTAGTGACGAAATTGTTAAAGTACTGCGTGACGCTAAAGTTGAGTTGGCTCATGGCTATACTTACTCTGCTCATCCGACTTGTGCGGCTGCCGCTATAGCCAATATTGAATTAATGCACCAAACCAATATTGTTGATAAGGTGAAAAATGAAGTCGCTCCGTATTTAGCCAACAAGTGGAAATTGTTAACCGACCATCCTCTTGTGGGTGAGGCTAGAAGTTTGGGCATGTTGGCAGCTATTGAGATTGTTAAGGATAAAGATAATTTTATTAGACACAAAAATGCCAAAGAAGTTGTTGGTGTTTGCCGTGATCATTGTTTTGCAAATGGTTTGGTGATGAGAGCGGTTGGCAACAAGATGATTATTGCACCGCCACTGGTTTGTAGCAACCGTGAGATCGATGAAATTCTTGAAAAAGTATGGCAATCGCTGGATATGACGGCAACGAGTATTAACTAGAGTTAATAGTGCAATCCTATTACAGTGCCAGTAAAAATATAGATATTGCACAAGCTTCTCTTCGTAATGAAGTGAGTGCTGACATTTGTGTTATTGGCGGCGGCTATACCGGCTTATCAACAGCCTTGTATCTTGCAAAAAACGGCATTAATGTTGTTGTTCTTGAGGCCAATACTATTGCTTCTGGCGCTTCTGGCGCTAATGGAGGGCAAATATCTGGCGGCATGAGGCGCGACCAAATACATTTAGAAAAAACACTTGGGAAGGCAGTAGCAAAAACACTTTGGGTCATTGGTGAAAGGGCTAAAGATCATGCTAAAACTTTGATTGATGACCATCAAATCGAATGCGATTACAAGAATGGTATTGCACATCCAAATCATAAGCAAAAGTATTGCGATGAGTCGAAAGCCTATGTAGAGCACTTAAACAAGCATTATGACTGCAGTGATATTGTTTATGCGGGCGATGATCAAATGCGAACACTGACGGGCTCAGAGGCTTATTTTGGTGGCTCTTATGACAGAGCACAGGCGCATTGCCACCCGCTCAATTATGCGTTGGGCATAGCAAAGGCTGCGCTTAATAATGGCGCTAATATTTATGAAAATAGTGCTGTCAACTCATACCACTTAAAAAATGGCAAGATGCGTGTTTTGACCGCTAATGGTGCTGTCAATGCTGAACGGGTGGTTTTGGCTTGCAATGGCTATTTGGAAAATCTGGAACCCAAGTTGACTTCGAAGATTTTGCCAATGAATAATTACATTGTTGCCACTAAACCACTTGCCGATGATATGGTTGAGAAAATCAACCCTGAAGATATTGCATTTGCCGATTCTCGTTTTGTTGTTAATTATTTTCGCTTAAGTGCAGATAAACGTCTTTTATTTGGTGGTGGCGAAAATTATTCGCAAAATCTTTCAAACAACATAGTACCCATTGTGACCAAGCCAATGGAAAAAATTTATCCTTTTCTCAAGGGTATTCAAATTGATTATGCCTGGGGTGGAAAATTAGCTATTACCCTTAATCGTTTGCCATTTTTTAAAACGTTGCATAGTGGCAAAGTGCTTTCGGCACAAGGCTACTCTGGTCAGGGTGTTGCATTAGCGAGTTTTGCAGGAAAAATTATTGCTGACAAAATCTGCGATGTAGGGGATATGTTCGATACGATGGCAAATATCCCAACACCAAGTTTTCCCGGTGGTCGATTACTTCGTAGCTCAAGTATGAAAATCGGTATGGCATATTATGCCTTGCTTGATCGCATATAAACTGAAGGATTCATAATGCTTGATTTAACAAATTTTTATATCAATGGAAGATGGCTGCCAGGCGTAAAAAACAATCCATTCGGAGTATGAAAGTTGTGCAAGTAAATTTTTTGTCCAATTCTATGTATCCAATCATTTGACGATGC
>Ga0209554_1000220_pt1:10000-47583 | contig 47583 bp, 31 predicted proteins | sample MarorgKNORR_S2LV_5_FD_188221 | JGI IMG/M metagenome (GOLD analysis project Ga0209554, IMG submission 188221) | Marine microbial communities from the Southern Atlantic Ocean, analyzing organic carbon cycling - Bottom_A/KNORR_S2/LV (SPAdes) (version 2) | ecosystem: Environmental >... | reverse complement strand
GTCAATAATGCAAGATTGCGTGCGTAGAGCCACGCCGCTTGCCATCGCTCTTGTGTTCGCTGTCTCGGGCGGGGTGTCCGCCGGCGATAATGCCGACGCCACCTTCAGCCTGCTCAGTCCGAGCGAGTACACCGACATCGGTTCCAGTGGGTCGGTTACGATTGAGATAGCAGCCTCGGGGCTGGTGGGCATGAAGCAGTTTCAAATCAACATGGCAGTGTCACCAGCTGATGCGTTCGATCTCGCATCGGCGAGCTTTGCGCCAGAGGGCGGGCTCTTTGGCCTTCCTGAGCCCGGCGATGGCGTCATCGGCTTCGGGTTTGCCAAGTTCACTGGAGCCGGAATCGACGGTGACTGGACGTTTGGTGTCGCTGAATTTCCCATGGCTTCTTCTTTCACGACAGACACCGAGGCGACCATCACGGTCACCCTGATCTCGGTCGGACCGGACACGGAGAATCGTGATAATTTCGACGCCGAAGCGTTGGGGTTCACAATCACCATCAACCCACCGCCCCCACCGGTCGTTGAGCCTACCTTGACGACGACCTCAGCGGCTGATGAGAGTCTCGAGTTCTCCGCAATTGGTGATGGAGACGCGGCGGATGGGAGCTCTGGCGAGGTAACCTTCTCGATTTCCTTCACTGATGCATCCGAAGCTGCGGCAGCCGGTCAGGAGATCACCTGGACAGTCTCCAACAGCGGAGCTGAGTCGGTGTTCGTATTGGGCGAGACTGAAGTTGCAGCAGGTGGTGAGGCGATTGTTACCACCACTACTGACGCTGAAGGAGCAGCCTCGATAACCCTGGATGCTGAGGGCGGTCAGGCCGCTGGCAGTACCAGCGCCTCGGTCAGTGCAGCCACGAGCGCCGACAATTCCGAGGGCGAATCACGTAGCCTCAGCCAGTCGTTCAGCGCAACCTGGGATGTTGCAGTTCCGGCAGAGCTCGCCAGCTTTGCCGCTCAGATCGGCGTCGAGCGAGATATCCTTCTTCAGTGGGCGGTGCCGTCTCAGTCAAATAACCTGGGCTGGGAGGTTTACCGGAGTATTGACGAAACGTCCTACGAGCTCGTCAGCCAGTTAATCTCTGGCGATGGCACGACGGACCTGGTGAGGGCCTACCAGTTTGTGGACGCTAACCCGCCCTTGGTGGATGTTGTTTTCTACTACCTCAAGCAGATCGATCTGGACGGCAGTTCCTCTCGATCGCGGGTGCTTGAGGTCGTGTTTTCGCCGACCGCGGTGAGTCAAATTGCTCTTCCCACGGCCAGCTCTCTGGGACAGAACTATCCCAATCCGTTCAATCCTGAGACCACGATCAGTTTTGACCTGGCCAACGAGGCGCAGGTTAGCCTGACGATCTACGACCTTACGGGTCAGCAGGTGATAGCGCTAGTTTCCAACGAAGCCATGGCAGCCGGCACGTACCGGCGGTTGTGGGACGGCCGAAATTCTGAGGGTACCCAGGTCGCGAGCGGAGTTTATTTCTTCGAGCTCAAGGCGGGGGCGTTCAGTTCAAAACGAAAGATGATTCTCGTGCAGTAGAGGCCGGCTATTGCACGGTCGACTAGTGGCCTATCGGATCGGCTTGGTTGATTTCGGAGGCACCAGCGACTGAGAGGGGGTCGTCGAACTGGTTCAAGCCAGCCGGCGACCCCCTTTTTGTCCCAATATGCCGGTGTGCAGAAGCTGCTGTTTTCGCACGGGTTGCGGGAGGAGAGTGCCCTTGCGCCAGGTTTGGTATTGATCTATATTCCACAGGAATTCGACCGATCCCAAGGGCCTCAGGTGCATCTTCTGGGGCTCCCCTGTTGGTACTGCTGACTGTAAGATTGGGACCTTTGCCGCCTTGAAGTTACGTGTCCTTTTTTTTGCTGCATGCCGCGAGATCACCGGAACGCGGGAGCTGGAGATCGAACTGGCTGCAGGGAGCAACGTTGGTGACCTGAGGCGGAGGCTGGGGGTTCAGTTTCCTGATTTGAAGCGTTTAGGCGGGTCGTTGTCCGCTGCGGTCAACGCCGATTACTGCAAAGACTCGGTGGTGTTGTCCGAGGGAGACGAGGTTTCCTTCTTGCCTCCCGTAAGCGGCGGTTAGGATGCGGTTTTCGATAACGGATGAGCCGATTGAGTCGCGAGCCCTTGAGAACGAGGTAAGGGGAGACGGCGACGGGGCGATCGTGACTTTCTCGGGAGTCGTTCGGGACCACTGCGGAGACGTGGCAACAGACCATCTGGTCTATGAGGCATACCCTGAGATGGCCGAGAGGAAAATGGCCGAGATAGGGGAGGACGTCCAGAAACGGTGGCCAATTGGGGACCTGGTGATAGTCCACCGCGTCGGGAGAGTTGAGATCGGGGAGGTCAGCGTCGTGATTGCCGTATCTAGTCCTCATCGTGCTGAGGCGTTCGAGGCGTGCAGATTCGCGATCGATCGACTTAAGGAGACCGTTCCCATCTGGAAGAAGGAAGTGGGTCCTGACGGGCAATTCTGGACTGAGGTACCTGCAGCGTCGGTGACTGCTGACTAGACGGGGGTCGCGTCTGTGCTATTGAATTTCAGCTGGCTTGTACCTGAGCAACTTGCGGGTGCTGGGCAGCCCGGCTCGGGCGGAGCTTGGGCAGGGCCGCAGGTCGAAGCCCTTGTAGCTGACCTGGAGCGACTTAGACGAGACCGCATCGGTGCCATCGTGTCGCTTACCGAGGGGGCCCTGGATACAGACGTGGTCGACAGTTTTGGCATCAGATACCTCCATTTGCCGGTGGGGGACATGATGGCCCCCTCGTTCGAGGAAATGGATCGTTTCCTCCTCTTCGCACGTGGATGTTCGAAGGACCAATTGCCATTGCTTGTCCACTGCAGGGCGGGTATGGGTCGCACCGGCACCATGCTCGCTGTATATTTGGTGGGACAGGAGATGATGCAGCCTTCCGAGGCCGTCGCGCAGGTGCGACGTGTCAGGCCTGGGTCGATCGAGACAGCGGACCAAGAGGCAGCCGTGCATCTCTTCGCACAGCACCACGACCAAAAGGCGGTCCATCAAGTGTGATGGGCGGTTACGTTCTTGAGTGGGCTTGTAAAAAACCGGGGCTTGCCTGCAAGCGAGTGCTTGCAAGCGAGCGTGGGGAAGTGAACCACCATTACTGCGCGGAACGGGAGGTATAACACGAGATGGATACCACTTCGTTTCCCCCTTGTCAAAGTTGTTCGAAGGGCTTGCTGGTACCGCTTTCCGATTATGGGAGAGACGGCGCATCCATTCATTATAAAGCATGGGTGTGTACTAATCCGGAGTGCGGGTTTCACCTCCGCATTGACAACGGCGAGTTGAGTGCAGGCACTGAAGTGAAGGAATCGTACAAGTGAATGGAGGTTGGGCAGGGCAATTCCGCCGCGATCATCTCATTAGCTGAGTGGAGCGACGGCAATAGTGTGCTGTTGAAGTTTCGTCAGGCGGTGGCGCTGCTCGCATCGCTGATGTGAGGCCACAGTAACCGTCGCGTCTCGACCAGTGGTCCTCCCCTATTTCCTTCTCCTGGTATCGGGTAGGGGAGGCTTCAGATACGGTTCCCACACCGCCCGCTAAAGTCACCGCCCGTCAGTCACCGCCCGTCAATCACCGCCCCGTCACCGCCGGTAAGCCATGGACAAGAGGGAATTCGGCGACTGGGGGTTCAAGCTCGGGGCACTGGCTCTGGCAGCCTTCGTGTGGTTTCACGCAGTAACCGAGCTGTCCTACCGCAGAGATCTCCGCATTCCCCTGCTCGTAGAGGATCCTCCCGCCAGCCCGACGGCGGGCGATCTCATTGTCGCTAACCCAATTCCCAGCCACGCAATTGTCGTCGTATCAGGTAAGGGGAAGGATCTCCTGGGCCTCGACGGAGACGAATTCCTCTTGCGCGTTCAACCTTCGGCAGACCGCGGCGGGGGACGCCGTTCCTTCCGATTGACCGCCGATCAGGTTGAGGCTACGGAGGCCGTAGTCGCTCGGGTGGAGGAGGTAAGCGACCCAAAGGAGGTGGAGGTCGTGCTGGATGATAGAGTCGAGCGCGAGGTGGAAGTCAGACCCTATACCAGTCTCGAGATCGCCGACCTTTACACTCTTGTGGGCGGTATCCGCGTCCACCCGGACCGCGTGCGAGTCTCAGGGCCGGCTCGGCACGTCGAGGCCCTCGAATTCGTGCACACCGATTCCCTCATTCTCACTGGGATTTACGAGGATGTAGAGACTGTGCTCGATTTGCATGTCCCGCCCGGCAAGAGACTGACGTTGAGTGACGCGCGGGCCACTATCGCCCTGAATATCCAGGAGCTGGCCGGGGACCACATCAACAATGTGCCCGTGACGGTACGCAACGAGGGTCGCCGTCGATTCTCCGCGGAGCCCTCTCGGGTAGCGGTGCATGTCAGAGGGGGGGCGGACGTCATCTTCAACCTGGACGCCGAGACGGACATCGGCCTGTTCGTCGACTACAAGGCCTGGCGTGACGGCGAATCGGACGGCACGGTGCTCGTCACCCCCAATGATGCCTTTGAGGTTCTGCAGATAACGCCTGCCAGGGTGAGCCTGGTAGAGCGCCAATAGATAGAGCCGTGATGATTCTGTCACCTTTTCTGATACTGGGCGGCCTGTCTTGCTGACTCTGGGCATCGAGACTTCCTGCGATGAGACGTCCGCTGCAGTCATAGATGGCCGCGCCCTGCACGCCAATGTAATTGTCTCCCAACTGGAGCACTCTCTATACGGGGGGGTGGTCCCGGAGCTGGCATCCAGGGCGCACGTGCGCACGATCGTGCCAGTTATCCAAGAGGCTCTGAGCACGGCTGGAGTGACCCTCGCCCAGCTGGAGGGGATCGCTGTCACCAGAGGACCGGGACTCGTCGGCTCGCTTATCGTGGGGCTCAATACTGCCAAGGGCATTGCCTTGGCCACCGGCAAGCCACTGTTCGGCGTGCACCATCTGGAAGGACACATCTTCTCCAACCTGATCGAGCACGAGATTGATCTTCCATTCCTCGCTCTGCTGGTGTCGGGGGGGCACACCGAGCTGGTACACGTCGCTCAGCTGGGCCGTTACCAGGTCTTGGGAAGGACTCTCGACGACGCTGCGGGAGAGGCCTTCGACAAGGTGGCCAAGCTGCTCGATCTGTTGCCCGGCAAGGAGATGGTGATGGGGGGACAGGCCGTGGCGCACAGCGCCGCAAGCGGCGACGCCGCGGCGGTGGCCTTTCCCCGCGCCATGGGGAAGGCGGACAGCCTGAACTTCAGTTTCAGTGGGCTGAAGACCGCTGTGCTGCACTGCGTCAACAAACTTCGAACCTCGGGCGAATTCGCCAGCCAGGTGCCCGACATCGCCGCGAGTTTTCAGGCTGCCGTAGTGGACGTTCTGGTGGCCAAGACGGAGAGGGCGATGATACGTACAGGCATAAGGCGGGTGGCGCTGGCCGGTGGGGTGGCCGCCAATGGTCTCCTGCGGTCGAGGCTGCGGGAAGCGGTTGAAGCGGTGCAGGGGCGGCTTTATTTCCCGCCACCCATTCTGTGCACGGACAACGCCGCCATGATTGCGGCAGCCGGACAATTCCACCTGAGTCGCGGCGAGCGCAGTGGGCTGAAGCTCGACGCGACTCCTCGTCTGCCGCTGTGACCGAATGGCTCGACATCAGCGCCAGGCTGGGTGGCCACTGGATCTACGTCGCAGCTGTCCCAGCCGCGTTCCTGTTTATCCACCTAGTCTACGGGAGGAGTCGGCCCCCGGTCTCAGGACCGTTCCGCGGACTCCTGCAAGCCCTGCGCTGGGCGGCCGTCGGCACGCTTCTGGCTCTGGTGGCGGAGCCCGTCTTTGCGCTTGTCAGCAAGCGAGCCACGCGTCCCCGACTGCTGACCCTGGTCGATCTCAGCCCTAGCATGGCGGTGGTAGAAGAGGACGGAAAAAAGCGAATTTCACGGGCACTCGAGGTCCTTCACTCAGCCGATTTCCAGAGGATGTTGAGCCGGACCCAGGTGTCGTACTGGGGATTCGCCGAGGATGCCATTCCCGTGGAGGTCGACACTCTCTCGACCGCAACAACGGGACGAGCCACGAACCTGACCAGCGCCATAAGCACCAGCCTTCTGGCGGCGGGGGATCAGTCAGGGCTACTCGGAATTCTGCTTATCTCCGACGGTGGACACAACCTGGGAGAGGATCCGGTGCGCTGGGCCCAGGAGACCGGAGTACCTGTGTTCGCCCTGGCAGTGGGAGCGCGGGATCGCTATCCGGCTGACATTCAGATCGCCTCCGCCCGTTTGCCAGACAAGGGGTACAGCGGTCGCGCTGTGCCGCTGGAGGTAGGGCTGCGCAGCTGGGGGTACGAGGGTCGTAAAGTGACGCTGACGGTAAGCGAAGGGGAGCAGACCCTGGAAGAGCGACAGGTCGAGTTGGTGGGTAAGGGGCAGACTCAGCAGATTGCTATCGCGCTGAAGGCACAGGAGGCAGGGCCTCACATCTACCGCGTGTCGGTAGAGGCGGTAGCGGGAGAACTGACGGCTCGCAACAATCAGGCTCTCGCCTTTACCCACATCCTGCAGGATCGCATTCGGGTATTGGTCGTGGCCGGTGGGCCAGGGCCCGAACTCTCCTTCCTCCAACGGACTCTGGCGGCCGACTCCACCCTGATTTTGAAGCAGCGGGTTTACCGGGATTCACGGCGACTGTATGGCGGCGAAGACTCTGGCCTTGAGTCGGATCTGCAGACAGCGGACGTGATCGTACTGGTGGATCCGGGGCCAGAGCTGCTCGATGGGAATCTGGGAAAGACTCTCAAAACCCACATCTCACGGGGCGGAGGTCTGCTGTGGGTGGGCGGCCCCAGGAGCATGGGACAGTGGGATGCAAACGCCGCCATGGCTTCGGTCCTGCCTGTGTCACTGCCGCCGGGTGCGGGGCTGGTACCCCAGGTCACGCCGCTGGCCCTCACCGTTGAGGGTAGAGCTCACCCGGTTGTGAGGCCCACCCACGATCAGAGTTACCGGACAAATTCGAGCCGGGGCACCGGGACAGGCGTTTTCTCCAGCCGGTCAGGTGTCGCCGCTGCCACCCTGGCCGACCCGTGGGCGGGCCAGATGCCACCACTGCATGGTCGGGTGCCCGCCGTCGAGGTCGAGGCGCGTGGCGCCATCGTCCTCATCGAATCCGCGGATACCGATCGGACGCCCGTCATCGTCGCCGGGTCGCATGGTCGTGGCCGGGTTATCGTCGCCCTGGCGGCAGGATTCTGGCGTCTAGACCTGCTGTCCAGCGGCTCGGGGGACGGACCTCGGCCTATCCGAGACCTGTGGCGAAACGCGGTGAAGTGGCTCTCGGTGAAGGAGGAGCCCACGGGTCGCGTTCGGGCCGCCGCTGAGCGTCACGTGTACCGCGGGGGGGAGGAGGTCACCGTCCTGGCCGAGGTCCAGGACGAACTGATGAGGCCCCAGGAGTATGCGGTCGTGACTGCATCACTCTCGGGTGGCAGTCGGGCCAGTGCCAATCGGGCCAGTGCGAATCGAGCCAGTGCGGATCAAGTCAGTGTCGATCAGCCCTGGGCCGATCGGACGATTGCGCTGAGTCCCGTAAGTCCGGGACGATACCGGGGCCAGTGGCCAGGGCTGCCCGAAGGGGCGTATTCCTTCACCGTAAACGCCCGGATCAGGGACGTCGCCATCGGTTCGGATGCGGGGGAATTTTCGGTGGCGGCGACCACTGTCGAAGCGGCTGATCTGAGGGCCGATCACGAGCTGCTGAGGAAGATCGCCGCAGCCAGCCAAGGCGCATACCACCCGCTCCAGGAATGGGCCCAATTGCGTGAGAGGTTGACGCGGCCTCCCCGCCTGGTCGCGGAAAATCGCCAGATATCTCTTTGGGGCCACTGGTGGATCTGTCCCCTCATCATCGGCTTTCTCGCCACCGAATGGCTGGCTCGTAAACGGCATGGCATGCTGTAAAGGTCTGGCTCTGATCGTCGCCCTGTGCGCCGGGGCAGCTGATGGCGATGTGGTGCTGAGCGAGGTCATGTACGACCCGACCGGGCCCGAAAGCCACGACGAGTACGTGGAGGTGGTCAACACAAGCGACCGGGAGAAGGTGGATCTGACCGGTTGGTGTGTGGGAGATGGCTACGAGCTCGACCTCCTGCGAGACACCGGCTCCGGGATGGTTCTCGATCCCGGGCAGCGGGGTCTCATTCTCGACAGCAGTTATTTCGGCCAGAGCGCGACCTACGATTCTGTTGGGACAGGGCAAGCAGGTCGAACAGGGCAAGCAGGGCGAACAGGGCAAGCAGGGCGAACAGGCGCGCTTATGCTTACTATTGATGACGGGGCATTCGGTCGAGGTGGCTGGTCCAATTCGTCGAGGGAATCCGTTGTGCTCTGCGACGCGCATGGAATTGCGGTAGGTTCGTTCTCCTACGATCCTGCCGGCAAGCCCGGCCTGTCGTGGGAGAAGGTGGATCTCCTGGGTGGTGACGCCACCGACAACTGGTCTCTCTCTGTGGTGGCGGGAGGGACCCCCGGTGCAGCCAATAGTGTCTCCACGGGTATCATCAGCAACGGCTTGGAGATCCTGATCGCCCCGGACCCGTTCTCCGAGGAGGTGGAGATCGGGTTTCAGCTCCCCTCGGCGTCGGCCCTCGTCAATGTGTGGATTTATGACGTCGAGGGACAGCGGGTGAGGCGACTGTTGAACGGTGCACCAACCGCTGCGCGGGTCACGGTCCAATGGCGGGGCGAGGACGACACCGGCCAGGACCTTCCCGGCGGCATGTATATCGTCGTCGTCGAGGCTAGTGTCGATGGCCGAGTCCTCCGGTCTCGGAAAGTGATCGTGCGCCAGTTGAAGGAGCACTGAGTGGCCTAGATTGGGAGCCCTATGGGCATGGCTCCGCGGTTAACCTGCCTGCATCTCCCTGCAGGCAGGAGTACAAAGTCGGTGAGGACCTTTCCCGCTTCTTAGCGACTGGAACGATTTTCAGGGGCGAGTTCTCCGCTCTCCCGTCCCTGCTCCTTCCCACGCCTGTCGTCTTCCCTTGCCGTCGCATTCAACGGGACTGCGTGAGCAATGGTATACACTATCCACTATCTGGACGGAGTCATGCCGCTATGGCGGAGCTAACCGATCGGTTCGTCGAGGGCAGGAAGGGGGCCCATGTAAGCGGTGTCCTTCTCACTGCTCTGGGGATTTTCATCCTCATCAGCCTGGCCACCCACTCTCATCTTGACGCGCCCAATTCCAGCTACTTCGAAGACAATACTTTCAACTGGGGAGGGCGCATTGGCGCATACCTGTCCTATGGCGCCTTGACCGCCATCGGATACGCCTCCTTCGTTTGGCCCCTCGTGGCCCTCACGTGGGGATGGAATCGGTTCGTGCAGCGCTCTGCCAGAACTGAGGCCGTGCGATCTGTGGGTCTGGTCGGCTTTGCGCTCATTTTCTGCGTCGCTTCCGGCCTGCCGGCCTACTCGCCCTACACAGCTTTTCAACTTGGCGGCTGGTTGGGGACGCAGGTCAGTTCCAAGGTGCTGATTCCCTATGCTGGTCGCATAGGCTCCGTGGTACTCCTGGGAGCTCTGTTCACCGTCTGTCTCATACTCGCCACGGAGATGGACCCCCGCCGCCTGGCCGGCGTTGCCCGGGGAGTCGTCACAGGGGTAGGGCGATCGCTTCGCAAGGGCCTTGCCAGACTAGGCTCAGCAGTGGTCGCCATACGCCGGGTCCGGCTGCCCTTCCGCTTCCGTCTTCCGCGCAAGTCAGCCGCGGCGAAGGAGGAGGTCTCCGGCAAGGCGGAAACTCCCTCTCGTGCCGGGAGTCTGTCCCGTGCAGACGCGCGCGTCAACACGGGCGGTAACGGTTCGCCGTCCGCCGTAAAGGATGGCCCCCGAGCGGCAGCCGAGAGCACAGCTGCGATCCCGCTCGGGGGGGATCAGGCAGGCGCAGGTCAAGGGCAGCCCGACAGGCCAATGATAAAGATCTCGGATTTTGCTCCGACACCGTCACAAGACTCCGGCAACGGAGGGAGAAAATCGAGAGTCCCCGGAGCCGAGGGTCCCGATCCCGCGGATTTCCGGGTGGACGAGTCACCAGGGACACCAGGCCGCAACGGGCGCGAATCAGCGCCGGCCAACGGGCGCGGACCCAAATATCAGATTCCTGACCTGAGCCTGCTGGACGCGACACCCGGGGGCGGGTTGACCGGGGGGGGCGAGGAGGTTCTGATGGAGAACGCCCGCATCCTGGAGGAGGCTCTGAGTAATTTCGACGTGCACGGCAAGGTGGTGGGAGTGAGTCCCGGGCCTGTAGTGACGCGTTACGAGGTGGAGCCAGCGTCCGGAGTAAAGGTGAGTCGCATTGTCACGCTGACCGACGATCTGGCCAGGATAATGAGCGCCGAGGGCATCCGCATCCAGGCTCCCGTACCGGGCAAGTCCGTGGTGGGTGTGGAAATCGCCAACAAGGACCGGGAGACGGTGTACCTGCGAGAGATTCTGGAGTCTCCCAATTTCCTCAAGTCGGATGCTACTCTGGCCATGGCACTGGGTAAGACTATATCCGGAGAACCCCTGGTGGCGGATCTCGCCAAAATGCCACACCTCCTGGTCGCCGGTGCCACCGGTTCGGGAAAGAGCGTGTGCATCAACAGCCTCATCTCCAGCATCCTGTTCAAATCCACCCCCGACGATGTGCGGCTCCTCATGGTGGACCCCAAGGTGGTGGAGTTGACGGTCTACAACGGCATTCCCCATCTCCTCGTTCCAGTAATCACCGAGCCCAAGAAGGCGTCGGAAGCGCTCAAGTGGGCGGTGGCGGAGATGGAGTCGCGCTACCAGCTTCTGGCCAAGCTGGGAGTTCGGAATCTGGCTGACTACAACACCAAAGTGACTCGACTCAACGACGCTGCCGACGCGGACGAAGAGGGGGAGGAGGAGAGGCCCAAGACTCTCCCCTGCATCGTCATCCTCGTCGATGAATTCGCCGATCTCATGCTCACCGCGCCGGCCGATGTGGAGACCTCGCTCATGTCCCTGGCGCAAAAATCTCGCGCTGTGGGCATTCACATCATCCTGGCTACGCAGCGTCCGTCGGTCAATGTGATTACGGGAGTGATCAAGGCCAACTTTCCCTCCCGGATCGCCTTCCAGGTGGCCTCAAAAACAGATTCTCGCACCATTCTGGACATGAATGGAGCCGAGCGTCTCCTCGGCAAGGGAGACATGCTGTTCCTGCCCGGCGGCCAGGGAGAGCCCATCCGCATCCACGGGGCGTTCGTCTCAGGAGAGGAAACCGAACGGCTGGTGGAGTCCATCAAAGAGATGAATTACGACGCGGAAGAAGTTGCAGTCTTTTTCAATCGTGCGGATATTAATTCTGAAGAGAACGACAGGGATGAGCTGTTCGATGTGGCGGTCAATGTGGTGGCGGAGTTCGAGCAGGCGTCCACCTCTTTCCTGCAGCGCCGCATGAAGATAGGATACTCGCGGGCGGCGCGACTCATGGACGAACTGGAATTGGCCGGCATCGTCGGTCCCGCCGAGGGAGCCAAACCTCGAGAGATTCTCGTGCAGGGATATGGCGACGAGGAAGAATGAAACCGCCGGTCAAAGGTTCCCGTGGGAGCGGGTGGTCATGTCCTCGTCCCACCGACTTCAGCTTCATCCTGTTGATCGCATTATCGGGACTAGCCCCGGCTCGTCCGGCCGGCGGTATTTCCGGGGCAGAAGTCATCGACCGCATGCAGGAGAGCTTCGCCAAGGCCAAGACCTTCTCCGCCCGTTTCGAGAAACAGCTCTACTGGGCCGTTCTGGACAAGACCTTGAGCCAGAAGGGCAGGATCTACACGCGCAAGCCCGGCAAGTTTCGCGTTGAAGTAGATGGGGGGAGTGTGGTGGTGGCCGATGGAGCGGCCATCTGGGTCTATACGGAGAAGAACGAACAGGTCATTGTCGGCCCATACGACGGGGAACTGTCGACTCCATGGGAAATTGTGATAAACTACGCGGAGAGCTTCTCCCCTCTTGCCGTAGCGGAGACGAAACTGGGGGGGCATGACTGCTATCTCGTCACTCTGGAACCCAGAGAGAGTGGTAACCCTCGCGCTGGGGCCAGGGGACAGGTCGTGCGCATGAAAGTGTGGGTCGACAAGAAGCGCTGGTATCTGCTGAGAGTGGAAGAGCTCGAGGCCAACGACGACGTGCGCACCTACACTCTGGATGATCACCGCGCCGGCAAGAAGCTGAAGGAGGGCCTGTTCTCGTTCGAGCCACCCGATGGTGTTGAGGTCATCGACCGGCGCCTACCGGTGGACTGACTCCTACGGTGATTCGACCGGCGCTCAACGGGGGTACTGACCCATCGGTGGGCCATGCGCCGGAGGTGAGAAGGACTTCGTCCTTCTCACTCGGCGATGCGGACCCGTCCCTTTTTCTGCGATGCGGACCTTTATTGGCGGGGCTGACTTGTCCTTTTTCCTGAGACGCGGACCTTTATTGGCGGGCTGACTTGTCCTTTTTCCTGACATTGAGATGGCGTAGACGAGATCGTTCGGAAGGGTTTCTTGCGATTGAATCAGGCTTTGGCACTCAGGCTCCATGGAAGGGGATGGCTTCCTCTGGCTCACCTGTTGGTAGTGGCGGCAGCGGCCGGCGAGTTGCCCGGGGCTGACCCGATGTCGGTCGATGCGGTTTCGGCTACACGGTTGCTGCATCGAATCGCCGTGCCCGAGGCTGCGGATCCGCCGCCCTCTGGATCGACAGCTCTTTCGCGCCGTCCCGAGGAGACCGAGTCGCTGTGGGTTTTCTTTCGCGATAAACCGGGTCGGGGAAGCAGGATAGCCTGGGGGACGCCGGAGCAGTTGCACAATGGTCGCCATCTGGACGTGCCTCTCGATCCTTCTTACCTGGCGCAGATCGAGGCCGCGGGTTTCCGTGTCAGGATGCGCTCGCGCTGGTTCAATGCCGTCACTCTCTCGGCGACCCGAGACGAAGTCCAGCGGTTACAGGGCCTCGCGTTTGTGCGGGAGGTGCGTCCGGTGCGTAAGCGTTGGCGTTCTCCGCAGCCGGAGGGCGAAGCTATGGACGTGGCAGCGCCCAGCCCCAAGAGACTCGCGCCCCCGGAGAACTACGGTCCCTCCTTCGATCAGGTTGCCCGGGTCGGCGGCACTGTGCTGCACAATCTGGGGTTTCGCGGCGAGGGGGTGACGATCGCCCTCCTCGATGTCGGTTTCAATCACCGCGACCAGCGGGCTTTCGCTCACCTGCGGGTGAAGGCGGAGTGGGATTTTATCAATGGCGATGGCGATGTGTCCGACCAGGCAGGTCAGGCGGTGACGGGTGACGAGGCTGTCAATGGCCAGAATTTGCATGGCACCAAGGTTCTTTCGGTGCTGGCGGGTTTCGATCCGGGCAACCTCATCGGGGTAGCGCCGGAGGCCGATTTTATCCTGGCCAAGACCGAAGACGCCAGCAGCGAACTTCCCATTGAGGAAGATCGCTGGATAGCGGGACTGGAGTGGGCGGACAGTCTGGGAGCCGATATCGTCAACTCCTCTCTGGGCTACCGGACCTGGGACGACGGCAGCGGCTACACCTACGAGGATCTGGATGGGCAGACGGCGCTCACGACCGTAGCGGCGGAGCTCGCCGTGGCCAGGGGTATCGTCATGGTCGCTGCCGCCGGTAACGAAGGCAACACGTCCGGGCCGTACGTGGATGCCCCCGCCGATGGCAGGGGAGTGATCGCGGTGGGGTCTATCTCCCTGACTGGAGACCGCATTGCGGGGACCAGCTCCCACGGCCTGACGGCCGATAACCGCATCAAGCCTGACGTAGTTGCTCCGGGCCAGGGACTTGTGGTAGCGAGGGGTAGATCGGCCCCACCGGATCTCCGCGATAGTTTCGCCCTGAGCGAATACCAGCGTCTGTCCGGCACCTCATTCGCCGCTCCTCTGGTCGCGGGCGTGAGTGCGCTGCTGCTGCAGATTCACCCTGAATGGGGACCGCAGGAAGTGGCCGATGCTCTGCGTCAGACCGCCAGAGATCTGGGGGAGGCCGGGCCCGATCCTCTGTATGGCTGGGGACTGGTGGATGCGGTAGCGGCCAGTGGCCTGGAGTTGGAGCAGCTGGAGGAGAGTATCTCAGGCTTGCCTTTTCCCAACCCCGCGTTGGTGGGAGGCGCGGCCGGAAGTACCATCTATTTTCCCCTTCAGGTGTCGGTCAGGAGCGCAGTCACGGTGCGGATTTTCGATCTCTCCGGGGCCCTCGTGGCAGAGGCGATCGACCAGATTCTGGATCCGGGCGACTACCGCGCCCGCGAACGCGCCCTGCGATGGGAAGTTCCGGACAAGCTGGCCAGTGGCATATATATGTACCGCCTGACGTCGGCGGGGCTTGCCCGAACCGGGAAGATCGCGGTTATCCGCAGCCGTTGAAGGCGTGACCGCTGAGGGGACAGGCGGAGATTACAACAGCATTGATATCGGATCGCCGGCATAGCGCCGCCAACAAACGCATGAAGGCCCTGAACCGGATCGTTCTGGGCGGATGTGCGCTGTTTGTGCCGCTATACGTGATCATACGGCTGACGGGCGGTTCCGCGGAGAAGTTGGAGCTTTTGCCCGACCTGCTGAATCGGGTAAGGGCTCCCATCGTCTGGGAGGTACCTCCCGATGGCGTGAAATACCTGCATTTTTTCCACGGCGATCCGTCGGCGGGGCGCAAGTTCGTGCTGGTGCAACTGCGTCTGGAGGCGCGGATGAAGATCGGCTATGCCATCGTGCCGCGATGCTTCCGTCTCGTGGACGACGAGGATAACCAGTATTATCCCCTGAGCCGGTCGCCTCTTTTTTTGGCGCGCACGGATGAGTTCTATTTGGACCAAGATGATGTCGTTGATGGTGAGCTGTTGTTCGAGATCCCGGAGGATCGCAATTCCAGCCGGCTCTTGTTCGACCGTTACCAGGAGTAGTGGTTGGGCCGGCGCACCGTACCTATGTGGCTGATTTATCTGGCCTGATCGGTCTGGCCTGATCGGTCTGGCCACATCCGTCTGGAAGGTGGACGTGGACAACCCAAAGAAGGAGAATGAGAAATGCCAGGACTGGAAGAGACTCTGTCAAAGTGCAGCGAACGCGTAGAGCGGTTGCGGGGGTATCTTTGACGTCGAGGGCAAAACTAAGCAGCTGACCTCGCTGGAGGAGCAGATGGCGGCAGCCGATTTCTGGCGCAACCGTCAACGCGCTGAGGGCGTAAGCCGGGAGGCGCGGGAGCTCAAGCGAGTTACCCAGCTCTGGACGACTCTGTCGAAGGAAGTCGATGACCTGAAGGAGCTGCACCTGATGGCGGCCGAGGAGGGGGACGATACCACCCTCGAAGAGCTGGCGGTTGAGGGTGTGGCCGTGTCGGAAGAAATTGAGAAGCTGGAGTTCCTCAGTATGCTGGACGACGAGGATGACTCCAAGGATGCGATCCTCGTCATCCATTCCGGCGCTGGAGGGACCGAGGCCGCCGATTGGGCGGAGATGCTCATGCGTCTCTATACCCGCTGGATGGAGCGCACCGGTCTGCAGCACCAGATAATGGATCTCCAGCCGGGAGATGAAGCCGGTATCAAGGGGGTGACTATCGAGGTCTCGGGGGATTACGCCTACGGGCACCTCAAATCCGAAGCTGGGGTGCATCGCCTCGTGCGCATATCTCCGTTCGACGCCAATAAGCGGCGCCACACTTCATTCGCCTCGGTATTCGTCTATCCGGAGGTCGATGAGATTCCGGAGGTCGAGCTCAGGGACGAGGATCTCCAAATCGACACCTACAAAGCGGGGGGGGCCGGCGGGCAGCACGTCAACAAGACCTCTTCCGCGGTGCGCATCACCCATCTGCCGACCGGTATCGTCGTCAACTGTCAGAACGAGCGTTCGCAGCTCAAGAACAAGGGCACGGCACTCAAGGTTCTGACGGCGCGGGTGTATCAGCATCACAGGGATGAAGAGAAGAAAAAGCTCGAAGCTGTCGAGAGCACGAAGAAGAGCATCGACTTCGGCAGCCAGATCCGTTCGTACGTGTTCCATCCCTATAACCTGGTGAAGGACCACCGCACCGGGTGCGAGACCGGCAGCGTTCAGGCAGTCATGGACGGCGATATCGACCGATTTATCACCGCCTTTCTCATCCAGGCCAAGACGGGATAGCCGTTGTCGTACGAGCTGTTCATCGCCAGGCGGTACCTCCAGTCCAAGCAGAAGACGGGGTTCATTTCCGTCATCAGCTTCATCGCCATCGGGGGGGTCATACTCGGCGTTGCCAGTCTCATCATCATGCTCTCGGTAACCAACGGGTTCGCCGGTGAAGTGAGGGCGCGACTCATCGGTATGAGCACGCACGTGACGATCACTCGTTTCCACCGCCAGGCGATGGAGGATTACCGCGCCGTGCTCGATTCGGTAGCCTTGGAGAAAGGCGTCGTCGCGGCGGCACCCACGGTTGAAGCCAAGCTCGTTATCGCCACCAAAGAGGGGTTGGATGGCGTCATGGTCTGGGGGGTGGATCCCGCGAGTTTTGGTCAGGTGTCGGAGCTGACCCAGCACCTGCGCTACGACGAAAGCGGAGAGTTGCACCTGAACAGGCGGCCAGGTCAGAAATACGCCGGCATCGTCCTTGGGGTGCAACTGGCGTATAGAATGGGTGTCGGCATCGGCGACGAGATCATGCTGTTGACCATGCAGGACATGAAACTGGAAGATATGATGATGGGGGGCGTCTCGCCTCGACTCGAGCGCTTTATCGTAACCGACCTCTTCGAAAGTGGGATGTACCACTACGACGACACCTTGGCTTTCATCTCTCTGAGCGAGGCGCAACGGATTCTCACCATGGGAGACGCCGTCTCCGCTATCCACCTGCGCGTGGCCGATCTGGAGGAGGCGATCGCGGTCAAGGAACGGCTGGCAGACCGAATCGGATATCCGTACAGGTTCAAGGACTGGACTGAGGAATTTCCGGCACTTTTTTATTGGATGGAGTTGGAAAAATGGGTCATCTTCATCGCCCTCAGTCTCATCATTATTGTGGCGGCCTTCAACATCATGTCCATTCTCATCATGTCCATTCTTATCAAGACACCCGAGATCGGCATCCTGCGCGCCATGGGTTCCAGGACTCGGGAGATCCGGCGGATCTTCGTCTACCAGGGGCTGGTTATCGGCGGTCTCGGCACCGCCCTGGGTTGTCTGGTGGGTCTGGTTGTCTGCTGGCTACAATCCCGCTTCGACTTGATCTCGATTCCCAGCGAGATATACATCATCAGCTCCCTGCCGGTGGACATGAGAGCAACGGATTTTCTGCTGGTGTCCGCCGTGAGCATAACCATATGCCTGCTGGCCTCCGCCTACCCGGCGAGAAAGGCCGCATCGCTGCAACCCGTGGAGGCCATCCGCTATATCACCTGAGGACGGGGGGCTGGGTGGCGCCATGTCCCGCAGGTGGAAGCGTGACGACAGAATATGACGGATCGCGCCGATACACAGGAGGATGTCGTACTCAAGGCTTGCGGCATTCGCAAAGTATTTCGCTCTGGTGCCGACGAGCTGGAGGTGCTCAAAGGGGTGAGTCTCGAGGTGCGACGCGGCGAGATGATCGCCATAACCGGGGCCTCTGGGGTCGGCAAGAGCACTCTTTTACACATTCTGGGGACGCTTGATCGTCCAACGGAGGGAGAGCTGGAGATAAACGCAGAAGATGTGCTGGCTCTGGACGGCGACAGTCTGGCTCGGTTTCGCAACCGCAACATCGGCTTCGTCTTTCAGTTCCACAACCTCTTGCCCGAGTTCACGGCGCTGGAGAATGTCATGCTTCCGGGCATGATCGGCTCGCGGCCCATGGACGGGGTGCGCGACAAGGCCATGGAGTTGCTGACTATGGTTGGTCTGGAAGAGCGCTTCGAGCACCGGCCCGGTGAGTTGTCCGGGGGAGAGTGCCAGCGCGTCGCCGTAGTGAGAGCTCTGGCCATGAATCCCCTCGTCGTCTTTGCCGATGAGCCATCCGGGAATCTCGACGCCGCCGCCAGCAACGCCCTCCACGAGATGATCGTGGAGCTGTCAAGAGCGGAGAAGCAGACATTCATGGTAATGACCCATGACCAGAACCTGGCCCGGAGCCTAGATCGTACAGGTCACATCGAAGCCGGCCTTCTCCATCTGAGCTGAGGCCCTGAGATGAAGTGCAACTACTGTCAGCAGATTGAGGCAACCGTCCTCTTCACTAAAGTTGCGGGGGACGAGAAGCAGACGCTGCACCTGTGTCCGGCCTGTGCCGCCAAGGAGGCGGGCCAGCAGAAAAGGGAGAGCGACCCCCAAAAGTCGCCCAAGCCCGCCGCCGGTCAGCCGGGGTCCCCATCACCGCCGTCGGTGAGCATGGCGGGAAAGGTCAAGAAAGTTAATGTAGTGGTCAGTCACCTTTCACCCACCGGGGCCAAGCGTGGCGCCCGTTGTCCTGAGTGCGGCACCACGTACGAAGAGTTCAGGAAGCTGGGACGCTTCGGTTGCCCCACCTGTTATGAGGCCTTTGCTCCGCATCTGGTCAGGCTCTTCAAGCGCATTCACGGCGCCCAAGCCCACACCGGCAAGGGACCGGCACGACAAGCACAACCTCAGGAAATCGGTGAGGACCTGTCGCAGCTGAAGAAGAAGCTGAGGGAAGCGGTGGCGGAAGAGGCGTACGAGCGAGCCGCCGCACTGCGGGACCGCATCAGCTCGATCGATGCGAAGGAGGGTGAGTGAGGGAGTGAGCGGGATACAGCGGCGAAAAAAGCTCGGGTACGGCATTTCCCCCTGGATCGGTCAAAGGTAGCGATGAACCTGCAGGAAATGGTAAAGAAGCCCCCCAGTTGGCTCAGCGGCGAGGAGGATGCTGGCGGTATCGTCGTGAGCTGCAGGGCGCGCCTAGCTCGTAATCTGGCTTCATATCCCTTCGGCACCAAGATCACCGATGAGCAACGGGCCCTGGTTGTCCAGCAGGTTCTGGCGGCGGCCGGCGACAGTCACCTCATGGAGGACGCCACCTTCCTCGATATGAGCACTCTGGACGGTAACGAGCGCCGTGTGCTGGTCGAGCGGCATCTCGTCAGTCCGGCGCTGGCCGATTCGAAAGGCCAGCGAGGGGTGCTGTTCGATCAGAGTGAGTCGCTCAGCATCATGATCAACGAAGAGGACCACCTGCGCATGCAGGCGATTCTCCCTGGTCTGTCGGGTGGTGAAGCCTGGTCGCGTATCTCCGCCCTGGACGATGAGCTGAGCGCTTCGCTGGATTGCGCCTTTACCGCCAAGCTCGGCTATCTCACCGCCTGTCCGACCAATACGGGGACCGGGCTTCGCATGTCTGTGCTCATCCACCTACCCGGGTTGGTTCTGACCGAGGACATGGAGCGCGTCCTTCACGGGCTCAGCCAGCTTTCATTTGCCGTGCGTGGGGTCTACGGCGAGGGCTCGAATGCTTCGGGGAATCTGTTCCAGGTATCCAACCAGTCCACTTTGGGGTCGTCTGAAGAGCACATAGTGGAGGAGTTGATGCGGATTGCCGAGCAACTGGTGGAGTTCGAGAGGGATGCTCAGGAAACTTTGATCGCAGACGCGCGTTCTCAAGTCGAGGATAAGGTGTGGCGCGCCTACGGTCTGCTGTCCAACGCCCGTGTGCTGAGCAGCCAGGAGTTTATGAATCTCTTGTCTGCCGTGCGCCTGGGACTGAGCCTGTCGGTATTAAAAGGCGTGCCTTCTAGTTTTATGAACCAGATCATGATCACCACTCAGCCCGCCCATCTCCAGGCCGAGGCTCAGCGGGCGTTGGAGCCCTCTGAAAGGGACCTGCGAAGGGCCGAATCAGTGCGCCGAAAGCTGGCCAAATTGACGGTGGATACAGAGGGTGGAGCTGCTTGACAAGCATAAGTCCATTTGGTACGTTCAACTTTTGAGGCCGTAGTCAGGAGGGGCCCTATATAATGAACAATATGTTCACGGATGGCGTTAAACGAGTGATGCAGTACGCACGGGAGGAGTCCGCCCGCCTCGGGCACAACTATATCGGCACCGAGCATCTCCTTCTGGGTATCATCAAGGAGGGCAAGGGCAAGGCGGTCACGGTGCTCACCAATCTGGGTCTGAATCTGGAGACGGTGAAGCAGTCGGTGGAGGACTATGTGGCCACGTCAGGGGGAACCATGACGATCGGCGAGGTCCCCTTCACGCCCCGGGCAAAGCAGATCCTGGAGGTGGCGGCTAACGAGGCCCGGGAGATGAAGACCCAGTTTGTCGATGTCGAGCATCTGCTGTTGGCACTGCTCAAGGACAAGGAGGGTGTCGCCGCTCAGATCCTGGCCGCCTTCGGGGTGGATTACAAGGGGGCCATGGAAGAGACCGTGGCCGTCCTCGAGGGGAAGACCACGGGACAGAAGGAAAAGGGCAAGAAGAGCAAGACACCCTTTCTCGATCACTTCGGGCGTGATTTGACCCAGTTGGCTCGGGAGGGCAAGCTCGATCCCGTCATCGGCCGCTTGAAGGAGATCGAGCGCGTCACCCAGATTCTGAGTCGTCGCAAGAAGAACAATCCCGTCCTGATCGGCGACCCCGGCGTGGGCAAGACCGCCATTGTCGAGGGCCTGGCGCAGCGCATCGTCGAGAAACGCGTTCCTCAGATCCTGCTCGACAAGCGCTTGGTTACGCTCGACATGGGAGGCGTTGTCGCCGGAACAAAATACCGGGGACAATTCGAGGAGCGTATCAAGGCCGTCCTCAACGAGCTCCAGCAGAATCCGGATGTCGTCATCTTTATCGATGAACTCCACACGATCGTCGGCGCGGGCAGTGCCGAGGGAACCCTTGACGCTTCCAACATGTTCAAGCCCGCGCTCTCCCGCGGCGAGCTTCAGTGTATCGGGGCAACCACCCTGGACGAGTACCGCAAATACATCGAGAAGGACGGTGCCCTCGAGCGCCGCTTTCAGTCGATCATGGTGGATCCCCCGTCATTGGAAGACACGGTCGAAATCGTCAAGGGCCTGCGGTCCAGTTACGAGAATCACCACCACGTCAAATTCTCCGATGACGTCATCACTTTCGCTGTGCGTCAGGCAGAACGCTATATCAGCGATCGCTATCTGCCCGACAAGGCTATCGACGTCATCGACGAAACCGGCGCGAGGGTCCACCTGGCTCGACTGAGTCCGCCCGATGAGATTGGCCAGCTCGAGTCCGAGATTCAAGAGATAGATCGCTGCAAGCTAGAGGCTTCGGAGAAGCAGGAGTTTGAAGAAGCGGCGGGGCTGCGGGATAATGCCCACAAGCTCAGGGAGACTCTACAGCAAAAACGCCACGCCTGGGAAGAAGAGGTGCGCAACGAAGTTGTAGAGGTGTCCGAAGAGGACATCGCGGAGGTGATATCCAGCATCTCAGGTGTGCCCATGCAGCGACTGGCGGCCAGCGAGAGCGAGCGCGTTCTGGGTATGGAGGACGAGCTCAAGAAGTCGGTGATCGGCCAGCCCGCCGCCATCGCCTCCATTTCCAAGGCGATCAGGCGGAGCCGCGCCGGCCTGCAGGATCCCAAGCGCCCTATTGGCTCTTTCATTTTCCTCGGGCCTACTGGCGTGGGTAAGACCTATCTCGCCGCCAAGCTGGCGGAGTTTCTTTTTGGGAACGAGGAAGCCCTCATCAGTGTCGATATGTCGGAGTACATGGAGAAGTTTTCGGTATCCCGGCTCATTGGCGCGCCTCCCGGGTACATTGGCTTCGACGAGGGCGGCCAGCTCACCGAACGCGTCCGCCGGCGTCCGTATTCGGTCATCCTCCTCGACGAAATTGAGAAGGCACATCCGGATGTGTTCAACATATTGTTGCAGATCCTGGACGAGGGCCGACTCACCGACAGCACGGGGCGCAAGGTGGATTTCCGCAATACCGTTCTGATTATGACCTCCAATGTCGGTACCCGCGAGATCGGCGAGGGCGGGGTTCTGGGGTTTCAGAAGTCTGGCTCTGAGGCCTTCCAGGAGCAGATGGCGAGCAAGATCACCGATGCGATGAAAAAGACGTTCAGTCCGGAGTTCATCAATCGCATCGATGACGCTGTCGTCTTCCACACCCTGACAAAAGAGGATATTACCGGCATCATCGAAATCGTCCTCGACGAATTCAAGAAGCGTCTGGAGGATCGCGATATGTCGGTGCGGGTCACACCCGGCGCCAAGAATCTGATCGCCGAGAAGGGCTTCGATCAGACCTATGGAGCTCGTTATCTGAAGCGGACCATCCAGAAGCTTCTGGAGGATCCTCTCGCCGAGGAGATTCTGCAGGGTCGATTTGTCGACGGCAGTCGTATCCGTGTGACCAAGAAAGGCGACTCTCTGGTATTTGATGACGAGCGCGAGCCGGCCGAAGCAGTGGAGGAGACAGAGCAAGAGGCGGTATGACTGACTGCGAGTGACCCTGATCGCAAAAGGTGACTCGTATCACTATAAGACGAATAATGAAAGCCGCTCTGCCGATTGAGTCGTGTTGAAAGACGGGCAGAGGGGCTTTCTGTTTTGCCGGCGCTTATCGGGGGGACAGACTGAAACTGACACACTTGGTGGGGGCCCGAAGAGGACGAAAAGTCATGAAAGGCATATTGGCTAGTACGGTTTCACGGATCGCCACAGGTGTGCGGTCGCAGAGATACCTTACCTCCCTGATCGGAGCGACCATAGTGCTCGCGGCTACGAGCGGCGCGAGCGTGGCGCAGACCCGAATCGCCGAGATCGAGGTACAGGGAGAACTGCGCAGGGTAGCGGAATCTCTGATACTCTCCACCATCGGGCTGACTCCAGGAGTGGAGCTCTCCCAGGAGAACGTGCAAGAGGCGATCCGCTCGCTGCAGGGCCTCAATGTGTTCGAGGACATCCAGCTGTGGGCGGTTTCGGAAGGGCTCGCCCCAGGCGACGTGAAACTCATCGTCGTGGTGGATGAGTACCCCGCACTCCAGGGCATCAGATTCAAGGGCCACAAGAAGATGAAGGAAAAGGAGATGAAGGAGGCCCTCGGTCTGGTCGTAGGTCAGGTCATCGCTCCCAAGGACATAGCGCGGGGTCGACAGAAGATACTCGACATGTACGTGGACAAGGGGTATCTCAGGGCCGAGGTGTCGGGGAAGCTCTTTGACGCGGAGGAGGAGGGAGAGGTCTATCTCCAGTATGATGTCGAGGAGGGGGAGAAGGTCAAGGTTAGGAAGGTCAACGTCCTGGGCAATGTCGCTCTGAGCAGTGGCAAGATTCGCAAGCAGATGGGCACGAAGGAGAAACGGTGGTGGCGCAAGGGGGAGTTCAAGAGCGACACCTATGAGGAGGACAAGGCTAAGATACTGGCTCTCTATCGAAGTGAGGGCTATCAGCAGGTCACCATCGTGCGCGACAGCGTGTATTACGATGAGGGCCGCCAGAATCTCTTCATCGATATCGAAGTGGACGAGGGCCGCCAATACCGCCTCGGCAAGATGGCCTGGAATGGCAACGAGCTGTTGGGGGACTTTGCCCTCCAGTCTCACGTCGGCGCCAAGGAAGGAGATGTATACAAATTCTCCACGGCTGAGCTGGCCTATCTGGCCAAGTCCGCCTACTACGAGATGGGATATCTGGACACCGAAGTGCTGCCCGTGGAGACGATTCGCGGAGACAGTATCGACGTCGAATTCCAGGTGTTCGAGGGAGAACCCTTCAGGGTCAGGCGGATCGACATCCAGGGGAACGTCAAGACTCGGGAGAAGGTCCTGCGTCGCGAGATCGAAATCCGCCCCGGGTCCATCTACCAGCAGAGCGCCCTCGAAGAGAGCCAGAGACGCCTCTACATGCTGGGATTCTTCAAGGATGTGCAGGTGCGAGACCAGGCGAGTAGTGTGGAAGGGGACAAATCCATCGATCTCGTGTTTCAGGTCGAAGAGCAGCGCACTGGTGCTGTGTCGATGGGCGCCGGGTTCAGCGATCGCGACAAACTCGTGGGTACACTCGGTCTCCAGATTCCCAACCTGCGGGGAACAGGGCAGAGCCTTGATTTCAACTGGGAGTTCGGTTCGCGACGCGAGCAGTTCCTCATCGGGTTTACCGAGCCCTGGCTGTTCGACACCCCGACGAGTCTGTCGGCTCGGGTATTCACGCTCAATCAGCAGTACTTCAACAACTTCGATTTCAAGAGGAACTCGGTCAGCGTTCGTCTTGGGAGGCGTCTGAAGTGGCCGGCCTACTCCTCCCTCTCCATAGGATACGAACTGCGGGACGAGCGTTACAGCGATTTCGCCGATGCCAGCCAGGCTGAATCGGCGAGTTTCTCACCCCGCACTACGAGCAGCCTGGATGTGAATTTCCGGCGCGATACGCGCGACTTTCCCCAATTTCCGACGCGGGGCACCGTCTTCAGCTATAAACCGCAGTTCGCTACATCCGCTGTGGGTGGAGATGTAGATTTCCACCGTCACGAGCTGATTTTCAACTATTATCGACCGTCCTGGTGGAAGTTTGTCCTCGCCCTGGAGACCAAGACCTCCGTGATCGATGGGTTCTCCAAGTGGGACGATGAAAATCTGTCTTTCTGGGACCGGTTTACACCAGGCGGCGTGGATCTGTGGGACGGACAGGTCCGCGGTTATCCCGATGCCTCCTTGGGTCCCCGGCGTAATGGCGCCAATTTTGGCGGCCGATCGATGATGACGATCAACCTCGAGTACCGCTTTCCGATCACCGAACGTCAGGTGGTGGGGCTTATTTTCGCCGATGCCGGCAATGCGTGGTCGACCATCGATGGAATGAACCCGACCGACATGCGGCGCTCGATAGGCCTTGGCTTTCGCGTCATCACCCCCATGCTGGGGATGATCGGCTTCGACTTCGGGTACGGCTTCGATCGCAGAAAAGTGGATGGCCAGCCGGCGCAGGTGACCACCCATTTCCAATTCGGACCGAGGTTTTTCTAACGCGCTGTCGCCTGACAGCGCCTCTGTGGAGGGAGTGAGGTAATCTATGAGGGGAGCCAGATCCCTGACCGTTGTCGTAGCGTGTCTTGTTTTCGCTTCTGCCGTCGAGGCAGAGGTGAAACTGGCGTATATCGATTCAGAGGTTCTCCGGCAGGAGTTGCCTGAGTTCAAGAGTGTGGAGCGGCAGCTAGAGCGCCTGAAGCAGCAGTTCGAGCAGGAGGCTACGGAGCGAGAGAGCAAACTGGTCAGGCTTAAGGACGACTTTCGCAAGCAAGAGCTGCTCATGAGCGAGACCCGCAAGGCCGAGATGCAGGCGCAGTTCGAGGAAAGCGTACGGCAACTGCAGGAGTATGCCCAGCAGAAATTCGGTACCAACGGCGAGATTTTCCGCAAGAACGTGGAGCTTTCTTCGCCTATCCTGGAGAGGATCAATGCCGCCATCGAAGCTATCGCCAAGGAAGATGGCTACGATTTCATCTTCGATGTCGCCAACAGCGGCGCTATCGTCTATGTCGATCCCGATCGCTACAATGTGACGACCAAGCTGTTGGACTATCTGCAGAAGGAGCGAGAGGAGCGGGAGAAGGGGCGCCAGTGACGGCAGCCCTGGAGGAGGAATCCTCTCTTGGCATCGACGCCATTCAGCAGATCATTCCTCACCGATTTCCTTTCCTCCTGGTCGACCGGATAATCGAGCTCGTACCTGGCGAGCGAGCGGTGGGGCTCAAGAACGTCTCCGCGAACGAGTATTTTTTCCAGGGCCACTTCCCCGGCCATCCCGTGATGCCCGGTGTGCTGATCGTCGAGGCGATGGCCCAGACAGCCGCGGTGATGATGCTGGCCGGCGAGAACGAATCCGACTCTCGACGAATCCCCCTGTTTGCCGGTATGGAGAAGGTGAAATTCAGACGCCCTGTGGTGCCTGGCGATCAGCTTCGGCTGGAGCTGACCATGCTACAGCAAAGGGCTGGCACTTGTCGATTGGCGGGCCGGGCGTTGGTCGGTGAGGAATTGGCCGCCCAGGCGCAGATTCTGGCCGTGATTCGGAAAGTGGACGGGGGAGCGGCTGGCTGAATCTCGGGATGGGGCGGGGTGTCCCGCCGTTTGGTTTCGGGAGGAGCGGAGTTCTTTCCGCACAGAGGTGATGTGCTGGTGACCGATCTTTGGGGTAGTCGATGACGAGGTCGCCACAGCTGGCCGCCCGACCGCAACTGATGACCCACTCGCTGACGGCTTAGAAATGATCTGGGGTGTTTCCGACCCCGGCGGATTGCGTGTTATCCGCCCGCATCTCAGATGCTTGCCCCTGAAAACCTTGCGCGACCGAGGCCCGAACTCTGGGACTCCCCGCCGTCCCTCAGAGCATACTGACCGCTTTTTCGAACAGCCCAACCCTTATTGTGACGCCGCTGGACGTCGGGACCCCGTCAACTCCGGCCCCACGTTGTTAGCCATCGCCCTGGTGGCCGTAGGGTCGCAGACGCTGCCGGCCTATTGCCGCATGCGGGTCAACCGCTGACCACCGAACACCGCTCCCTTCTCGAAGCCAAGCGAAGGGATGCCCCGCCGGCCCTCGCCGGATTTTCCAGACCTGACCCACAGTACAGGAAAAAAGGCTCGGGTCACGCCAATCGGCGCGACCCGAGCCCTGATTATTCCTGCTCCCTCCGGATGTCCAGCGACTCTACTTCAACAGCAACATCTTGCCGGTTTGCCGGAAGTCGTTGGTGCGGATGCGGTAGAAGTAGAGACCGTTGCCGGCGGTCCTTCCCCGCTGGTCGCGTCCGTCCCAGGTAGCGGTGTAGAAGCCGGCGGGATGGCTGGGGTCATCGACCAGGGTCTTCACCTGTCGCCCGAGGATGTCGAAGACAGTCAGCTCGACACCGGCAGTGGTGGGCAAGGCGTACTCGATGCTGGTGACGGGGTTGAAGGGATTGGGGAAGTTGGCGCCCAGGAAGTAGGTGAGCGGCTGCAGGCGAGTGCTGCCCACTTGTCGCACCCGCCGGACGCGTTCGGGATTCCGGTCGCCGACAAAGTAGGCTTCGCGCAGGTCGAAGACGGCGTCATTGGTGGGGGCTCCGCCGCGCGTCTGGAAGGTGATTTCGGCCAGCAGGCCGCGACCCGACACGGCTTGACCCGCGGTGATGGCGTTGGCCAACACCAGGTGACCGGGGCGCTCGTTGAGGACCTGGAACAGGGGGGCCTGGCCGCCGCGGCTGTGCAGCAGATGACCGGGTCCGGCCTCGGCCTGGAGGAAGGTGAGGGCATCGGAGTCGTAGGCGAGGACCAGGCCGAATCCCTTGAGGTCCGTCACCGCGTCCACCCACACGCGCAACGTGACGCGGCCGTCTTCGGCACGGGTGCCACCCAGCGCCTGCAGGTTGAGTTCGGCGATCTCGTCCATCACATGGGCGAAAGCCCAGCGCTTGTTGGAAGTGGCGCCAAAGTTCTGCGCGAACAGAAAGAAGTCAGGCAGGTCTATGGCGCCGTTGCCGTTCAGATCGAAGACGGCGCGGTCTCCGGTGGCTGACTGACTGAAGTTCTGCGCGAACAGGAAGAAGTCGGGCAGGCTGACGACGCCGTCGTCGTTGAAGTCTCCCGGCAGCAGCACCACTTCTCGGGCGATGAATTCCTGAGCGTCGGAAAACGCGCCGATGAGATCGCCTTCGATGGCGCGGACCCGCCAGTAGTAGGTGGCCCCTTCGGTCAGATCGCGGGTGATTACCCAGGCCGTCTGTCCGCTGTCAGCGCCGCCAGCGCCCGAGCTGATGCCTGACTCCGAAGCAGTGACGTTGCCGAAGTCGGCTTCGGTCGATACCTGCACGGTGTAGGTGAGCTCAGCGCCGTCCTGAATCGGCAAGGGGTTGGTGAAGACGAAGGTGGGGCGCAGGAAGTTGTCGCCCTCCCGGGCCAGATCCGAGGGTGCCGACGGTGCTGCCAAGGCAGTGGGGGTGAGAGGGAGCGGGTCGGTGGCCACGCTGGGATTATCCGCCCGGTCGATGGCGGTGAGTTGGTACTCGTAGGTCACGTCGTTCGTCAGGCCCAAATCAGTGTAGATGGTCTCGGTCAGGCGGGTGGCGATCTCGGTGAAGTCGGTTTCGCCGGAGATACGGCGGAAGACGCTGTACCCGGCCAAGTCGAGCTCGGTGTTGGCGGCCCAGGTGAGCAGCACCTGTTGCGAACCGGCCGTGGCGCTGAGGTCGGTCGGGGTGCCTGGCGCCTCAGTATCGGCTGAAGCCAGGGTCGTGAAGGAGCTCTCCTCGCTTCGGGTAGGCGGGTTGCTGGCCCGGTCGATGGAGCCGACGGTGAAGAAGTATTCGGTGTCCGGCGTCAGGTTGGTGAGCACGATTTGATGCTCGGCCACATCTTCAAAGTTGCCGACAATCAAATCCGCCAGACCGGAGACCACGCCGAAGTCGACGAAGCTGTCGGCGACTTCGTCGGTGTCCCAGGAGAGGATGGCCGACTCGTCTTCGACCGCCACCTGAACACTGGAGATGAGCGGTGAGGTGAGATCGGCGCCGGCGTCGGTGGTGAAAAAGAGGGTTTCGCTGATGGTGGGTCCGTTGTTGCTCAGATCCGTGGAGGAGGCGGTGAAGAAGTAATCGGTGTTCGCCTCCAGGTTGGTGAGGGTGATCTCGTGGACCTTCTCGGTGATGGGCAAGGAGCGGATGAAGCCCAGCTGGTCGTCGAGGCCGAAGTTGACCTCGCCCGTGGCGTCCTCATTCGTCGTCCATTGGATGGTAGCCTGCTCGTCGCTCTTGTAGACCACCTCGGGAGCCGAGGTAAATTCCGGCGCCGTCAGGTCGATCTCCGGATCGGTGGTGAAGACCGCGGTGCCGCTTTCCGTGGCGCCGTTGCCCACCGCATCGGTCGAAGCCACCAGATAGCTGTAGGTCGTGCCGGGTTCGAGGTCGCTGATAACCATCTTGTGGCTCGTCTCGCTGGTGCCAGACGTCTCCGTCTCATCCGTGTTATCGAGGCCGAAGCGGACCTCGCTGTCGCCGGGTTCATCGGTCGTCCACTCGACGATGGCGGTGTCGTGGGTCTTGGACGCCACCGTGGGCCCGGTCAGTATCACCGGGAATTGGGTGTCGGGAACGTTGCTGGTGGTGAAGCTGCCAGCGCCGCCACGCGGCTGCAGCGCCCTGGCAACCTTTCCAAGCGTCGGTTCAGGGGGCTCGAAGGTGCCCACCTGTCCATTGCTGGCCGTGAACTCGATCCGAAACAGGTAACCCACTCCCGCATCCAGCCCCGCCACAATGATGCTGTGGAAGCCGCTGAAGACCTGATCGGTGAACTCGAACTCATCTGGCGTGTTGAAGGTCTCCACCGTTCCGATCAAGATTCTGGTTGTCGTGGCCACGTCGGTAGCGAAACTGACTATGGCGAGGATGTCCACCGTGTGGACCAAGGGTCCAAAGACCAACTCCGGTATCGAGACGTCCGCGGCAGACGACGTCATCAGCGTGAGGTCCCTGCTCCATTGGAAGTTGCCGCCGGGGGCCGTGCTGAACTCGATTATGGTGCCCTCATCCTCCAGCTGAAACTCGATCTTGTAGCGGTAGAGGGTGCTGGGGTCCAGTCCTGTGAGCGTGATTCCGTGGTCGACTTCTTCCTCCCCATCCGCGGTCCACATGTAGGAGTCTGCCGTCACCACGTCGCTGGTGGCGTCGTCGGGGACGAGACCGTAGCTGACTACCGGAGACACCGGTAGAGTCGTCCTGAATTGAATCTGGGCGCTCTCGGGTCCCACGATCTTGAAGGGCGGCCCCGCCAATTTAGGGGCCTTGCCCAGGGCGCGGGTCTTGATCGTCCGCACGATGGTTGTCGTGGCCTTCTCGGCTGGAAGCTCGTCCGCAATCTCGGAGGCTATCAAGTTGGCGACGAGGGTCACGAGGTAGAGGGTATTCGGCTGCAACTTGTTGATGGCGATTCGGGTCAACTTCGTCCCGTCTTCGTTGACTGTCCCGCTCTGGAGGATATCCTCCTCGCCATCAAGCTGAATCGAGTAGTCCGTCGTAGCCAGACGGTTTGTGTCGAAGCGGATGTTGATGCCCCGCCGCCGGGCCTGCACGTCCACGTTGCTGGCCAGTAGCCGCCTGAGATCGGGTTGTAGCCGCGTCTGAAACTGGCCTTCGAAAACCGGACTGAGGCGACCGGTGAGGCCCGTAGAGCGGATCCGGAAAGCGTAGTTGGTGTTGGGAGTCAGTCCGGTTATTGGAACCAGGTGGGATCGCTCCTTCAGGGAGCGGCCGGCGACTCGGATCTCCTCGAAGAACTCGGACAGGGGATCCACCACCCCAGGACCGGGTGCGCTCAGGCCCAGGGCATTGCGGATCTCCTCCGCGTCAGCCTCGGTCGGGTCCACCCCGGCCTCCCGCAGGGTCTGCAGCGCCTCTCGCACCTGGGTGGTCACTCGATCCTGGAAGGGGTTGGTGAACGCGAGAAGGGCAGGCGAGTCCTCACCCTGAATGCTCACCACGTCGTCGAATCCCGCATCGCGTGTCTTCCACGAGACGATGGCCCCATTGTGGCTGGCCTGCACATCGACTTCGAATATCTTGTTCGGAAAATCGGGGACGACGCTAACGCCGAACTCGCCGGACTCGAAGGTCAGCTCATCGAGGTCGGCGCCGCTCGCTCCGACGCCCACCACGTAGACAGAGATGAACTTATCGTCCTCCTCCAACTCCTTGAGCACGCGGAAGTTAAGGGTGCCTAGGATGCCCCCGCCAGAGGTGTCCAAGGCTCCGAAAGTGGCGCTTCCGAGCGAGATGTTGGAGAAGCCGTTCCCCTCATCGAACGGGCCCTCGGGGAATGCGAACAGAGGATTTCCCGCAGGGTGATTGCCGGCGATATGATCGACAAATTCGAAGAACTCGACCTCGTACCGAATGCGAATGGTCGAATTCTTGACCGAGGTCGTATGCGCCACCCGGACGACGACTTTGATCAGGTCGCCCACCTCCGGGTTCGTCACCTTGACTGGACTCGCCAGAGTGGCGGTAAACCCCTCATTGCTACCGGCGTGGGCAAGGGAGCCCAGGAGTGAGCAGGCCGCCGAAAACGCCAGGCACCTAATCCAGATGGTTCGCTTTTCCATGACGCAATATCCTTTCAAGCCAGTTTCCGTTGACAGTAGGCACCCCGAGTGCGTGGCCTGGGAGCCGCTCACTCACTCTGATCGTCGATGCAAATGGGAGAAAAGAAAGATAACTCTATGAAATAATGAAGCAAATTATCTCTGACGGCGCTGTGAGGAGCATCAACATGGGAGGAATTCCTTTTCGGTCTTGACATTCGCCCTGTCTATGCCGGACAGGCCTGTCCGCACTGGCGAGGGGACTTCATCGGCAAACTACAATAGATTAGATTAAAGAGACAAACACGGACGTGCACATATGTAAGGTGACGTAAGACCTCCTGAACCGCGGACGGCGGAGCATACGAGAAGATAATCCATGGCGCGATTGAAACACGTGGTAGAAGCGCAGCAGTTCGACCGGGAGTCGATGGCGGACATTTTCGTCGTGGCTCGAGAAATGGAACAGGTCGCTCAACACTACGGCTCTAATCTACTCAACCGCCGTGTCATGGCGACCCTGTTTTACGAACCCAGTACGCGCACCCGGCTCTCCTTCGAGTCCGCCATGAAAAGACTGGGAGGGGATGTGGTGACCACGGAGAGCGCTCAGGAGTTCTCCTCCGCCGCCAAGGGTGAAACCCTCGAGGACACGATCCGCATTGTGGCTGGCTATTCCGACATCATTGTCTTGCGCCATTTCGAAAGTGGTGCCAGCAAAAGGGCGGCTGCCGTATCGCCGGTGCCCATCGTCAACGCCGGGGACGGACCCGGACAGCATCCCACACAGGCTCTACTGGATGTCTACACCATCGAGCGGGAGATCGGCAGACTCGATGGCATATCCATCGCCATGGTAGGCGACCTGGCCAACGGTCGCACGGTGCGTTCGCTGAGTTATCTGCTTGCCAAGTTCGACGATCTGCGCATCTACTTCGTCTCCCCTCCGGTGGTCAGGATGGGAGACGACATAAAGGAGTACCTGACGCGGCACGGCATCCGCTTTGAGGAGGCCGATGACCTTACAGAGGTCGCGTCGAAGGTGGATGTGATCTACCAGACTCGCATACAACGTGAGCGATTCGGAGATCGCATTCGCGACTATGAAGAGGCTCGCGGACTCTACATCGTCGATGCGGGAATTCTCGCGGCCATGCGAGAGCACACGATAATCATGCATCCCCTGCCGCGGGTCGATGAGATCGTCGCCGAAGAAGTGGACTCAGACCCACGAGCGGCCTACTTCCGCCAGGCCCACAACGGGCTGTACGTGCGCATGGCACTGCTGAAGATGCTCCTGATTGATTGACTGATTGGCTTGACGGGTCCCGGCCGCACTGGTATATTTTCCGACCGGCGGCTTTTCGGTGGTACTGACTCAGCGGTGGATCATGCGCCGGAGGCGAGAACGACTTCGTCCTTCTCGCCCGGGGGTCGGGATGCGTCCTTCTCGCGTGGTGGAGCTGAATTGAGTCCTTCACGTAGATTTAAAGTTGTCCTTCTCACGTGGTGGAGCTGGACACGTGGCGTCCTTTGTTTGGACCGGTGAGGGTTGTTTCGGACCGATGAGGGCCGGGGATGCGGAGGGTGCAAGTCGTTGGGAAGGGCTTTTCACTTGAATTAGGAAAGAGGTGTGTGAGTGTCTTCTAGTAAAGGTAGAGAGCGGGAAAAAGAGCTGCGTCGGCGTCGCAAGCGTAAACGGGAGCGTCTCAAGGAGCAGGTAAGAGAGGCGAAGGCCGCGGCCGGCAGGCGGTAGGGGTCGGCATTAGGCTTGGTCGGTCTGGGCCAGTCGCTGCATCGCATCGGCGGGGCGAAGGTGTGAATTGGAGAGAGGAGGGCATGTATCTGCCGACTCTTTTTTTTTGGACTGCCCGTGTTTGAGCGATCGATAGAGGGTGAGCGATGAAGCCTTCACTGCGAGTGGCTGTGGCCGGTGCCAGCGGCATCGGCAAGCACCACGCCAAGTGGTACCATGACTGCGGCTGCGAGGTCGTGGCGTTTCTTGGCAGCGGCGATGCGAGTTGCCGTACCACTGCGGCGGATCTCGTCCAGTCGATCGGCTTCAGCGGGCGGGGATACAGCGATTTTGGCCAACTCCTCGAGCAAGAGGAGCCGGACGTGGTGGATGTGTGCACACCAAACGAGCTCCACTTTGAGCTCGCCATGGCCGCCCTGATGGCCGGGTGCCACGTTCTTGTGGAGAAGCCCATGGTCTGGGATGGCCCGGCGGACTCAGTCCGGTCGCTCGACCTCGCCAACCGGCTGGTGGATGAGGCCACAGAGAGGGCATTATGTCTGGGCGTGTGTACGCAATACGCCGCGTCACTACCTCTCTACGAGCGCATTTATACTCGGGAGACAGGGAGCTATACTCGGGAGATAGGGAGCCAGCAGCAGGTAACGGAATTCATCGCCGAGATGGAGACGCTGTCCAGAGGTCGCCAGAGGGATGGGGCCGAAATCTGGATAGATATGGGTTCGCATCCTCTGAGCCTGCTGTTGGCGTGGATGCCGGATGGGGTGATTGATCCAGATTCGCTCCAGGTGGAATTCGCCGGCCACCAGGCCAGGTCGCGCTTCGATTTCTTCGCGGGCGACCGCCGCTTTCACTGCGACATCACCGCCCGGGATAAATCTGAGGGGGTCCCCATCAGGCGATTCGGGGTCAACGGGGTCCTGGTAGAGTGCGAAGGGCGTCCGGACAGCGATGGTGTCTACCAGTCCGTCCTCCAGCGAAAGGGGAGCGAAGTTATGGGGCAGGACTTCATGTCGCTACTGATCTCCCAGTTCGCAGCTGCGGTTCGCGGAGATGAGCCCGGGCCGATCGTGACCGGCGCTACGGGAGTGAGGAATCTGGAGCTTCAATTTCAGATCTACAGCGCCGCGCTGGCGCGCAGCTAGGCTCCGAGACAGGTGGGTGGCCGACGACCTGGCATTCACCACTGGTGGCTATTTGGTATACTGACCATCGGTCTTGGGCTACGTCTGTGGGGGATCACCTTCGGTCTACCCAACGTCAACTGCCGTCCGGACGAATCACTGCTGGTCCACAAGGCTCTCGCCATCGCCTCAGGCGATCTGAATCCCCACTTTTTCAATTACCCCAGTTTTCAGTTCTACCTTCTGGCGCTGCTTTTCGGCCTCTATTTCGCCGCCGGATGGGTCTTCGGGGCATTCGCGGATGTACAGCAGTTCGAAGTCGGTTTTTTTACTGATCCCAGTGCCTTCTATCTTCTCGGCCGGGCCCTCAGCGCTCTCATCGGTGTCGGCTCCGTGGCTATGGTCTATCTGCTGGGACGGGGCATGGGGGGGACTCGCGCCGGGTTACTGAGCGCCGCCTTCCTGGCAACGGCGTTTCTGCACGTGCGGGACTCTCACTTCCTCACCGCGGATGTCCCGGCCACCTTTCATCTACTCGTGGCTCTCGTCTTCACCTGGCGATACATCGACCGCGCGCGTCCGGCCAGTATGCTCCTGGCCGCCGTCTTTTTTGGATTCGCTGTTTCGACCAAATACAACATTGCCCTGATAGTGCCTTCCGGTCTGCTGGCCGTCTGGCTGGTCGCCCGCTCCGCGGAGGGCGGCTCCGATCGACGCCCTCTTGAGCTCTGGCGGCACGTCTTCTGTGCCGTGGCCGTGATCGCCATCTCCTTCGCCGCAACCTCGCCCTATGTCCTGCTGGATTTTCCGACCTTTCTCCGCGACTTCCAGTACGAACAGGCCCATTTTTCGCGAGGCCATGGACTTGATTTGGGTACAGGATGGGTCTATCACCTGCGGGTGACGCTCTTTTACGGACTGGGGTGGCCGCTCGCGGTGGTGTCGGTGGGTGCCTGTCTGTGGCTGGCTCGGAGGCGCGAAAGGAAGGATCTGGTCCTGCTGACAGGAATCCTTCTCTACTATCTGGTAGCGGGCGCTGGCAGGAGTGTCTTCTTTCGCTACATGATCCCCCTGGTACCACTGCTGTGTCTGGCTGCAGGGGTATGGCTGTCGCACTTGAGCCCTTCGGTCCGGGGAAGATGGGTCGCCCTGGCCGCGCTGGTGTTGATGATCCCCGGAACGACAGCTTCACTGCACCATAACCGAATTCTCGCCACGGTCGACACGCGTCTTCAGGCTGCGGAGTGGATCGGCCGGGAGCTACCGGCCGGGACGAAAATCGCCATGGTGGGAACCGACTACGGGTTTCCCCAGGTGCACCGGACCAGAGCGTGGCTGGAGGAGAGGCTGAGCGACGTCCGTCAGGCGGGCCTGCCGGGTCGTCGGCTGGCGCGCCAACTGGCGCTTGATGGCCTCCCGCCCAAGCCCGACTACTACGTCGTAGAGCTGCGGCCCGACAACCCCCTGCACCTGAGATCGGTTTGGAACGAGTTTTCCCTGGACGACGTCCGGAGCGCGGGAATAGACTGGGTGGTGGTCCAGGAACATCCCCTTACGGGCTCTGGGGCCGATCGCACCTTCCTCACCCGATTGGAGGTCGAAGCGGCGCTGACATGCGAGTTCAATCCTTTTGAGGGGAGAAGTGGTTCGGGGTCGGCGCGCTTCGATCCAATAGACGCCTACTACGTGCCGTATGCCGGGTTTGCCGACGTCCGGCGTCCTGGCCCGAAAATCCGTATTTACAATGTGGGGAATGGTGACGGGAAGTGGTTGGTTGAGGACACCAGGTGACTTCGCACCGGCTGTCGGTGAACGCGCGCAGCGGCGCCGACGGGAAGCAGCATGTACAGAGATGAGGCCGCAAACCGATATACAAATGAGAGGGAGAGAGAGGTATATATGGGTACATCCATAGACGCCCGGCGGCGAGCCCGCTACGACGCCCTGGTTGAAGATCTTACCGATCGGGGTGTCGATGTAGGGGAGCTTGAGCGACGACTCGGCAAACAGCGAATAGAAACCCCATCGTGGGGATACGGCAATTCGGGCACGCGTTTTGGCGTCTTCAAGCAACCGGGCGCAGCTCGAGACGTGCGCGAACGCCTCGCAGACGCCGCCCAGGTCCACCAAGTAACGGGTATCTGCCCGTCCGTGGCTTTGCACATTCCCTGGGACCGAGTCGACGACTTTGACGCCCTGCGCGCCGAGGCGGAAGGACTCGGCATTCAGCTCGGGGCGATCAACCCCAATGTATTCCAGGATGCCGATTACCAGTTCGGCAGCTTCGGGCACCGGGATCCCGCAGTGCGCGGCAAGGCCCTCGACCACGTGTTCGAATGTATCGAAATCATGGCGAGGGTAGATTCGAAAATTCTGAGCTTGTGGTTCGCGGACGGAACCAACTACGCTGGCCAAGCCGACATCCGGCAGCGGAAGGCCTGGTTCGAGGAGGGACTGAAACAGGTCCACGACGCCCTGCGGCCCGATTACCGCATGCTCATCGAATACAAGTTCTTCGAGCCCGGCTTTTATCACACCGATATCGCCGACTGGGGTATGGCTCTCAACTTCGCGCGCAAGGCGGGCCCTCAAGCGGAGGTGCTGGTAGATCTGGGCCACCACCCACCAGGCACCAATATCGAGCACATCGTAGCCTTTCTCCTCGATGAGGGGAAACTGGGCGGGTTCCACTTCAACAACCGTAAGTACGCGGACGACGACCTGACCACCGGTTCGGTGAATCTCTACGAGGTCTTCCTCATCTATCACGAGATCGAGGGCGGCCTGGGAGTCGGCGCCGACGCCACAATCGCATATATGGTCGACCAGAGTCATATCGTAAAGCCGAAGATCGAGGCCATGATACAATCGGTGCTCAACATCCAGATGGCCTTTGCCTGTGCCCTTATCGTGGATAGAGAGGCCCTCGCCCAGGCGCAGACAGCCGGCGACACCGTCGGCGCCGAGGAGATTTTGCGCCAGGCCTTCGACACCGATGTGCGACCGCTGCTCGCACACGTCCGCGAGGCGCTCGGCGCGGTGGCTGAACCGCTCGCGGTGTACCGTCAAAGCGGGTATTTCGAGCGCATCGCTGTCGAGAGACAGGGAGAGCTGGCTGGAGGAGCCAGCTGGGGATGATGCCCTTCGTCGGTGCCCGTCTGGCGGTTATGACGTGGATCCTCCTCCTCTTCGGGATCTCCGAGTTCGGGAGCGCTCAGGCCGCGGGGGGGGGCATCTTCGCCCTACGCACCATGCTGGAGGACAAGTCGCCGGAGATCCGTATCAAAGCTGCCGAAGGGCTTGCCCGCGTAGGTGGCCGCCAGGCTGTCATTATCCTGCGACGAGGGCTCAGCGACAAACTCAGGGAGGTGCGGATCGCCGTGGTAGAGGCCCTTGGATTTATCGGCGCCCGCCTTAGCCATGACGGTGCTCTCCGAGGCGCTCAAGGACAAGGCGCCCGAAGTGCGAATCCGCACCGTAGAAGCCCTCAAGGACGCCGGCACGGTATCCGCCATTCCCATTATTCAAAAGGCGTTCGGTGACCGGGAAGAGCAGGTCCGCCTACACGCCGCGCTCATGCTGCGAAAAATCGGTCATAGAAACGGGGTTCCTGTCTTGGGGCAAGTTATCC